>ULTA01043699.1_pt1 | contig 13701 bp, 10 predicted proteins | sample 1957181 | NCBI WGS metagenome assembly ULTA01 (sample SAMEA4835722, study PRJEB28245) | human gut metagenome | biome: gut microbiome; material: fecal sample | place: Denmark | collected 2008
CTGCCGCGCAGAGCTTCCTCGAAGAACGAAAACTGGAGCAGCAGTACCCCGAACTGCTGGCAGACCTGCAAGCCTATAACCAGCGCATCTACGCCGAAAAGCAATCCGGCCTTGTTGACCTCAAAGCCTGCGAGGAGTCCGCCGCCGACCTGACTGCCTACGGCGTAGCTGACGAGATCATAGGCGTCTTAGAGATACCTGCTATGGAGCTTATCATGCCGGTCTATCTGGGCGCGTCCGACGCTCACCTTGCCGCAGGCGCGGCGGTGCTGGGCAACACGTCCGCGCTCATCGGCGGTGACAACACCAACAGTGTCATTGCCGGACACCGAGGTTGGAAAGGCGCGGATTATTTTCGGCACATCGACCGCTTGCAGGTGAGTGATACCGTGAAGCTCACCAACCTATGGGAAACGCTGACCTATACCGTGGCCGACATTCAAATCATCCAGCCCCATGAGGTAGAGAAAATCAAGATACAACCGAACCGCGACCTGCTGACGCTGTTGACCTGCCATCCCTATGCCAGCGGCGGGCGGCAGCGGTATGTGGTGTACTGTGAGAGGATCGAAGATTAAGGAGACAGTTCGTGAAAAGAATACTCTGTAGCATACCGGTTATAACTGCTGTAGTAGCCTTCTTTCTCATCAAGCTGTATGGCAATATCACATGAAAACAGGAAGCGCCCCTCAGATAATCTGAGGGGCGCTTCTGTATTTTAAGGATTTGGATTACACCTGTCACTCAAAGATAGATATGGACGCGATAGCGTTCCGCACCGCCTGTTCCCTCCATGAGAGGTTAGCTGTCTCGTTGTCAGATCCTTTAATTATGACTGACCCTTTGCGTTATCTAATTACTTAAAACATGCTTGACCATCTATAGCGTATTTATCTATAATATACTATATCATAGCACAGGGTAACTGCCAAAACAGAAGAATCGTTTCTGCTTAGTGGTGAAAAGGAGCACGGCAAACAAGCAAATTTGCAACCGGAATTTATCGTTTTCTCATTGCTGATTCAATCTATTTCGGTAACGCGAACTCCAAGGTCCAACCCACTCAAATCGAATGCTGCAATATAGGATAGTTGATAGCCTAAACTACGGACATAGAAGCCCAAAGAGGTGTTGGTCAGCCAGTTGCTCCTGGTATTGCAGCTTAGGCAAAAGCCAGAAAGGAAGTCCGATTCTTGCCTAAGCTGCTAACCAAAACTTATCATAATAGTGAGGTGTTACAAATGCCTACATATAGCTTTTTCTACGATGAGGCTGAGCATAGTCGAAAAATTAACTACAAAACAATAAGTGCCGCCAATTACTATGATAATTTTGTAACCATGATTGTGGGGTGGCCAGATGATAAGAATGATATTCTGCAGCGGCATACCGCTTTTGAAGCTAAGTATGCCGATAGAAAAAAACATAATGGTGAAATTAAAAGTACGACGTTACAGCAAAAACAGTTCAAGTACGGTTTTGCTTCTCTCAACAAACAGAATGTACAGTTTGTAGATGACTTTCTGTCACTTTTTGATGATAATAGTCATGTTATATTTTCCACTTGCAGCAAAATAGAATACCTTATATCACAAATTTCCCAAGAAGGTAGAGGCGATTTCCTTATTGATGCAGACTTGATAAAATATTCCATTACGAAGGCCCTCGTCATGTATCGCCCAAAAGAAATCATTAAAATCCTCGATGAATCACCTAACGACTTTTTAGAAGCACTAAGAAGGTTCCTGCGCGATCGGATAGAGAACAACAAAAAGAATCCAAAGCTGAAGCATGCCGAGACAGCGACTTTTAGAAAAATACTAGATGTGTTAGATACAATTACCAACAGCCCAGAGCTGTCTTGGGACTATCACATGCCTTTTGAAGGCTTCAGAAAGTATCTGGCAGAAAAAAACATAACGGACTACCGTTTGATTATTGACAAAGAAGGCAAAGAAGGTGAAAGCAGCAGAACCTTAAAAGCAGCCCAAAAAATTGGCTTAAATAATTTAGAAGAAGCTGATTCTACAGAATATTCTGGACTCCGAATGGCAGATATGATGGCTGGTATTGTATCCAAGCTGCTGAAAGGACTAAGTAATTCTCTGCGATACCAATCTTTTGAAGAAGGTGTAAATAAGAAGATTCTGGATACAAAATGGTTCCGTCTAAATGAAACTCAATTAAGACTCTATAAGAAGCTCTATTGGCTTATTTGTAAATGTCAGCCGGCTTGCTACAAATCCTGCTCCGGTATCTATTCGGACGATTTAATTGCATTTTATGCCTTGCTTGTTTTCATGAATCAATTTGAATCCATTGAACAAATTCAACCTGATATAGAAATGAAAGGTGAATACTTCAATGCTTTTGCATGTGAATGGTTGAAAGAATATTTTGATTCGAAGCGGCAACCTCTTTTGCCCCTACATGAAGGTTTTCAGACTTTCGACGTATTATCGGTTGGCATGAGCCAAGAATCTATTCCAACAGTAACAATTTTGAAAGATGGAGAACCCAAGTGCTTTCGGCTTCCAGATGAACTAAGTGAATGGGTCTGCTATGTTGTTGCAGTGGCCACCATGGGGATTAATCTTTTCCCTGCCAAAATGATTTTCTTCAATATTAACGGAAACTATCATGTAGATATACTTTGATACAGGAATGCATAGAGACGGTGCCAAGAGCTAATAGAAAGAATGATGGCTTCGGGATTACTGTTGAAAGGGAATGCGGAATATATATTACGAGCAAATATGACGAAATCATGAGCCTTCCGCACCACGTCTCCAAGAATCACTCTTCGATGCCGATGCTAGATTGCGCGGCGCAGCTTCCAACACTAACTCCTCTGGCTATCTTAATGAGACTTGCGGCAGAGCCAGGGAACTCTCTGGCTCTGCCAAAATAAATCCGTCTTTCGAATTTCCTATCGAAAGACGGATTTATTTTGAATATCACTTTGGGGGTTGTTCTGAGTACCAGCGTTTTTTGTAATCGCTTAACACTTCGCAAATAATTTTACACTGTGCCTTCAAGCCTTTAGCTTTGAGAAACTCTTGTACGCAATTCTTTTCGCATGAAGATCCAGTTTCCTTAGCCTGCTCATTTTCAGCATCTTTCAGATAGGATACAATGCTCTTCACAACCTCTTCCAAGAAGAAATCGTTTGGGAGTTTAAAACGGGTGTCTTTTAGGATTATATCATTTGCGACACGCTGCACAGCATTGTAGCGAAGTAGTTGTTCAACTGTGGGAATATACTCGCCTTCCTGCTCGTCTTTCCACTCATCTTCCTGTACAGCGGCTAAGGTATCTCCGTAGTCCGTTGGCCAGTCTGAATGATTGCCTAGGACGGCAATCATTTGCCTGTCAGCAAAAGCTTCGCTGAATGCCTGTACAATAATCTCGCATATATCAGAAATATCCTGATACACTGCTCGCATTGTGGGCTGGACTAAATTCATTAATTTGTTAACCATACTGCGAGCTATTACATCACATGCACCTGTAGAAAGATTCTCACCCATACAAGGTGCGAAATATTCAGTATACAAGGCATCATCAAGTTTTTGCAGAAAATTCAAACATTCTTGGTGGATTTTTGGCTTTTCCCGATTTTCATAAAGCCTATCAGACCACTTTTTCACTATTATATGCTGTTGTTCAACAATTCCTAAATAGTCTACTCCGTAGTGTATATCAGCCAAAAAGTGTGCTACGTCATCCAACTGTGCTCCTATGCTTCGCACATACCTTTGCTGACCTTGGTATTGGCCATATAAGAAATCTCCAAATTCCTCGGCAAACAACTGAACAATATGTTTGCAGTTAAAGAGTGGCGTACTTCGTAGCAATAAAAGGCCTGTCATCTCAAAAATCTTTTTTGCGCGAATATCTCGGCTTCGTCTGCCTTCGTAATGACCGACTTCATGCGCCAGAAGCATAATGGCTTCTTTCGGCCGATAAAAATATTTTTCCGGCAAATTGATAATTGCTAAGTGCTTTGTGGTGTCCTCCGAATAAGTGATATTTAGAGGGCGCACATAGATATCTGGACGGTAGTCCGGGACAATTATAAAGTAATACTTCGTATCTTTTTTCTCAGCCAACAAAGATGCAATGTGATCTGTGATTGCATTATAAAATGCCAACATCTTGGGGGGGATTTCAAAATAAGTAGCATTGAATGCAGGTGCGTGAATGAACTGCCGTTCGCTGTGCATTGTGCAGAGAGCTAACGTGTTCAGAGCATTGAAATAATTCTTTTGCATAAGCAAAAGGCTTTCCCAAATTGGTTTAACTGGGAATGCCTTTTCAGGATCATCTTCGGAATCCTTTTTAGCATTTTTCAGAAAGGTTACTGCCTGTTGCGTGATTTCAACAAATGTTGAAAGTGAAGGCAATACGCTTAATACGAACTCCTCAGAAAAACCGCTGTTGTCCAGTTCATACAGTGCTCGGAGAGTTTCTGTAACATACTCCGTAAACGGAAGACTTTGCTCAAGGCATAGACTGTATAGTTTATTGAGCGCATCCGTTACAGTCATTTCATGCACGTCAAGATTGCCAGTTGCCTCTTGGGATGGATATGCCTTATTCTCAGGTGCTGCTACTAAGGAGACAACGTCATAACCGTTGAGCGGCTTTTTTCGCTGACTATCCTGCTTCTCAAAAAGTGAATCAATTTGGTACAGAATCCTAAGTATCTGACTTACATGTAATTCACCTGTTGTGATGCGAAAATCATATCGTCCCAAAAGCCGATTTCCGATAGTCGAACCGCTGATTTCGCTAATGCTTTGCAACAAACCTGGAAGAATTGAAAAGTCGCTGACACTTAAATTTATAGACAGCGCCAGTTTATCGTCCCATGCTATAAAATCATCGTCTTTTGAATCTGAAACGCTTATCTTTTGAAAAGAGTTTTTTAAAAATGTATATCCAAAACAAGTTATTGTAAATGTGTCGCGAAACATCGGTCGGTTTTCGTGTCGGGATCGCAACATTTCCCACAGCAATTCATTCAGTTGACTTAACTTCAAATTCTTTGTGAATAAGACCAAATCACAGAAGTCCAAAGAATAGTATAGAGCCCACTTAACCTGAGTCCAAGAGCTATCCTTGGCTTTCCTTGCTGCAATTATGTCCGAAATATGCCCCTTAATGTCATCGTACCACCAACTGGTCGAATCAGTCTGCTGAATGAAGGTAATATTCACAACATCTGTTGAAGACTCCCAAAAAGAGCCATCCTCACCCAAAAGCGTTATGCTTTGCACCGTATGGATATCGCCAAAAATGCCTCGCTTAGTGTTTGCGCCCTCTTGGCCTTCCAAAACTTTATCGGATTGAAGTTGTTCGTAAGCTTGGAACAGTGCAGGTTCTCCCTTGACGGAATAAACGTCAATAAAATGATAGCTTTGAAAGGAAATATACTGGCCTCGCTGTTTTATATTTTCATCAAATAGCTTCCCTGTTTGAGCCTGATTCCACCGTTTCAAAACTAACATTTTCACGTCAATCTTCTTGTCCATCCCACACCTCCTAAAATAATCACCATCTCTCTACATTGGCAATGTAAAAAGATGGTGTGTTGTTATATGGTTCTATACAAATCAAAACCACTTGTTAGCGGACTTCGCTGCCCGCTCAGCGCTCTTATAATATTGCTGCATTGTTTGATGGCTTTTACCCGCAAAACAGCTTTCTGTGCGGTCAATTCTTGAAACAGAAGCAATACGTTGTAACTCAAGTTGATTTTTGATTTGATTTGAATCTACAGAAATTTTCTTTAATTCTTTAAACAATAAAATCAGTCCTTCATAGTATCATTCCTAGTGTTACTGTAGCCACTATACCCTATTTTTTCGGATATGTCAAGAAATTATTCAAGGGAAATCAAGGGAAAGTCCTGAATTGTAGCCAAAATGAGCGAAGAAAGGGCGAAAACAGCAATAAATATCAGTGTATTTAGTTGCAATGTTATGGAAATATATTCAGCATTCCGTCTTCGGAGCGAACTATACCGATTCGTATTGCTTCTCTTTCGTCACTGGCAGAAATAGTCTGGAATGAATCAATGTACGTCTTCGTCGAATTATAGCGCGCCCCTCTATCTTTGCAGCTACCATCGCTTGGCACAGTATTGTTCTCTTTGTTGTCCGCTTTTCCATCTAAAATCACGCCATATGCATGGCAGTTTCCATCTAAGTCTGCCAGAATAGCTCCATCAATCGATGCCATACGGCTAATCAACTCTGCATTCGCCTTTTCGCAGAAACGCAACGGTTTTTTTGCTGGGAGCAAAAGCCCCCGTCCCATCGAGGTAAGTCGCTGTGCCTCCGCAACGGCAATAGATTCTTCGAGAAAAATTACAACTGCACCATGGTCACATTTTTCGATTGCCGGAAGTAAAGTTCTAATATTCGAAGCTGCTTCTCTCGCTTTTGCCTTACTCATATTATGCAGTTTTGCACAAATACTTTCCTCATATTCCTCTGACATATCAAGAAGAGGAAGCATGAATGACCCTTGCGCATACCGTAGCCTACAAGATGGCAGCTTGTCTTTAGAGGGCATATGTAATTCCCATTCCGAATGCTTTTTAAACATAATCCGGGGATACCTATACGCTACGCCTTTGTCTAGAATGCCTTCTGTACGCAAATTATAGGTGTTTATATCCATACATACGCCCAAACTACCGTCCTTTGCCAACTCTAATTGCTTCCTTACAGCATGAACTTTTTCATGGCAAAGTCCCTTTTTGTCTTCCTCTGCAAACGAAATTGTCGTGCTCGATTGGCATTGGCGAAAGTCTTCCGATGATGGTAACAAGCAGATCGAAAGCCCCTCTGCACTTCTCTGCTCCTGTACTTCACTGCTAAGTGCAGTTACAAAGTCCAAATCAAGCCCCAAAGTTACAACGTACAATTGCTTCACCAGATAGCCAGTCATCATCGCCCGTGCCTGTGCAACGACCTCAGGGAGATCACAATAATATTTCTCGTTGAATTTCAGATAGTTGTCATATGCATAGTCATATGCGTTAAAAAACCAAAGCGCCTCGGGATGATTCTTTCTAAATATATCGTCCTCAAAAATCTCATATAGAAATCCATCTCTCTGCGTGGTGAACTGACTTAGGATTTTCTTGATGATTTCTTTATCTTCATTCATTGTTGTTTCACCATCTTCCTTTATCGGTAGAAGTATACAATAATTGGCCCAATTCGTCAACGTTTGTTTCAAGACACATGTAAAATATAATTATAAAATCACGTATTCACTCGAGGATTACAATCCTTCTAGTCAATTTATAATGTAGCCAGACAAATTTTCTAACATTACGACCATTAGATCATTACTTACAGTAAACTAAATCAACCAAACCTTTACTTTAAGTATTTTCCGATGGAAAATACTCTGCAAAAGTCATACATCTCGATTCAACTACTGTAATTATTATCGTCAACGGACACACGGGGTAACTATTATACATCTATGACAAGGTAAAGAGGGCAATAGAGCGCAATAATATATGCTTCTTCATAGACGCATTTTTAGACGGAGATAAATTATTACACATTGCCGAAAATGTGGCCGAAGTTTTGGAGCAATTGCAAATCTTTTATAATTCGAAAGGAAGCCCCTCCTTAATGCGTTATATAGTTGAGGCTCTCGATACACTAACTATCCACAGAAAGGAGATGTTTTGTGAAGCGACTTGTAGGGGTAGTTTCATAGGCCACGTACTCTCAGCAATACTTGAGACTACAGTAATACAAGCGCACATGCATTTTTTCAACCGTAAACCCAAAAAATACCAGCCATCACAGCTAAGAACAGCAACTAAAGACATACGAGGAGGAAAGCTTATGAACGGCCTAAAAAAACGACTGGTTAGCGGAGTCTTGTTGCTTGCTTTTATGTTATCTTTTATTGTACAAGCAAGTGCGGGACAAATCGATGCGAATATTGATGAGACCATCTCTACACCAACAGTTGTCGTTGATTCAAATGACAACAAATATGTTATGCACGGTGCCAGTGGGACTACATTGCTTGTAAAACCCGTAAGCACGGCTGAGTATGAAGAACTTACGTCAATTCTATATCCTAATGGGATATTCAATGAGCAGGGGCAATCTATGGATGCTATCGCTGACGCGGACGTTGTCCGTGCGGAGTATATTGCCAATCATACCAAGGCATATGCGTACAATGGAAGCACTCAAACCGAAGTCCCGCTCACACCTTTTACCCTCCGTTTAGAAGACCGGAGCAACGGGGCTTTTGACGCGTTAATGTATCGTTGCAGCATTGGTTCAGACACATTTATTTTCCCCTCCGAATGGGGACGCCATGAATTTGGCTTTGCATATGCCGACGAAACGAGTACATATTTGGCTTATACCGATATTGGCATTTGGAGCATCAATGCAAGTAGCGGAAGCACGAATAAGCTTACAAGCGATACTTATGCTGGAAAAAACCGTTCTGAAATTGAACACGAAATCAAAGCAATAAACCCTGAAAGTTATTTGTTGTGGATTGACAATGTTGAGTTAGATCCATCTGGGCAATATGTTGTGTACCGTACAAACCGTGATGCGGTAGAGCCGGACGAAACGTCCGTTTGGAAAGTCAATCTCCAGAATCCAGCAGAAGCTCAGTTGATTTCGCCTGCAATTAATAATGATATTGTCGGTTTTATTTCGGATAATTCAGTTGTAGTTGGTTCACTCGATAGTACGAGGATTGTAAACGTTGTAAATCGCTCCATCAATTCTGTTGATATTCCGGATTTTCCCAATGTTTGCGTCAAGGGAGCTGGATACGGAAAACTCATCTATACAACTTACCAAGATGGTAGTTCGACATCTACGGCTTACATTAATGATCTGGATAGCGAGACTGGGAAGCTGCGTGAAATCACCTCTGTTCGCGGGTATTTGGATGGAACGCCTTCGTTCTCTATGTCTGGAGCAAAGCTAGCCATTTCATACGGTGAAAACGCCGATATTGGTATGAATGATATCAAGATTGTTGATGCTTTAAATGGGACGGCTATTTCTCTTAACGAAACAACACAAGTTGGGCAGAGTGTACAAGCTGCGACAAACTCTGCAGTACGTGGCTTTTGGCTTAACGAAGATACTATGCTGATTAGCCACGAAGAAACCGTATCGCCTGCCGTGTCCACTCGGGCTGCATACGACATCGTATTTCAAGATGCCGCTCTTAAGGTTGTCAGCTTCATTTCTCCGATGTCAACAGGATCCTCTGGAGGTTTTGTTCTCGTTAATAGCAAATGGAACCAGCCGCGATCCAGCGGAACTAACCCTCATAACGGAGTCGATTTGAATGCTTCGATCAACACAAATGTATATGCACCATACTATGGGTGGTCAACAAAAAACCCTGTCGTGGGACATAGTGATATTGAATTTCTTGTCGATGCAAATCGGAATAAAGTAAAAGACGACGGCGACTACTATGTCCGTTTTTATCACATGAATGCCTGTGAGTCGGATGGCTATAAAAATCAGGGACAGTTAATTGGCAAATCCGGAAACCAAGGAAATGTTCCCGCTCATCTTCACTTTGGCATTTGTTCTAAAAACAACGGGCTGAAATGGCTTCGGAATGAGCCAAACTACAGCTATCTCGCCTCCAGTAAGTGGGCTTCTGGTAAAGATTTAGACATTTATTCTCAGGCTAAATGGAGTAATAATACGGCATCTATTGTTGCATATATTAGAGACGATGGTGTTAAGCGCGACATGGCTGAAGTTAGGATCTATTACAGAAGTAAATCGTCTGGAACATGGACTGACGGTGGCCTTATGAGTAAAAACGGAGACACTTACTCTTATAGTTTTAAGGGAATCTATCCTGCTGGAACAAACGTATATTGGATGGTTCGTCTAACTCGTAGCGGGGTAAGTCAGGCAGCGTTTGCTCCCGCAAAGTTTTTCCAGCCGAACAATAACCCCAATGCATCTGCATACGCCTATGGATACTGGGTAAACACCATGACCTAAAACCTTGCACAATAGTCGAATCTAGCAATAGGCAGGAGACCTACTAACATGAAAAGAATATATCTAATTATTGCAATCTTTACGCTGTCTCTCATATACTGCCTGACAGCCTGCACCAACCTTGAAAATGGCAAAAATAATGATGACATCACTACCCCTGGGCCAACCCAAATCCCCGATAACAGTCGGCCCCCTGCAGAGGAACAAGGTGACAGTCAAAATGATCCTATGACATATCCCGATGCAAGTACAGAGACATTTTCTTACAATGATTTGACTGTCCAAGTAACTAATGTTCACACGGTTAAAAAGGGGAATATGCGTCTAGATGAAACCCAGACTAGTGAATTTGATGTTTTTGTCGTGTACCCCGGTGCAAAACTAACTGTAATCTCTGCTGGAATGACCGAAGATGCCGATGGTGTGCCTTTCGCTAACTGGAAATTGTACTATGCAGACGGATCTAAGACTGGATTAGAATGCGAAACACCCGCCATCTCAATTGACAGCAATGTCCAAGGGATTGGAGCCGAAGACGCGTATATATTGTGTTTCGAAATCTCTGACACCGCAGGAAAGGATGCATAGATCATCCCATTATGGTTTATACAACAATGAAATGCTTGATCTTTTCCGGTAGCCATCAAACCTCTTACAGCTTCGCACAGTATCCAATTTTGAGTTCATTATCTTGACATCCCTTATATAAAATAGTAACGGAACGTTGTGTGACGTTCCGTTACTATTATTTTTCATACCAGGCTATGTAATGGATTGACGGGTGCGCTACAGACTGTACCTCAACTGAGTGCAGCGTATACCCTGCCATAGGCAACGCAGTTTACCTCTGTCCATACACCAGATGTGTGCATGATATCCAAAAATAAAGAGCTTAAGGGGGCAGGTCATTGACCAGCCCCCTTGAGTTTTCTATTCGCACTTAGACTTGGTGGTTGCCCCCATAATCACCAAGTCTGACTACGGGTTGGAGAGAAATCGTAGTCGAGATCTCGGCTGCGTTTTTGACTAACTAGAAAAGCACACATGGAGAACCAGAGAAAAGATGGTGCTATCGGAACCCTATGACAAGTGCTGTCGGCACATTTCGTCATTCCTATCTGGACAATATAATAGGTACTAGTAGGAATGGTGAAGGATGGTATATGCACATGACCGAAGCGAAAGAGCAGCTACAGCGTATCATTGGAAACAACATAAAACTTTCTCGTACCACTCAAGGATATACGCAAGAAGGTTTGGCCGAACGAGCCGAAATCTCCGTCGAACACCTTAAGCAAGTTGAACGCGGCAAAAAGATGTTGAGTGTCGAAAGCCTTGTAAATGTTGCTAATGCTCTTCAAGTTAGTGTTGACAGTCTGGTCTATGAGCAAACTATCAATAGCGCAAAGAACGATATCGCTCAAATGCTTGTGTCCATTGACAGTGAAGATTCGCAACGGCTATTGGGCCTTATCCGATATGTTAACGACAATTTTCTCAAAAAAATGTAATGTGATCCCGTACCTCTCAGATATGTCATAAGAGGTTTCATTCTCTAGAAGATTGTAAGTCGGCAGTACGGTTAAATCACGAAAACTGTTGGCACGGGAAAGTGGGGCGAATACTATGACGTCGGAGCAACGCATAATATTTAGTGAAATCTATATCAGCAACCATCCGAAGCTACTGCGTTATGCAAAAGCGAACAAGCTATGCGCGTCTGTCGCCGAAGAGCTTGTACAAGATACCTTCCATGATGCATGGAGCAAGTTTGGTGAGTTAATCAACCATGAGAACATCGGAGGTTGGTTGATGCAGACCTTAAAGAATAAGATGCGGAACTATACCCGCACCAAGCGGCGTGAGGCAAACCTACTGGTTGATCACGGCGATAGATCTGAAGATATTGCGGCACCGGGCAACTTTATTAACGCGTTGATCGTGAGTGACGCACTTTCTGCAATATACAGATTTGTCTATGATAATTTTAAAGAGGATGACATCACGCTGTTCCGAAGAATCTTCATTGAAAATGTCAGTCATACGGAAGTGGCGGCAGAACTTGGAATTACCGTGTGGACAAGTCAAAAACGCCTTGAGCGAATACGGAAACGAATTAGGGAAGAATTTCCTGATTTTTAATTTTGATTTTATGTCAGCACATCGCCGACATCTACATACATGAAGTGAAGGAGGTTCAGAGTATGGCTAAATCAAAAAATAATGATATGTACTCCTATCTGGACCAATTGAGTACACAGGAGCTGGAAGATCTCCTGCAAAAAGATATGGAAGCTGCCGATGGCGGTGATCTGGATATGGTTATGTACATCATGGAGGTGATTGAAAAACGCGAAGGTGGTGTCAGTGAAGTCAACAAAAAAGCTGCCGCCCAAGCCCTCGAGGAATTTTTTAACAGCTATGCCACCCCAAAAGGTGATGGCCTTCAGCTTTATCCCTGTGATACCCCGGACTGCGCAGCACTTGGTCGTGATTCTATAGATTTCACGCGAAAAACAACGCGTTCTAAGTTTTCCCTCCGTAAGGCACTGCTCCTTGCGGCAGCACTAATTTGTTTGTCGTCATTGATTGTCTGCACTGCTCTCGGTTTTGAACGGGTCTTTCAGATGGTTGGTAAATGGACATCCGAAGTATTTACATTTGAAAATCAGTACACCGGCGACATGCCAGAAGAAAACAATAACCCGGAAAACCTTCCGTCCGAGGATGCTCAATATGCCACCATTGAAGAAGCTCTTGATGCCTATGGCATTACCGAAAAAATTGTGCCAGTGTTCCCGGAAGGTTACGAAATCGTTGCTGTTAATGTCAGTTCACCCGAATACAGTGATCACATCAACTTTTCCACTTTATACCAAGGAAATGATAAATACATCGTGTTTCAAGTTGTCTATTTTACGCAGGCACATGCATTTGATTTTGAAAAAGATGATACTGTAGTCACTGAGTACCAACAGGGCGGCCTTACCTACTACTTCTATCAGAATAACGCATCTAATTGTGTTACATGGTTCAACAACAAGCTGGAATGCTTAATTGCTACAGATGCATCTAACGATATTCTTTTATCAATGATTACCTCTTTACAATAATAGGAAAGGATTTCACAAGTCTATGCGTAATAAATTCAAATCTTTCATTTCGATGACACTGGCTACTCTCCTACTTCTCACTATGCTAATTGTCTCTGCGAGTGCGGCAGAAGCACGTGCTAGTGATTTAATCTTGAATCGCTCATGCAAAGTTACCGCAGCTGATAGCGGCAAAATTGCCGTTAATTTCTCCGTTACGACATCCGGTATTGTATCTCGCCTAGGTGCACAGAGCATGAAGTTCTACTCGCAAAATGGCAGTTCTTGGACTTTTGAAGATTCTTATGGACAATATGACTCTGGCATGAGCATCTCTAATAATTATACGTTTGACAATACGGTTTATTATCAGGGGACTTCCGGCGTTAAATATAAAGTTGTTGTTACTTTGTTTGCTACGAATTCAAGTGGCACGACTGACACACGCAATTATACGCTCTATGTGACTGCTTGATAAACTCAGAGGCAAGCCACTACTTTTAATCACGCTTTTTCATAAAATACAATCTGGCCTGATTAAGCAGCGAAATTGCTTAATC
>ULTA01002647.1_pt1 | contig 13604 bp, 9 predicted proteins | sample 1957181 | NCBI WGS metagenome assembly ULTA01 (sample SAMEA4835722, study PRJEB28245) | human gut metagenome | biome: gut microbiome; material: fecal sample | place: Denmark | collected 2008
TTGGAATTATGTTGGGATCCGGAATGCTGGAGGTCAGTCTGATGATGTTTGCACTGATCATTGTCACAATGTTCGGAATTGCCAGAGTCAGTCGTGTGCAGGAGCAGTACAATCGTTACATTGGTCTGTATATGGAAATTGATAAGTCAATGACAAGGGGAGTCTATGACTATATCAATGAGTGTGGATATGAGCTGAGTTCTGTGGAGAAAAAGAGAGATAAGACCTTAAAGGGATCCGATATTGTCCTTACAATGATGCTGGATCTGAAGAAAAGAAGAAATCATGCAGAGGTTTTGTCGGAAGTGAGTCAGATAGAGGGTATTCATTATCTGGAAGAAGTATAATTTGAAGTATATTTGTATGGTTTTAATGCAGAAAAAAGGCAATTTTCCTATTATGTCACTAAATATTACAGACATTTATAGCATAAATTTTAAAATATGTATTGACATATTGCATGCATAAGCATATTATATAGACATAAGTTACAACATAAAAGGTGAACGAAATGTCAGAGAACAGAAAAGTTAAAAAAGCTGAATATGATGTTGTAGTAATCGGTGGTGGAATGGCTGGCATCTGTGCGGCACTTGCATCTGCAAGACATGGAGCCAGGACAGCGTTGGTGCATGACAGACATGTACTGGGAGGAAATGCATCCAGTGAAATCCGAATGCATATCTGCGGAGCATCCGAGAATCTTGCGAAACCGGAGCTTGAAGAAAGCGGAATTCTCCATGAAATCATGCTTGACAACAAGAGCAGAAATGATTATTTTAATTATTCGATCTGGGATATGGTATTATTTACCGCAGTGAAGAGTCAGCCACATCTGACAGTGTATCTGAGTACCGCGATGGAGGATTGCCGGATGGAAGGCAATGAGATCCGTGAAATCGACGCATACCAGCTCACGACAGAGACACATTGGCAGATCAGAGGGAACATATTTATTGACTGTACCGGCAATGCGACCCTGGGATATTATGCAGGAGCGGAATATCGTACCGGCAGCGAGGGAAGGGCAGAATTCAATGAACCGGATGCGCCGGAACAGGCCAACAATGACCGTATGGGAAATACGCTGTTATTCAAGGCGGTGGACAGAGGACATTCGGTGAATTTTAAACGACCGAAGATCGCCAGACATTTTACGGAAGAGGAACTCAAATACAGAACACACTCTGCCGTGCACGAAGCTAAGACAAAGGGAGATGTGGATAAGGCATACTTACGTATGACCTCCTACAGTACCTCCTCTGTGGACTATGGATACTGGTGGATCGAGCTTCCCGGCAAGACAGAAGATATCATAGATGAGTATGAAGAAATCCGGGATGAGCTGGTGTCTTGTATCTATGGGGTATGGGATCATCTGAAAAACGGTGGTGACCATGGAGCCGAGAACTATGATCTGGAATGGGTCGGTATGTTGCCCGGTGTCAGAGAGAGCAGGCGTCTGGTAGGAGATTATATATTAAATGAAAATGATGTCTTATCCAACAGGGTATTCGAGGATGCTGTAGCATACGGCGGCTGGGCGATGGATATCCATACTCCCGGAGGTCTATATGATTTTGATGAACTTCCTTCCAGAGTTGTCAGCTTTGACGGAGCCTATACGATTCCGTACCGGTCATATTGCTCCAGAAATATTCCCAATATGATGATGGCGGGACGAAATATCAGTGCTACCAAAATGGCAATGGGATCCACAAGAGTTATGGGAACCTGTGCCATAGGAGGACAGGCAGCGGGAACCGCAGCGGCACTTTGCATCAAATATCACTGCGGGCCGAAAGATATGCCGGAGCACATGGAGGAATTGCAACAGCTTCTGCTGAAGGATGACTGTTATATTCCGGGTTATCGAAACACCGATCCGCAGGATCTGGCGAGAACCGCGCAGATCAGTGCAACCTCTGCCAGAGAAGGGTTCGCTCCGGAGAAAGTGATCAACGGAGTGTCCAGAGATGAAAACGGAATTCGAAATATGTGGAGCTCCGATGGCATAAGCCCGGAAGGAGAGACGTTAACCTTAAAGCTTGCCTCGGTGAAAAAAGTATCCCAGGTCAGACTGACGTTTGATTCCAACTTTAATTATCCGATCAAGATTACTTTATCGAAGAAACGTCAGCTCCAGCAGAGGATAGGAGTACCTCCCGAATTGGTAAAAGATTACACTGTGACACTCTGGCGGGGAGAACAGAAGATGGCAGAACAGAAAGTGACAGAAAATGACCAGAGACAGAACGTTGTAACCTTTGAGCCTACGGAATGTGATAAAGTAACCATTACGATTCATACCACCAATGGGGAAAAAGACGTACATATTTATGAAGTAAGGGTGTATTCCTGAGAAAAACTCAGGCTAACCATAGAAAACTAAAATGTAGGAGGATTACAATTATGAAGAGGAAAATTGCGCTTGCATTGACAATGGCAATGTTAGGTACCTGTCTGGCAGGATGTGGACAAGCAGATACAGACACAAATGCATCTACAGAAGCAAAAGATGCTACAGCAGCCGCAGGAACCGCAGCAGCAGAAACCACAGAATCCGAGAAGGAATGGTATGGCACGGAAGACGGAAAGACGATCACGCTTCATTTCTGGGGTGGTGTTCAGCCGGAGTACGGATATGATGATCTGTGTGCCAACTTCAATGAGGAGTACAAAGACAAAGGACTTCAGGTAGAATATGTAAGATATGTAAATGATGATAACGGTAACCTTCAGTTGGAGACCTACTTAATGGGCGGTGGTGATGTCGATCTGTTCATTGGCTATGGCGGACGTACCAAAATGGACAAGCGTGTAGACTCCAACCTGCTGCTGGATATGTCCGGTATGCTCAATGATATCGGATTCAATCTGGATGATGAGCTGGGTGTGGCAAATATGGCAGAGTATCACTACGATGATGGTGCCGTATATGGATTCCCTACCAAATACGAGAACTCAAGATGGATTCTGATCAATGAAGATATGTTTAAGGAAGCAGGACTGGATATTCCTTATGATGGATGGACCTATTCCGAATTCCTTGCGGATGCCGAGAAGCTGACACATGGCGAGGACCAGGATAAGGTATACGGAGTATGCTGGGCACGTAAGCAGAGCGGTAAGAGTATTCTGTATGCATTAGACGGTGTACTGGGTGCAAATCAGATTTACAAGAATGAAGAAGGTACAGAGGTAAACTTCGATAATGATGTATATCATGCAGGTCTTAACCTTGTAAAAGAGACACTGGATAAGGGTTATGCGATTCCCATCGAAGATGAATTCTCCGAGGATATCAGCGTTGCCAATACTTTCCTTCAGGGCAAATGTGCCATCATGCTTGGTGTAGCACAGATGAGACTGTGTATGGATCAGGAGAATTATCCTCATGATTTCATGACTGCACTGGTACCGGCACCCGTTCCCGATGATGAGAAATACAACACCGAATTTTATCGTAAGCAGATCGGTACTACCGGTGCAGGAGACCTGCTGAGCATTTCAGCAAATACAAAGTATCCGGAAGCAAGCTTTGAGTTTGCAATGTGGTATTTAAAGGGTGGTATGTCCCCTCTGGTACAGGGCGGAAGAATCCCTCTGTGGAATGGTGTTAATAAGGATGAAGTATTGAGCGTGCTGAAGGAGAAGGCACAGGGCTCCATTGATATGGATTCCATGGAGAACTATCTGTCTCTCGATACTACGCAGGGTGTTGCCGCTATTAAAGGACATGCTTCCTCTGAAATCAGTTCTGCCTGGTTCGAAGAGTTTGATGCTATGTGCTATGGAAAACAGTCTGTAGATCAGACCGTTCAGAACATGGAGAAGAGAGGTAACGAACTGATCCAGACCGAATTAAGCAGTCAGAAGTAAAAAAATAAAAACAGCAGTGGGAAGGGGCGGTCGTTTTCACAGGCGAACCGTCCCCTGCTCTGAAACGAACAAAAGAGGGATAAAGCAAATGAAGAGCAAGAAAAAGAAGACTAAAGGAGAAAGACGAAAAATATTGCATCAGAACCTGGTTGCATATTCCTTTTTGGCACCGAGTCTGATAGGTGTAATATGTTTCAGTCTGATTCCGCTGATAATTTCTTTATATGTAAGCCTGACTGACTGGAATTTCTCTCAAGGACTCGGCAACTGGAATTTCATCGGACTGACAAACTTTATCAATCTGTGGAAGGATGAATGGTTCCTTGCATCTTTGAAAAATACATTGATCTTCACCGTCGTAACCGTGCCCATCGGACTTTTCCTGGCAATTATAATGGCGGTACTGATTGATGAATTTTGTCATAAGAAAATAGCGGGTGTGGTACGTGTCGCTATGTATATGCCGCATATCTGTAATATTGTGGCAATTTCCGTTGTATGGATGGCGTTGTATTCTAAATACGGACCCTTTACACAATTGATGAGGGCTCTCGGATGGCAGGATCCTCCCCGATTCCTGGCAAGCTATGAATGGGCACTTCCCGCGATCATGCTGGTCGTAATCTGGGCAAGCCTGGGATACCGCGTATTTATGTACAGCGCCGCAATCACCGGACTTCCGAGAGATTTGTATGAGGCTGCTGAGATTGACGGAGCGAATTCTATTCAGAAATTTTTCAAATTAACGGTTCCGCTGTTGAAGCCTACGACCTTTTTCCTGACAATTACAGGTATTATATCCAGCTTTAAAGTATTTGGATATACGAACGTTATGACAGGCGGTGGTCCCGGAAGCTCTACCTACACACTGGTTTATTATATTTATACATCAGCATTTAAGTATTATAAGATGGGTTATGCTTCGGCAATTGCCGTAATTCTGTTTGTGATGCTGCTTATTGTGACCATTATCCAGTGGGTACATAACAATAAAGAAGAGAAAGGCTAGGGATTAAGATGAGGAAGAATGTACCTGTTTCCAAAAAGGTAGCCAGAATATTGATTACTATTGTAATTATTCTGGTTACATTGGTTATGATTGTTCCTTTTGTCTGGATGATCTCAGCATCTTTCAAGACAGAAGCGGATGTTATGAAGATCCCTATTGAGTGGATCCCGAAGTATTTTTACCCGGATAACTATAAGAGAGTATTAAGCATAGGAACGACCAGCTCCACAAATTATCATTTCGGTCTGGCTTATTTTAACTCTATCAAGGTAGCCGTAATCAGTACAGTAGTGGCAATTACTTCCGCAACACTTGCCGGATATGCATTTGCCAAGTTGAAATTCAAGGGCTCCAATGTATTGTTCATTATATATCTGGCGCAGATGATGGTGCCTTCACAGCTGACACTGATTCCCAGATTCATAATGTTTATGCAGCTGGGATGGATGAATACCCATTTGTCATTGATCGTACCGAAGATCATAGCGGTATCTTCCACCTTTATGCTCAGGCAGTCCTTCTTAAGTACTCCGGATGAACTGCGGGAAGCTGCCAGAATTGATGGAGCCGGTGAATACAGAGCCTTTGCACAGGTTATGCTGCCACTTGTCAAGCCGACGATAGCGGCGACGGCGACAGTACAGTTCCTGGATGCATGGAACAGCTACCTGGATCCTCTGGTATTTATCTCCAACTGGAAGAAATGGACGATTCCTCTGGCTTTGAACCAGTTTGTCGGTACAGAGGTAACACAGTATAACCTGACCATGGCGGCCTGCTGTATGGCGGTTGTACCGGTATTTATCGTATTCCTGTTCGGACAGAAGTTCTTCCTGAAAGGCTTGTCCGTAGGTGCGGTTAAGGGATAATAAATTGAAAATGGCAGATGCAGTGTGGCAGGACAGGAGAAGACTCTGTGCCTGCTATATTGCTATAAGGGAGAAAATAAAGAGAACAATATGTCAATTCACAGTGAAACCAGAAAATATGAAGTTGTAGTAGTGGGAGGCGGCCTGGCCGGTGTCTGTGCGGCAATCGCTTCCGCCAGAAAAGGAGCCAGAACAGCCATCATACAGAATCGCTCTATGTTTGGTGGCAACGCCAGCTCGGAGATCCGTATGCACATTGTGGGAGCCAACTCCCACGGTGCCAAAAAAAATCTTGGAGAGACAGGAATCCTGCTGGAGATTCTGCTGGCAAACAAACGCAGAAATCCCTATGCATCGTTTCCGGTATTTGATTCCGTCATCTGGGAAAAAGTGCATTTTCAGGAAAATCTGGAATCCTTTCTGAATACGAATATGGATGACGTGATCCTGGAAGGAAAAAAAATAAAGGCCGTAGTCTGTCATCAGAACAGTACGGAAACCGAGTATACCATCTACGGAGACATCTTTGTCGATGCCACAGGGCACGGTACCTTAGCTACCATGTGCGGTGCGACGGGGCGTATGGGCAGTGAAGGAAGAGACGAATTTAAGGAACCCGATGCTCCGGAAGAACCGAACAGCGATACGATGGGAAACACTTTGTTGTTTTCCGCTGTGGACCGTGGAGAGCCGGTAAAATTTGTGTGTCCGGAATGGGCAAACCATTACACGGAGGAAGATTTGAAATACCGGGAACATGCGAACAGTATTGCCTCCCATATGGAAGGCGGTAAGCTGACAAAATTCGAAGAAGGAAGCGGGAGACTGCCACACTTTTCCAATGTGGACTCCGGATATTGGTGGATTGAACTGGGTGGTGAGGATGAAGATATTATCCGTGACGGTGAGAAAATCCGTGATGAATTGCTGAAATGTGTGTACGGCGTATGGGATCATCTGAAAAATGTGGGAAACCACGGTGTGGAAAATCTGGATCTGGATTGGGTCGGATTTGTGCCGGGATATCGCGAAAGCAGAAGAATTGAAGGGGATTATCTGTTGAATGAAAAGGATGTACTAGCCAACAGGATATTCCCGGACGCAGTAGCTTATGGTGGCTGGCAGATGGATCAGCATGTGCGCAGGGGACTTCTGGATACGGATAAGATTCCTTCACAGATCCTGAATTTCAACGGTTGTTATACAATACCATGGAGATGCTATTATGCAAAGGATCTGGAAAATGTAATGCTGGCGGGACGTGACATCAGTACTACAAAAATGGCATTTGGATCAACGAGAGTTATGGGAACCTGCGCTGTGGGAGGACAGGCGGTAGGCACGGCAGCAGCAATGGCTGTCAGATATGGCTGTACCCCCAGACAGATCGGGGAACATATGGAAGAACTACAACAGGAGCTTTTGCGGGATGACTGTTATATTCCGGGAGTCCGTAACCGGGATCCGGCCGATTATGCAAAGTCAGCTAAGACAGCTGCATCCGGATATACACATGGAAATGAACCATGGAAAGTATTGAACGGAATTGCCAGACAGGAGCAGGAAGAAAGTAACTGCTGGGAGGCACCGATAGGAGAACAGGGTGCCGAAATAACCCTTACCTATGACGGGAAACTGGTGCTACATCAGATTCAGCTGACATTTGATACGAACCTGACAAAAGAGATCATGCCATCTCTTACAAGAAATGTACGGAACCGACAGGTAAAAGGACTGCCGGATGAACTTGTACGGGATTATGATGTGCGTGCTTTCAGAGAAGGAAAAGAAGTATTTTGCAAGGAAATACATGACAATTATCAGCGATTGAACAGAATTCCGCTGGGAAATGTAATTTGTGATACCATAAAGGTGACGGTTCACCGTGCTTACGGTATCCATTTTGCAAGAATTTTTGAAATTCGTACATATTAGTACGCTCGATTATTGACATTAAATTCCCAAATTCGCTATACTGTTAGTAATATGTAATATCATAATGAGATTGGATAACAAAAACACAGAAAACGAAAAGGAAAGTGTTAATAGGGGGAAATATGGCAGCCAGATATTCAGAGATTGAAGAATATATCATGAACAAGATTCATACGGGAGAATGGCCGATCGGTTATAAAATTCCGAAAGAAGTGGAGCTTTGTGAACAATTTGGTGTCAGTCGTTCCACAGTGCGTACGGCAATGCTGCGGATGGTGCAGGATGGACATCTGAAAAGAGTTAAGAGAAAAGGTACCTTTGTTACAGCACCACGCGTATTGGAGGATACGACGGTATTTATTGAGAGTTTTTTTAATGAAATGTTTCGCCGGGGCATTGAGGTAGAGACGGAAGTGCTGGAATTCCGTTATATGGAGATGACGGAGGAACTGGCGAAAAAGTTCGAAAACGGTGACAGCAGAGTCATTAAACTGAGCCGTCTCAGATACGTAAAGGATTCTTTTGACAAAGGACCGATTGTATTGACAACGTCCTATATGCCGGAGAGTGATGCATTTTTGTTTGACTATGATTTTACGAAGGCATCTCTGACGAAGGCGCTCAATGATCATTCCAAGAATCGATTCAGCCTGGAAAAAGAAATGACGGCCCGTCCGCTGGAGAGCAGAGAGAGTCATCTGATGGGAATGAAGGAAAATGCTCTTGCGATGCTGATTTCTTCTGTTACCAGGAATGAAGAGGGACAGATTATTGAAATATCGGAAAGTATTTATCCTTTGGAGAGAAACAAGTTTGTATGGAAACTGAAGCTGTAACGATTTGGATACGAGGAAGAATATGAATGAAAAATTGAATAATGTAGAATGGAGTTTCACGCAGGAAACAGGATGCCTGACGATTACAGGGACCGGAAAGATGCAGAACTGGGCGGAACATCAAGAGAGACCATGGGAAGAAATCAGAGATGAAATCCGCAGGGTCAGAATTTGTGTGGGAATGGAGAGCGTGGGAGACTGCGCTTTTCAGAATTGTACTTCACTGAAGGAAGTAGAACTGCCGGAGACGCTTGTCTATCTCGGGGTGTATAGCTTCCGCGGATGTACCGCATTAAGGGATGTAAAATTGCCGGAAGGAATATGCATTATCTGTGCGAAGGCGTTTCATAATTGTTCGGCACTGGAGAAGGTGGAATTGCCTGTCAGCCTGAAAAATATTGATATGAGAGCGTTTGCGAAAGATGAGGCTCTTCATACGGTTATTTATCATGGAACGGAGGCACAGTGGGAGAAAATTCTGATCAGTGGAACCGCATCCGATAATCAATATCTTCTGGCAGCGGAACGAAGATGCCTGAAGGAAGAACCTGCAGGATACCAAAAGACTAATGATAATTCGGTTGCAGATCACTATGAAGAGATGGTTTATTGTGTAAAAAAAGCGTTGTCTTACGGCGGAGACGGTAATCTGTATTTTCTCACACCGGATCTGACAGAGGCGGGAATCCGGGCAAAATGCGGAGATTGTACGCTTGTGGTATTCCCGAATGGCAAAACGATGATGATAGATGCCGGTTACATTGCCTGCAGTGCACATATTATTTCACTGCTGGAGGATCTGGGACTGCATCATCTGGATTATTTTGTATTGTCTCATGCGCATGATGATCATGCAGGAGGAGCCCTGGCTGTGGCACAATATCTGTATGAGCATGGAGGAGGGATTGATGCCTGTTATCGAAGCTCCTATATAGCATCCAGTAAGCAGGAGCCCTTATTTGAGGAATATCTTAAGCAGAAAGGGACACATGTTTATGAAAATGTCCTGGCGGGATATCAGTGGACGGTAGGGGATGTACATATAACCGCATATCATCCGACGACGGAGGATCTGGAGAAATGTGTCGGAAATGATGAGAGCGTGAACAATGTATCTATTTTGATGAAATTTGTCTATGGAAGATCAAAATATCTCACCGGTGGAGACTTGTATATAGAGATGGAAGAAAAACTGGCAGAGCAATATGGTGATCTTCTGAAAGCAGATGTAATGAAATCGAATCATCACGGCACCTATACCTCAAATGGACAAAAGTGGCTGCAAACAGTACAGCCGAATGCCATTATCACGGATGCGGAGGATATTGGAAATGCACTCTTGGCAGAGTATGCTGCAGAGCATGGAATCAAATATTACAGCGCCGGGATACAGGGACTCATTTTACTGCGAATGAGCAGAATAGAATATGAGATACAATGCCAGACAGGAGACTGTCTGTAAAGATTGTAACAAAAGGGGACATTTATAGTGTCTCCTTTTTGGTAGGAAAAAAAGTAAAATATAAGGTTTATATGGTTAGGAAAAATGTGGTAAACTGCACTTTGTAAGGAAGAGTAGCATAATAAATATAGATAGAACAGAGGAGAAAATATATATGCAGATCCATGATACAGCATTTATAGCTCCCGGTGCGGTGGTGCTTGGAGATGTGACGATCGGAGAAAACAGCGGAATATGGTACAATGCGGTGGTCCGGGGCGACCGGGACTCCATTGTCATCGGCAGAGAGAGCAACATTCAGGACAATGCGGTAGTGCATTTGGGCAGCGGATATCCGGTGGAGATCGGAGACCATGTGACCATAGGACACGGTGCGATCATCCACGGCTGCAAGATCGGCGACAATACCATGATCGGTATGGGAGCCATTCTGATGAATGGCTGTAAGATCGGGAAAAACTGCATCATCGGTGCCGGAGCGCTGGTGACACAGAACGTGGAGATTCCGGATAATTCACTGGTCATCGGCAATCCCGGGAAAGTAAAACGTGCTGTTACCGAAGAAGAGATCCGGTGGAATCTGAAAAACGCACACATTTACGTAGAGGAAGCACAGAAAGAATTAAGCGACTCTTATCGGCAAAATATAAATGAAATCTAAAAGAAAAAAGTTTGAGATATATTGCCGATAATGATATAATATTTCCGGTGAGTAGTTTTGCGGAGGTTGTGTATGAAATATGTAAATGTAAATGAAATAGCTGCAAAATGGAATTTATCAGAAAGAAGTGTAAGAAATTATTGCGCCCATGGAAAAATTCCAGGTGTAATTCTTGATGGGAAAACATGGAGGATTCCGGAGGATGCCGTAAAGCCGGTCAGAAAGAAACGAGCGGAAAAAATAGCAAATGATCTTTTGACCAGATTAAAAATGGAAAAGGAAGCAGGAATACCGGGAGGAATCTACCATAAGGTTCAGATCGAACTGACATATAATTCGAATCATATGGAAGGCAGTCGTTTGACCCATGATCAAACCAGATATATTTTTGAAACGAATACCATTGGAATTCAGGATGAAGTTGTGAATGTGGATGACATTGTTGAAACAGTCAATCATTTCCGATGCATTGATCAAATAATAGAGTTAGCAAACTATCCCCTGAGTGAGGCATTTATTAAACAGTTACATTATATTTTGAAATCAGGAACTTCAGATAGTAGAAAAACGTGGTTTGCTGTTGGTGAGTATAAACGTTTTGAAAATGAGGTCGGAGGAAGCGCAACCGCAAAGCCCGCCAAAGTACCCGGAGAAATGCGGAATTTATTAAGTAGATATAATCTTTCAAAACAAAAGACGTTGAAGGAAATAATACAATTTCATTATGAATTTGAGAAGATACATCCTTTTCAGGATGGAAATGGTCGTGTTGGAAGATTAATTATGTTTAAGGAGTGTCTTCGTAATGGAATTACCCCTTTTATTATCGAGGATGATATAAAGGAATTCTACTATCGGGGTCTGAAGGAATGGAAGAACGAACAGGGATATCTTATGGACACTTGTCTGACTGCTCAGGATAGATTTAAGGTATACATGGATTATTTTGGACTGGAATATAAGGATTAAAAACTATAACGAAAAAAGAGATCAAAAGAGCCGGATGACTACATTATGTTCGGTAAAAAGAGCACTGTCCTAGCGGAAGTGCTCTTTTGCAAACTCCATGTCCTGTACCAGTTCCAGCGTTCCCAGATATTGCTCCTGCTTATCCCGGACGGCATAATAGGTCACGAGAAAAGTCCGGCCGTTCTTGTCCATCCAGACCGGTACCTGGTCTAACGTTCCGGCACGGAATTCTTCGATGATCCAGCGTACTTTCTGCTCAATCTTAGGAGGATGACAGGTGAAGACCTCACGGCCCAATGCCATACCGGGACGCTTGAATACCTTGGGACCTTCGTTGAAGTAGCGATTGATATTATCGATATCTACGAAAGAGATCTCCAAAGGAATCGTATTCAACATGGCGGTCAGTTGCGACAGGGTCAGACTGCCGCTGGGGACGTGGATTCTGGTCTCACTACCTGTAAAAGCGTGTTCCGCAGACATGGTGTCAGCCGTAGAGGCAGTGTCGGTCAGATGTGCTTCCGCAGCCTCCCAACTATCACCCCGGATACCGAAGCATTCCGCATAATCTTTGGCATCCCGGTAAATGTGATACCATTCCTCATCCGAGAAATTCAGTGCGCAGTTGGGGAAGAGGATATTGGATTCCTTGTAGATCATTTCTTCCATGCGGGTCAATACAGCATTCAAACGTTGTTTCCATGCATCGGTTTCTTTTTGGTCTTTTTGTTTTGCAAGGGCATTCAGTTCATCCCGGATCTCATCATCCACTGTCCACATGACCGCAGAGGGACCGCTGATCCCATATTGCACCTTCAAATGTGGATAAAGTAAGTCTCCCTTTCTGGCATAGTGGATAGCGATCTGGCGCAGCTCATTTAATGATCCGTCATCTATTGTTCCATTTTCCAGAACCTGCTTCGCGCGGGCAATCAGCTTTTCCAGTGCTGCATTTTCCAGCGTAAAAGTCTGCAGGGGATGCCCGGAGATCTGGATCAGGGCGGCAGCAGCGGAGAGACGCTGATCCTGTATGTCCTTAGCGTGCAATTTCTGGGCATCTGTCGCGGAACCATGGAACAGGGCGGAATGCACATCACAGAGCCGTTGCAATTCTTCGATGGAAGTACCCTCCCGCAGCAGCTCCTGCTCGGCATGCATAATCTCGGCAGGATCCACATCCTTACATTCCCGGACGAAATCCGCCTGGACATTTTCCAGAGGTTCTCCGTGATTCAAACGTTGTAAGTAAGACTTAATCTGATCTTTCATATAAAAATTCCTCCGGAACCAGTATGCCCCGGAGGAAAGTTTGTTATTCTTTTATTTTTATGATTAATCATCGTAGTGTGTTTTGATAAATTCGCAATCCACTACCAATACATAGAAAACCGAGCCATAATGTTCACTCTCCACGATACGCCCATAATCCAGAACCGTCTTATAAGTTCCATCTTTGACAGCAAGTCGGTATTTGACATAATCATTGTATCCGTTCATGCCGGATTCTATCTGCTGCCAGATGCTTTCTTCTACCTGTGTCAGATCTTCAGGATGCACCAGATTACGGAATTGATGTTTCGTAAAATGCATAAAATCATCCAGATCCGTACATCCTGTCAGCTGAAGCATTTCCTGATTAGCATACAGGATGCGTTCATCCTCCTTTTCGGCCCGGTAGATGAAAAAGGCACCCGGCAGGTTGTCAGAAATATCCGATAATGAAAAACCAAGCTGTGTCCGTTTCGAATTGTGGAAATCCGGCCGGTAGGCCAGAGCACCATGTTTTCCCTGTAATTTTACCTCATAGAGTGCAATGTCGGCATAACGGAGAATGTCAGAGACTTTTTCTGCGTTGGCGGGGTATTCCGCATAGCCCAGGGAAATGCTGTAATTGTGTTCGACGCCTTTGGCTGAAAAAGAGCGGGAAGCCTTGCTGAAAGCATCTATCATTGGGGCAGCCTCTTCTACACTGCAATCCTTC
>ULTA01035956.1_pt1 | contig 13521 bp, 9 predicted proteins | sample 1957181 | NCBI WGS metagenome assembly ULTA01 (sample SAMEA4835722, study PRJEB28245) | human gut metagenome | biome: gut microbiome; material: fecal sample | place: Denmark | collected 2008
CTCCAGCGATCCGCGTGCAGATGTCGATTATCTGTTTGCTCAGGTTATTGTCCATGAGCAGCGTGTCGATACAACACCAAACTGCGGCAATATGTTGTCTAGGGTTGGGGCATTCGCCATTGAAAATGGTTTGATTGCAGCGACTTCGCCAGTTACCCGCGTACGTATCCGCAACGTCAATACGGGTACGTTCATCGAAGCTGATGTGCAAACGCTAAATGGTGTTGTCGAGTACGAGGGTAGCGCCAGAATTGACGGCGTACCGGGTACTGCCGCACCGGTTGCGCTCACTTTCCTGAATGCCGCCGGAACCAAAACCGGAAAAATCTTCCCGACTGATAATCAGATTGATTATTTTGACGATGTCCCGGTGACCTGTATCGATATGGCGATGCCAGTTGTCATTATTCCTGCTGAATATCTGGGAAAAACAGGCTATGAATTACCGGCGGAGCTGGATGCCGACAAAGCATTATTAGCCCGCATTGAATCTATCCGTCTACAAGCGGGTAAAGCAATGGGATTAGGCGATGTCAGTAATATGGTTATCCCTAAACCTGTGCTTATTTCTCCAGCGCAGAAAGGCGGAGCAATTAATGTGCGTTATTTTATGCCGCATTCTTGCCATCGCGCGCTGGCGATAACCGGTGCTATTGCCATTTCCAGTAGTTGTGCATTGGAAGGCACCGTCACCCGACAAATCGTCCCTTCTGTAGGATACGGCAATATCAATATTGAACACCCCAGTGGTGCGCTCGACGTTCATTTAAGTAATGAAGGTCAGGATGCCACGACGTTACGCGCATCTGTTATTCGGACAACCAGAAAAATATTTTCCGGTGAAGTTTTTCTTCCCTGAAAAAATTCGTTGTCAGGATAAGGACAATCAATAAAGGACTTCTGTATGAGTCATACAGAAAGAACAGGATTTTAAATGAATAAAAAATCGTTATGGAAGCTAATTCTGATATTAGCGATCCCATGTATTATTGGCTTTATGCCAGCTCCGGCAGGATTAAGCGAACTGGCGTGGGTGCTTTTTGGTATTTACCTGGCGGCCATTGTGGGGCTGGTTATCAAGCCTTTCCCGGAACCTGTCGTACTGTTAATTGCCGTTGCTGCCTCCATGGTGGTGGTCGGTAACTTATCCGACGGTGCGTTTAAAACCACCGCCGTATTAAGCGGTTACTCTTCAGGTACCACCTGGCTGGTGTTCTCGGCGTTTACCTTAAGCGCCGCATTTGTGACCACCGGCTTAGGTAAACGTATTGCCTATCTGCTGATTGGTAAAATCGGTAACACCACGCTGGGTCTGGGTTACGTTACGGTATTCCTCGATCTGGTACTGGCTCCGGCAACACCGTCTAACACCGCGCGTGCGGGCGGCATTGTGTTACCGATCATCAACAGCGTGGCGGTGGCTTTGGGGTCAGAACCGGAAAAAAGTCCGCGTCGTGTTGGACATTACCTGATGATGTCCATTTACATGGTCACCAAAACCACCAGCTATATGTTCTTTACCGCAATGGCGGGGAACATTCTGGCGCTGAAAATGATCAACGACATTCTGCACCTGCAAATTAGCTGGGGTGGATGGGCGCTGGCCGCCGGATTGCCGGGCATCATTATGCTGCTGGTCACCCCGCTGGTGATTTACACCATGTATCCGCCAGAAATTAAGAAGGTGGATAATAAAACCATCGCCAAAGCGGGCCTTGCCGAACTGGGACCGATGAAAATCCGCGAAAAAATGCTGCTCGGTGTCTTTGTGCTGGCGCTGCTGGGCTGGATTTTCAGTAAGTCCCTGGGGGTTGATGAATCCACCGTGGCAATCGTTGTTATGGCGACCATGCTGCTGCTGGGTATCGTTACCTGGGAAGACGTGGTTAAAAATAAAGGCGGCTGGAATACCTTAATCTGGTACGGCGGTATTATCGGCTTAAGCTCCTTATTATCGAAAGTTAAATTCTTCGAATGGTTAGCTGAAGTCTTTAAAAATAACCTGGCATTTGATGGTCACGGTAACGTTGCTTTCTTCGTTATTATTTTCCTCAGCATCATCGTTCGTTATTTCTTCGCTTCCGGTAGTGCCTATATCGTTGCTATGTTACCGGTATTTGCCATGCTGGCGAACGTCTCCGGCGCACCGTTAATGTTAACCGCGCTGGCACTGTTGTTCTCCAACTCCTATGGCGGCATGGTTACTCACTATGGCGGCGCGGCAGGTCCGGTCATCTTTGGCGTGGGTTATAACGATATTAAATCCTGGTGGTTGGTCGGTGCGGTACTGACGATATTAACCTTCCTGGTGCATATCACCCTCGGCGTGTGGTGGTGGAATATGCTGATCGGCTGGAACATGCTGTAAATATACTCGTCATACTTCAAGTTGCATGTGCTGCGTCTGCGTTCGCTCACCTCAGTCACTTACTTATGTAAGCTCCTGGGGATTCACTCGCTTGTCGCCTTCCTGCAACTCGAATTATTTAGAGTATATCCATTTATTATCTTTCTGCGCACTTCTCGGTGCGCAGATATCTGGAGCATTTGATGATCAAGTTATCTGAAAAAGGCGTGTTTCTCGCCAGTAATAACGAAATAATTGCCGAAGAACATTTCACCGGCGAAATTAAAAAAGAAGAAGCAAAAAAAGGCACTATTTCCTGGTCTATTCTCTCTTCTCATAATACGTCCGGAAATATGGATAAACTTAAAATTAAGTTTGATTCATTAGCCTCTCACGATATTACCTTTGTTGGTATTGTACAGACCGCTAAAGCGTCCGGTATGGAACGTTTCCCGCTGCCGTATGTGCTGACCAACTGCCATAACTCACTTTGCGCCGTCGGTGGCACCATTAACGGTGATGACCATGTTTTTGGTTTATCGGCGGCTCAGCGTTATGGCGGTATTTTTGTGCCTCCGCATATTGCGGTCATCCATCAATATATGCGTGAGATGATGGCAGGCGGCGGCAAAATGATCCTCGGGTCAGACAGCCACACCCGTTACGGTGCATTAGGGACAATGGCAGTCGGTGAGGGCGGCGGCGAGTTGGTAAAACAATTGCTTAATGACACCTGGGATATCGACTATCCGGGAGTTGTTGCGGTGCATCTGACCGGAAAACCAGCGCCGTATGTGGGGCCACAGGATGTGGCGCTGGCTATCATCGGTGCCGTGTTCAAAAACGGCTACGTCAAAAACAAAGTGATGGAATTCGTAGGTCCCGGTGTTGCTGCGCTCTCTACCGATTTCCGTAACAGCGTTGACGTTATGACCACGGAAACGACCTGTTTAAGTTCTGTCTGGCAAACCGATGAAGAAGTCCATAACTGGCTGGCGCTGCACGGTCGCGGCCAGGATTACTGCCAGCTTAACCCTCAACCGATGGCGTACTACGATGGCTGCATCAGCGTTGATTTAAGCGCCATCAAACCAATGATTGCGCTGCCGTTTCACCCGAGCAACGTGTATGAAATCGACACGCTGAACCAGAACCTGACCGATATTCTGCGTGAGATTGAAATTGAGTCCGAGCGCGTGGCGCACGGTAAAGCCAAACTCTCGCTGCTGGATAAAGTCGAAAACGGTCGCCTGAAAGTGCAGCAGGGGATTATCGCGGGCTGTTCTGGCGGTAACTACGAAAACGTCATCGCGGCGGCGAATGCACTGCGCGGTCAATCCTGTGGCAATGACACCTTCTCGTTAGCGGTTTACCCGTCATCACAGCCGGTGTTTATGGATCTCGCCAAAAAAGGTGTGGTAGCAGATTTGATTGGCGCAGGCGCAATCATCAGAACCGCGTTCTGCGGCCCATGCTTTGGCGCGGGCGATACGCCAATCAACAACGGTTTGAGTATTCGCCACACCACACGTAACTTCCCGAACCGCGAAGGCTCTAAGCCAGCTAATGGGCAGATGTCAGCGGTGGCGTTGATGGACGCTCGTTCTATCGCTGCGACTGCGGCAAACGGTGGCTATTTAACCTCTGCCAGCGAACTTGATTGCTGGGACAACGTGCCGGAGTACGCCTTCGATGTAACGCCGTATAAAAACCGTGTTTATCAGGGCTTTGTGAAAGGGGCAACTCAGCAACCGCTGATTTACGGACCGAACATTAAAGACTGGCCGGAATTGGGTGCGCTGACTGACAATATCGTCCTCAAAGTGTGCTCGAAGATCCTCGACGAAGTGACCACCACCGACGAATTGATTCCTTCCGGTGAAACCTCTTCTTATCGTTCAAATCCGATTGGTCTGGCGGAGTTTACCCTGTCACGTCGCGATCCAGGTTATGTTGGCAGAAGTAAAGCGACTGCTGAACTGGAAAATCAGCGTCTGGCGGGGAATGTCAGCGAGCTGACAGAGGTGTTTGCGCGCATTAAGCAGATTGCTGGTCAGGAGCATATTGATCCGCTGCAAACTGAAATTGGCAGCATGGTCTATGCGGTGAAACCAGGCGATGGTTCTGCGCGTGAGCAGGCGGCGAGCTGCCAGCGTGTGATTGGCGGTCTGGCGAATATTGCCGAGGAGTACGCGACTAAACGCTACCGTTCTAACGTCATCAACTGGGGGATGTTACCGCTGCAAATGGCGGAAGCACCGAACTTTGACGTAGGTGATTACATTTACATCCCTGGCATTAAAGCAGCGCTGGATAATCCGGGTACGACGTTTAAAGGTTATGTGATCCATGAAGATGAGCCGGTAACGGAAATTACGCTTTACATGGAAAGCCTGACGGCCGAAGAGCGCGAGATTATCAAGGCGGGTAGTTTGATTAACTTCAATAAAAACCGTCAGATGTAAAAAAAGGCGCTATGAAATATAGCGCCCAGTTTCATTAACCCGATGGTTCAGACTATCGGGTTTTCTTTTTTACTTCTTCGCCTCTGCAACCACTTTGCTACCCACGCCGCGGTTATTGTATTCCCACATGCGGTTGTAGTTAGTGTCATTCAGATTGCGCTGTACTTCGTCGTTATCATCAACGCTGCCGGTGTTACCCGCAAACGGACGATTAGAGATCACCGCATCAGCCCACGGTTTGGCTGTGTTAAAACCTTCGTTGATGGCACTATCACGGATCACCACCTGACCGTTGGTATTGGCATCAACATCCAGCGAGCGGCCCAGTTGCGCCACGCCATCACCGGAAGCATTGAAACGGCTGTTTACGGCGAGGAAACCGTAGTAAATGTTGGACAGCGTAGCCGGTGCAAACACATACGCTTCTTGCTGGGTACGGGAGTTCACCACGCGGAATTCGGTGTTATCGAACACCACTGCGCCGCGACCAGAAACGATATCCACATCCCCTTCAATGTAACTGTTGGTCACCAGAGTACGCGGCTGACGGTTGGTTTCCAGACGGTTTTGCACACCACTGTTGGTGACAAAGAAGGTATTCTGACGACCGAGAATGTTGACGTTATTGATCTGCACTTTGTCGCCATCAGTACGCAGTGCCACCGCCGGATGGTTACCCGCATCTACGCTATCGCCCAGCGTGTTTTCGATGGTCAGGTTTTGCAGTTGCAGGCCATTGTTTTGTGACCAGAAGACCGCAGAGCAGAGAACGCCGATACTGTCGCTGCGTTTGCTCTGGCAGCTATCGTACATATACCACGCTGGTTTACCTGGCATATATTTGCCGCGCGGGTTGACGTCGTGACGCCAGTCGGCGGGGCTCATGCCCCCATCAAGGGAAAGCCCAATCTTCACATCAATCGGTTTTTCACCTGTACCGTACAGAGTAATTCCACCCGGAGCGGCAGGGACATACACCGTTCCCTGATACTCACCAGGCATCACGGCAATATACTGGCGCTTGTTGGTACGCTTGATAATTGCCGCATCTACCGCCGCCTGAATCGTGGTATGCGTTACACCTTGAGTACCCGCCGGGCCGACAACAAAGTCAGGTTGTGCAGGCAGGGTAATCGTGGAAGGATTCCACGCTGCCGCACCTGGTGTCAGGGATGCAAAATAGTGTTGAGCATCGAAATTCTGCGCTTCTTTTGCCGACAGAATCGGGCGAGAAGAGGTACCAGGCGCGGTTTGATCAGAAGGACGTTGATCGGGCGGTGTTGAGCTACAGGCGGTCAGCGTCACGCCAAAAGCCAATGCCAGCGCCAGACGGGAAACTGAAAATGTGTTCACAGGTTGCTCCGGGCTATGAAATAGAAAAATGAATCCGTTGAAGCCTGCTTTTTTATACTAACTTGAGCGAAACGGGAAGGTAAAAAGACAAAAAGTTGTTTTTAATACCTTTAAGTGATACCAGATGGCATAGCGCCATCTGGCAGAGTGATTAACTAAACATCGCAGTAATCGAGGCGCTTGCCAGAGAGTGGAAATGGACGTTAAACCCGACCATCGCGCCGCTGGCACCTTCATCGACATCAATACGTTCTACATCCAGCGCGTGAACGGTAAAAATGTAGCGATGGGTTTCGCCTTTCGGCGGCGCTGCGCCACCGTATCCGGCTTTACCAAAGTCGGTACGCGTCTGCAAAACGCCGTCAGGCATTGCTACCAGACCAGAGCCAAACCCTTGCGGTAATACGCGGGTATCAGCGGGTAAGTTAACAACGACCCAGTGCCACCAGCCGGAGCCGGTTGGCGCGTCCGGGTCAAAGCAGGTGACAACAAAACTTTTCGTTCCCGCAGGAACATCATCCCACGCCAGATGCGGTGAAATATTATCGCCATCGTAACCCATGCCGTTAAAGACATGACGATGCGGCAACTTATCGCCATCGCGCAGATCATTACTGATGAGTTTCATGAACCCTCCTTTCTAGTTTGCAGAAAGTGTAGCCAGAAACCCTCACGCTGACTTCCCGTTATTGGCAAAAAAATGTTTCATCCTGCACCGCACGATTAACCGCTGCGGTCAGACGCTGCAACTGTTGCGGGAGAATAATATAGGGCGGCATCAGGTAAATCAGTTTGCCAAAAGGCCGGATCCAGACACCCTGTTCGACAAAGAATTTTTGCAGCGCTGCCATATTCACCGGACGAGTGGTTTCGACCACACCGATTGCCCCCAGTACGCGCACATCGGCAACCATTTCGGCGTCACAGGCGGGGGCAAGTTGCTCGCGTAGCTGCGCTTCAATAGCCGCCACCTGCTGCTGCCAGTCGCCAGATTCAAGAATCGCCAGGCTGGCGTTTGCTGCTGCGCAGGCCAGCGGATTGCCCATAAAAGTTGGCCCATGCATAAAGCAGCCGGCTTCGCCGTTACTGATGGTTTCCGCAACCTCGCGCGTGGTGAGCGTGGCGGAAAGGGTCATCGTGCCGCCAGTTAAGGCTTTACCGAGGCACAAAATGTCCGGCGCGATTTCTGCATGTTCACAGGCAAACAGTTTGCCGGTACGACCAAATCCGGTGGCGATCTCGTCGGCAATCAGCAAGATACCTTCACGATCGCACATTTTGCGGATTCGTTTTAACCATTCCGGATGGTAAATGCGCATCCCACCTGCGCCCTGGACAATCGGTTCAATGATCACTGCGGCGATTTCATGACGATGCGCCGCCATCAGGCGGGCAAAGCCCACCATATCGCGTTCATCCCATTCACCATCCATGCGGCTTTGCGGGGCGGGAGCAAACAAGTTTTCTGGCAGATAGCCTTTCCACAGACTGTGCATTGAGTTATCCGGATCGCACACCGACATCGCGCCAAAGGTATCGCCATGATAACCATTGCGGAAGGTCAGAAAACGCTGGCGCGCTTCGCCTTTGGCTTGCCAGTACTGCAACGCCATTTTCATCGCCACTTCCACCGCTACGGAACCGGAGTCCGCGAGAAAAACGCATTCCAGCGGTTGCGGCGTCATCGCCACCAGTTTGCGGCACAGCTCAATGGCTGGCGCATGAGTGATACCGCCAAACATCACATGCGACATGGCATCAATTTGCGACTTCATAGCCGCATTAAGCTGCGGGTGATTGTAACCGTGGATCGCCGCCCACCAGGACGACATACCGTCAACCAGGCGTCTGCCGTCAGACAAAATTAGCTCGCAACCTTCGGCGCTCGCCACCGGATAAACCGGTAGCGGGGAGGTCATGGATGTGTATGGGTGCCAGATATGGCGTTGGTCAAAGGCAAGATCGTCCGTTGTCATAATCGACTTGTAAACCAAATTGAAAAGATTTAGGTTTACGAGTCTACACCGAATTAACAACAAAAAACACGTTTTGGAGAAGCCCCATGGCTCACCGCCCACGCTGGACATTGTCGCAAGTCACAGAATTATTTGAAAAACCGTTGCTGGATCTGCTGTTTGAAGCGCAGCAGGTGCATCGTCAGCATTTCGATCCACGTCAGGTGCAGGTCAGCACTTTGCTGTCAATTAAGACCGGAGCTTGTCCGGAAGATTGCAAATACTGCCCGCAAAGCTCGCGCTACAAAACCGGGCTGGAAGCCGAGCGGTTGATGGAAGTTGAACAGGTGCTGGAGTCGGCGCGCAAAGCGAAAGCGGCAGGATCGACGCGCTTCTGCATGGGCGCGGCGTGGAAGAATCCCCACGAACGCGATATGCCCTACCTGGAACAAATGGTGCAGGGAGTAAAAGCGATGGGCCTGGAGGCGTGTATGACGCTGGGTACGTTGAGTGAATCTCAGGCGCAGCGCCTTGCGAACGCCGGGCTGGATTACTACAACCACAACCTCGACACCTCGCCGGAGTTTTACGGCAATATCATCACCACACGTACTTATCAGGAACGCCTTGATACGCTGGAAAAAGTGCGCGATGCCGGGATCAAAGTCTGCTCAGGTGGCATTGTGGGTTTAGGCGAAACGGTAAAAGATCGCGCCGGATTATTACTGCAACTGGCAAACCTGCCGACGCCGCCGGAAAGCGTGCCAATCAACATGCTGGTGAAGGTGAAAGGCACTCCACTGGCGGATAACGATGATGTCGATGCCTTTGATTTTATTCGCACCATTGCCGTAGCGCGGATCATGATGCCGACCTCTTACGTGCGCCTTTCTGCCGGACGCGAGCAGATGAACGAACAGACTCAGGCAATGTGCTTTATGGCTGGCGCAAACTCGATTTTCTACGGTTGCAAACTGCTAACCACGCCGAATCCGGAAGAAGATAAAGACCTGCAACTGTTCCGCAAACTGGGGCTAAATCCGCAGCAAACTGCCGTGCTGGCAGGGGATAACGAACAACAGCAGCGTCTGGAGCAGGCACTGATGACCCCGGACACTGACGAATATTACAACGCGGCAGCACTATGAGCTGGCAGGATAAAATCAACGCGGCGCTCGATGCGCGGCGTGCTGCCGACGCCCTGCGTCGCCGTTATCCAGTGGCGCAAGGGGCCGGACGCTGGCTGGTGGCGGACGATCGCCAGTATCTGAACTTTTCCAGTAACGATTATTTAGGTTTAAGCCATCATCCGCAAATTATCCGTGCCTGGAAGCAGAGTGCGGAGCAATTTGGCGTCGGTAGCGGCGGTTCCGGTCACGTCAGCGGTTATAGCGTGGCGCATCAGGCGCTGGAAGAAGAACTGGCCGAGTGGCTGGGCTATTCGCGGGCACTGCTGTTTATCTCTGGTTTTGCCGCTAACCAGGCAGTTATTACCGCGATGACGGCGAAAGAGGACCGTATTGTTGCCGATCGGCTGAGTCACGCCTCATTGCTGGAAGCTGCCAGTTTAAGCCCGTCGCAGCTTCGCCGTTTTGTTCATAACGATGTTACTCATCTGGCGCGACTGCTTGCTTCCCCCTGTCCGGGGCAGCAACTGGTGGTGACAGAAGGCGTGTTCAGCATGGACGGCGATAGTCCGCCACTGGCGGAAATCCAGCAAGTAACGCAACAGCACAATGGCTGGTTGATGGTCGATGATGCCCACGGCACGGGCGTTATCGGGGAGCAGGGGCGTGGCAGCTGCTGGCTGCAAAAGGTAAAACCAGAATTGCTGGTGGTGACTTTTGGCAAAGGATTTGGCGTCAGCGGGGCAGCGGTGCTTTGCTCCAGTACGGTGGCGGATTATCTGCTGCAATTCGCCCGCCATCTTATCTACAGCACCAGTATGCCGCCCGCTCAGGCGCAGGCATTACGTGCATCGCTGGCGGTCATTCGCAGTGATGAGGGTGATGCACGGCGCGAAAAACTGGCGGCACTCATTAGGCGTTTTCGTGCCGGAGTACAGGATTTGCCGTTTACGCTTGCTGATTCATGCAGCGCCATCCAGCCATTGATTGTTGGTGATAACAGCCGTGCGTTACAACTGGCAGAAAAACTGCGCCAGCAAGGCTGCTGGGTCACGGCGATTCGCCCGCCAACCGTACCCGCTGGTACTGCGCGACTGCGCTTAACACTAACCGCCGCGCATGAAATGCAGGATATCGACCGTCTGCTGGAGGTGCTGCATGGCAACGGTTAATAAACAAGCCATTGCAGCGGCATTTGGTCGGGCAGCCGCGCACTATGAGCAACACGCAGAGTTACAGCGCCAGAGTGCTGACGTCTTACTGGCAACGCTCCCACAGCGTAAATACACCCACGTACTGGACGCGGGTTGTGGACCTGGCTGGATGAGCCGCCATTGGAGAGAGCGTCACGCGCAGGTGACGGCGTTAGATCTCTCGCCGCCAATGCTTGTTCAGGCACGCCATAAAGATGCCGCAGACCATTATCTGGCGGGAGATATCGAATCCCTGCCGTTAGCGACTGCGACGTTCGATCTTGCATGGAGCAATCTCGCGGTGCAGTGGTGCGGTAATTTATCCACGGCACTTCGCGAGCTGTATCGGGTGGTGCGCCCCGGAGGCGTGGTCGCATTTACCACGCTGGTGCAGGGATCGCTCCCTGAATTACATCAGGCGTGGCAGGCGGTGGACGAGCGCCCGCATGCTAATCGCTTTTTACCGCCAGATGAAATCGAACAGTCGCTGAACGGAGTGCATTATCAACATCATATTCAGCCCATCACGCTGTGGTTTGATGATGCGCTCAGTGCTATGCGTTCGCTGAAAGGCATCGGTGCCACGCATCTTCATGAAGGGCGCTACCCACGAATATTAACGCGTTCGCAGTTGCAGCGATTGCAACTGGCATGGCCGCAACAACAGGGGCGATATCCTCTGACGTATCATCTTTTTTTGGGAGTGATTGCTCGTGAGTAAACGTTATTTTGTCACCGGAACGGATACCGAAGTGGGGAAAACTGTCGCCAGTTGTGCACTTTTACAAGCCGCGAAGGCAGCAGGTTATCGGACGGCAGGTTATAAACCGGTCGCCTCTGGCAGCGAAAAGACCCCGGAAGGCTTACGTAATAGTGACGCGCTGGCGTTACAGCGCAACAGCAGCCTGCAGCTGGATTACGCAACGGTAAATCCTTACACCTTCGCAGAACCCACTTCGCCGCACATCATCAGCGCACAAGAGGGCAGGCCGATAGAATCATTGGTAATGAGCGCCGGATTACGCGCGCTTGAACAACAGGCTGACTGGGTGTTAGTGGAAGGTGCTGGCGGCTGGTTTACGCCGCTTTCTGACACTTTCACTTTTGCAGATTGGGTAACACAGGAACAACTGCCGGTGATACTGGTAGTTGGTGTGAAACTCGGCTGTATTAATCACGCGATGTTGACGGCACAGGCAATACAACACGCCGGGCTGACTCTGGCGGGTTGGGTGGCGAATGATGTCACGCCTCCGGGAAAACGTCACGCTGAATATATGACCACGCTCACCCGCATGATTCCCGCGCCGCTGCTGGGAGAGATCCCCTGGCTTGCAGAAAATCCAGAAAATGCGGCAACCGGAAAGTACATAAACCTTGCCTTGTTGTAGCCATCCTGTATTTGGTTAAATTGCGAGCGAGATCGCGTCTTCGATTGACTGCAATTTAACCAATTAAATTCTAAAATAATCACGAAAAAAATTTTACTTCCGCATCATGCGATGTATGTGGGAATTGCCCAGGCGGCGGGGGATAGGGGCTGCAGACAGTTATCCACTATTCCTGTGGATAACCATGTGTATTAGAGTTAGAAAACACGAGGCAAGCGAGAGAATACGCGGCTTGCACGCGAATTGGCGTTAAAGACGGCTCAAAGAAATATCTTTTATTTTTTAACTGGTTAGATAATTGCAATGGCAGTCACTGAAGAGGCATCTCTTGCCATAAAACTGTCATCACTCATCTTGACAAATGTTAAAAAAGCCGTTGCTTTGGGGATAACCCGGTAAGGCCGGAGTTTTATCTCGTCACAGAGTAAATTTTGCTCATGATTGACAGCGGAGTTTACGCTGTAACAGAAATATTATGGTGAGGAACTGTTTTTTTATCCAGTATAATTTGTTGGCATAATTAAGTACGACGAGTAAAATTACATACCTGCCCGCCCAACTCCTTCAGGTAGCGACTCATGAGTAAACCGTTCAAACTGAATTCCGCTTTTAAACCTTCTGGCGATCAGCCAGAGGCGATTCGACGTCTCGAAGAGGGGCTGGAAGATGGCCTGGCGCACCAGACGTTACTTGGCGTGACTGGCTCCGGGAAAACCTTCACCATTGCCAATGTCATTGCTGATCTTCAGCGCCCTACCATGGTACTTGCGCCCAACAAAACGCTGGCGGCCCAGCTGTATGGCGAAATGAAAGAGTTCTTCCCGGAAAACGCGGTGGAATATTTCGTCTCCTACTACGACTACTATCAGCCGGAAGCCTATGTACCGAGTTCCGACACCTTCATTGAGAAAGATGCCTCGGTTAACGAACATATTGAACAGATGCGTTTGTCCGCCACCAAAGCGATGCTGGAGCGGCGTGATGTGGTTGTAGTGGCCTCTGTTTCCGCGATTTATGGTCTGGGCGATCCTGATTTATATCTCAAGATGATGCTCCATCTCACGGTCGGCATGATTATCGATCAGCGCGCGATCCTGCGCCGACTGGCGGAGCTGCAATACGCTCGTAATGATCAGGCATTCCAGCGTGGTACTTTCCGCGTTCGTGGTGAGGTGATTGATATCTTCCCGGCAGAATCGGATGACATTGCACTTCGCGTGGAGCTGTTTGACGAGGAAGTGGAACGATTGTCGTTATTTGACCCGCTCACCGGGCAGATTGTTTCCACTATTCCACGTTTTACCATCTACCCGAAAACGCACTACGTCACGCCACGCGAGCGCATCGTCCAGGCGATGGAGGAGATCAAAGAAGAGCTGGCCGCCAGACGTAAAGTGCTATTGGAAAACAACAAACTGCTGGAAGAGCAGCGGCTGACCCAGCGTACCCAGTTTGATCTGGAGATGATGAACGAGCTGGGCTACTGTTCGGGGATTGAGAACTACTCGCGCTTCCTCTCCGGTCGTGGACCGGGTGAGCCACCGCCGACGCTGTTTGATTACCTGCCTGCCGATGGGCTGCTGGTGGTCGATGAATCACACGTCACCATTCCGCAAATTGGCGGCATGTATCGCGGTGACCGGGCGCGTAAAGAGACGCTGGTGGAGTACGGCTTCCGCCTGCCATCAGC
>ULTA01024938.1_pt1 | contig 13462 bp, 10 predicted proteins | sample 1957181 | NCBI WGS metagenome assembly ULTA01 (sample SAMEA4835722, study PRJEB28245) | human gut metagenome | biome: gut microbiome; material: fecal sample | place: Denmark | collected 2008
AAGCCGATGGATTGTCAAGCGGCTTTCGACGTTGCAGCAACGCCTCTTACATTGCTGCTCTGATGTCACGCATCGGCGTGACGGACATCCGAACGATTGTGGTACCCGACGATATTCGGCAGCTCACGCGCACCCTGGTCGAACTCGACGCCGTCTGCGACGTGATCATTACCGTCGGCGGCACAGGAAAAGGTAAGCGAGACTACACGCGACAGGCCGTAAGCGATGCGGGCGGCGTCTTCGTCGGCCACGACACTCAGCTCGACTCGCCCTTTGTGACGGCGCGTCTGCCTCACGCGGGTCTTATCGGGCTTCCCGGCAATCCGTTAGCAGTTATGATGATCGTGCAGTGCGTTCTTCTGGAAAGTGTGCGATCCGTCTTTCATCTGCCCGAAGCACCGGCGCAAACCGTTGAAGCGGTCATGACCGAAGACATCGAAGCGGGAATCTGCGGGGAACTGTGCGTGAACGTAAACGAGTCCGCAGCGAAACCTCTGATCAAAGGCACAGGACGCATGCGCGTCTTTGATTCGGCACGCGGTTTTGTTCGCCTCAACGGGCAAGGCATCAAACGAGGCGAACGCGTGAGGGTCGAACTCTTTCGCAACTAAAGAAAGTTCTATATCCTGTCGTCCTTTTGCTGCGATCTTTCAGCATATGCGCATAACTTTCCGGAAACAGCTTCTCTGGCTTATCTCTGTCGCAGCCCTGGCGGTTGCGTCGGCCTCCTTTGCTTCCGTTTTCGGACCGCAGTCAGCAAAAAAATCCCCTGCTTCGTCCTTCGACGAAACCATGCTCCCCGGCCCCGACATCATCACAGGCGCCTCACTTGTTGCGCTTCCCAATCGTCCGGTTCGCATCGCTCGCATCGTGCTGCCTGAACTACCATCGACACTGCAAGCCACTCAGGTAACTGCCGATCTTTTAAAAAAAGCGTTTTGGCCGCATTCGGTGGAATTTGAAACGCTCACGTCAGGCGCACTCACGGAACGCATCCGCGAGGGGAGCGTCGACGCCTTCGTCGCGAGTTCCGGCTATTACTGGCGAATGACGCAGTACGGTGCCACAGCCGTAGGAACGCTGATTTCCGATCGTCAGCCTGATCCGAACAACGCCACGGCACTCGCATTCCTCGTGCGCGCCAAAGACGAGCGCTTCAACGAACTCTATGACCTGAAGGGATATTCCGTCGGGTCGACCTTCGCTACGGCCTTCATGACCTATCGCATCGGCTTGGCAGAGATCGCCAAGCTCGGAGAAGACCCAGAAAACTTCTTTGCTCAGACAGTTTTTACGCAGCGAACCGACAACAGTGAAGTCGTCTCTCTTCTCGATCGCGGCCTGGTCGACGCCGTCATGGTAAAAGCCTGTTGGCTGGAAGCTCAACCCACGGAAGTTCAGAGCCGTTATCGAGTTCTGGCGCCCCGCTTCGGTGGCGTCGGCTGCAAACATTCCACCGACACGTACCCGGGCATCATGATGGCCGTCACACAAGGTGCGCATCCGATCATCGCGCACGTCATCGCCCGTACCATTCTCTCGCATCCCCTGTTGCCCGACGGTCACCGCTGGGCAGTCACCACGGACATGCGAGCCGTCGACAACGTCTATCGACTGCTCAAAATCGAAAACTACGCCTACCTTCGGGAAATGACGCTGCATCGGTGGCTCATCACTCACTGGCAAGTGCCGGCGTTCGTCGCTTTGCTGTTGTTGGGCCTTCTGCTTCACAGCTGGCGTACATCCGTGCTGGTCAGAAAGCGTACTGCTCAATTGTCTTCAGCACTCACCGAACGGGAAAACGCTCAGGCGGAAATTCAGTCGCTTTCCGAACGTATGGAAAGCCTGCACAAGGTCACAGTCGTCGGACAGCTCTCGAGCATGGTCGCGCACGAACTCGCGCAACCGCTTTCCGTCATCCAGTACTACTGCGAAAGCCAGCGGGACATTCTCAAGAACAAACCCATCAACGAGCGGCTGCTTAATATCAGTCGCGTCGGAATCGAAAAAGCGCTTGCCCGAACGCGGAGTATCGTTGACAAAGTGCGCTCCTACAACCGCGGAAACACGTCACGAGACGATTCGGTTGACGTGGGAGCCTCGGTCAAACGCGTCTGTGCCACACTCAATGCCGAACTTCTTCGTAAAACATCCTTCAACGTTCTGTGCAAACCGGCTTTGAGTGTCCGAGCCGACAAACTTGAGCTCGAACTGATTCTTTCCAACCTGCTTAAAAACGCACTGGAAGCAAGCAACGAGGTCTCGCACCCCGTAGTGATCATCGAAGCCTTTCCCTGCGCCGATCAAGTGGTCGTACGCGTGGGAAACTCCGGCAAAGTGCTCAGCGAAGAAGACTTCCATCGACTCAAAACACCGCTTCTGTCGAGCAAGGCCACCGGACTCGGTCTGGGCGTCACCATCGCGAGCGCTCTTGCCGAGGCCAACGGCGGCCAAATTCAATTTAAAGCCCGCCCTGAGGGCGGACTCATTGCCGTTGTGACGCTTCTGAGCGCTGCGAGCCTGCCCGAAAACGCTTCCCGCACCCCGACAGACATTTCCCGCAAGGAGTTCTGAGATGGCCAACGCAACAGACATACGCCAAGGCACCATTATCCGCATCGTTGACGACGATGACGACATCCGCGACGCCTTGGGCTTCATGCTCGAATGCAAAGGATGGCAGGTGCGAGCCTATGCCTCGGCTCGGGATTTCCTCACGCAGGATTCGCCGAGCATTCCGGGCTGTCTGCTTCTGGACATCCGAATGCCCGACATGAGCGGCGTGCAGCTGCAGACTCTCATGAAGGAACAACGCATACAGCTGCCCATCATTTTCATCACCGGACACGCCGACGTAGAAACAGCCGTCGCCACGTTAAAAGCGGGAGCCTTGGACTTCCTGCAAAAGCCCGTTAACACGATTGCGCTCATCGAAGCCATTGAGCCGGCTGTGCGCATCAGCTTGGCGCATTCCTGCGGCCAGTTGTCTCCCGAAAAAGTCACCGAAGTACTTCTGGAAATGAGTCCGCGCGAAAAGGAAATCACTCAGTTGCTGCTTCTTGGCGTTTCAAACAAAGAAATCGCTGAACGTCTGTCGCTTTCGCAACGCACCGTGCACGGTCACCGCAACAATGTGTACCGAAAACTGCGTGTGCACAACCTGCATGACTTTCTGCAATGCGTACGCGGTGCCGATCTCTCGATTCTGTCCTGAACTGATTTTTTCGAAAAAAAACGACTCGATCGCCCACTTTCGTCTCCGTTTGCGCTAGTTTTCCGCTATTGCGAAATGGAATTGCGCATCTCAAAAGGATCGAAAAGTGAACCACCCGATCATTCGCCCGGCCCTTGAGACCGCCCTGCCGCGACTGCTTGAGATCTACAACGAGGAAGTCGAGCACGGTACAGCTACGTTTGACACCAAACCGCTCAGTCTCGAAGAGCGCCTCGTTTGGTTCAAAGCTCACAACAAAGACAACCACCCATTGATCGTCTTGGAGCAAGACCACACCGTCTGGGGCTACGCATCGCTTTCGACCTTCAACCCCAAGCCGGCTTACGCTTCAAGTACGGAGCTGTCGGTCTATGTTCACAAAAATGCGCGCGGCTTGGGCTACGGTCAGCTTCTCACGGAGGCTATCCTGCAGATGGCCGTTGCCGACTCCGCCACCCATCGCGTTTACTCGCTTATCACCGCAGAAAATCAGGCCAGCATTGCACTGCACCGCAAACTGGGCTTTCGACTCGTCGGAACCATCACGCAAGCCGGAATCAAATTCGGCCGCTGGCTGGACGTGACCTACTGGGAGAAAGCTGTTTGATCTTGAATAGGATTGCTGCCATGTTTTTTGTCTCAGACGCTCTTTTGGATCAGATTCTTACTGACGACATTCCCTATGGGGATGCCACAACAGCACTATTTGGTATCGAAAAGATTCCCGGCATCGTTCGTTGCCGTCCCAAAGCCGAAACAACGATTGCGGGCGTCGCACTGGTCGAACGGCTCTTTGCCCGTGTGGGATTGCAAACGACACTTTTTCACGAGGAAGGCGATACCGTTGCCGCCGGTACCGTCATTTTGGAAGGTCGCGGACCGGCCGGCGCCATCCACGCCGTCTACAAAACAGCTCAGAACATTTTGGAGTACGCCTCAGGCATAGCCACGCGCACGCGTCAAATGGTCGAAGAAGCTCGAGCAGGCAATCCCCTTTGTCGTGTTGCCGTGACACGCAAGCATTTTCCGGGTACCAAGACATTGTCTCTATACGCTGCCATGTCGGGCGGCGCCGTTGTGCACCGCATGGGATTATCCGAATCTGTTCTCGTGTTCGATCAACACCGCGTCTTCATTCCGGACTTTGAAAAGCGGCTTACCGAAGCCAAAAAGGCGGATCCCGAGCGCAAAATCGCCGTTGAAGCCGCCGATATTCGCGAGGGCCTTGCCTTTGCCGCAGCCGGCGCCGACATCATCCAGTGTGAAAAGTTCTCCGTCGAAGCGTTGTCCGAATTCGTGAGTCAGGCCAAGCGAGAATTTCCGCCACTCATCATCTCGGCCGCCGGCGGCATCAATGCGGCAAACGCTCGCGCCTATGCGCAGACGGGCGTCGACTTCCTTGTGACGACATGGCCTTACTTCGGGAAACCAGCCGACGTCAAGATGCAGATTCTCGCTGAGGATTCTTGAGCAAAACGATACCGCAGGCCAGCGACCGTTCAGAGCAGGCCGGCCTTGCGGCAGGCTTCCTTCACAAAGGGATTTTCGTTTCCCTGAATGCGCTCGATACGCTTGGCTCGCAGGCACTCCCAGGCATCAACGGGGTGCATTTTGTCCCATGCCGTCATGAGCTTCATCTGTGCGCTCGAAAGTTTGTACTTAGGATAGGCGTCCTGCATATAGAGCATCGTGCGGGCGATCGCTCCGCGTGTGTACTCGGGCGGTTCCACGGCACGGCCGCTGACCTTCATCGGACAGCTGCCAAAGCTTGAGGCCACATCGGGCAGCACCGTGAATCGGTAATTGGAGCGAACGGCATTCACGGCACCGATGGCCGGATAAAGGTTGTAAAGATCGGCCTGCATGTAGCGGAATTCCTGGTTGACCTTTTCCGCGCAAGCGCGACCTTTGAACGGCTTGCCGTTGCTGCGCACACACGCCTCATCACCGTCTCGCCACTCCGAAAATGCACGCCCGAAGTTTTCCGCCGGCACCACATGTTCCCATTCCACACGATGTGCACGCTTTTCATGCTTTTGTGTTGTAAAGCCTTCGGGTAGCTTCACGTTCTTTTTGCTGTCAAACGTCGCCCGACAATAGAACGTTTCCCGATGATCGAAATAGACCTTTTGTTCCAGCAATTTTTTGGCCTGATTAAACGACTCGATGCGCGTGTTGCCGGCAGCCCAGACTTGGACGGTGGTGAGTCCGATGGAAGCAACAAGAATGGCGGATAAAAGCTTTTTCACAACGAATCTCCACATTGTCGATGAACAAAACAGCAGTGCCTTTGATTCTATCCAGCTTGCAACCCATATCTGCTTTCAAGAGACAGAACCAAGCGATGAGTTTTGTCATTCGATCATTATTTTCAGGCTACTTGGACCATATTCTTACGACAGGCTTGACCATCATTTTCCGACAGACTTCAGAAGCAAATTGTTCTTTGATTTCATTTGAAAAATACAGCATCCAACGGACTGCAAGTAATCTTTTCTCAGACAATGATCCATTCCTGACGTCTGATAGCGTCAATCCTTTGCATTCGGCAATATTTGCGCAAGGCGCCGCTTTGGAGCAGCGGATTTGCACGCAAACCGCAATATACCCCTCAAGGAGTAAAGGTTAGCCACACCCTTTTTCACGCCGTCGCCTCATTACTCATACTTTCCTTTGATATATGTGGAGAAGCCCTCTTGTCTTTACGCTTTTCCCCTCCCGAAGACGTATCACTCTGGGAGTAGAATTTTTCAGCCAGAAAATGCGCTCCGACTGTATTGATCGTGAGCGCTGGTTGCTTATTGATCCCCAAAAAATCAGGAGAGGAATTCACAAATGGCTCAGAACCCTGAATTCAAGTACGCGCCGATGTTCCAGCTCGGCGAAGACAAGACGGAGTACTACCTGCTCACCAAAGACTATGTGTCCGAAGGTGAATTCGAGGGCCATAAGATCGTCAAGGTGCAGCCTGAAGCACTGACGATGCTTTCCAAGCAGTGCTTCCACGACGCCAACTTCCTGTTGCGTCGCGCACACAACGAACAGGTTGCCAAGATTCTTAAGGATCCGGAAGCCAGCGAAAACGACAAGTATGTCGCTCTGACCTTCCTGCGCAACGCCGAGTCCGCCGCCAAGGGCATCCTGCCGCTGTGCCAGGACACCGGTACGGCCATCATCCACGGCGAAAAGGGTCAGAACGTTTGGACCGGCTTCTGCGATGAAGAAGCTCTTTCCCGCGGCGTTTACGAAACCTACACGGAAGATGCCCTGCGTTATTCCCAGAACGCACCTCTTTCGATGTACGAAGAAAAGAACACCCGTTGCAACCTGCCGGCTCAAATCGACATCGAAGCAACCGAAGGCGGCGAATACAAGTTCCTGTGCGTGGTCAAGGGCGGCGGCTCTGCCAACAAGTCCTACCTCTTCCAGGAAACCAAGGCCATTTTGAATCCGGCCACGCTCGTGCCCTACCTCGTCAACAAGATGAAGACGTTGGGTACGGCTGCCTGCCCGCCCTATCACATCGCTTTTGTGATCGGCGGCACGACGGCCGAGCGCACGATGCTTACCGTCAAGCTCGCTTCCACGCACTACTACGACGAGCTGCCCACCACGGGCGACGAAACCGGCCGCGCCTTCCGCGACCTCGAACTCGAACAGAAGCTCTTTGAAGAAGCCTGCAACATCGGCTTGGGTGCTCAGTTCGGCGGCAAGTACATGGCTCACGACATCCGCGTGATCCGCCTGCCGCGTCACGGTGCCAGCTGCCCGGTCGGCATGGGCGTAAGCTGCTCGGCTGACCGCAACATCAAGGCCAAGATCAACAAGGACGGCGTCTGGATTGAAAAACTCGACACCAACCCGGGAGAGTTGATCCCCGAAGAACTTCGCCGTCCGGGCGAAGGCGGCCAGATCAACATTGATCTGAACCGTCCGATGGCCGAAGTGTGCAAGGAACTCTCGAAGTACCCGGTTTCCACCCGCGTGAACCTCTCCGGCACGATCATCGTCGCCCGCGACATCGCTCACGCCCGCATGAAGGAACTCATCGAAGCCGGTAAGGGTCTGCCGCAGTACGTCAAGGATCACCCGATCCTCTACGCAGGTCCCGCCAAGACGCCGGAAGGCTACGCTTGCGGCTCCATGGGCCCGACCACGGCTCAGCGTATGGACCCCTACGTTGACCTCTTCCAGGAAAACGGCGGCTCGCTGGTGATGATTGCTAAGGGCAACCGCACCCAGGCCGTGACGGACGCCTGCAAGAAGCACGGCGGCTTCTACCTGGGCACGATCGGCGGCGTGGCTGCTGTTCTGTCGGCAAGCTCGATCAAGAGCATCGAATGTGTCGAATGGCCCGAACTCGGCATGGAAGCCGTCTATAAGATCGAAGTGGTCGACTTCCCGGCCTTCATCCTCGTTGACGACAAGGGCAACGACTTCTTCAAGCAGTTGAAGCCGCGCAACGAAATCAAGTGCGAATGCTGCAAGAAGTAATTCGCTGACTGTGCGGCACCGGTAAAAAACGGCGCCGCACGTACAAGCAGGTCACGGCCCAAGAGCCGTGCTTCAATCCCCGCCGGATGGTCCCTTTCGTCCGCGCGGGGATTTTTTCGTGTACAGGCTACAATGCATTGTTAACCGTAAACAAACGCTTGCCATGACCTACGAAAACATTTCTCCGTCCGAAGCCAAGTCCCGCATGGATGCCGACCCTGAAGCCGTCATCGTTGACGTTCGTCGCCCCGACGAGTTTGTCACGGGACATATCCCGGGCGCCCTCAACGTGCCGCTTGCCGACATTCAGGACGGTAACATTCCACCTTGCTTGGCCGACAAAAACGCCGTCTACCTCATCTATTGCCGCAGCGGAGTGCGCAGCGTGACGGCTGCCGTTGCTCTCGAGAAAATGGGCTACACACATCTGGCCAACTTCGGAGGCATCCTCGATTGGCCGTACGAAATCGAGCACTAAGAAGGCGTTTGCGAACTACTTCCTAAGGAGTAATCCTTATTCTCCGTTTCACCTTGCAGAAAAGGCACCGGTTGTTACATTTCCGGTGTCTTTTTTGCCTCTGTCAGCCACCGACAGTTACAAATTCAGAGTCACTGTCGGATTCTCGTAAACCCGCAATCTTTCAGGGTTTTTCACGATTTTTTAACGTCGTGGAGTACAAAATTCTTCAAACTTTTCTTAACAATTAGACAAAGATCAAATGTTGTTCAACATTTACACCTTAGTTGTACCTCCAAAGAGGATAATTCCACCGTCCCAAAATATCTAGGAGACAAACAATGATTGGATTTGACTTCTGGGTGCAGCTGTTTGTGCTGCTCGCCTGCTTGTTCTACGCTGCACCTCGCGGCGGTATGACCCTCGGTTTGATGGGCGGTATCGGCCTCATCATCTTCATCTTCGGCTTCGGCCTCAAGCCCGGTAAGCCTCCGGTTGACGTTATTCTGACCATTATGGCTGTGGTCTGCGCGGGCGCTACCCTTCAGGCTGCCGGCGGTCTTGACTGCCTGCTGTCGATCGCTGAAAAGATTCTTCGTAATCATCCGCGCTTCGTTTGCTACCTCGCTCCGTATCTTTGCTGGTTCCTGACGGTTCTCTGCGGTACGGGTCACGTTGTTTACACGATGCTGCCCATTATTTATGACGTGGCCATCAAGAACAACATCCGTCCGGAACGCCCGATGGCTGCTTCCACGATCGCCGCTCAAATGGGCGTGATCTGCTCGCCGGCTGCTGTGGCTGCTGTGTCGATGGTGGCTTTGCTTGACGGCCAGTTGGTCGGCGGCCAGCCCTTCAGCTTCCCGCAGTTGTTCGCCATCGTGATCCCGGCCGCTATCGTCGGTCTGTTCATGGTTGGCACCTTCTCCGTGTTCCGCGGCAAGGACCTCGACAAGGACGAAAAGTTCCAGGCCTTGATTGCTGATCCGGAACAGCGCAAGTATGTCTATGGTGAAACCACCACTCTGATCGGTGTTAAGTTCACCAAGCAGCAGTGGGCTAGCCTCTGGATCTTCCTCTGCACCGTGGCTGTCGTGGCCGTTCTCGGCTCCGTTCCCGAACTCCGCCCGATGGTTGGCAAGAAGCGCCTGTCGATGACCCTCGTCATCCAGATGTTCATGTTGCTGGCCGGTATCCTGATGGTCATGTTCTGCGGCGCTAAGCAGATCAACAAGACCAACGTGTTCAACGCCGGTATGGTTGCTATCGTTTCCGTGTACGGCGTTGCCTGGATGTCCGACACGATGTTCTCGAACCACCTGCCCGACCTGAAGGCTGCTCTGACCGGCTGGATGCAGTCCGCTCCCTGGACCTTCGGTATCGTGCTGCTGTTGGTTTCCAAGCTCGTGAACTCTCAGGCTGCCGCTGTGGCCATCGTGATTCCGGTTGCTATCGGTATTGGTACGCCTCCCGGTGTGATCGTTGCCATGGCCTCCGCCGCCTACGGTTACTACATCCTGCCGACCTACCCGTCTGACCTTGCTGCTCTGACGTTCGACCGCTCCGGTACGACCCACATCGGCAAGTTCGTGATCAACCACTCCTTCATCCTTCCGGGTCTGATTGGTGTGATCACCGCCGTGATCGTTGGCTGGTGCCTCGGCTTGGCATACGGCTACATCTAAAAAAACAACAACATCTACCTGTAGAGTTTTGGGACAGGGGATGAGCAGGTTCGGGGTCTTCCCGAACCTGCCAAAACAAAAAAACGGAGTCTTCGGACTCCGTTTTTTTGTATCTATTGATCCGTACAGCGTTATTCCTTTTGAGGAACAAATGGCCTGCTGACAGACCAGGCCAATTTACGCACACAGGCTTGATTTGACTCAAAATTTCTTTACTTATTGAACTTCTCCGATCTTCAAAAATCAGTAAATTAGCAGTTACTGTGCGTAGAACAAAACACAACGTCGCAGCAAGGAGAGACCCCCCGATGTTTTATTCCGGTCTGGTGGTGACCTGCAAGCCCGGTCAGTTCGAATCTGTCGGCGAAGAGCTCAAATCGCTTCCCGTCGAAATTCATCAATCCGATGCGGCTTCCGGCCGCTATGTCGTCGTTCTTGAAGAACCCTCGGTCGAAGCTGAAACCGAACGGTTCCGCACCATTCAAATGTTGCCGTTCGTTGCTGATGTCAGTCTCATCGTTCACCGCAACGAACCGGACGATGACACAAACTGATTTCTTTCTTCAATTTTTTCAACCGGCGCCGAGTTCAACAACCACAATAAAACTTCGGTGCTCCTCAAAAAAAGCTGTTCTTCATAAGTCACCGATCGGTCTTCGGATCGAAATCTGAGATTGCTTCGGTGCATCTGCCCAGGAGAGAAAATATGGCTCAAAAGAAAGTCATTCCCATCTCAAGACGAGAACTCTTAAAAACGGGGGTTGCTGCCACCGCCGCCATGTCGGTGGGCTTGCCCGTGACGCAGGCGTGCGCGCAGGCCGCTCAGGCCGCCGATGCCGGGATTGAATGGCACAAGGGCGTCTGCCGCTTCTGCGGTACCGGCTGCGGTCTGCAAGTCGGCACGATGAACGGCCGCATCGTCGCCACGAAAGGCGACCCGGATGCTCCTGTCAATCGCGGCCTGAACTGCATCAAGGGCTACTTCAACGCCAAGATCCTCTACGGTCAGGATCGTCTGACGCGCCCGCTCATGCGCATGAAGGACGGCAAGTTCGACAAGAACGGTCAGTTCGTGGCCGTGAGCTGGGAACAGGCCTTCGACGAAATGGAACGCCAGTTCCGCCGTATCTACCAAACCAAGGGACCGGAAGGCGTAGCCATCATCGGTTCGGGGCAGTACACGATTCCCGAAGCCTACACGGCTTCCAAGCTCCTGAAGGCCGGCTTCCGTTCCAACAACATCGACCCCAACGCTCGTCTTTGCATGGCTTCCGCCGTGGTGGGCTTCTACCAGACCTTCGGCGTGGACGAACCGATGAACGTCTATGATGACATCGAAAAATGCAACGCGATGGTTCTCTGGGGCAACAACATGGCCGAAGCGCACCCGGTTCTCTGGAGCCGCGTGACCGACCGCAAGCTCACGCATAAAGACACCCGTATCGTCAACGTGACGACGCACTCGAACCTGTCCTCGGGCATGGCCGATATCGAAATCATCTTCAAGCCCAATACGGACCTCGCTATCCTCAACTACCTGGCTCGCGAAATCGTCCGCCGCAAGGCTTATAACGAGAAGTTCGTGAAAGACCACTGCGTCTTTGCCACTGGCACGGTCGACATCGGTTACGGCATGCGTCCGACCGACAAGTTCGCCTTTGAAGCCGAAAAGGACATTCAGGCCAAGCAAAAGAAAATCATTCTGACCGAAGCCGAAGCCATCGGTCAACGTCGCAAGGCCGGTATTGAAGTCGAACAAAAGCAAGTTGCTGCCGCCGGCGGCCACTGGCACATCTCATTTGAAGAATTCAAGCGCGGACTTGAACCCTATACGCTTGACTTCGTTGCCAAGCTCGCCAAAGGTGATCCGGACGAATCCCTCGAAAGTTTCAAGAAGAAGCTCGTTGCTCTGGCAGACATCTATTGCGACGCCAAGCGCGACATCCTCTCCTTCTGGTGCATGGGTGTCAACCAGCACGTGCGCGGCGTGTGGGTGAACGAACAGATCTACGCTCTGCATCTGCTCACCGCCAAGCAGGGCCGTCCCGGCAATGGCGCCTTCTCGCTCACCGGCCAACCCTCGGCCTGTGGTTCAGCCCGTGAAGTCGGCGCTTTCTCGCACCGTCTGCCCTCCGACATGCTCGTGGGCAATCCCGCTCATCACAAGAAGACCGAAAAACTCTGGCGTGTTCCCGAGGGCACGCTCAACCCCGTGCTCGGCAAGCCCATTATGGGGCTGTTGCGCGGTCTTGAAGACGGTTCGGTCAACTTCCTGTGGACGCAAGTGGTCAATGTCTTTCAGTCGGCACCGAACTCCAACCATTGGCTCAAGGCCGCCCGCAAGCCCGAGAATTTCGTCGTTGTCTCCGACGTCTATCCGACCCTTTCGGCCAAGGTTGCTGACCTGATTCTTCCCACCGCCATGATCTTCGAAAAGTGGGGTCTGTACGGCAACGCCGAACGCCGAACGCAGGGTTGGGCTCAGATGGTCGAACCTGTAGGCGAAGCCATGAGCGACGTGGCCACCATGCTCGAATTCTCCAAACGCTTCAAGATCTCCGAGTGTTGGGGCGAAAAGCAGGTCGCCGGCGGCAAGAAGACACTGCCTGACGTGCTCGGCAAAGCCAAGGAAATGGGCATCAATCCGGATGCTTCCCTCTTTGACGTGCTCTTTGCCGGCATGCCCGAAACCAAGCAGTGCCCGTGGCCCGATCCGAAGTATCCGGGCAAACAATGCTGCACGGCAAAGGCTCTGGGTCTCGATTGGTTCCCGGAAAAGGCTCTCTTTACCGAATACCGTCAGTTCACGCTCGGCGACGGTCACGATCTGGCCGACTTCGACACGTATCTCGATCCGAAGATCCGCGGTCTCACCTGGCCGGTTGTCAACGGCAAGCCCACGACGTACCGCTTCAACGCCGAATACGATCCGTATGTGAAAAACGGCGACTTCGAGTTCTACGGCAAGCTCATGAAGGCCATTCCTCAAGGCAACTTGGACGGCATCACCGACAAGACGCCCAAGCCCTTGCCCGGCCGCGCGAAGATCTTCTTCCGTCCGTTTGCCGAACCGGTTGAAAAGCCTGATTCCAACTACGACCTGATGCTTTGCACGGGACGTATCCTGGAACACTGGCACACTGGCTCGATGACCCGTCGCGTGCCCGAACTGCACCGCGCTGCTCCGTCGGCCGTGCTCTATATGCACCCGACCGACGCTCAGAAGCGGGGGCTCAAGCGCAACGACGTTGCACAGATCACCAGCCGCCGCGGCAGCATCAAGGCTCTTGTTGAAACACAAGGCCGCATGAAGATGCCGCGCGGCACGGTCTGGATGGCCTTCTTCGACGAATCGGTTCAGGTCAACAAGCTTTGCATTGACGCAACCGACCCGATTTCGGCCGAACCCGACTTCAAGAAGTCCGCGGTTCGAGTCACGAAGGCCTAATCGGGCAAGTTCGACACACGCGCTTATCTCTCTGAAGCCGTCTTGCTCACGGCAGGACGGCTTCGGGAAACAACTTCGGACAACAAGGCTTTTACGAAAACCCTCACTGACACGATGACGATCAAAGCGACAAGACGTCAGGCTCTCGGCCTTCTTTTGGAAGG
>ULTA01037753.1_pt1 | contig 13436 bp, 10 predicted proteins | sample 1957181 | NCBI WGS metagenome assembly ULTA01 (sample SAMEA4835722, study PRJEB28245) | human gut metagenome | biome: gut microbiome; material: fecal sample | place: Denmark | collected 2008
AAAGCCAACCGCCAGCAAAACGGCGAGTTCCTCCAACCTCACGCGCCCACCGCCGCCGTGACAAGCTCCCAATCTACACCGCCCGGCACGTAATACGTATGCAGCCGCCGGTCCTCGCTGTATATCAGCACCTCCACCGCGTTGTCATAGAGCCCGACGTAGACTTCGCCCTGCGGTCCCTCAAAGCGGAAACCCCGATGCCGCGCGTCGAAAGTGTCGAAGTCGTAGCTCCCGGTGAGCTCGCGCAGCTCCAGCGAGGCGAGATATTCGATAAGCGCCTCCTCGTCGGCGCCGGGCTCGTCCTGGAGCCTGTACTCCGAGAGCTCGTGCGCGTTGAAAATGACGTCGCGCCCCACGCCGCCGCCGTAGGCGAGGGCCACCTGCCCGAAGCACAACAGCATGAAAAACACCGCCAGCCCTATCGCCAGCGCGCCGCCAGCCTTCATGGGCGGCTGCATGACGTTTTTGAGCCTGTATCTCAGCGAGCGCCCCGTGGCCGAAAGGCAGGTCGTAAACCCGCGCGCGTCTCCCGCCGTGCTGAGCAGCAGGTCGGCATAGCGCCGCCGCTCGTCCTTGGGCGCGCCGAAGAGCACGGCCTCGTCGCAGCTGAGCTCCAGATCCTCCGCACTTCGGCTCATGGCGAGCCAGACGAGGGGGTTGAACCAGCACATGGCTACGACGCTGACGAGGCTGAACTTCGCGCTCGCGTCGTCGTGGCAGATGTGGACTATCTCGTGCCGCAGGACGAGCCTCAGCTCATCCTCGGAATACGCCCGCTCCGGCAGGACTATCCTCAGCGTGCTCCGGAACATGCCTATGCTCAGCGGCGTCGCCACGGCCCCGGAGCGCAGGAGCAGCGGCCTGCGTCCCCGGAATTGTGCCAGCTCCAGCTCCTCGATGAACAGCGCCTGGGCCTCCGGCTCCGCCTCTACGGCCCCGCGCAGTATGCGGCGGCGGAAGACAAGGTGCTCGGCTATCTTGTAGAGCAGCAGGAGACAGCAGCCCGCGAGCCATATGCTGAGCAGCGTAAACGCCCAATCGCCGGAAGTCACGATGACAAACAGCGGCATACCGGCAGCAAATCTCTGGATCTGGATGATGTACAGCACATTCGGCAGCAGCCAGAGCGAGACGCAGGCCCAGCCGCTGATGCGCTCCCTCAGCCAGGGCATGAGCAGCGAGAGGATGGCGTAATAGACGAAGAGCAGCAGAAAGGTGTTGAAGCACAGCGCCAAAAGTACATCCATCGCCTGGTCAGCGCCGTAAAAAGCCCAGTTCAGCAGCCAGACGGCCAGAATAAAGAGCGGGATGCAGCCCGCGTAGGAATAGGCCCAGTATACCCTGCTCCGTCCGCCGTTCCTTTCCTTGCCGTTGCGCTCCATACGCACAGCAATAGCCGCGCCAACGACCACGCCGAAGAGCGCCGCGAGCGCTATGCGCGTAAAAAACCAGCCCGTCATAGCTCGTTCCTCTCAAGCAGGGCGCGCAACTCGTCAAGCTCCTCGCGGCTGAGCCCGCTGTCGCAGAGCGCGGCGGCAAAAACGGATAGGCCCCCGCCGCAGAGCTTGTCAAGGAAGCTCCGGCTCTGCCCGGCTAGATATTCCTTCCGGCTCACGAGCGCGGTGTAGAGCGCGCCGCGCCCGGCCTTGTCCGCGCGCACAAAGCCGCGCTCCGCCAGGCGCGAGAGCAGGGTCAGCAGCGTCGTCGCCGCCATGTGCCGCTCCGGCGGCAGCCGCGCCTCGATCTCCGCGCGCGTGGCGGGCGCGCCGCAGTCCCAGACGGCCTGCATCACCTTCAGCTCCGCGTCCGGCAGCCTGCGTGTCCTGTCCATGATATCAGCTCCTCTACAATTGTAGAACTTAAGTATATTCTACAATTGTAGAGATACTTTGTCAAGAGGAAGCCGCCCGGAAAAGTCCGGGCTGCTCATGCATATCAAGTCAGCCCGCTTCGACGAAGCGTTGGAGCATCACGGCGACCTGCGCGCGCGTGGCGGTGTCCTGCGGGGCGAGGACGCCCTCAGACACGCCGTCAATTATGCCGTTCCCGACGGCCCATGCCATGGCCTCGGCTGCCCAGGAGCTGATGGAAGCCGCGTCCTCGAAGCCATCCAGCTCCGCCGTGCCGCTCGCCCAGCCATCGGCATAGCGGTAGAGCATCGCAGCCAGCTGTTCGCGGGTGACTGCGCTTTCAAGGCTGCTGCCGTCGGAGACGCCGTTTTCGACGGCCCAACTTTGCCCGGCGGCGTACCAGGGCGTGCCAGAGGTGTCCGCGCCGTCCAGGCGGGCGAGGACAGTCATGACCATCGCGCGGGTCATGTCCGCGTCAGGGGAGAAGAGGCCCGCAGCGGTGCCGTCAAAGAGGCTGTTCGCGGCGACAAAGCGCACCGCCCCGGCGTACCAGGCATCGGCGTCCACATCGTCGAAGGCGCTGCCGACAGCGTCCGCGTCTAGCCTGAGCACGCAGCGGGAGAAGACGTCGCCCACATACAGCGCCCCGCTCACTATGGCGAGGCCGCGGGGCGAGACCAGAGCGCTGCCGCCGCCCTCGTTTTCCGCTAGCGTGGTGACGTAGCCGTCCTCAATCAGCCGGACGGCGCCGTTGCCGGTGTCCGCGACGTAGATCCTGCCGTCCTCGGAGATGGCTATGCCCTGGGGGCTGGCAAACTGCGCCTCGTCGGCGGCCCCGTCGAGGAAGCCGCCCTCGATGGCCGCATCGCCAGAGAGAGCAGCCCCGGCGACGGTGCTGAGCCTGCCGTCCTTGTAGGCGAGGATTCGATGGCTGCCGGTGTCCGCGATGTAGAGCACGCCATCCTGCCAGCAGAGGCCCGTCGGCTCGCTAAGGCCGGCGGTTATGAGCTTTGCCGCGCCGCCATTCTCGTCAAGGGTCCAGATGGTGTCCGCTCCGGTGTCGGCGACGTAGACCTTGACGCCGTCGGAGGCGAGGCCGGTGGGCAGTTCAAGGCCGTCGAGCGCGGTGTAGACCTTGCCGGCATTGAGGTCGAGGTAGCGCAGAGCGCCGTTGCCGCTGTCGCTGATGCTATAAAGTATTCATTCGAGCCCAGACCCGCATCTCCGGAGCCGCGAGTGTCCTCAAGACCGGAGCAGCAGTAGACAGGCAGGTTGATTATGCCCGTTACGGTGAACTGGGTGCCGAGCAGGCAGCCGTCGTTCTGCAAAGTTATGGTGTCACCGACGGAGATGCCCTTCTCGGAGGCGAGCAGCTCTTCGATGGCGGCCTCATCCGCTGCCGTGGGCAGCTCGCCCTCGACAATGACGGCGTCATTCATGCTCTCAAGCAGGGAACGGACCTGTACCAGCACGCGCTCGCCGTCGAGCTCCAGCTGTGCCGCGTCAGTGTAGCCGCCCTCAGCGGAGCGCACGCCGTCCCAGGCGGAGATGGCCTCTATGTCCTCGTCGGTTATGCCGTTTGCGCAGCTTATCTCCAGGGATTCAAGCCGGTTTTCAACGAAATATGCGTCAGCCCGGCGGAGGATGGCGTGCGCCGAGGACTGGAAACCCTGAAAAATCGCAATGCTGACGCCCGCAATGACCGCAACGGCGAGAAAGGAGACTCCGCTCTTGCGTATGCTGCGCAGCAGATGCTTAAGACCTGTGGCTTTCATCACCAGACCAACTCCTTCGCGGCGGCGGGATGCCTGTTCACGATGACCTCAGCCACGACGCCGCCCTTCATGCGGATGACGCGGTTTGCCATCTTGGCTATCTCCTCGTTGTGCGTGACCATGAGCATCGTGGTGCCGGCCTTGATGACATCCTCAAGAACGGTGAGGACCTCTATGCTGGTCTCGTAGTCGAGCGCGGCGGTGGGCTCGTCGGCGAGGATGAGCCGGGGCTTTTTCATGAGCGCGCGGGCGATGGATACGCGCTGCTGCTGACCGCCGGACATTTGGGATGGGTAATTGTCCTTCCTGCCCAGCAGCCCGACGCGCTCAAGCGCATCTTCGGCGTCCATGGGGTCTTCGCAGAGCTCGCCTATGAATTCGAGATTTTCCTTGGCCGTCAGCGTGGGCATGAGGTTGTAGGCCTGGAAGATGAAGCCTACGGAGTGGCGGCGGTACATGGTGAGCGTTTTTTCATCGGCATTGGAGTAGTCCACGCCGTCAAAGAGGAAGCTGCCGCCGGTGAGCTTATCCATACCGCCTATTATGTTGAGCATAGTGCTCTTGCCGCAGCCCGACTCGCCGAGGATAACGAGGAATTCGCCTTCGCGCACGTCGAGGTTCACGCCCTTGAGGATCTGGATCTGCGTGTCGCCCTGGCCGAAGACCTTGGTGACGCCGCGCAGAGAGATGATGGACTTCTTTTCCTCCGCAAAGCCGAGGTTCAGGCCCTTGTCGTCGATGGCGATGGCCGTGAGCATGGCCAGATTCTCGCAGAGGTCCACGTCCGCGTCGTTGTAGAGCGAGCCGTCCTTCTTGTTAATTATCTGGATGCAGCCAATGACCTCATATTTATTGATGAGCGGCACGCAGACCATGCTCTTTGTGACAAAACCGGTGCTCTCATCAAAGCGTCCGGCCCAGCGGGCATCGCTCTGGCAGTCCTTGACGACGGTGGTCTTGCCCTCTTTGACGACCTGGCCCGCGATGCCCTCGCCCTCGGCGAGGCTCATTCCGGTGAGGTCGGCGCCGCCAATGGTGAAGGAGGGGTAAATACGCTTGTCGCCCTTTGAATTGTAGAACCATATGGTCCCCGCCTCAGCTCCGACGGCCTTGACAACCTCGCCGAGGCTTGTTCGAAGCGCCTCTTCAAGCGACTCCGCGTCCTGGAGCAGGCGGGTTATTTCCCATACCACCTGCGTATAGTTGATGCGTTCGTTTTTCATCTTGTCACCCCGAATTAAAAGTAGATGCCGAGCCTGGCAATTTCATTTTTTAGGTAAAAAACTTTGAAAGGGGAAACCGCCGTGCTATAATACAGAAATAAAGCAAAGCGAAAAGTCGTGCCCGACATAAAAATCCCAGACCGTCCAAGCTGCGGATGATCTGGTGTTCTCGAATCAATTTACACAGTATTTATAATAACTTCAAGGTCCCTGACGCAAGCGGTGAATTTTTGGCGCAAGCGGTGCTGCGCACACAAAATATAGTGGAATGGAGGGCGTTTATTGTGCAGGATACTATAAATATAGCGGCAGTAGACGACCTTCCGGCAGACCTTGAGCGGCTCGGCGCGGCCCTGGAGACCTACGCGGCGCAGCATGAGCTGACCATTGAGGTGTCGGGCTTTCGCAGCGGCGAGGAGCTGCTGGAGGCTGCCGCATCAGGCGGCTTTGATATAGTTTTTCTCGACATAGTGATGGACGGGATTGACGGTCTGGAGACGGCGCGCCGCCTGCGCGCCTTGGGCTCTGAGGCCCTGCTTGTTTTCGTCACCACGGAGGCGGGCTATGCGCTGGAGGGCTACGAGGTCGAAGCCGCGGGCTTCCTCGTGAAGGGGGCGGGGGAGAGTGGACAGAGGCGCTTTGAGCGGCTCATGGACCGCCTTCTCCGCAGGCTCCGCCTGGAGGAGTACATAGACCTCAGCGCCACCGCCGCCAGCGTGCGTGTCCCGGCGGACGAGGTGCTCTACGCCGAAGTCCTGAACCACAGGATGCGCCTGCTCACGCGTGCGGGCGAGTTTTTGCTGCGCATGACTGTGGAGGAACTGAAACCCATTCCCCGCACCCGCCCAAGGCTGCCCCCGACGGCAGCCTGCTCTCCACCAAGCACCGGGGCGAGGGCATAGGCACAAGCTCTATACGCCAGATAGCCCTCCAATACCGCGGCAAGGCAGATTTCAACTGGCAGGACGGCGTTTTTCGAGCCGCCGTGTTCCTGAACCCGCAGGCGAATCAATAAGAGCGCAAAAAAGCGCCGCCGTGAAAACGGCGGCGCTTTCTGTTTGATTTATCAGCGCTGAAGGGCGTCCCAGTCGCGCTCGGGGAGTTTTTGCGTCCACTGCTCAAACTCGCCGGCTCAAACGAAGTCGTGGCTGTTAGTGGCCTCCTGTATCTGCGCGTAGTACCAGGCGGAGGCGTCCATGTTGTCCGGCCAGAGGTTCATCTCGCTTTCCGGCAGCAGCCCGGCCGCGTGCGGAGCGCGCCCGAGTGTCCTGTTCACAATGGTGCAGGCCTCGGCGCGGGTGATGGGTGCATCCGGGCGGAAAAGCCCGCCCTCGTAGCCCTCGATGAGGCCGATCTCAGCCGCGGCTGCGACGCTTTCCGCATACCAGGCTGAGGGTGCTACGTCAAGGAAGGGGTTCTCGCAGGCCAGCCCCTCCAGCTCGAAAAAGCTGACGGCGATTTTTGCAAATTCGGCCCTGGTGATGCTGGCGTTGGGACGGAAGGAGCCGTCCTCATAGCCGCCGAGGATGCCCATTGCGCTGAGCGTGGAAACGGCGTTGTTGTACCAGCTCCCGGCGGCTACGTCGGTGTAGCTGTTGGTGTCGGACCAAAAGCTCTCGCGCGTCTCGTCCGTCAGCAGGCGGAAGAAGATGGTCGCGACCTCAGCGCGGGTGATGTTTGCCTCCGGCCGAATAAGCCCATCGTCGTTGCCGATGAGGTAGGCGAAATGCTCATCCAGAACGAGGCCGTTCGGCCTGTAGACCTCGGGCTCATTCGGAGTTGAGGGCGTGGGAGGCACAGGCGTGATGACACGCTCCCAGCCGGCGTGGACAGACTTGTGGTCGTCCATGGTCACGCTGGTTACGGGCAGCGTGAGCGCCTCATCCGCGAACCATCCGGTAAACCTGTATCCGCTGCGGACGGGGACCTTGTCGAGCTCCACCACCGTACCGGCGCTGTGCAGCTCCGTTTCGTATTCGGTACCGCCGTAGGTGAAATAGCTGAGCTCATACATCAGCTCGGCGAACACGACGCGGACGGTGTGAGTGGCCCTTATGTCTTCAAGCGTCAGACTGGCGCCGTCTCCGACGCTCACGCCGTCGAGCAGGACGTCCTGCAAGTAATAGCCCTCGGCCGGCGCAAAGCTGAGCGTCAGGTCCTCGCCCTCGTTAACGGTGAGTTCACCGCCGCCGGGCGTAACCGTCCCTTCGCCCTCAACCTCGACCGTGACCGCGTACTGCCTGACCTCCCCATGCGCCGCCTTGATAGCGGCGGTAGCAAATATAGGCATATCAATGTCAATTTTGCTGACCGTTCCGCCCGCTGCGCCGCAGTCATCCGTTCCCCAGCGAGCACTTGCGGTGTCATAGTACCAGCCGTCAACCGCATGCCCACAGCTGAGCTGAGCGCCGATAGGCGTGTCAAAAAGAAAAACAGAACTGTATGCAGCGCCTGCCAACAGTATGTCGTCGCCCTCGGTGCCGGCTTTGTTATCGTATACCAGCCAGCTTTCATCAACAGACAACATTCCGCTGTTCGCCGAGACGGCGACACCGCCGCCGGATGCAGCGCTGTTGCCGGTCACTGTGCAGTTTCCGTTAAAAGAAAAAGCAGAGACGGAAGCGCTGTACAGGCCGCCGCCGCTTTCTACAGCGGTGTTGCCAGTGAGCGTTATGTTTGTAAACTTTGCTTTCATGCCGCTTGGAAGGTTGATATATATCGCCCCGCCGTTTTTCGCAGCACTACAATCGGAAATTGTTAAATTGGAAATGGATATGCTGGTGCCGCTGAAGTTCTTGGCTGAATAAATGGAGATGGCCCCTCCATATCCGCCGTAAGTACCCTCCGCAGAGCATTTCTCAATTCTTCCGCCGGTAATATTCAGGACAAAAGGCCCCTTGGAGCTGTTTGTGCCTTCGTAGCCAACGCATATCGCCCCGCCGCCGTAGTAATCATCCGTGCAGCCATAAATCAGCCCGCCATCCATAATAAACGTCGGCATTCCGGTTGTGCTTCCGCCAATCGAAGGCCCGGGCTGCAGTGATATTGCCCCGCCTTCCACGCCGGTGCAGTTTTGTATCGTGCCGTCGTGCATATAGAACTTGGAGCGATCAGTTACGGCTACACCGCCGCAGATGGAAGCTAGATTATTGCAGTCTGTTATCGTCCCGCCGTACATATGCAGCTCCGCGTCCTCAGACAAATGTATGCCGCCGGCCGAGTTGAAGCAAGTGGATGGCCCAAGCGTTACGTTGTCGTATATGTACAGTTTGGCGCTATCCTGTATGTTGAATATTGAACTTAGATTGTCCGTTGAGTAAATTTTTAACGGCTCGGAGTAGTATGCCCTGCCAAGGTAAACCACAGCGCTGCCTGCGATTATAATGCTGCCGTTCGTAATCTTAACCTCATACCCACCGCCAAGCAGGGTGAAGCTCTTGCTTATGGGCGAAGTGACTGTGCCATCAACCTCAATATTCTTAAGCAGCGTGATCGTCCCGCCGTCCGTGACGTTTGCTATTGCTTCCAGAAAGCTGCCTTCCGCAGTGCCGTCGGAAGTGGTGTATGTCGCCTCAGCGTCTACAGCAATAGCAGTAAATGGCAAATGCCGATTACGATGCATATCGCAATTAAAACAGAAAACAATTTCCTAGTCATAAGCAGACCTCCTCTGAGCCATGTGTCGCGCCCGCGCTGCCGCGCCGCGAGAGCGGAACGGAAATCAATGGTAATCGCGGGCCACTCGCTATGTTACAGGAAATTGAACCTGATATCAATAAATCTCACAAATGTGACGAACCTGTGAGAATTGGTTGTTGTAGCTAATGCTGCATTGCACACGACTAACCGCACGTCCTCCGGCGGCGAACAAATGACATTTGGTGGAATCGGTCGATCCAGATGCTCCCGCCAGCCGTGCGCTCCAAAAGCGGCGGGGAAGCAGACGGCTTGACTTTGCCTTTGGGCTTAAATATAATAACAAAGTTCAAGTATTTTCTCGCGCGTCAGACACATTTCGCACATCGGAGGTCACAGCTTGGTATTCAGCAGTGTCAGCTTTGTCTTTTTCTTTCTAACCGCCGTTATCGCGCTGTATTTCATACTGCCCGGGCGCTTTCGCGGCGGCCGGAATTTTGTGCTGCTCGCGTTCAGCCTGTTTTTCTATGCCTGCGCGGGGCTGAGGGCGCTGCCGTTGCTGCTTTTTTCCGTGCTGCTGGACTGGGGCTCGGCGCTGCTGCTGCCGCGCTGCCGCAGGCCGAAGGCGCTGCTGGCCGCTGCCGTCGCGCTGCACCTGGGTCTGCTGTTCTGGTTCAAATACGCGGGCTTCGCCGCCGAGATATTCGGCCTGCCCCTGCCGGAAATAACCCTGCCCATCGGCATCTCCTTCTTCACCTTCCAGGGCCTGAGCTACGTCATCGACGTCTACCGCGGCGACACTCCGCCGAACCGCTCCATAGCTCAGGTGGCGCTGTATATATCCTTCTTCCCCCAGCTCATAGCCGGCCCCATCGTCCGCTACACGGATGTGGCGGAAGATATGAACGCCCGGCGCGAGAGCCTGGACGACGCCGCCGAGGGCGCAGCGCGCTTCATCTTCGGCCTGGGCAAGAAATGCGTGCTCTCGAACGCCCTGGCTGAGCTGGCTGACAGCGCTTTCGCCTGCCCTGAGGGCGAGCTTCCAACTGCCCTTGCATGGCTGGGCATCATCGCCTACGCTCTGCACATCTATTATGACTTCTCCGGATATTCCGATATGGCCATTGGGCTCGGCAAGCTTTTCGGCTTCCGCCTGCCCGAGAATTTCAACTACCCCTACATCTCCGCCTCAGTCACCGAGTTCTGGCGTCGCTGGCACATGACGCTCTCGGGCTGGTTCCGGGACTACCTGTACATACCCCTGGGCGGCAGCCGCCGCTCGACGGCGCGGAACATCCTGAACCTCCTCATAGTCTGGGCCTGCACCGGCCTCTGGCACGGGGCGGACTGGAACTTCCTCATATGGGGCCTCTGGTACGCGCTGTTCCTCATCTGCGAGCGCTACGTCTGGCACGGGGCATTCGAACGCCTGCCCAAGGCGGTGCGCCATGTACTGACCATGTTTGTAGTGCTGATGGGCTGGGTCTGGTTCCGGGCCGCCGGGCCGGGAGAGGCGCTCGGCTATTTCGGCGCACTGTTTTCCGGGCCGCTGTGGTCGGACGAAGCGGGATATTGGCTCGCTGAACTCTGGCCGGAGCTGCTGTTGGGCTGCGTACTCGCCGCGCCGGTGTATCCGGCGCTCAAAAAGCGGCTGGGACTGTGGCGCTACGCCCTGGCGCTCGTCGTCTTTGGCCTGGCGGTGAGCTCGCTGCTGGCCTCGGGCTTCAACCCGTTCATCTATTTCAGGTTTTAAGGAGGGGGAGGAGCATGGAAAAACGCATCAAGGCCGGTTTCCTGGCCATACTCGCCCTCGCCCTGGCCGTGTCCTTCGTCGGGACGCTCTATCGCGCGGTTTTTTCCTCATACGACTCGCTTTTCTACGAAAACCGCAGCGCCGCGCCCCTGCCCAAGGCTGATTTCGCATCTCTCTGGGACGGCGCCTATATGACGGACCTGGATGAATACCTCAGCGACCAGTACATAGACCGCACGCGCCTCATAAAAGCCCAGACCTTTCTGGATTTGCTGCTGCAAAGACCGGTCGTGAACGACATAGTGGTGGGGGAGGACCTGCTGCTGCCCTTCCACGGCTACAGCTACTACGGCGCGCAGGATTTCACCACTGAGGCCGCGGAAACGGCGGGGGAGCTCGCGCGGCTGGAGGAGGTGGTGGAGGCGAACGGCGGCGAGCTGTTTTACCTCTGCATCCCGGAGCAGAGCTCCTATTTCCGGGACGAGTACCCGGAAAACATGGATAACCACGCCGAAACGCTTGACGCCATGTCCGCCGCCTTTACCGGCGCCATGGCCTCCGCCGGCCTTCGGCTCATCGACGCTGGCGAGGTCTACGCCGCCGAGGGCAGCCCGCGAGACTACTACCTGAACACCGACCACCACTACAGCTGCCGCGGCATGCTCTCAGCGTACACGGCGCTGATGAATGCGGTGAACAGTGCCACGGGCCTCGGCCTGCGCGTGTATTCTGAGGCGGATCTCACGCTCGAAACGCTGGAAAACCCCGTCCTTGGCTCCCTGGACCGCAAGCTCTTCGGGCTGTACGGCACGCAGGAGCGCCTCGTCCTCCCGCGCATCAATGAGAGCATCCCTTTCACCCGCGCGGACAACGGCGAGAGCGTCGCGGCGGAGCTGTTTGATATACCCGCCGATGGCGAGCTTGCGGCCTACGGCGTCTACATGGGCGGCGACGTGGGGGAGACGGTCATCGACACGGACCGCCCCGAGCTCCCGAGCCTCCTGCTCTGGGGCGACAGCTACTCGAACGCCATGGAGACCCTGCTCTGGGCCAGCTTTGACGAGACGCGCTACCTCGACTACCGCTACTTTGACGGCGCGAGCCTCTCGGAGTACATCGAGCGCTATAAACCCGACGTCGTAGCCTGCATCCGCGACGACCTGAGCATCCTGAACTCCGATGGCAACGGCCCGGACTGCTTCTGGTGAAATGAGCTCCCGCCGGTTTGACACCGGGGAGCTCATGCGATATACTGTAAAACGAAACGAGGTGAGCACAGTGCTTTACGGAAAATTCGCGATTGTCGCCGGCTCCACGCAAGTTTATACCACGAAACATTGTGCGGAGCCTTTTACGGAGCGTTGAGCTGAGATACACGGGCCCGGGCGGCAAAGCGCCGCCTTGAGTTTGCGCGCCCGTGTTTCAGCAAAAACGCGATATCACAGATATTTTCAGCCGCAGACAATGTTTGTCTGCGGCTGTTTTTTTATGGAGTTGATCGAAATGAAATCAGATAGCAGCCTGCTTACCGGCAGCGTGCCGAAAAAACTTGCCGCCTTCGCCCTGCCGCTTTTCCTGGGGAATCTCCTGCAAGCCCTCTACAACGCTGTGGACATGCTGGTAGTTGGCAGGATAGTGGGGGAGACAGGCCTGGCGGCCATCAGCAACGCCTCGATGCTCTGCTACATCATAAACTCCCTCGGCCTGGGCCTCACGATGGGCGGCGCGGTGCTGGCGGACCAGTTCAAAGGCGCGGGCGACGCGCAGGGCCAACGCGACTGCGTGTCCATGCTCCTATTTGCGTCTTTGTCTGCCTCCGTCCTGGTGACGTTTGCTGGCCTTGCCGCCTGCGAGCCGGTATTTCGTGCGCTGTATGTCCCGGCGGACGCTTACGATGACGCCTGCGAGTATATGAAGGCGATCTGCTGGGGAACTGTGTTCGTATTCGGATACAACGCCGTGTGCTCAGCCCTCAAGGGCCTGGGAGACTCTGTCACGCCCCTGTATATCGTAGCCGCCGCCGCTGTGATAAACATAGCTCTGGACATCCTGTTCGTCGGCCCGCTGGCCCTTGGGACGGTGGGCGCGGCCTACGCCACCGTTGCAGCTCAGGGCGTCGCCTTCGTGGCCTCGCTGGCATATCTGCGCCGCCGCGAGCCGGCCTTTGCTCCGGGCCGGTCCGGCCTGCGGTGGGAGCTGTTGCCGGACATTCTGAGGCTCGGCCTGCCTACCGCCGTTCAAATGGCTGTGGTGAACGCCGCGTATCTGCTCATGACCGGTATGCTGAACCAGTTCGGCACCGCAGTCGCCGCTGCCTCCGGCGTGGGTCTGAAAATCAACACCTTCGCAGGTATGCACTGCTGGGCTATAGGGCAGGCGATAACTGCGATGGCCGGCCAGTGCATTGGCGCGGGTGAAATGGAGCGCGCCCGGGAGACTGCAAAGACAGGATTGAGGCTGAATCTCACAGTGACCCTGGTCGTTGTCACAGCCGTCCAGCTGCTGGCGGAGCCTCTGGTGAGGTTGTTTGACGACAGCGAGCAGGTGGTGCGGGACGGCGTGCTGTACCTGCGGCTCTGCTGCGGCGCCAACAGCCTGGTCTATGCCGCCATGTATACCCTGGACTCCTTCGCCATAGGCGTGGGCGCGCCAAAGGTAGCGCTGCTCAACGCGCTGCTCGACGCATTGCTTATCCGCCTGCCCGCCGCCTGGCTCCTGGCCTGGCCCTTGGGGCTCGGCCTGCCCGGCCTCTACCTGGCTCAGGCCATTTCCCCCGTCCTCCCAGCCTTAGTGGGTACGATCTATTTCAAAAGCCGCGCCTGGGAGCGAAAAAGGCCAGCTTCACCCATAGACGAATACTATGACATATACTAATATTCTTATAGCCCTTATTGCGCTCAGAACCACCACTCCGGAGTGAGATCTCCGAGCGTAACGACCCGCGCGGCCTCGTAGTCGAGCATTATCTCGACGGACTTGTAAGTCTCCGGCATCAGCTCGGCCATGAGCTCCCTGCAGGCCCCGCAGGGGGGCAGCGCGCGCCCGTCCCAGTCTACAGCAACGACGCGCCGGAGCACGCTCTCGCCGCAGGTTATCATGTTGAAGATGGCGTTCCTCTCCGCGCAGACCCCTAGCGAGCAGGCCGCGTCAACGCAGACCCCAACATAGACCCTGCCGGAGCCAGCCTCAACGGCGGCAG
>ULTA01036418.1_pt1 | contig 13233 bp, 9 predicted proteins | sample 1957181 | NCBI WGS metagenome assembly ULTA01 (sample SAMEA4835722, study PRJEB28245) | human gut metagenome | biome: gut microbiome; material: fecal sample | place: Denmark | collected 2008
GCGAGGGCACGAGCGTCCTGTGCGAAGCGCCCATCACGTTCACACAGGCGGTGCTCGGCGCGGAGCTTGAGATCCCGACGATCGACGGCAAGGTGAAGTACACCATCCCCGAGGGGACGCAGAGCGGCACGACGTTCCGCCTGAAAGGCAAGGGCATCCCCGGCCTCAACGGCCGCGGCCGCGGCGACCAGTACGTCACTGTGTATATCGAGACGCCGCGCAACCTGAACCGCGAGCAGAAGGAAGCGCTCAAGAAGTTCAGCGAGTCGCTCGGCGAGAAGAATTATGAGGAACACAAGAGCTTTTTCGGAAAGTTCAAGCTGTAACGAATAGAAGATGTATTTATCCGATTATCACACCCACTGTTCGCTTTCGTTCGACTCGAAAACGCCGGTGGAAGACATGGTGCGCGCGGGCATCGCGCAGGGTTTGCAGGAAATGTGCCTGACCGACCATGTAGACCTGTTCCGCCCGAGGGAGACGGCACACTGGGAGCACGATTTTTCGAATCGTGAAGAGACCTTTGCGCGCGCCGACCAGGCGGCGGACGGGAAGATCATCGTCCGCCGCGGTATCGAGCTCGGCGAGGCGATGCGCGACTTTGCCTACGCAGACGAGCTGCTCTCGCGTTTGCCGGAGCTCGACTTTGTCATCGGCTCGCAGCATCAGCTGTCGGAAAAGTACGATTGGAACGACCTCTACTTCATGCCCGAGGCCACGGAGCAGGAGGCGCGCGAGCAGATCGCGGACTATTTAACGCTCGTTCTGGAGACGGCCAAGTGGGGGAAGTTCTCTGTGCTCGGCCACCTGACGCTGCCTCTTCGCTACATGAACGAAAACCACGGTATGCACATGAGTTTCGACGGTTTTGAGGACGAGGTGGCGCAGGTGTTCCGCGCGCTCATTGAAAACGGCTGCGGCATCGAGTGCAACGTCAACCGCGGCAACACGCCGCTGCCGGACGCCAAATGGCTGAGGATCTATCACGAGCTCAGCGGCGAGATCATCACCATCGGCACCGACGCGCATACGCCGGAATTCGTCGGCATGCGCGCCCGCGAGACGCAGGAGCTTTTAAAGAGCTGCGGCCTCAACTATGTGTGCACGTTTGAAAAGAAAAAACCGGTCTTTCACAAAATCTGACTGACAAAAGGAGAAAAACTATGAAGATCGCATTGGGCTGTGACCACGGCGGATACGCCATGAAGGAAGACATCAAAAAGCAGCTGGAGGGCCTGGGCCACGAGGTCAAGGACTGCGGCACCTATTCCACCGAGAGCTGCGACTATCCCATTTTCGGCGAGGCCGCCGCGCGTGCCGTCGCGAGCGGAGAGTGCGAGTACGGCATCGTCGTGTGCACGACGGGCATCGGCATCTCCATTGCGGCGAACAAGGTCAAGGGCATCCGCTGCGCGCACTGCGCCGATACGCTCGAAGCGCAGCTGTGCCGCCAGCACAACAACGCCAACATGATGGCCATCGGTGCGGGATTCACAGGCCCGAAGCTGGCCGCGGCCATGGTTGAGACGTTCCTCTCCACCGCGTTTGAGGGCGGCCGCCACGCCCGCCGCGTCGCGCTGATGGACGCTATCGAGGGCTAAAGCATACAAAAGCGGAAAATCAACAAAAACCGAAAGGTTTTTGTTGATTTTTTTGCTCTCAAAAGGTAAACTGTTGCACGAGAAAAAGGAGGCGGATGCAGACAATGGCAAGAAGATCGAGCGGAACGAAGGGCTATACCGGTTATCGCGGGCGCAGGCGCGGCAGAGGCGTGCTGGCCGTGGTGCTGGTGGTCATTTTGCTGCTGGCGTGCGGCTTTTTGTTTGCGCAGCGCTATATGGTATACGATGCGGACGGCTCGGTCCGCTTTGAGTTCCCCTGGATAAAGAAGACCCCACAGGACGATAGCGTAAATGACGGCGACAGCGGCGACGATAAGAAGCAGGACGACCTTGAGATCACGGTGCAAAAGCCCGTCATCAAGGATACCTACGCAGTCGAGCTGGGTGCGGACGCGCTCGGCAACGATTGGCAGGCAGCACTCGATGGCCTTGATAAGGACGTGAACGCCGTGGCGGTCGAGCTCAAGGACGCGAGCGGCAAGCTCTACTATAATTCCAAAGTGCAGGGCGCGATCGACTGCGGCGCGGTGGCCGGGAACAGCACATCGGACACGGCCATTCAGGGCCTTGTCGACTCGGACTACTATACGATCGGCCGCATCAGCACGCTCCACGACAGCCTGTATGCCTACAAGCACATGACGGACGCCGCCGTGTGCCAGCTGACGGGCTTTGTCTGGTACGATACGAACAGCACGCACTGGCTCGCGCCCGAAAAGCAGGCCGCGCGCCAGTATGTGACCGATATCGTCACGGAATGCGCACAGATGGGCTTTGATGAGCTGCTGCTCGACGATTTCCACTACCCGCGCGAGGGGCGCATGAGCCGCATCAAGACGGACGAGCGCACCATGACGCAGCAGGAGGCGCTTGCGCTGCTCGCCGACGATATCCACACCGCGCTTGAGCAGGCGGGCTACAAGGGCAAGCTCTCCGTCAGCGTGGACGCGGACATCGCGCTTGCAGGCAGCGAAGAGAAGTCCGGCATCGTGATGAGCGAGCTCACGGAAAAGTTCGACCGCGTGTACGTCAAGGTCACGGCAGACCAGCTCGAGAGCGTCACCGAGGCGATGAAGGCCTACGACGTCGAGTTCGTCCCCATCGTGACGGAGGCGACGGACAGCGGCAGCTATCTGATCGAAAAGTGAAAAGGCGAAGGGCGGGCCGCTGATACCTCAGCGGCCCGCTTTTTGCGCAAAAAGGGAAAAGGGCACGGGGCAGCGAAGGCTGTCCCGTGCTTTTTTTGATGTGAAGAAAGACGAGGGGGGACGCCCCGTTCGAGCGTTGGAAAAGCGTTGATAACCGCTTTGAGACATAATGCACAAAAGTTGAATGAATTCAACGTAATTTAAACGCTTGATTTTGTGCAAAATGGATAGTATACTGTTGCCCATACCAAAAAAAGGGCCCTCGAGGGCCGTTGCGCCCGCGCGGGAAAGAATATGCCCGCGGGCGAAAAAGAGGATATGAGACGCCCGCTCTCCGGTGAGTGAGAGACCTGTCGCAGCTCACGGAGCGGCTGAAACGGGAGAATAAGGCCAATACGGAACAAACAGCAAATTCTGCACAGGAGATAGAACATCATGCTTGAAAACAACCACACGATTCACCTGACGCTCAACGGCGAGAGCCGCGCGTTCACGGTGGAGCCGCAGGAGACGCTTCTGCACGTGCTGCGCGAGCGCGCGCACCTGACGGGCGCGAAGAAGGGCTGTGACCTTGGCGAATGCGGCGCCTGCACGGTCATCATGGACGGGCGCGCGGTCAACTCGTGCTGTGTGTTCGCCATCGAGGCGGACGGCAGCACGGTCGAGACCATCGAGGGCATCGGCACCGCCGACGAGCCGCACCCGCTGCAGCAGGCATTTATCGACGCCGGCGCCATCCAGTGCGGCTACTGCACGCCCGGAATGATCATGGCGGCCAAGGCGCTGCTCGACCGCGATCCTCATCCCACGCGCGAGGAGATCCACGCCGCCATGTCCGGCAACCTCTGCCGCTGCACGGGTTACACGAAGATCGAGGAGGCCATCGTCGCGGCCTCCAGGGTCATTGAACAGTACGCGAACGGAAAGGAGGCGCAGCAGTGATGGAACAGCATCATTTCGACATTGTCAACCACGCCACGCCGCGCCTTGAGTCCATGGATAAGGCGCTGGGCCGCGGCAAGTATACCGACGACTTAGAGCTCCCCAACATGGCCTACGCCGCGCTGGTGCGCTGCCCGTATTCCCACGCCAAGGTGCTGAGCATCGATGTGAGCGAGGCGGAAAAGGTTCCCGGTTTTCTCGGCTGCGCCCTGCCGGAGGAGGCCCCGCAGGCCTACTTCAACTGCTCGGGCAACCCGCCCTCTCCGCTTCTGATGGCGGATGAAAAGGTGCTGACGACCGAGCCGCTGACCATCGGCGACCGCGTGGCCGTCGTCGCCGCGGAGACGGAGGAGGCCGCCCGCGCCGCTGCCGAGGCAGTGAAGGTCGAATACGAGAACCTTGCGCCGATCCTCGACGTCAAGGCCGCGCTCGCGGATAATGCGCCCGCGATGCAGCCGCACCTTTCCGACACGAACGTCGTCCAGTGGCGCGAGGTGTCGCAGGGCGACATCGCTGTGGGCGAGGAAAAGTCCGACATCATTCTCGAAGACCATTTTATCACGCCGCCGATGCAGCACACGATGATCGAGCTGACCTGCTGCATCTGCGACTTCAGCGACGGCGAGCACATGACGATCTACAGCTGCTCGCAGACGGTGTTCCAGGAGCGCCGCATTCTGGCCGAGCTTTTCGGCCTCAAGGAAGTGGACGTGCACATCATCAAGCCGCTTGTCGGCGCAGGCTTCGGCGCGCGCCAGCAGCTGCACGCTCAGCACGCCGCAGCGCTCATCTCGCGCAAGATCAAGCGCCCCGTGAAGCTGCTCTATTCGCGCGAGGAGGATTTCTACTCCGTCGTGCGTCACGCCTCCGACGTTGATCTTCGCATCGGCGCGGACAAAAACGGCAAGCTGCAGCTTTTTGATACGACGTTCCGCCTGAACGCCGGCCCCTACACCACGCACACGCCGACGGTCGTGGCCGCCGCCGCGCGTAAATTGCAGTACAACGTGCCGAACTACTCGTTTATCGGCCTGAGCGTTTTCACAAACCATGTGACGGGCGGCGCGTTCCGCGGATACGGCAACACGCAGCTCACGTTCGGCCGCGAAATTCTGATGGACCGCCTGGCGCAGAAGCTCGATATGGACCCTGTCGAATTCCGCCTGATGAACCACGTGCAGGTGGGCGAGTGCTTCCCCTGCGCGAGTATCCCCGTCAGCAGCAACGGCATTGAGGACTGCGCACGCCGCTGCCAGCAGATCCAGAAGGAGGTCGACGAGAAAGAGCCCCTGATCGACGACGAAAACATCCGTCAGGCATGGGGCATCTCGTTCAGCTGCCACGGCTCCGGCCCGTCCTCGAAGGAGGGCCTGAGCGGCGCGGCCGTCATGCTCAACGCCGACGCGTCCGTGCATCTGCTCGTCGGCTCTGCCGATATCGGTCAGGGCAGCGAGACGATGGAGAGCCAGATCGCGGCGGAATGCCTCGGTATCCCCCTCTCCAGCGTGCAGATCACCGCGGCGGACACGGGCCTGACGCCGTATAACACCGGCACGTTCGGCTCAAGCCAGACGTTTATCTGCGGCAACGCCGTCAAGCTCGCCTGCGACGATCTGAAAAAGAAGATGGCCGAGCAGCTCAAGGTCATTTACGACGGCTGCACGGTCAAGGAAAAGGACCACCGTTACTATATCAGCGGCGGCGAGGAGCTCGAGCTGAGCTTTGAAGACGCCGCGCGCAAGATCCTGTTCGACCCCAAGGGCAGCGTGCCCATCGGCGCGGGCACCTACAAGGCTCTGGCCTGCCCCAACCCGTTCTCCGTCTGCTTTGTCAAGGCGGAATACCACAAGAAACTCAACGCCATCCGCCTTTTGGATGTCATTCAGGTCGTGGACGTCGGCACGCCCATCAACCGCCTGACCGTCGCCGGTCAGCTCGAGGGCGGCATCGCGCAGGGCGTGGGCTACGCGCTCTATGAGCGCATGGAGATCAACCCGCGCTCGCGCCGCACGCTGTCGACTGATTTCCTGCACTATCGCATCCCGCAGATGGGCGACATGCCGCGCACGTATGTCGACATTGTCAACAGCCACGACCCCTACGGCCCGCACGGCGCGAAGAGCTTCGGCGAGCTTGCCACGGTGCCCGTGGCGCCGGCCATCGTGAACGCGGTGCGCCGGGCAAGCGGCATTGAGATCAACAGCCTGCCGCTGTGCGACAAATTTGCCATCCTGCCGACCGAGAGGGGGAATGTGAAATGAGCGGACAGGTTTTAGAGAGCTTACACGATGTCGTCTCCGCCGAGCACCCGACCTACATCGGCGGCGGCACGGACATCATGCCGCTGCTGAAAAACGAGGTGCGCGACGACAAGGATTTCGTCTTCCTGAAGAAAATTCCGGAGCTGCACGTTTTAGAGGAAAAGGACGGCGAGCTCATCATCGGTGCGGCGATGACGCTCACCGAGCTCGCTGAGAGCGAGCTTCTGAACAGCCGCTACGCGGCCATCGCGCAGGCGGCGTCGCTGACGGCATCCCCGCAGATCAGAAACATCGCCACCGTCGGCGGCAACATCATGCAGGACCGCCGCTGCATTTACTTCAACCAGCCGCACCTGTGGCGCAGCGGCCTTCCGTACTGCTTCAAGACCGGCGGCAGCATTTGCCACCAGATCCCGAACTCGCCGGTCTGCCGCGCGATCTACTATTCCGACGTCGCCACCGCGCTCATCGCTTACGAGGCGGAGGTCGAGTACATCGAAGACGGCGAGACGCACCGCACGGACCTTGCATCCCTCATCGAGCGCCACAGCGTGGCCAACGGCCTTGCCTGCCACGAGCACCTGCCCATCCTCGTCACGCGCTTCTTCATCCCCACGGCGGAAGAGGGCGAGTGCAGCGGCTTTTATAAGTACGCCATGCGCACGACAATCGACTTCCCGATCATCAACTTCGCGCTCCGCTGCGGCGGCAAGCGCCCCGCGCGTCTGGCTGCGGGCGCGGTCGCGCCCCATCCGGTCGTGATGGCTGAGACGGCGGCGAAGATCGACTCCGACGCCACGGATGACGAGGTCATCGCGCAGGCCGAGGACGAGCTCAGAAAGCTCGCCATGCCCATCAAGGAGGCCTGCATGACCCCCGCGGTCAAGAGAAGCCTCTATCGCCACGTCGCAATGCTGCTGGATCTGAGAAAATAAGCAAAAAAAGAACCGTCCGATCGGACGGCTCTTTTTTGTCGTAGAAATTTACTTCGCGGCGCGGGCCAGAACGGCCTCGGCGCTCATGCTCGGGTTGATGGTCTCTTCGCTCTCGACCGCGATGGCCGCGGCGGCGGTGCCGGCGGCGCAGCTTTCGGCAAGGTCGCGGCCCGCGAGAAACGACCAGACGAGGGATGCCATCATCGCGTCGCCCGCGCCGGTGGCGTTGCGCATCTCGGCCTTGCAGATGGGCTCCAAATGCGTCTCGCCCTGCTGCGCGGCGAACACGCCGTCACCGCCGAGCGACAGGAACACGCGCTGCACGCCCTGATCGAGCAGCGCCTGCGCGGCCTGATGGAGCGTTGCATTGTCTGTGATCTTCACGCCGGAGAGGAGCTCTGCTTCGATGCGGTTGGGCTTGAGCGTGTGGACGTGACCGAGAAGCCCACGGAGCTTTTCCGCCTTGACGGTGGACACCGGATCGATGAAGAGCGGCGCGGCGCAGTGCTCGACAAGGTACGCGATGGACTCGCGCGGCAGGTTCGCGTCCACGACCACCGCGGCGGCGCCGTCGAGCAGCTCCTTCTGCGAGGCGAAGTAGTCCGGCGTCAACTTTTCGCAGATCTCCATGTCGGCCACGGCCACGGCCATGTCGCCGTCGCTGTCGCCCACGAACACGTAGGTCGAGGTGCGGCCGTCGGGCACGCGCAGCGCGTGCGAAAGGTCGATGCCGAGTTCTTTACAGCTCTCTTCGACCTGGCTTGCGCGCGAATCGCCGCCCACGGCGGTCAGAAGATACGTCGGTACGCCGAGCAGGCGCATGTTGTGCGCGATGTTGCGTCCCACGCCGCCGAGGCTCAGCTCGACCTTGCCGGGGTTCGAGTCCTTCGCGCGCAGCGGCGCGAAGGAGTGCGCGCCGATGTCGATATTCACGCCGCCGCAGACGACGGCGTAGGGAAGATTCTTTTCGTTAGACATGATGTTGCTTTCTCCGAATTATTTGTGATAAAGACGCTTGGATTCATACTTCGGCTCGCAGCTGACGTGAATGCCGAGGCGCTTGTAGAGCTTGATGTCCTCCTCCGAGATGATGACGGAGAAGTGCGCATCGCAGCCGCGGAGCGTGCCGAGCTGGGCTCTTGCCATGTCGGCGAGGGGGTTCGTCAGCGCCGAGATCGCCAGCGCGATGAGCACCTCGTCAGAGTGCAGGCGCGGGTTGTGGTGGGCGAGCGACTGGATCTTGAGCGCTGAGATCGGCTCAATGACCTGATTCGAGATGAGGTTCATGTCGCTGCGGATGCCCGCCATGGCCTTGAGCGCGTTGAGCAGCAGCGCCGCCGAAGCGCCGAGAAGGGAAGATGTCTTGCCCGTGACAACGCGGCCGTCGGGCAGCACCATCGCGCCCGCGGGCGCGCCGGTCTCCTCGGCCTTCTGCTTGGCCGCGGCCACAGCGGGGCAGAGGTCGGGCGTCACATCCGCCTGCTGCATGACGAGCTCGAGCTTTCTGAGCTGGCAGGCGTCAGCAATGCCGCGCGCGACGTCGACCTGCGCGGTGTAGTAGCGGCGCAGAATTTCCATGCGCGAGGCCTGACGGCAGACCTCATCGTCGATGATGCAGTTGCCCGCCATGTTGACGCCCATGTCGGTGGGGGACTGGTAGGGGCACTTGCCGGAGATGCGCTCGAAGATCGCGCGCAAGACGGGGAAGATCTCCACGTCGCGGTTATAGTTCACGGTCGTCTCGCCGTAGGCCTCGAGGTGGAACGGGTCGATCATGTTCACGTCGTCAAGGTCCGCGGTCGCGGCCTCGTAGGCGAGGTTCACGGGGTGCTTGAGCGGCAGGTTCCAGATGGGGAAGGTCTCAAACTTGGCGTAGCCCGCGCTCACGCCGTGTTTGTGCTCGTGGTAGAGCTGGGAGAGGCACGTCGCCATCTTGCCGCTGCCGGGGCCCGGCGCGGTGACGACGATGAGCGAGTGCGTCGTCTCGATATACTCGTTGCGGCCAAAGCCCTCGTCGCTCACGATGTGGGCGACGTCGGAGGGGTAGCCCGCGATGGGGTAGTGGCGGTAGTTGCGAACGCCAAGCGTGTTGAGACGCTTGATGAAGGCATCCGCCGCGTTCTGCCCCGCGTACTGCGTGATGCATACGCCGCCGACATAAAGCCCCAGCGAGCGGAACGCGTCAATCAGGCGCAGGCAGTCGTCATCATAGGTGATGCCGAGGTCGCCGCGCACCTTGTTCTTTTCAATGTCGTTCGCGTTGACCGCGATGACGATCTCCGCGTCGTCGCGCAGCTGCTGAAGCATGCGGATCTTGCTGTCGGGCTGGAAGCCGGGCAGCACGCGCGAAGCGTGAAAGTCGTCGAAGAGCTTGCCGCCGAACTCCAGGTACAGCTTGCCGCCGAACTTGCTGATGCGCTCGCGGATGTGCGCGGACTGCATGGCAAGGTATTTGTCGTTATCAAAACCGATTTGTCCCATCGTAAAAAGCACCCCATTTTCAATTTACACATAATATAAGCCTATTATATAGAACGTACGGCGGCTTGACAAGAAATGTGCCCGCAGAAAAATAGATGAAAAACGGCGGCGAATTTCTGCTATTTTCCCCTCTTTACATCAGCGAGCTCTTAGCGTATGCTATAAACAGTCTCTTCACGGGGGGAAGAAAAAATCCGCACTTTTTGAAAAAAGATGTTGACAAAAAGACACGGATATAGTAGTATGTCACTGTTCGATTCGCGCGGTTAGCTCAGCTGGTAGAGCACATGCTTGACGTGCATGGGGTCACAGGTTCGAGTCCTGTACCGCGCACCAGAGAAAAGCCTTGTAGCCTTAGTGCTGCAAGGCTTTTTTGTTGCCCTGAGGTGCCAGTTACCCTTTATCGTACCCTTTATAAATTGAGAACATTTGTAATGAAGCCTTCCATATGCATTCCTCCCATCTGTGAATTGCAACCGGAATCCATCTTTTTCTCATTGCCGATTCAATCTATTGGGTGACACGAACTCTATAACTGCCGTGTACGCGGGCGAAAGGTGATGGATATTTACCGCAAACATACCGTTGCGGTAGGGAGCGGATTGTGGTATGATTCATTAAAAAGGCACAGGTCCGGCCTGTTTTTCCGCGTCCTGCGGCAAAGGATAATAGGGAAGCGGAAACGGCGGGCGGGACCTTGAAAATTGACAAAACAGAAAGGATCACTTGACGATGAAACCCAAATTTGACGGCTACGCGGCGCGGTACGACGCCTGGTTTATGGAAAACGAAAACGTGTTCCAGAGCGAATTCCGCCTGTTTGAAAAGGCAATCGGCGATATTTCGGGGAAGCGCGTGCTCTCCGTCGGCTGCGGCAGCGGCCTGTTCGAGAGTATGATCGACTGCAAGAACATCGAGGGCGTTGAGCCCTCGCGCGACATGGGCGCGATCGCGCAGAAGCGCGGTATCAACGTCATCGCCTTCGGCGCGATCGAGGAGGTCGAGCTTGAGGAGAACGCCTACGACATCATCTATTTGAACGGCAGCTCCAGCTATATGGAGGACCTGACGCGCGCGTTCGACGTGTGCAAAAAGGCGCTCAAGCCGAACGGCAAGTTCATTTCGCTGGATGTGCCCAAGGAGAGCGCGTTCGGCTTTATGTACCTTCTCGCCAAGGCCGTTGGCACGTTCGACCACCCGTCCCTGCGCGGTGTCATGCCCAAACTGCCGTATCCGCTCGAGCTGTGCTGCGCGGGCGTGTGGCACTCGACCGAGGAAAAGGTCGACGCGCTCAAATCGCTCGGCTTCCACGATTTTGACTTCTACCAGACGCTCTTGAAGAACCCTATGTACACCAACGAGAGCGTGGAGGACGTCGTCCCCGGCTATCAGAGCGGCGGCTACGTCGCGCTCATCGCCCACAAATGAGCGGGGAGAACAGAGTGAAGCTCTCCGAGAGGATCTACGAGCGGGCAAAGGCGCTCTGGCCGCGGTATCTGACCCATCCGTTTGTGACGGAGATGGCGGACGGCACGCTGCCGAAGGAAAAGTTCCGCTACTATATGGTGCAGGATTATCTGTACCTGCGGGATTACGTGAAAATTTTTGCGGCTATCCTTCAGAAAACCGACGACTTCGAGCAGATCCGCTTTTTGAGCGGGGAGATGGCGAACACGATCGACGAGACGTTCCGCACGCATCTTCCGTACATGAAGCGCCTCGGCGTCACGGAGGAGGAGAACGCCGATGCGTGCCCGCACATCGACAACAGCGCCTACAGCCATTATATGCTCTGCGAGGCGCAGGCGGGGGATGTGCTGACGGGGCTCGTGACGCTTTTGAACTGCTCGTGGAGCTATGCGTATATTGCCGAGCAGATGGTGGAGCGCTACCCAAGCGCCCTGCACGGTGAGAACTACGGCGCGTGGTTCGCGGGCTACGTTTCCGAGGAGTACCGGCAGACGAATCAGGCCTTGATTGACCGGATCGACGCGCTCGCCGAAGTGATCGACGAAAAGAAGGCGCAGCGGCTCTGCGAGATCTTCGAAAATTGCTGCCTTTTTGACCTGCGCTTCTGGGACATGGTCTACACGATGGGCGAGAACTGAACAGAAAAGAAAAGCCGGAGCAGCCTGAGCTGCTCCGGCTTTTTCATTGAAAAGAAGGGAAATTCACGGTTCCACGTTGGCGTGCTCCATCAGGTCGATGAGTACGCGGATGCCCTGTAAATACGAGCGGACGAGAAGACGCTCGTTCGTGCCGTGCACGCCGGAGGCGGCCTCCGCGGGCTCGGTCATAAACGGGCTGCACCGCAGGCACGTGTCGCAGATCTCCTCATAGCGGTGCGCGTCCGTCGCGCCCGCGGTCATCGACGGGATGAACACGACGTCCGGGAAGTAGCGCTGCATGCTCTCGACGACCCTGCGATAGCCGTAGCCGTCGCGCTTTGCGATGGCGGAGGGGTCGTTCGCTTGCAAAAAGCGCATCTCGACGCCTTTGTCCTGTACGGCCTCACGGCAGTGGGCCATGACGCTCTCGACCGTGTCTCCGTCCGCCAAGCGGAAGTTGATGACCGCGGTCATGTCCTGCGGCATCACATTGCACGCGGCGCTGCCGCCGTGGATCATCGTGGGCGCGATGGTGGTGGTGACAAACGGGAAGAGGTCGGGCGAGCCCATGCAGCAGGCCGCGATGGCGTCCGCGTTGCCCGCAACATCCTGCACAAGAGTCTTGAGCGGCTCCTCGGTGATGTAGGGAGCGAGGGTTTCAAACGCGCCGGTCATGGCGCTGTTGAGGTGCACGGAAAACGGTGCGCGCGTGATGTCGGCGATCGCGCCGGAGAGACGAGCGAGCGACGTGCCGCCGAACGGACGGCTCGAATGCCCGCCGATGCTGTGGACGCAGAGCTCCAAGTCGGCGTAGCCCTTTTCCATCAGCTGCACGCTGACAATGGACGTCTCCGGCGCGCCGAAGGCCGTGCCGGGCTCAATTTTGCAGCCGCCCTCGTCAAGAACGAATTCGAGCGTCACGCCCTGCGCTTTCAAATGCTCGGCGATGGCGAGCGCGCCTAAGTTGATGGTCTCCTCGTCGTCGCCGAAGGCGAGATACGCCGTGCGGGCAAAGGATTTGCCGTGGGCGAGCAGATATTCCGCGGCCTCCAGCACGCCGAAGACCTGCTCTTTGATGTCAAGCGTGCCGCGGCCCCAGATATAGCCGTCCGCGATGTCGCCGGAAAAGGCGGGATGCGTCCAGTCCTGCTCTGTGCCCTCAACAACGGGAACGACGTCCTGATGCGACATGTAGAGGCAGGGGCGCAGAGAAACGTCGCTGCCGGGGATGGTGATGAGCACGGCGTGGTGGCCGATGCGCTCAAACGTGCCCACGCGCATGATGTTGGGGTAGCTTGCCTTGATGTGCGCGTGCAGCTTGTCGAACTCCGTGTAGTCCGTCCGGCTGTGGTCAAAGTAGTTGATGGTCTTGCACCGGATGGCGGCGGACAGGCGCGCGGCCGCGCCCTCGCCGTCCAAGTCGGGATAATTGTCCTCCAGGGCAAAAAAATCGGTCACTTTTTTCTGTATCATGCCATTTTATCCTCCAGATAACGGCTGAGAAACTCACGCGTGCGCGGCTCCTTGGGGTTACCGAAGACCTCCTTGGGCGAGCCCTGCTCTAAGATAACCCCCTGATCCATGAAGACGACGCGGTCGCTCACTTCCTTGGCAAACGCCATCTCGTGCGTGACGACGACCATCGTCATGCCCTGCTGGGCGAGGTTTTTCATGACATCCAGCACCTCGCCGACGATCTCGGGGTCGAGCGCGGAGGTCGGTTCATCGAAGAGCAT
>ULTA01014537.1_pt1 | contig 13102 bp, 9 predicted proteins | sample 1957181 | NCBI WGS metagenome assembly ULTA01 (sample SAMEA4835722, study PRJEB28245) | human gut metagenome | biome: gut microbiome; material: fecal sample | place: Denmark | collected 2008
GAGGTGATAAAAGCTCCCGTAAAAAGAAACCTCTGCGCTTATTGGAAACAGCATCCTTCGCGGAAAAATTTGCCATTTACAGCAGAAAAACAAGATGTTTCTTCTGCTGGCTTTCAAGGAATTTTTCTCCCTTCACACAGCGCTATTCTGACATTCCTGTGTGGGGGTATCACTACCCTCGGCGTATGCTTCATGCCGTCGAAACGCTGGGCGCGCAGGGGACACAGTGGCTTAATAAGCTCCTTGTCGTGTACTCGCTCCCCGTCGGCTCTGCGAGCGCACACAGCGGCTCACACGCCGAAACACGGGGCGTTCTCGTCGCCTGAGACATCGACAGGGTCGATAGGGTCAACAGCTTGGGTACCCTGTGCATCGTCACTTTCGGCACGGCGCAGCTCAATGAGCCGCTTGCCGTTGCTGCGGCGCACCACGGCGGAAATGCTGATTTTGCTTAGTGCGGCAACGCTTTGCAGGATCAGACGAGACACCTTCTTCGGCGTGATACCCACACTGCCCACAGGGTCGATCTGCGCGGACAGCTCCGTGGGAGTGCCGATAAATTCCGCGCGGTCACGCATCAGCTCAGAGAGAAGAATGACGATTTGGCCGCCCAGCAGCTCCGGCTGCGTCCGGCTGTCCGACACCAGTTCCCACACATTTTCCGCGTTGCGTTCCAGCGTCAGCTCCCGGTATTCGATGTCGCGCCCGATGCAGGAGAGCTTTGCCTTGCCGCTGCCGCGCTTGTCCTCCACCAGCGTGAAGCTGGAATCCACCGCGCCGCTGATAGCCGTTGTGCCGGAGATGCGGCTGAACACATCGTCGGCAAGCTCCTTCCGCAGATGGTGGATCAGCAGAATGGCGATGCCATGGGTGTCCGCAATGTGCTTCAGCACGGAGAGGTCACGGTAGTCATTTGCATAGGTGTTGTCATAGTTGGTGCCGCGGATCATTTGCAGCGTGTCGATAATGACCAGCACCGTGTCGGGGTGCTCTGAGAGGAACACGCGGAGCTGTTCCTCCAGACCTTTACCAAGGGTATCGCTGTTGGTGGAGAAGTGGACGCTGGCGGGGGCGTCCTCCGTGATCTCGAACAGGCGGTTCTGGATGCGGAGGGTGGAATCCTCCAAGCAGAGGTAGAGAGTGGTGCCCTGCTTCACGCCCATGCCCCAAATGGATTCGCCCTTCGCCACCGTGACGGCCAGCCACAGCGCCAGCCACGATTTTCCCACCTTGGGTGAGCCTACGAGGATGTGCAGGCCTTGAGAGAGCAGCGTGTCCACCACGAAGTTCAGCGGCGTGAGCGGCTGACTCATCAGCGTTTCTCCGTCGATGGTCAGCAATCGGCTTTCTTTTTTCAATTTCGGATCCTCCTTAAAAATATTGCTCCCATCGGAACGATGAGAGCGAAAAAAGCAGAGGGGCGTTACCACGGGACGGCGCGTGGTTTCTTCCCTCTGCTTGTATTGTGGAGGAATTTATGCTATGCTGAGAAAAAGTATGGACAGATTAAAATTCATGTAGGACAGATTTTAGCGGGAGGGGTACGCATGGAGGGCAGCATCATTTTCTACACCTATGGCAGCACCTTGGAGCTGAACGGCCAGCAGTTCACTGCCGGTATGCTGACCGCCGATCTGCTGAATCTGTCGCCGGACGAATATCGACCCATGAGCAAACGCATGAAGCAGGTCACCGGCCTTGCGGAAGAATATGAGCAGAGCGGGAGCATAGAGCTTTGGTGGAAGCTGAACGAGGAGCTGGCGGCGCTATGCGGAGTGCTGCGCCGCTACGCTGTGTTCCGCCTGCTGCTGGACGAGAGCGAGGACGCTTTCTTCTCTGTCATACGGGAGATCACAGGGCAGTTCGATTTGTTTCCGAAAGAGGAGCATGATCTGCCAGCGGAGATACAACGGGAACGACTTGAGCGCGTGGCGAATGAAATCTCCGCGCGCAGTGAAACGGTCAAGGATGTTCCGCTTGACCTGTTCCATCCGAGCGAAGCAGCTTTAGAAAAAGGCGATGCCTTTTATTACGAAATGCTTCGTGCCATCGGTCCTACCAAGGACGCATGGCGTGATTACAAAAAGTACGTCCGCCGTTATGAAACATATCTTCACGACATTCGCGCTTTCAACGGTACTATTCGGAATTTCATCAGCTTTAGTCTGTCCAAGCTGAAGCATAACAGCCCAGAGGACTATGCCGCAGCACTCTACGGCTTCTACAATGATGAACGCATTGCGGAAAAGCTCATCGTCAACCCCATCCGCAACAACGGTGACTGCTATACGACCCACGATGCCTACGAGCTTTCCTATGTGCCGCGGCCGCTGCCGGACGGCTCTGTTGCTATCTGTCAGGAGCATGTGACAGATAGCTTACAGGCGCTGATGAAAGCCGATTATATGCTGGCGCTGAACAGTGGGCACAACATCCGCCGCTGCATCATCTGCGGACGGTATTTTCTGCTCAAGAGCGGTGTCCATGCTTTGTACTGCGAAGGGGCCTGTCCCCATGCGCCCGGCTACACCTGCCGGCAGTTCGGCACGGTGGAGTTGCAGAAGGAACTGGCGAAGGACATTCCCAAGGTCAAAGTCAAGGTGACCGCCTTTGCCCGCATCACAAAGGATATGCAGCGGGGTGCGATCTCACAGGAGGACGCAAGAAAAGCCAAGGACTATGTGCGGGATCTGCTCTATGATGCCCTGCGCGACGCGAATATCTCCGTAGAGGCTTTTGAGCAGCGTATTTCCTCTGAGCGCGTTTACCAGCACTGCGGGATCACCAGAACGGCCAATCCGAGGGGCCGTCCGCCGAAGAAAAAGGCGGGTGAGCAAGTATGACCAACGAGCAACTAATTCGCCAATATTATAACGGTGATGAAGCTGCGCTGGAAAAGCTGTACCATAAAAACATCGGTCTGATCCGCGGCATCGCCAAGGAAGCAGCAGCGGAGTTCAACTGCCTGATGGTAGATGAGCATCATCCGAATCAATTTTCCGCGTATACGAAAACGATTCTGGACGATCTCTGCGGTGAGGGTGCATTGGAGTTCCTGACGCGGATTCAGAGCAGAGAATACGACGAAAGCCGCGCCGTGCTCACCACCTACCTCTACCCGCATTTGAAGGGGCGCATGACCCGCTGGCTGGAGCAGAATATTGGCTGTATGGCGTTGAGCAAGGACGAGATGGCTGCCGTCCGGCAGGCACAGAGGCTGTATCATGTTGCATGGAAAGATACCGGCGAAATTGCGGAGGAGTTGGGCATCTCCGAGGCTCGTGTCAGCCGGTATGTTCGCTACAACACCCATTTCCTCGGTGTGCATGATCTTGTCCCGGAGGGTTATGACGCCGATCCCTACGAGCGGCTGATGCCGGGGATGCTCTCCGTTTCGGCGGAGCGAGCCGTGTACCGCAAGGTCTGTATCGAACTCCTCAAGGAACTTTTCGATGCCCTGCCGAAGAAGGATAGGGACATCCTTGGCAAATCCTACGGTGTGTTCGGATACCGCGAAACGGCCTTGAAAGAAATCGGGATGTACCACATGATGAAGGAGTCCGCCGTGGAGAAGGCGAAGAGCCGCGCTGTCAAGAAGCTGAAAACAGCGTATCCTGACAGCAGGCTTCAAGTGTGGAGGACTGTTCATCGCATGATGCGGAGACCGGTTCCGCCGCCGGGGGAGGACAGTGAGCTGCGGCGCAATTTTCCGCAGTATGTCTGCGCCTTGGCGGAGGTCTATGGCGTGCTGAATGAAGCCACCTCAGATATAGATAACATCTCTATATAGACAGAACAGCAATACAGACTTTTGTACACCCCCTTATGGTAGCATCTATGCAAGCGTCACAACTGATGCTATACTTTGAGAGGAGATGTCTTTATGCATTATTCCAAAACAAACAAGGTCTGCGCCACTTGTGCCTATTGGACCGGAAGCCGAAATCTGGTGAATTCCGGAAACTCTTCGGAACCGACCAGCAATAGCGCCAAGTGTCAAATTCCAAACGGTTCCAATCGGGGCAGTACGAAATTTTGCAGTTCTTCCTGCTCTAATTGGGCTAAGTGGCCGGTACTGAAGTAAAACAACACGGAGGGACTGCATTATGCTGACGGAAAAAGCCAATGCCATCTGCCTTTTGGAGGTTCTAAAGGAGTATTCCGATGCGGAACACATTTTGCCCATGCGGGAGATCATTGCAAAGATGCAGTCCCTCTACGGTATCAAAATCGACCGCCGCACTGTATACGGGGCTGTTGCTCTTTTGATCGAGCTCGGTTACGACATCTCCCTTTACGAGGATAACGGCGTGGGCTATTACCTCCGTAGTCGAGAGCTGGAGCAGTCGGAAGTTCTTCTGCTGACGGACGCGGTGTACGCCTTTCCCTTTATTCCCCCTCGGCAGACCGAGCAGCTTGTCCAAAAACTGCAAAAGCAGCTCAGTGTCCACCAGCGGAAAAAGTATCGCCATCTGACCGTCGCCCGGCAGGGACATAAGACCGGTAACCGGCAGGTTTTTTGGAATATTGAGCAGTTGGATGAGGCCATTACACGCAAGAAGAAAGTGACCTTGGATTACTTGCACTACGGATATGACAAACGGCAGCATCCTACGGCGACCTACACTCTCAGCCCCTATGAGATGGTGTACACCAACGAACACTATTACCTTATCTGCGTCCCCAACCACGATCCGCACACGCGGTTGTACCGCATTGACCGCATGGCGGATATTCGGATACTGGACGAGCCCCGCAGCGAAAAGTCGGCGCAGAAGCAAGAGGCACAAGATGCCGTTTACGCCTTTGTGGGTGCGCCGGAGCGGGTGGTGCTGCACTGCGACCGCGCCGTGCTGGACGATGTGCTGGACCGCTTTGGTACGGACATACAGATTTTTGAGCGGGACGAGCAGACCTTTACCGCCGTATTGACTACCCCGCCGCGCGGTGTGCGCTTTTGGGCACTGCAATACCTCTCCTTTGTGGAAGTGGCAGAGCCCGCTTGGCTGCGGCAGGAGATCATTGAGAGCATTGCAAGAAATCAATATACAAACAGAAAGGGTGGGTGACATGGAGGAGAACGAGCAAAAATGGGATAAGCAGGAGTACCTTTACCGAATGTTCTCGCACCACACCAAGGACAAGGAAAAGGAGAACTATGTTGTCAACGCGATTTGGCAGCGGTTGGATGATCTGAACATCAAACCCGTGACGCAGCAATATGTCCACTTTTCCAAGTCCAACAGGTATGCGTTGATCGACCTCTACTTCCCGCAGATCAACTACGGTGTGGAGTGTGATGAAGCCCACCACAAGGATAACAAATTCAAAGATGCCGCACGCGAAATCGACCTGCAAACAGCACTGTCCGCCTGCAGCGAAAACGGATTGACGATCCGCCGCGTGGATGCAACGCTGGATGCAGACGCGCTTCATGCCCGCATCCGCGAGATCGTCTGTGAGATCAAGCAAAAGGTAGCGGAAAGGGGCAATCAGCTTCCGCATTGGCTTAACCCCGAAGAGGAATGGCGCGGTATTAAAGAACGCGGTATTCTACGAGTGGAGGATGTCTATTCCTTTAATACGATTGCGGACATTTGCCAAAAGTGCTTTGGCAAAGATAAAAACTATAAAATTCAGCGCAGCTTTTTCCGCGTGACCGATGATCGGATGCTTTGGTGCCCCAAGTTGGCAATCAAACTGCCCAACGGCTCAAAGGCGGCGCAGGCTCGCGGCTGGGTCAATGAATTGTCTGCTGACGGGAAAACGATCATTGAATACAACGATAGCGGCACCAGCGAAGTAAAGCACCCGAATAAACCACGCCTTACCTTCGCCAAGAGTAAGGACGAGCGCGGTGAAGACGCTTATCGTTTTGTGGGCGTGTTCCAATACACCAAGAATACCGCCGAGGGGCATCATGTGTATAGTCGAGTATGCGACAAATTTGATTTAAGTATATAAGCGGAGAGATAGCTATGGGAGAAGCAACACTGGCTGAACTGTGGGATGATTTTTGCAGGCAAAAGGATTTTGAAGATCCTCTCCTCGTTCCCGCAAAAAAAGGAGTCTACTGCATTCGCATCCCAGCCGGGATGGCGGTTACTTTCAAGGGTACCATTGACAATCACCCCGGTGCCGCCTATCCTATCGAAAGTTTGGAGGCAAAGTGCGTTCCCTCCTCCGATATTCTCTACATAGGTAAGGCGAATGGAGAAAAAGGGCTGTTCCAGCGGCTGCGGCAATATATGCGCTACGGCTTCGACGCAGGAAATAACCACCGTGGCGGACGGGCGATTTTCCAAGTTGAAGGATATGAAAACCTTATCTGCAGATGGTGTGTCTGCGAAAACTGTGAAGATAAAGAACGCCTCCTGCTGGAAAACTTCAAGAGGAAGTATGGCACCTATCCCATAGCTAACTGGCGAAAATAATCGCGCGGCACCCTGTACAGACATTTGTACAGGGTGCCGTGCTATCTTATTGTTAGAACGGAGAACGCGATAACTGAACCTATGCCGCTGCGACTGCGTTGTCTGGATGTTTCTGAACGTTTTTTGGAAGGGAGAACATAGAAATGGGATACTTTTCAAACTATACGCCTGATTCTAACCCCACCGGGCTTTTTGAGCGTTCAGTCTGCAGCTATCCTTCCAGACTTGAAACGTTGAATTACTATTTGGATGATCTGACTTCGGCCCTGGAAACAGTGGATCAAAATCGTCCGCATAACCAACTACACCCCGAATATGACAGATGTTTCTATTCCTCAGGACGCTATCGCTACTATGAAGTACTGTGGGCAGAACAGGTTTCTGTACAGGACCTCCTTGCGGCTATTGCGGAGGTGCAGGAGCTTATAAGAAACGCAGAGCAGGAAGCCGCCGAAACAGTCGACAATAACGGCGATATTCCCGGGCAGATCGCTATGGTAGGATTCTTTCATCCCCTTACATTCCATTCAAGGATATGTACCATATATGGAGGCTAAGACATTATGGAGAAGATGGAATATTACTATTTTACAATACCACGTTCTCCCAAAATTCAGAGAGACTGGGATTCGGTTACAAATTGCATTGCAGATTTGAACGGCAGTTGCAAGTATCTTTATATGGACAAACCTTTCTATGATTTGGAAAAGCCAAACCGGGTCATGCTCAGATTTTTGTATTTGGTCAAGGCAGATCGGAAGGACACCCCGCTTCAGGAAGATATCTCGGAACTGAAGGACATATTCGGTTGTAAGATCGAACTTTTGCCAATCAAGCAGCATACTGCTCCTAAAGAAGTTTTGGATGCACTGCCCATCGCAAAAAATCTGATGAGTGCCTACTCCAGCGGTTATATTCGAGGAAACGCCGAGTTCCGCCTTATTTTAGAAACTTCAAAAGAACAACTTAGCCGCACGAAAAAAATGACAGGCTTTTCTTCCTTCAAAGAAGCTTTTCGCAGGATCAATTCCTTGTCTGACCGAATGATAGAACTGGGCAAAAGAGGAAACTACAACGTGGTTCTTGTAAATGACTGCGGTGCCAATGAGTTTGTGTTTTCTGATATGCTTTACAGCCTGTTAGTCAGTAAGGGCATTATTAAAGATCAAAGAATTGTGCGCGGCGATTTGGACGATGCCGTTTGTACATCTTCGAATACATCTTTGTTTTATTTCATCGTGGAAACCTGGGATTTTGGCAATCATGATGGTTTCCGATGGGGGATGCCACAGGAAGAATCGTTTCGTCTACTGAGCCGCAGAAAAAACATCTATATTACTACGATGGATCGCGCTCAATACGAAAAAGCGCAGGAATTTGATTATTTTAAGGCGTTTTTCCCGCATACCGTCGAAATCAGAGACCTCGAGAAAGAAGAAAAAGTTGAGCTGTTAAAATGTGCTGCAAAAGAGTATGGATTTGGTTTTGATGCAAAGAGTTTCCGAAATAGTGACATCCTAAAACTTCCATATCCCACATTGCAGACGCAGCTATACTCCGTGATACAGAATCAGTTGGCGGATGCCGATAATACGGAATTCATCATGCACGCATCTGATTTTGATCCATTGGCGAAAAAATCCGATAAGAACAGTAACGCCCTTGAAGAGTTAGACGCATTGATCGGACTTGATTCCGTGAAAAAATGCGTCAGAGAAATTGTCGCCCTGCTTAAAAATCGGGGAAGATCTGCGCTTCCGTGCCTACATATGGTGTTCAGGGGAAATCCGGGAACAGGCAAAACGACTGTCGCCCGTTTGGTTGGTAAACTGTTCGGTGAAATTGGTGTTATTAAGGACGGAGAGAAGTTCATCGAAACGGATCGGGATGGTCTGGTTTCTCAATATCTCGGAGGAACAGCCGCAAAGACGGCATCTGTTGTTAAGGATGCAATCGGCGGGGTATTGTTCATTGACGAAGCATATGCACTCGCATCTAACGCTTCTTATGACTACGGACACGAAGCAATCAACACCCTCGTAAAGCGCTTGGAGGATTCGCGGAAGGATTTTGTTTGCATCATGGCTGGCTACACAAACGAGATGAATCAGATGTTGAGCAGCAACCCCGGACTTCGGGATCGCATTCAGTTTTATATTGACTTTCCGGACTATTCAGCAGAAGAACTGGTGCAGATATATTGCAAATATGCGGAGTCAGAAGCGTATCAGTTAGGCACCGATGCAAAAGTAACGCTGCGGCAAATGGCTGAACAAATCATTCGTAATAAAGATGAAAACTTCTCCAACGCCCGGCTGATCCGCAAAGTCTTTGAGCGCACTCGTATGAAGCAAGCCATGCGTACAAGCGATAATATGATCAGCGCAGAAGATATTCAGGCGGTTTTCGCAGAAAGCGATATGCGCGCACTCTTGGACTCTGTGCAAGTACAAAGGCGTATCGGATTTGTAGGATAAGAAAACAACCACTTAGCGTCAAGAAATGAGTTCCCCGGAAGAAAACGAATAGACAGCGTCCCTGCCCCCTCTGCTTTATGCCGGGGCAGCAGAAATTTCCTCCCGTAAAGCTATAACCATGCTATACTTTTCCGGCAGAGTGTGCTATGATATAGCAGATGTTCGGCCGGTCACGACCGAATGCCTTTTGAAGCGCTGGAAAGATGTCCTTCCCTTACGATATGGAGGGCTCTGAAAATCTTTCACTAAGGTGACATCACCTTTAGGTTCCATTGCCAACAGGCGTGCGGGTTCGAGTCCCGCCGCCCGCACCAAAAAGGGAAAGACACATATTCATGTGCCTCTCCCTTTTTGGTATGATGAACAGGAGGCGGCTCTATGAAACGAATAGCGTCCATACAGGACATTTCCTGTCTGGGGCGGTGCTCGCTGACGGTGGCGCTGCCGGTGATCTCCGCCATGGGGGTGGAGTGCGCCATCGTGCCCACGGCGGTGCTCAGTGCGCACACGGCGTTTCCGGGCTTTGTCAGCCGGGATCTCAGCGACCAGCTGCCGGCCATCGCCGATCACTGGCGGTCCCAGCAGGTGCATTTTGACGCGCTCTATACCGGTTACATCGCCTCCGCGCCCCAGGTGCAGCAGGTGATGGACTTTTTCGACGCGGTGAAGAGCCCGGATACGCTGCTGATCGTGGACCCTGCCATGGCGGACCACGGGAAGCTGTACAGCGGGTTTGACGGCGCTTTCCCGGCGGCGATGGCCCGCCTGACGGCTCGGGCGGACGTGGCGCTGCCCAATATCACGGAGGCCTGTCTGCTGACCGGTACGCCGTACCGGGAGGAGGTGGACGAGGGCTTTGCCCGTGAGCTGCTGCGGGGGGTGGCCGCGCTGGGGGCGAAGAAGGTGATCCTCACCGGGGTGTCCTTTGCGCCGGATAAGCTGGGCGCTATGGGCTATGACAGCGGCGCGGGGACGTATTTCACCTGTCTCGGCCCGCGGAACCCGGCCTCCTTCCACGGCACGGGGGATATTTTCGCCGCCGTTGTCACCGGCGGGCTCATGCGGGGCATGACGCTGGAGCAGGCGGCTTCGCTGGCGGTGGAATTTGTACTTGCCTGTATCGACGCCACGGCGCGGGACCCGCAGGCCGGGTGGTACGGCGTGGAGTTTGAAAAGGCGCTGCCGCTGCTGTGCGAACGGGTGCGGGACCTGCCGGAAAACTGAAAAAGAAACCAGCCCTGCGGCGCTGCCGCAGGGCTGCTGTGCATTTATTCGGGGTCGCCGTCCGCGTGCTCCGCCGGTTTGTCTTCGGCGGGGGTGCTTTCCGGGTCCTTATCCTCCGGCTTCTCATCGTAGTCCGGCATGGGGATGGGCTCGGACACGATGTTGATGTGCCTGGCGGGGGCCTCGATGGTCTCCGGCACGCTGGGCCGGAAGGCGGGCTGGCTGCTCTTGCTGGCGCCGTAGTTGTCCACAGTCTCCGGGTCACGGCCCTCGATGATGGCCATCATCTCCTGGCCGGTGATCGTCTCCTTCTTCAGCAGGTACGCGGCGATCTTGTCCAGCAGTTCCCGGTTCTCCCGCAGGATCTGCTTGGCCTCCTCGTGGCACTGGCGCAGGATCTTGATGGTCTCGCGGTCGGCTGCAGCGTAGGTCTCCTGGGCGCAGGTCATGGAGTAGCCGCCGTCCAGATACTGGCTCTGAACGCTGCCCAGGGCCATCATGTCGAACTCGTCGCACATGCCGAAGCGGGCCACCAGGTTCCGGGCCATCTCCGTGGCGCGCTCGATGTCGTTGGCGGCGCCGGAGGTCATGGTGTTGCACACCACCTCCTCACTGGAGCGTCCGGCCAGCAGGGTACGGATCTCGGTCAGAATGTCCTCGCGGGACATGAGGAACTTTTCCTCCTCCGGCAGGTGCAAGGTGTAGCCCAGCGCACCCTGGGTATGGGGTACGATGGTGATCTTGCTGACGGGCTGGGCATTCTTCTGCTTGGCCGCCACCAGCGCGTGACCCACCTCGTGGTAAGCGATAATGCGCTTTTCCGCCTCGGTGATGACGGTGCCCTTCTTCTCGCTGCCGGCGATGACCAGCTCAAAGGACACCAGCAGATCGTCCTGATTTACGGCCCGGCGGCCCTTACGCACGGCGCGCAGGGCGGCCTCGTTTACCAGATTGGCCAGGTCGGCGCCCACGCAGCCGGCGGTGGCCTGGGCGATCTTTTCCAGATTTACGTCCTCGGCCAGGCGGATATTGCGGGTGTGGACCTGCAAGGTGGCCAGACGGCCAGCCAGGTTGGGCCGGTCCACGGTGATGCGCCGGTCGAAGCGGCCGGGGCGCAGCAGCGCCTTGTCCAGTACCTCGGGGCGGTTGGTGGCGCCCAGCACGATGACGCCCTTGCTGGGGTCAAAGCCGTCCAGCTCGGCCAGCAGCTGGTTCAGCGTTTGCTCGCGCTCGTCATTGCCGCCGAAGCGGTTGCCGTCCCGGGATTTACCGATGGTGTCGATCTCATCGATGAAGATAATGCAGGGAGCGACCTTGGCGGCCTCCTTGAACAGGTCGCGGACGCGGCTGGCGCCCACGCCCACGAACATCTCCACAAAGTCGGAACCGGAGATGGAGAAGAAGGGGACGCCGGCCTCGCCGGCCACGGCCTTGGCCAGCAGGGTCTTGCCGGTACCGGGGGAGCCCACCAGCAGCGCGCCCTTAGGCAGCTTGGCGCCGATGGCGGTGTATTTGCCGGGATTGTGCAGGAAGTCGATGATCTCCTCCAGCGACTCCTTGGCCTCGTCCTGACCGGCCACATCCTTGAAGGTGACGCCGGTGGACTTCTCCATGTAGACCTTGGCGTTGGCCTTGCCCACACTGCCGATGCCGCCGAAGCCGCCGCCTCCGGATTTGCTCATCAGACGCATGACCAGCATGAACGCGCCCACAATGAAGATGGTGGGCAGAATATACTGGATCATGATCATCAGGAAGGGGCTCATCTCGGCCTTATAGAAGCCGGTATAGGCCACATTGTGCGCCTCCAGCAGGGGGAGCAGATCGGCGTTGGAGAGGTACACGGTGTACAGCGTCAGGCCGGAGTCCTTGGACTGGGTGTAGGTTTTTGTCTCCGTCTTGCTGCCGGAGGTGACCTCCTCGGTGAAGACGTAGCCGTCCACGGGGGTGACGTAGATGGTGCTGTCCTTGAACAGGACCTCCTTCACCAGATCCTTTTCGATCATGGAGATCATGTCGCTGTATTTGATCTCGTGACTGGTGCTCTTATTGGCGGCGTTGTTGTTGTAGGCGTTGAAATACTGGAACGCCACCGTCAGCACCAGTGCCCACGCGATCAGCGTGAGAACGCCGCGGAAACCGCCGTTTTTGCCATTCTTGCCGCCGCGGTTGTTATTGTTGCTGCTGTTATTATTGGCCATATGTTTATCCTCCGTTTGACTTGTGAGGGGAATATAGTTTCCAAACAGTATACCACACCTGCCCAAAAGTCTCAAGGCAAAGGCAGAGGGTTTTCCTGTAAAATTTCTATGAATGTGCCTTTATATTGACGAAAGGATGTGGTATACTGATGACAATTATATGGATCGTGAGGTATACCCCATGAGAGAGATAAAGGACACCGAGAACAGACGGCCTCTGCCCGACGCCGAGGCGGACGGCATCATCGAGGGCCGCAACGCGGTCATCGAGGCCCTGCGGACGGAGACGGCTATCGATAAAATTTACATCGCCAAGGGCGAGACGGACAAGACGTTGGGACACATCGCCTCCAAGGCCCGCGCCGCGGGTATCGTGGTGGTGGACGCCGACCGGCGGAAGCTGGACGCCATGAGCCGCACCCATGCCCACCAGGGGGTCATCGCCCTGGCGGCCGTGCGGGAGTACGCCACGGTGGAGCAGATCCTGCAGTCTGCCGCCGCCAGGGGCGAAGCGCCGCTGCTGGTGGTGTGCGACGAGATATCCGACCCCCACAACCTGGGCGCGATCCTGCGTACCGCCGAGTGCGCCGGCGCCCACGGGGTCATCATCCCCAAGCGGCGCAGCGCCGGGCTGACGGCCATCGTGGCAAAGACCTCCGCCGGCGCGGTGAGCTATATCCCGGTGGCGCGGGTGCCCAACATTCCGGCGCTGCTGAAGGACCTGAAAAAGCAGGGCGTGTGGGTGTTCGGTACGGCGGCGGATGGG
>ULTA01003926.1_pt1 | contig 13067 bp, 8 predicted proteins | sample 1957181 | NCBI WGS metagenome assembly ULTA01 (sample SAMEA4835722, study PRJEB28245) | human gut metagenome | biome: gut microbiome; material: fecal sample | place: Denmark | collected 2008
GCATCATAATCGGCAATGTTCATTTCACGCTTTAACATCCGCATCTCCTGACTCAGCTAACAATAAAATTTTTGGCCTTTATAGGCGGTCCTGTTGGACAACGGCGAACAGTATAACCGAATCATTGTGCGATAACAGGTCTTGACAAAGGAATTTACGCAAACGATTACCTTCAGGCTGCGCAAGGCTTTGGAGAATAAAGAGCTTGCAACCGGAAACGGATTTCTTTTCAGGTTTGTGATGCAAATTTTTCACTTCATCACATTCTTTCTGAAAAACACCAAAGAACCATTTACATTGCAGGGCTATTTTTTATAAGATGCATTTGAGATACATCAATTAAGATGCAAAAAAAGGAAGACCATATGCTTGACGCTCAAACCATCGCTACAGTAAAAGCCACCATCCCTTTACTGGTGGAAACGGGGCCAAAGTTAACCGCCCATTTCTACGACCGTATGTTTACTCATAACCCAGAACTCAAAGAAATTTTTAACATGAGTAACCAGCGCAATGGCGATCAACGTGAAGCCCTGTTTAACGCTATTGCCGCCTACGCCAGTAATATTGAAAACCTGCCTGCGCTGCTGCCAGCGGTAGAAAAAATCGCGCAGAAGCACACCAGCTTCCAGATCAAACCGGAACAGTACAACATTGTCGGTGAACACCTGTTGGCGACGCTGGACGAAATGTTCAGCCCGGGCCAGGAAGTGCTGGACGCGTGGGGTAAAGCCTATGGCGTACTGGCTAATGTATTTATCAATCGCGAGGCGGAAATCTATAACGAAAACGCCAGCAAAGCCGGTGGCTGGGAAGGTACTCGCGATTTCCGCATTGTGGCTAAAACACCGCGCAGCGCACTTATCACCAGCTTCGAACTGGAGCCGGTCGACGGTGGCGCAGTGGCAGAATACCGTCCGGGGCAATATCTCGGCGTCTGGCTGAAGCCGGAAGGTTTCCCGCATCAGGAAATTCGTCAGTACTCTTTGACTCGCAAACCGGATGGCAAAGGCTATCGTATTGCGGTGAAACGCGAAGAGGGTGGGCAGGTATCCAACTGGCTGCACAATCACGCCAATGTTGGCGATGTCGTGAAACTGGTTGCTCCAGCAGGTGATTTCTTTATGGCTGTCGCAGATGACACACCAGTGACGTTAATCTCTGCCGGTGTCGGTCAAACGCCAATGCTGGCAATGCTCGACACGCTGGCAAAAGCTGGCCACACAGCACAAGTGAACTGGTTCCATGCGGCAGAAAATGGCGATGTTCACGCCTTTGCCGATGAAGTTAAGGAACTGGGGCAAGCACTGCCGCGCTTTACCGCGCACACCTGGTATCGTCAGCCAAGCGAAGCCGATCGCGCTAAAGGTCAGTTTGATAGCGAAGGTCTGATGGATTTGAGCAAACTGGAAGGTGCGTTCAGCGATCCGACAATGCAGTTCTATCTCTGCGGCCCGGTTGGCTTCATGCAGTTTGCCGCGAAACAGTTAGTGGATCTGGGCGTGAAGCAGGAAAACATTCATTACGAATGCTTTGGCCCGCATAAGGTGCTGTGATTTGATGTTGCCGGATGGAAACATCCGGCAACCCTTGACGCGGTTTAAATTGCCGCGTCGTCTTCTTCACCGGTACGGATACGAATAACCCGTGCCACGTCGAAGACGAAGATTTTACCGTCACCGATTTTGCCGGTTTGCGCCGTGCGAATAATGGTATCGACACAGGTATCGACAATGTCGTCCGGTACGACAATCTCAATTTTCACCTTCGGCAGAAAATCCACCATATACTCCGCGCCGCGGTACAGCTCGGTATGGCCTTTCTGGCGGCCAAAACCTTTCACCTCAGTGACCGTCATGCCGGTAATGCCGACTTCAGCCAGTGCTTCGCGAACATCGTCCAGCTTGAAGGGTTTAATAATCGCATCAATCTTTTTCATGCTATTCCTTGAAAAGGTCGCCTGTCTTTTGATCTGCTAAACGTAACACATAACGCCAATTCATTCCTTGAAATCGTTTGCATCCAGCTCGTGTCGGGAAAGCAGTTTATAAAATTCTGTCCGGTTGCGCCCCGCCATTCTCGCCGCGTGGGTGACGTTGCCTTTGGTGATTTGCAGCAGCTTACGCAAATAGTTGAGTTCAAACTGATTACGTGCCTCAACAAAGGTTGGCAGCGCCGTATTTTCACCCTCCAGCGCCTGCTCCACCAGCGCATCACTAATCACCGGAGATGAGGTCAGCGCCACGCACTGTTCAATCACGTTGACCAACTGGCGCACATTACCCGGCCAGCTCGCGGTCATCAGGCGTTTCATCGCATCGGTAGAGAACGCGCGGACAAACGGTTTATGTCGCTCTGCCGCCTGGCGCAACAGGTGATTTGCCAGTAGCGGAATGTCTTCTGTGCGCTCCGCCAGTGCCGGAATTTTCAGGCTGACAACGTTGAGGCGGTAATAGAGATCTTCGCGGAATTCCCCGCGCGCCATCGCTTTTGGCAGGTCGCGGTGAGTGGCGGAAATAATCCGCACGTCGATATCAATATCGCGGTTACTGCCCAGCGGGCGCACTTTACGCTCCTGCAACACGCGCAGCAGTTTGACCTGCAACGGTGCGGGCATATCGCCAATCTCATCGAGAAATAGCGTACCGCCTTCCGCCGCCTGGAATAAACCTTCGCGATTGCTGACAGCGCCAGTAAACGCGCCACGCGCATGACCAAATAGCTCCGACTCCAGCAATTGCTCGGGTAATGCGCCACAGTTAATAGCAATAAATGGCTTGCTGTTGCGCGGGCTGGCGTTGTGGATAGCCTGGGCGAAAATCTCTTTCCCGGTGCCGCTCTGGCCGTTAATCAAAACGCTAACGTCTGATTGCGCCACCAGCCGCGCCTGTTCCAGCAAACGCAGCATCAGCGGGCTGCGGGTGACAATCGCCTCGCGCCAGCGTTCATCGGTGGCTGGCGCGGATTGTTCCAGCGCATCGTCAATTGCCTGATATAGCGCATCTTTATCGACAGGCTTGGTGAGGAAACTGAACACTCCCTGCTGTGTTGCAGCAACGGCATCGGGAATAGAACCATGTGCGGTAAGAATAATTACCGGCATTCCCGGCTGCACTTTCTGGATTTCAGCAAACAGCTGCATACCATCCATTTCATCCATCCGCAGGTCGCTGATAACTAAATCTACTTTTTCGCGATTCAGTACCCGTAATCCTTCAGCACCACTTTCCGCCGTGACCACGCTGTAGCCTTCGCTGGTCAGGCGCAGGCCAAGCAGTTTCAGCAATCCCGGATCGTCATCGACCAATAATAAATGCGCAGGTTTATGGCTCATCAGGAGTGACCTCATCGGTGGATGGCGCGGGCTTTTCACTCTCGTGTGGCGTATCCGGCGAGAAATTTCCAGCCGGTTTGCGGGTCGAGAGCTGGCGTTCAATATCAGTCAGGTTTTCCAGCTTGCGGGTGGTGAGTTCCAGTTGCTGCTGTAGAACGTGATATTGCTGGCGCAAAGTATCCAGCTCGCTGTCGCTGGATTGCTGGAGCTTGCCGTAGCGTTGGCGCTCTTCCGCCAGTTGCAGTTGCAGCGCCTGACTGTCGCGCCAGAGTTGATACAGAGGGCGAACCTGTGCCGGGATCTCGGTACTTAGCGCATCAATGCGCGCGACCAGCTGGCGGCGCTCATACGGCGTAATTTTGGCGTCGGCGAGCAAAATCCCTTGTTTAAAGGTATTTTGCCAGCTGCCGTCGTCATATTGGCGGGCTTGCTGACGCGACTGCGCAGGCATTAAACGATCAGCACAATCCATCGCCCGCAGCCAGTAAAGCGGATTGGTTTCGGTTGATTTACCTTGCAGCGCCCAGATGTCGCTACATTCAGTAGAAAGATAGTCAGCCAGTTGATAAACCGGAATTTTTTCTTCTGCTGGCGTATCAATGGCTGGTTTATTGTGACTCTGCACGCAACCCAGCAATGCCAGACATGGCAGCCCTGCCAGCCACAGCCGTCGGGGCAATAATCGTTGAAAAATGTGTCGCATATTCACCAGACTTAATGCCTATCCCAGTGGGCGTAATTGTTGCAGGCAGTTTGGATACGGACAGCGCGGAGAAACCGGAGCGTACATGTCGTACGTGAGGATTTCGAGCACTGCCCAGGGCCAAACTGGCAAATAAAATAGCCTGATGGGATAGGCTGTTAGCATTATTTCGTGTTTTTCGACGACGGCAATTCAATGCGGAAGCAAACGTCTTGCCCGCTCTCGTCGACCAGATACAGTTCCCCTTGCATACGGCGAATACAATCCCTGGCAATGCTTAATCCCAGACCGCTGCCCTTCACCGCCCCTTTTCGCTGGTGGCTTCCCTGAAAAAAGGGTTCAAAGATCATGGCGCGTTCCTCTTGCGGAATGGGTGTGCCTGTATTGATGACATCAATACAAACCCGCGCGCCATGTAAACTGCTGCGAAGGCAAATGTTACCGGATTCAGCCCCGTAGTGCACCGCATTGGAGTAAAGATTATCCAGTACGCTCATCAGCAGCATTGGCTCCGCCAGGCAAGCTGTTGCTTTGAGATCGACGTCGGTATGCATCATTTTAGCCCGTGCGGGCAGGCTATGAGCAGAAACCACCATTTCCACCAGTGGCGCTAACTCAACATTCTCCAGTTCCACCGCACCGTCCGCCTGTTTACGGTTGTAATCAAGCAGTTGTTCGATCAACTTTTGCAAATTGCGGCTGCTGCTATCAAGAATGCTCACCACCTCTTTTTGCTCTGGCGTAAGCGGCCCAACAACCTGGTCAGCCAGTAATTCAGTGCCCTCGCGCATACTCGCCAGCGGCGTTTTTAATTCATGAGATAAATGTCTTAAGAATTGATGACGTTGGGATTCCAGCCATGACAGGCGCTCACTTAACCAAAGAATACGTTGCCCAACCGAGCGTAACTCACTCGGTCCACTGAACGAAACGCTATTGCCCAGAGAACGCCCTTCCCCCAACCGGTTGATCATCCTCTCGATATTTTTTACCGGACCGATAATCATCCGCGTGAAAAGCAGTACCATCACCAGACTCACCAGAAATAGCACCAGCGATTGCCAACCAAAATATTGCCCACGTTCGGCGATTTCACGCTGAAGTTGCTGCCCACGAGAGAACACCACTGTGCGCGTGGCCTGCACCATTTCGGTATTGGCACTGGCAAAGGCTTCCAGACGCGCGGCGGCGGCGGCATCGGGACCGCTGTTGTTACACTGAAGTTGAGCCAAATTGTTCAAGTCCTGACGCAATGCCTGGTAAAGTTTATCGTCTGGCAGTACGCCTGCGTGGGCATCGAGCATTTCACTGTAACGCTTGCGCTGGCTTTGATAAACCTTCGCAAGCGTAGGGTCATCCAGCACGCAATACTGACGGTAGCTACGCTCCATCTCCAGCGCCGCGTTGGTCATCGCTTCACTGCGCCGGGCATCAATAAGCGTAGTGCGGTTAACCAGCGCCGCCTGATCGCTAAGCGCATTCAGGCTTTGCCAGGCTTGCCATGCCAGCACCAACAGGGGCAGCAGAATCAGCAAAAATGCCAGCATTACCAGTTGTCGTAATGAGCGGGGAAAAACGGGCCAGCGTTTCAAGGTGTTACTCTCGTCAGACGCGAATAGCCTGATGCTAACCGAGGGGAAGTTCAGATACAACAAAGCCGGGAATTACCCGGCTTTGTTATGGAATAAGGCGGTGCCTAACTCGACGTTTCGCCCGATGGTTGATATAGCTACGCTGATATCAGAAGTTGGACGGCAGGCACCTTGTTGTGCGTCATTCGAATTTTATGTAGCACGTCCCGAAGGGGCTGACATAAGTCGGTGAATGAGCCACTGGTTACTATTATGCAGTAACTGTGCCAATAAAGAAAATAGTTTGGTAACGTACTGATTATACGCTGCTTTGAGGGATTTATGGCTTCTTCGCTATTTGAATGTAAATCAGCCACTGTGTCGCTAAAAAGAGACAACTTAAGATAAACTTATTAGATACTATTAAAATCAATCAGTTAAGTGTCGCCAGAAAGCGACACGGTAAACCACCCATTGTCGTGATTTACAGACACAAAAAAGCTCCCGAAGTTGGGAGCTTATAATAGCGGTTGGTGCTTAATGCCGGATGCGGCTGCAAAACCAATGGGTTGACGGCTTATCCCAATTGCTTACGTGCATTGCGGAAAATGCGCATCCATGGGCCATCCTCGCCCCAGTTTTCCGGATGCCAGGAGTTGCTGACAGTACGGAAAACACGTTCCGGGTGCGGCATCATAATGGTGACTCGACCACTTTCAGTCGTGACTGCCGTAATACCATTCGGAGAACCGTTCGGGTTAGCCGGGTAGGTTTCAGTGACTTTGCCGAAGTTATCGACATAGCGCAGTGCCACCAGCCCTTTGCTTTCCAGTGCCGCCAGATGCGCCGCATCACGCACTTCCACGCGCCCTTCACCATGAGATACAGCAATCGGCATTTGCGAGCCCACCATCCCCTGCAACAGCAGAGACGGGCTTTGGGTTACTTCAACCAGGCTGAAACGCGCTTCAAAGCGATCGGAGGTATTGCGCACAAAACGTGGCCACAACTCACTACCTGGGATCAGTTCGCGCAGATTAGACATCATCTGGCAACCGTTACATACCCCCAGCGCCAGCGTTTGCGGACGGTGGAAGAAGGTTGCAAACTCATCGCGTACACGGTCATTGAACAGGATAGACTTCGCCCAACCTTCACCGGCACCCAGCACATCACCGTAGGAGAAACCACCGCACGCGACCAGGGCGTGGAAATCCTCCAGGCCCGTGCGTCCAGCCAGCAGGTCGCTCATATGCACGTCGATAGCATCGAAGCCTGCACGGTGGAAAGCTGCCGCCATTTCAACATGCGAGTTCACGCCCTGCTCACGCAGCACAGCAACTTTCGGACGTGCGCCAGTGGCAATATACGGTGCTGCCACATCTTCGTTGATATCGAACGACAGTTTTACATTCAGGCCCGGATCGGCGTCGTTTGATTTCGCCTGGTGCTCCTGGTCGGCACACTCCGGGTTGTCACGCAGGCGCTGCATCTGCCAGGTAGTTTCTGCCCACCAGACACGCAACGTGGTGCGGCTTTCGCTGAATACAGTCTGCCCGTTGGCGGTAATCACAAAACGGTCACCGGAAACCGCCTGCCCAACATAATGGACGCAATCCGCAAGCCCATGCTGTGCCAGTACCGCTTCAACTGCTTCACGGTCAGCGGCACGAACCTGAATCACCGCACCCAGTTCTTCGTTAAACAACGCCGCCAGGCGATCGTCACCCAGAGTGGCGATATCCGCGTCAATGCCGCAATGACCAGCAAAGGCCATTTCCGCCAGCGTTACCAGCAGGCCGCCATCAGAGCGGTCGTGGTACGCGAGCAGCTTACGCTGTGCTACCAGCGCCTGAACCGCGTCATAGAAGCCTTTCAGTTGCGCGACATCGCGTACATCTGCCGGTTTGTCGCCAAGCTGACGATAAACCTGCGCCAGCGCCGTTGCGCCCAGCGCGTTATTGCCTTTGCCCAAATCAATCAGCAGCAGTGCGTTATCTTCGGTAGAAAGCTGTGGCGTGATGGTGTGACGCACATCTTCCACGCGGGCAAATGCAGAAATCACCAGCGACAGCGGCGACGTCATTTCGCGCTCTTCGTTACCTTCCTGCCAGCGGGTTTTCATCGACATAGAGTCTTTACCCACCGGGATCGTCAGGCCCAGCGCAGGACAAAGTTCTTCGCCCACAGCTTTAACGGCTTCATACAGGCCCGCATCTTCACCAGGGTGGCCTGCCGCCGCCATCCAGTTGGCGGAAAGTTTAATGCGTTTGATATCGCCAATCTGTGTTGCGGCAATATTGGTTAACGCTTCACCGACCGCCAGACGGGCAGAGGCGGCGAAATCCAGCAGCGCAACCGGCGCACGCTCGCCAATCGCCATCGCTTCGCCGTAGTAGCTATCGAGGCTGGCGGTAGTGACCGCGCAGTTAGCGACCGGCACCTGCCACGGACCCACCATCTGATCGCGCGCTACCATGCCGGTTACGCTGCGGTCACCAATGGTCACCAGGAAAGTTTTCTCCGCCACGGTCGGCAGGTGCAGCACGCGTTTCACCGCGTCAGCAATGGTAATCCCTTCACGAACCAGCGCATCACCCTTCGCTTTCAGCGTTTGTACTTCGCGGGTCATCTTCGGCGTTTTACCAAGCAGGACGTCCAGCGGCAGATCGATCGGCTGATTATCAAAATGACGATCGTGCAAAGAAAGATGCAGTTCTTCGGTCGCTTCACCAATCACCGCGTATGGCGCGCGCTCACGCTTACACAGTTCGTCAAACAGCGGTAACTGATCGGCAGCAACCGCCAGCACGTAGCGTTCCTGGGATTCGTTACACCAGATTTCCAGCGGGCTCATGCCCGGTTCGTCGCTCAGGATATCGCGCAGTTCGAATTTACCGCCGCGCCCGCCGTCGCTCACCAGTTCCGGCATGGCGTTAGAAAGACCGCCAGCGCCGACGTCGTGGATAAACAGGATTGGGTTGGCATCACCAAGCTGCCAGCAACGGTCGATCACTTCCTGGCAGCGACGCTCCATCTCCGGGTTGTCGCGCTGTACGGAAGCAAAGTCGAGGTCGGCATCAGACTGACCAGACGCCATGGAAGACGCCGCGCCGCCGCCAAGACCGATGTTCATTGCCGGGCCGCCGAGAACGACCAGCTTCGCACCAACGTTGATCTCGCCTTTTTGTACGTGATCGGCGCGAATGTTGCCGATCCCGCCCGCCAGCATGATCGGTTTGTGATAACCGCGCAGCTCTTCGCCATTGTGGCTATTCACTTTTTCTTCATAAGTACGGAAGTAGCCGTTCAGTGCCGGACGACCAAATTCGTTGTTAAATGCCGCGCCACCAAGCGGGCCTTCGGTCATGATGTCCAGCGCGGTGACAATGCGCTCAGGCTTACCGAAATCTTCTTCCCACGGCTGTTCGAAACCAGGAATTCGCAGGTTGGAAACGGAGAAACCAACCAAACCAGCTTTCGGCTTCGCGCCGCGCCCGGTGGCACCTTCATCGCGGATTTCACCGCCGGAACCGGTCGCCGCGCCCGGCCACGGAGAAATCGCCGTCGGGTGGTTGTGAGTTTCGACTTTCATCAGAATATGCGCCGGTTCCTGATGGAAATCGTAGCGGCCCGTTTCGTGATCAGCAAAGTAGCGGCCCACTTCAGAACCTTCCATTACGGCGGCGTTATCTTTATAAGCAGAGAGAACGTGATCCGGCGTGGTTTCGAAGGTGTTTTTGATCATCTTAAACAGCGATTTCGGCTGCTGTTCACCATCGATAACCCAGTCGGCGTTAAAAATTTTGTGGCGGCAGTGCTCGGAGTTCGCCTGGGCAAACATATACAGTTCGATGTCGTTCGGGTTACGACCAAGCTTTGTGAAAGCATCCTGCAAATAGTCAATTTCATCTTCCGCCAGTGCCAGGCCAAGACGCAGGTTAGCGTCGATTAGCGCCTGACGGCCCTGCCCCAGCAAATCAACGCTGGTGACCGGAGTCGGTTGATGGTGTGCAAACAGCTGCTCTGCATCATCTAAAGCAAAAAAGACCGTTTCCATCATGCGGTCGTGCAGTTCAGCGGTAACCTGCTGCCATTGTTCATTGGTCAGCGTACCGGCTTCTATATAGTAAGCCACGCCGCGCTCAAGACGGTTTACCTGTTGCAGCTCGCAGTTATGGGCAATATCGGTCGCTTTCGAAGACCAGGGAGAGATGGTGCCAGGACGCGGGGTCACCAGCAGGAGTTTGCCTTGCGGGGCGTGGCTGGCGAGTGCCGGGCCATATTTCAGCAGGCGTTCAAGTTGTGCGTGCTCATCATCGTTTAACGGCGCATTGAGGTCAGCAAAATGGACATACTCGGCGTAAATAGTGTGAACCGGGAGCCTGGCAGCCTGAAAACGTGCCAGCAGTTTGTTGATTCGGAATGCCGACAATGCAGGCGAACCACGCAGAATTTCCATCATAAGTCTCTCGTCTTCTAAGCTTTCGGTGTACCCAAGGGGGGGAAACGGGCGTCATTATAAAGAATCTGATGCGCTGACGAAACCGTTTGCGTGGAAATAAAATCACCATCGCGAATTAGCAACGCGTGCCGCCAATGGCTGTAATAAGTTGCCAACTGGCGCAGGTTTACGCAAAATGCCGCTCATTTATGAGTAAACCTTTCACTATTATTACGTTTTTTCAAGCTGGGACGCGCACGACACAGAGAATTAACTAATTGAAAAAATTAAAGATTAATTATCTGTTCATCGGCATTCTGGCACTGCTGCTCGCGGTCGCTCTCTGGCCATCCATTCCCTGGTTTGGTAAAGCCGACAACCGTATCGCCGCCATTCAAGCGCGGGGAGAGTTGCGTGTGAGCACCATTCATACTCCCCTGACGTATAACGAAATCAACGGGAAACCTTTTGGCCTGGATTACGAACTGGCGAAACAGTTTGCCGATTACCTCGGCGTAAAACTGAAAGTGACCGTGCGGCAGAATATCAGCCAGCTGTTTGACGACCTCGATAATGGTAACGCCGACCTGCTGGCGGCAGGCCTGGTCTATAACAGTGAGCGTGTAAAAAATTATCAGCCTGGCCCTACCTATTATTCCGTGTCACAACAACTGGTTTATAAAGTGGGTCAGTATCGCCCACGTACACTGGGCAACCTGACGGCGGAGCAACTCACCGTTGCACCGGGTCATGTGGTGGTTAACGATCTCCAGACCCTGAAAGAAACAAAATTCCCGGAATTAAGCTGGAAGGTTGACGACAAAAAAGGCTCTGCGGAATTAATGGAAGATGTCATCGAAGGAAAACTCGATTACACCATTGCTGATTCTGTTGCCATTAGCCTGTTTCAGCGCGTTCATCCGGAACTCGCCGTAGCGCTCGACATTACCGATGAACAACCGGTGACCTGGTTTAGCCCATTAGATGGCGATAATACCCTTTCCGCCGCTCTGCTCGATTTCTTCAACGAAATGAATGAAGACGGTACTCTGGCACGCATTGAAGAGAAATACCTGGGGCATGGCGATGATTTTGATTACGTCGATACGCGCACATTTTTACGCGCCGTCGATGCGGTACTGCCGCAGTTAAAGCCCCTGTTTGAGAAATACGCCGAAGAAATTGACTGGCGTTTGCTGGCCGCTATTGCTTATCAGGAATCGCACTGGGATGCGCAGGCCACTTCACCGACGGGTGTGCGCGGCATGATGATGCTAACCAAAAATACCGCGCAAAGCCTCGGCATTACGGATCGTACCGATGCCGAACAGAGCATCAGCGGCGGCGTGCGTTATTTGCAGGATATGATGAGTAAAGTGCCGGAAAGTGTGCCGGAGAACGAACGGATTTGGTTTGCCCTCGCCGCATACAATATGGGCTATGCGCATATGCTGGATGCCCGCGCTCTGACGGCAAAAACCAAAGGCAATCCTGACAGTTGGGCTGACGTAAAACAGCGTCTGCCTTTACTTAGCCAGAAACCCTATTACAGCAAGCTGACTTACGGCTACGCTCGTGGGCATGAAGCCTACGCTTATGTCGAAAATATTCGTAAGTATCAGATTAGCCTGGTGGGTTATCTGCAAGAGAAAGAGAAGCAGGCTACAGAAGCGGCGATGCAACTGGCGCAGGATTATCCGGCGGTATCGCCTACGGAGTTGGGCAAAGAGAAATTTCCTTTTCTCTCGTTTCTTTCCCAGTCGTCATCAAACTATTTGACCCATTCTCCCTCTCTGCTGTTTTCCAGGAAAGGGAGTGAAGAGAAACAAAATTAATCCGTCGAGGATTGCGCTTTTTTCTGCGCTTTAATTTCCTGGCGGCGCATGCGAAAGAAGTCACTGAGCAACGCCGCGCACTCATCCGCCAGTATTCCTTGGGTAATTTCCACTCGGTGATTCATACCCGGATGATGCAGCACATCCATTAAAGATCCCGCAGCGCCAGTTTTCGCGTCACGCGCACCAAAGACCACGCGACCAATGCGACTGTGGATCATCGCTCCGGCACACATTACACAGGGTTCAAGCGTGACATACAACGTGGCGTCGATCAGACGATAATTTTGCATCACCAGACCGCCCTGCCGCAGAGCCATGATTTCTGCATGTGCGGTGGGATCATGTCGACCAATCGGACGGTTCCAGCCTTCGCCAATAACACGATTGTTATGCACTAATACCGCGCCGACCGGCACTTCCCGCTCATCCCAGGCACGCTTTGCCAGCGTCAGCGCGTGACGCATCCAGTATTCGTGGCTAAATTCGACTTCAGACAAAAAGAAAACTCCGGTTATAAAAGCGCGGCGCATTATACACGGACGCTATGCTTTACTCTATTCCAGTTGCTGGAGTTCACCGCGCGGGGTTACTCGCCAACGATGCTGACAGAAATAAAGCAGCGGGTTGTCCTGATTACTGTCGCTATAGCCACTGTACAACCGCAGTGGCGTGCCGATTTTACGCTCCAGTTGCGCGACCTTTTCATGTCCCAGACAACGCATCGTCAATACCCAACCACCATAGCCACGCTGAATCTGACTGGCGATAAGATTAATCCGCGGCAGCCAGGGCGTATCGAAATAAACCGCTTCAACCAGCGGCTGCGGAGAGCCGGTAATCAACCAGATATCAGCATCGGAACTTAACAGGTAGGTGGTTAATCGCTCCTGAACCAGCGGAAAGGCGGTAACATTGTCACGAAACCAGCGTACGAAATCGGCCTGCAACGTCTGTAAACGTGCTTCATTGTGACCAAAAGTGCACCCCCACAGAAGCAGACTCATCGGCCAGCGTGCCGCACGACCTTTTATCAATAACGCAATGGCAATGATCGGCAACAACGGCAGGACAAGCAACGCATTCAGCGGTTGGCGACGCAGTAAATAACGCAAAAAACTGCCGAACATATCCTGCTGATGCAATGTTCCATCTAAGTCAAAAAACACCACACGACGCT
>ULTA01028908.1_pt1 | contig 13039 bp, 7 predicted proteins | sample 1957181 | NCBI WGS metagenome assembly ULTA01 (sample SAMEA4835722, study PRJEB28245) | human gut metagenome | biome: gut microbiome; material: fecal sample | place: Denmark | collected 2008
CAAACAGTTTCGTTCCCTGTAACGGCCGTCTGCCTCTTTTTATCACTTTGATCCTGCTGTTTTTATCCGGAAATAGCCATGGCCTGCTTTCTTCTGCTGCCAGTGCCCTGCTGCTTACTTTGTTCATCCTTTCAGGGATCGCCATGACTTTTATTACCTCTTACCTTTTATCTGCAACGATCTTAAAAGGAGTTTCCTCTTCCTTTACCTTAGAGCTTCCCCCTTACAGGAAGCCCCAGATCGGCAAAGTGATCTTTCGCTCGGTAACAGACCGGACCCTTTTCGTCCTTGGAAGAGCTGCCGCTGTAGCTGCTCCTGCCGGTTTTCTCCTGTGGATCATGGCAAATACAGCTCCGGGAAATATAAGCCTTCTTGCACGTTTCAGCCGGTTTTTAGACCCTCTTGGACGTCTTATGGGAATGGACGGGGTGATCTTAACTGCCTTTATCCTGGGACTTCCGGCAAACGAAATCGTTCTTCCTATTATCCTTATGGCCTACACAGCCCAGGGAAGCCTAACAAATTTTGAAAATATGGGACAGTTAAAAGAGATCCTTCTGTTACATGGCTGGACCTGGAAAACAGCTGTCTGCGTCCTGCTTTTCTCCCTGATGCACTGGCCCTGTTCCACTACCCTGATCACACTGTATAAAGAAACAAAAAGTAAATGGTGGACCTTTGTTTCTGCTTTTCTGCCGGCATTTTGCGGTGCTTTATGCTGTATCATTTTTACGGTCCTGACCCGCCTGTTCCAGACATTTTGACATTTAGTTTAATATTTCCTTAAACCAGTATTTACCTGCCTTGACATCCCTTATCCCTTCTTATATAATACAAAATCTGTAAAATACTTTATAAAGCATATGAAAAAGCATATGAAAAGAGGGATATTTATGTCTTCAAACAAGAATTCCCGCTCTTCCTATCATGGTCCCAGAGGAAGACGGGATAAGGATCATACATCAAAGCGGCTGCATTTTGACTATGACAGGCCGAAAAGAAAACCAATAAAAGGAGGTTGGATCCCCTTTGCAGCAGCAGGAGCTGTTGTCGTACTCTTAGGCATCTCCGCTGCTGTACTCCATTCCCGTTCTGTTTCTGAACCGGAAAGAGCCGCAAAAGCAACTGCCAGCCAGGCATCTGAAACTTCTCCTGTCTTACTGACTGTCAACGGCATTTCTTTAGAGGGATTAAGCAAAGATGAGGCTGTTTCCCGGATCAGTAAGTCTCTTTCCTGGAATATGACTGCCGCATATGAAGATGACAGTAAGGAACTTCCCAACATTCTTACAGACGCCATCCGCAACTGGCTTACCAGTAAAGAAGAGGAAACCGTTTCAGGAGATCTTACATTAACAGCGGCAGAGCTTCCAACGGATGCCCTGAAAAATTCCATTTCCCAGGAACTGGAAGAACTGGCAAAAGAATGGGATGTTCCTTCAAAGATCAGTACCCTGGACCACTATGACAACCAGAAGGGACAGTTTGTGTTCAGGGAAGGCTGCGCCGGCTCACGTATTGACCGGGACCAGCTGGCCAATGATATTTTAGCTGCCATTCATGAAAACCGCATGGATGCTGTAGTAGAAGTACAGTCCCATAAGGAAGCACCTTCTATTTCCTGTGATGAGGTAAAAGCCAGCTACAAGACTCTCGTCACCTTTACCACAGAAACCACGGACAATGATAAGCGCAACACCAATGTACGCCTTGCTGCAGAAGCTTTAAACGGAACCATTGTCCAGCCCGGGGAAGAATTTTCTTTTAACTCTGTTGTAGGACAGCGTACTGCGGAAAAAGGATACCAGGAAGCAGCCGCATACAACAGTGGCGCTGTCGTCCAGGAACTGGGAGGCGGTGTATGCCAGATCTCCAGTACCTTATACCGGGTAGTATTTCAGTCCGGCATGGAAGTTGCCTTCCGCCGCTCCCATACTTTCGAGCCTAACTATGTAACTCCGGGCCAGGATGCTGCCATCAGCTGGGAACAGCCTGACTTCCGTTTTGTAAATACTTCTGACAAACCTATCGGTATTCTTGCAAGCTACGCTGACCGCAAGGCAACTGTTTCTATTTTCGGCGTGCCTGTATTAGAGGATGGGGTTGTATGGGATCTGGCTTCTGAAAAAGTAGAAGAAATCGACCCGCCGGAACCGGAATACGTAGAAGACCCTACTTTAGCTCCGGGAACAGAAAATACAATAAAAGCGGCCACCAAAGGCAGCCGCTGGGATACTTATAAAGTTGTATACAAAGACGGACAGGAAGTCGAACGTACTCTGGACCACTCCAAAACCTATCTTGGCCATAGTGCTGTGATCCACCGCAACACCTCTTCTGCTTCCAGCACAACTACTTCCGGTACAACTACTTCTGATACAACTGCCTCCAGCACAAAAGGAGCACAAGAAAGCAGTTCTGTTGCAAATCCAACAAAAGCAGCTGCTCCGACTAAGGCTGGGACAACAGAGAAAAAGGCTCCAAAACATGAAACAGCCCCGGCACAGACAGCTCCGGCACCAACAGAACCAGCGCCAACTGCTCCGGCTGCACCGGAAACCTCACAGCCAGCCCCGGAAGAAACCATTGCTCCCTTTGTTCAGTAAGTCCTTATTTTAACAGTTTTCCAAGGGTCTCCCGCAGTTTATCCACTTCGATCGGCTTGGAAAGATGGGCATTCATGCCGCTTGCAAGAGACCTGCGGATATCTTCATCAAAAGCATTGGCACTGATGGCAATGATAGGGATCTTTTTATGATCCGGATGATCGGTGGTCCGGATGGCATGGGCTGCCTCCAGTCCGTTCATAACCGGCATCATAATATCCATAATGATCAGATCATAATATCCTTTCTCGGAGGCGGTAAACTTATCTACCGCCTCTTTTCCGTCACAGGCATTTTCCACAGACATTCCCATATCTTCCAGAATATACTGTAATATCTCCCGGTTCAATGGATTGTCCTCTGTTACCAGAACGCGGACACCTGTAAAATCTCTTTCCACCCTGGAAACTTCTTCTTTTACATGGTGGGCGCTGACCGGCTTTAACGTAATGGAAAACCGGAAGGTACTTCCTTCCCCGATCTGGCTTTCAAGCTCAATGGTTCCGCCCATCATATGTACCAGACGGTTGCTGATCGCCAGTCCCAGTCCGGTTCCCTGCTGTCCTACCACAGAACGGTCCACCTGCTCAAAACTTCTGAAAATACGCTGGCGGTCTTCTTCACTGACACCAATGCCGTGATCCTTCACCGCAAACTGTAATTTAGAAAGACCATCAGAAAGCCTTGTTTCCTCTACTGTTAAAGTGATCTCCGTGTGATCCCCGGAATATTTCACTGCGTTGCTTAACAGATTGACCAGGACCTGACTGAGACGCAAAGCATCCCCATAGAACCACTGGTTGACCAAATGGATCTCCTGGTGATATTTCTGAGATTTTTCCTCAAACTTAGCTTCCAATAACGGATACAGTTCGCCGATCATCTTATCAAGCTGGAAATCATCTTTTACCAGTTTCATCTTTCCGCTTTCGATCTTTGACATATCCAAAATATCATTTAACAGACCTAACAGATATTTGGAGGATCCTTTTACCTTCTTTAAGCAGTCTAAACGCACTTCCTCTGTCTGTCCTTCTTTTAGAGCGATCTCTGTCATACCAATGATACCGTTCATAGGAGTACGGATCTCATGGGACATATGGGCCAGGAAGTCAGACTTTGCCTGTGCAGACTGATCATGACGGTCTCTGTTGATACGGTTCTGGATGATAATGCCAATCTCCCAGAGAAGCTTTCTGTCCTCCTCATTTTCATAAACAGATGGTTCTATTCCCAAAAGGAAGATGCTTCCGGAATACTGTCCGTTATCTGACATAAGGATCCCCACACCGGTCTGGTCTATATCTGTTTTCCTGAGAACAGGTACAACGGACAACAGCTGTTTTACAGGCTGCACTGCGTTGATCTGGGCATCCTGATTTAATTTTTCATACTCTTCTTCTGTACAGTGGACAACGCCCCGTTTTCCCATGAGGCCATGAAGATGCTTCCACTGGTATTCCAGCTCGCTGGAAAGGAAATCATAATGAAAACTGGTGATCAGCATATTTTCCATTCCATAACGTGCTTTTAAGCGGCGGGAAAGCAGATCCAGACCTGCATCAATAGACGGACAGCGGTCTAACAGATTTAATGCCAGGGAAGCCAGACTGATCTGTTCCATATATCCCATGGAAACGATCTTTCCAAATGTTTTCGGCTGTGCTCCCGGATCCTTTACCTCATTCCAGGAAAGGACACCGATCTCCTGCTTTTCCGCTTCTGTAACAGCGATCCGGACCCGTCTTAACAGAGAGGTGGTTGTTACACTTTCATCCCCTCTGGCAATTCCAGCCTGGAAATTAAGATTTAAGGCACTGCGCCGGATCATCACAGAAAAACGTTCTTTCAGTTTTTCCAGTTTCTGCCTGCAGCTTTCCTCTGTAATTTTAGGGATCCAGGCAAGGAGTTCATCAGAACCTGCACGGATCATCACCGGAGGTCTGGAAAGATCTTCGGCACACACCTCCAGAAACATTTTGGAAAATTCTTCCAGGACCACATCCCTAAATGTCAGACCAAAGTCCCTGGTTATGATGGTAAAATGACAGATATCCACAAGAATAAACATACCCTGGGGATACTTTCCACGAACCTTCTCAATTACCTCCATTCCCGGTTTTAAACGGTAAAATAAGGTAACAGGATCTATCATCTGCTTTCGTTCCTGTTTCAGTTCCCGCATCTTTGTTTCATGGATATCCCGGACAAAACCTACGATCTTTCGATCATCCTCTTTTGTCTCTGCAATGGTCTTTCCTCTGATCTCGATCCAGCGTCCCTGTGAGTGGTTGCCATTGATACAGCAAAACTGACCATAAATTGTATTCTCATGACTTTGCAGCATAGAAAGGAGCTTTTTCTGGTCTTCCCTTGAAAAATAACGGTCCAGGATCTTTTTTTTGGCATTTTTTATATCCCACAAACCATCCATTTCCCTGCTGTTTACGATCTCCAGTGTATTTCCTTTTTCACGGTATGTAAAAAACAGGTCATTGGAACTTTCTACTGCGATCCGGTAACGCTCTTTTTCTTCACTGAGCTGATGTTCTGTGCTGATCTCACTTTCTGTCAGATTTTCAACCACCTGATGCAGCTCATCTACTTCCTGGATACCGGAAGGCGCAAACTCTTTTAAGCCTGCAATTCCGCTTCGGATACTGTCCATAAGCCTGTATACCGGTCGTGTTACGCAGCGGATCACCACACTCATGATCACCAGTCCCAAAACTGCACAGGCCACAATAGTCGTCAAAATATCGCTGTACAGCTTATCTCCCAGACTGAAAATAGAGTCCTCTGCCACAAAACCACATAAAACCCAGTTTGTATTCTTATAAGGGACATTATTGGCATACAAATTCATTTTTGAAAACAGGGCATAGATCTCCTGGGTACCGATCTTAGAGTCCTTTACCTTGAAAAGGTCCTCATGCTTTGTACTTTCCAGCTTAAAAATACCATTTTCACGCTGTACCGCATCATAAAGATTACCTTTTCCTGCAATATTTTCATACGTACCATCTCCGTTATCAACGGCAATGGCGTAACCGGCTGTCTGTTGCCTGTTCAGATCCTGTACACGGAAATAGGTATTGCACAGATAACTGACAGAAACTTCCGTTCCCACAACACCATAGATCACACCATCATTGACCAAAGGGACAGAATATGTGATCATTTTATGGTTATCCATTTCATAATCTTCCAGTATAAAAGGCATGGACCAGTAACCTAAACTGGCCATATCTACCCCTGTATGAGCCATACCTGCTGTGTAAGGTTCATAGAAAAAATCATCACTTTCCCTGATACCTTTTCCCTGAAAACGAAATGCAGGGGACCAGGAATTATCCAGGGTAATTCCCCACTGACGGGCCAGAGTTTTATCCCCGCGCTCCAAAAGAAGGTCAGAGTTTGTATCTGCCTTGGTCACAGGATCAGAGTCCCTGAGGAAAAATCCCGTAAAATCTCCCGGTGCCCCTATTGGCTGATCATTTGCCATAACAAGAAACACACCGCAGGTGGTATCACGGCGCAAAGACTCTAAAAGCTCCGGAAATACACGCTGGGTATATTCCTTCTGAAGTTCCTTATCCTTTGTAAACTTTTCTATATCTGCCCGTTGTTCTTTTAACAGATCAGAAAGAACACTATTCAGATAGTTGCTCTCTTTGCGCACAGCACTCCACTGCTCGATCATGGCATTTTCCAGTATTACCTTGCTGTTTTCCACCAGATAACTGTCAAGATCTACTGCATTACTCTCCATAATGGATTTAACACCGCTGGAAAGGAGCATGGAAAAAGGTAAGATGCCCTGAAATAATACCACCAGTAAAAGAGGCAGAAGTAAAATATGCATCAATGTTCTTTTCTTTTTTTTCATGTTTTACTTCCAAACCTCCTGCCTGTGGCATTTCTCATCTTATTTCTGATCCTGTTTCCGTCCTTAAATACAGGATCTACTGATTGGAATGTGCCGTGTCATTTAACTTCTGATACCAGCTGTCATACCATTCTTCAAACGCAGCATCGCCGGTAAATTCTGCAGCTGCTTCTGCTCTTGACATTCCGGCTGCTACCATTTCATCTACTTTTTCTTTATCCTGGGCAGCTTTGTCGGAAAGATCATAATCCAGGATATTTCTGGTGGCATATCCGTTTTCAAAGCAGTTCGGGGTATAAAAATGAATGGACTCATAGGCATTTAAAATACTGCTTAAACACTGATACGCCTTAGCATTTACTTTCAGGTCTTTTTCTTTGATCACTTCATCTAACGCTTCCATGGAATTGGCATCCTTGCGCACCGGCATATAGGCAGACTCACATACAAAACGGAGATTATTTTCTTTTCTGGTAAACCATTTTAAAAACTCACAGGAGGCATATTCATGCTGGGCATCTGACTTTGTCACTGCCATTCCTGCGCCCTGCTGTACATTGATCTGTTCGCCTCCCTCTAATACAGGAGGCTGCATTACCACATAATCAATGGCATGGCTGTCCTCATCGGTTACTACCTGATCCGGGAAGTACATAGAAGATGCGCAAGAACCGGTGTAAGCCAGGATATCCCCTGTTTTCACATCATCTGAACGGAATTTTCCCATACTTGCAAAATAGCCATTTACATAAGGTACATAATAATTGTCCCACAGGCGGCGGACTTTTTCTTTGTCTGCCTGGATCGTAACCTGACCGTCCTTTACGTCAAAGATATCTGCTCCTAACTGTTTCATGCCAATAATAAAGTAATTGGACATGGAGTCTCTTCCGTAAAATGCTTTTCCATCATCAGGGATATCCGGGGTCAAACTGTCGGTCCACTCATAGTAACGCTTTGCAACGTCTGCCACTCCCTCTAAAGTAGAAAGTTCCTCTAAAGAAGAACCGGTAGCATCTGCAAATGGCTTCCAGTCTGTTTTATTGATCATCATGATCTCTGTAGACTTTGCTACAGGGAAGAGATAAAGAGAGGTATCATCATGGAAATAGCCTTCTTTTATGTAAGAGTCCACATATTCAGACAGTTCTTCCTCTGTAAAATAAGAAGACAGATCCGCCAGTTTATCCTCTTTCTGTACTGCATAGGCAGTATCTGCGTAGGTAGAGAAAATATCCGGCAAAGACTGGGCACCTACAGCACCGGATACTGCATCTGAAACCGCCTTTTCCAGATCAGATACAGATCCCTGGGTATATCCTTCTACATAAATACCCTTGTCTTTTCCCTCTGTAGCGTTAAATTCAGAAACCAGCTGGTCAAAGGCAGCCTGTTGTGCCCCATTATAATAATGCCAGACAGTAAGGGAAACCGGTTTACTTGGGTCCAGTTTCACCTTGCTGCCTGGCGCAGTTGTTCCTGTATTCGTATTGCATGCTGTTAAAAGAATTGCCGTTCCTAAAGCGGCTGCTGTCCATGTCAAAAAACTTTTTTCCATAATGTGTCCCCCGAACCGATCGTGTACAATCTGTTTTTTAACACTATTATAACGAAATTGACAATAACTTTCAATGAAAACACAGGGGATTATAACTTTCCATTTGATTTTTGCTCTGTCAGCACTTTTAAGATCCGTTTGCGGTTGCTGTTTAAGTGGGTGATCATTGCATATCTTGCTCCCTGGGCATCTGCAGATGAAATGGCATCTGTGATCGCCTGGTGCTGGTCCACTGTTGTTTTGGCAAAATTATTTTTTGTCATCTGCACAAAAATCGGAATTCCTTTTACCACGATCTCCATAAGATTGCAAAGGGTCTGGTTATGGGTGCAGGCTGCCAACTGCCTGTGGTACTCAATATCCGCAGCAATATGATCTTTTCCTTGGACAACCAGGTCTTCTACCTTCTTCTGGATCTGCTGAAGTTTCTGACAATCAGCATAATCTGCATTGGTAGCTGCCATAGCTGCCACTTCCGGTTCCAGCATCAGACGTACATCTACAAATTCCAGACCAGTCTGGAACAGATTTTCTTCACTGTTTTCCCGAAGTCCTATAGGATCATCATTTACCGCCGGTGATGCCTGGGAAGCTTTTTCTTTCTTAATATAAGTGCCGCTTCCACGGATCACTTCTACTTTTCCGGAAAAAACCAGAAGCTTGATCGCTTCCCGCACCGTACTTCTTCCTACTCCGCAGATCTCAGCAAGCTGAAATTCGTTCGGAAGCTTATCTCCTACCTTTAATCCATTACCTTCTATGTATCCCCTTATCTTCTCTGCTGTCTGCTCCGGCAGCAGTTTCTCTTTTTGCGTCTGTCGCACGCGACCACCTCCCAATTATATCAAAAATACCCGATGTTTATCCGTCGTTATTTCATGATATAACTAACAAACCATGAATGTCAAGCCCATAACACCCCCCTGGGTGTTTTAAAAATGGACGATTTTGGAAAGGGGCACTGCAGCCCGACTGATCGTCTTACTACAGCACCCCTTTTCTAAGTGTACTATTTAACTATCCCACCTGTGAGGACATCATCATGACTTAACTAAGAATCCGCCGTCTACAGGGATAACAGCACCATTTAAGTAGTCACTTGCATCAGAAGCCAGGAACAGTACCGGTCCCTTAAGGTCATCTGGCAGTCCCCAACGTGCTGCAGGGATTCTCTTGGTGCACTCGTCTTTTCTTTCCTGAGTCATGTTAGCGCACATTTCAGTATCCATATATCCAGGAGCAATTGCGTTGCAGCAGATATTGTGGTCAGCACAGTCAGATGCAAGGCTCTTGGTCAGCATTGCTACAGCACCCTTAGCTGCTGTGTAAGCAGGAACAGTTGTACCACCAAAGAATGCGTTCATGGAAGCGATGTTGATGATCTTTCCGGTGCTGCCTTCCTTATCTTTCATAACCTGAACTGCCTTCTGGCACATAAACCATACATGGTTTAAATCAACATCAATAACCAGTCTCCATGCATCCTCCGGGAATTCCCATGGCTCGTAACGTCTCTGGATACCTGCTGCAGGGATCATAACATCCAGCTTATTTCCCAAGATCTCCATAGCTTCTGCGAACATACGGTCGATCTCTGGCTTCTTGGATAAGTCACCTGCTACTGCATGTGCCTTGTAACCCATCTTGCAGTATTCATCTGCAACTGCCTGCAGCTTTTCTGCCTGAAGGTCCATTAATACAACCTCAGCACCATTCTCTAACAGACCTTCTGCCATACCTCTGGAAAGTCCCTGTGCTGCACCGGTAACGATGCACTTTTTGCCAGCTACGCTGAATTTTTCCTTGTAATCAAATGCCATTTTTTTATCCTCCTATAATAATATATGGTGGCCCGCTCCCGTGATACGGGAGCGGAATGTATAAATATATTTTGATTTTCCCCGGTAAACCGGGGAGATTGGTGTAAGAACCCGGGGGATCCTTCATCCCTTTATGGAGTCTGCAATGCTCCGTCCCTGCGTCTTGTCTGTGTCCATGTAGTCACAGTATTCTCACAAGGATATTTTGCAGCTTCTTCCTCATTTAAGTCAACGCCTAAACCAGGTTTATCATTTGCATATACATAACCATTGTCAAACTCAGGCAGTCCCGGGAATACTTCAAGGAGAGCACCATGTGGTCCCTTTAATTCCTGGATAACAAAGTTTGGCGGCTCAATGCCGGACCATTCCTGTACACCAAAGTTTGGTGCTGCCAGGTCAATATGGATATTTGCTGCATGAGCCAGAGGAGACATATCTCCAGGTCCGTGCCATGCAGTGCGTACACCAAACTGTTCTGCAAAGATCTGCAGCTTTCTTGCCGGTGTAATACCGCCAACCTGGCTTAAATGTACGCGGATGTAATCGATCAGCCGTTCTGAGATAAGTTTTCTCCACTCAACAGGATTGTTGAACAGCTCGCCTTCTGCGATTGGTATGGAGGTCTGCTCTCTCATTCTTGCTAACCAGTCTGTCTGCTCGATCGGTACCGGATCCTCTAAGAATAACAGATCAAATGGCTCCAGCTCTCTTGCCAGCTTAATAGCTTCAATAGGAGCAATACGTTCATGAACGTCATGTACCAGATTGATCTCATATCCTAATTTGTTTCTGATGCCTTCAAACAGCTTTACTGTATTGCGGATATAGCTTCTGGAATCCAGATAAACACCTGGCTGGGCGCCCTTTGGTGCAGTTGCCGGCGTATTTCCATAGCTTTCGCCGCCGTAACCACCGCACTGGCAGCGGATATTGGTAATACCCATTTCATGGAAACGTTCAATATTTTCACACAGCTCGGAAAGATCGCGGCCATCTGCGTGACGGTATACAGGAATACCTTCCCTGCACTTTCCGCCAAACAGCTGGTACAGCGGCATATTTGCCATTTTTCCCTTAATATCCCATAATGCCATATCTACGCCGGAAATAGCATTATTTTCAATGGGGCCGTTTCTCCAGTATCCGTTCTGGTTCATCAGCTGCCACAGATCTTCAATATTCTCTACATTTCTTCCAACAAGAAGAGGCTTCAAATATTCTTCTACTACCAGCTTTACAGCCAGGTGGCGGTAAGCAAAGGTTCCGCAGCCCAGTCCGTAAAGTCCCGGCTCGCTGGTCTCAACTTTTACCACCACAAGGTTGATGCCTTCCGGCGCTGTGCAGATTACCCGTATATCACGTATGGTTACTGCCATTTTACTATCCTCTCTAACTTACATTCTAGGTTTTTAACCCTTATAGTCTTCCAGATCCTGGATTGCCTGATAGATCATCTCTTTTGTTACAGGATAAGGTGTATGGGTCATTTCCTGGTTTGCCATTGTTGCTTCAAGGACATCCTCTAACTTGTCATCCTTTTCCAGCTCCAGATCAGCCAGGCATACAGGCAGGTCAATAGACTTATTTACGCCATAAGCCAGTTTCAGCTTATCCCAGTCCTTATCTACCATAAGATTTACCAGTGTGCCGTAGGAAACTACCTCACCATGGAGATGTTTCTTTTCAATATGCTCTCTCTTGGTCAGGCCATAGAATAAAGCATGTGCAATACCGCCATTATAATTTGGATGAACAGAAACAGATACAACACCTGGGGAAACAACAATATTTAAAATAGTGTTTTCAAGCTCTTCACTGTTTCTTCCTGCTTTTGCATCATCCATTGCCTTCTTCGCATCCTTAACCATTGGATAGAAGCACATCTGTCCTGCTGTGATACCAAACTCACTGCCAAAGCTTAACTTCTCCCCAGCCTTTGCAGACCAGCTGGACTCTACATGCTTTGCCATGGCATCGCCGATACCAGCCCACAGGTATTTAACAGGAGCTGCTAAAACCAGTTTCGGATTGATAAAGCAGTGTACCGGTACTTCCTTTAATCTTGGGATGTCGCAGAAAGAACCATCCTCATGGTACATAATACTGATCTGGGTAACAGGAGCACAGTTAGACGCAATGGAAGGAGCGGTAAATACCGGTTTTCCAAGGTGATCTGCAGCCAGCTTTGCTGTATCGATACATTTTCCACCGCCTACTGCAAGGAGCATATCTGCTTCCTGTACTGCAGGATCATTTGAGATCTTATCAGCGTTTTCATGGGTTGCATCATGTCCATACAGCCATTCTGTAGTAATCGTAAGACCTGCTTTTTCCAGTGCAGGAACTACATATTCCCTTGCTGCCTTCCATGCTCTTTCTCCGTGGATCACTGCTACTTTTTTTCCATATCTTCCCATTTCATCATGGAAAGCGTCAAATGCATTCTCGCCAATGGTAAAACGTGGGAGAAAAATTGAATCCATTGCGTTCATGTCTCTGCCTCCTAAATATAACTCTTAATTTTACTTTATTTCTGGCCTAGTTCATTTCTGCGCGCTTCGGGTCCAGAACTGCCAGATCATAACGACGACTCTTGTGGGAATGTGCTGCCAGTACCCATAAATATGTATTTCTGGTTCCCGGTGCAGCTACTGTAGGATGGTAACCTCTTGGTGCCAGGATCATAGTACCACTCTTAACAGTATGAGCTACTACTCCATGGGTATCTCCTGGTTCTACATAGCTTAAATGCAGTCCAAAATGAGGATCATCCATATCAAAGTAGCAATAAACCTCTTCCAGATCCTTTTCATGCTCATGAGGCGGCCAGCTGGTCCATGCACCATTTCCGCCCCAGGTCAGACCTACTAACAGTCTGGAAGATGCTGTACCTGGATCGATGGTCATAAATACCTCTCTCTGGCTGACGCCGGAGCCATGGATCTGATGGATCTCACCAATAGGCATGGTCAGGTCACATTTACGGAAAAATGGTTTTCCATATCCTTCATCAACAGCACCTGCAATGTAGAAAATACAGTCTTCTTTTGCTGTAATATGTACTTTCATATTGCTTACTACATAGAAGGAATCCAGCTTATCACAGGTTCCTGCATAACCGTCCCAGGAAAAATCAGCTGCACCTTTGATACATACAGCATCC
>ULTA01034323.1_pt1 | contig 12830 bp, 10 predicted proteins | sample 1957181 | NCBI WGS metagenome assembly ULTA01 (sample SAMEA4835722, study PRJEB28245) | human gut metagenome | biome: gut microbiome; material: fecal sample | place: Denmark | collected 2008
GCCACCGCCAGTGATGAACCGCCCAGCGACAGGTTAGCGCCGATCTCTGACGGCATGACCATCCCTTCTTTGCCGGTTTCGGCAATGGTCTGAATGATGGTTGGCGTAAAGACGCGGTGCATCCCGGTCATTACCAGCAGAGGCCACAGCGCGCCCATAATGGCGACTGAAAGCCAGCCCAGATAACCATGAATGGTGTAAACCAGCGCCGAAATGGCGCTACCGATCCAGATACCAATCGGGCCAATCAGCAGAATTGCCAGCGGTGCGGCAATCAACACAATCAGCATTGGCTTGAGGAAGTTTTTAGTCACCGCCGGTGTAATGCTGTCCACCCAGCGTTCGATATATGACAGGCACCAGGTCATCACCAGCGCCGGGATCACCGTGTAGGTGTATTTCACCGCGGTGACCGGAATCAGGGCAAATTCGACATGTTCACCCTGGGCCGCTTTCGCCATTAATTCAATAAAACTCGGATGTACCAGCACACCCGCGATGGCAATCGCCAGCGACATATTGGTTTTAAATTTGATGGCGGCAGAAGCCGCGACCATCAGCGGCAGGAAGAAGAAAGCACCGTCACCAATCACATTCAGAATGGTTAAGGTCGGCGATCCTTTTGTCAGCACGCCGCTCATCTCGAGGATCATCGCCAGCAGTTTGACCATCGATCCGCCGATAATCGCCGGGATCAGCGGTGACATGGTGCCGATCAGCGCATCGAGGATCCCCGCACCAATGCGACGTAGCGTAAGTTTGGGTTTACCCACGGGCTGTGCGGGCTGCATATCTCCCGGCAGCAGGCTGACGACTTCCTGAAAGGCTTGTGAAACGGTATTGCCGATAATCACCTGGCACTGGTTGTCACTACGTACCACGCCGAGCACGCCGGAGATGGTTTTCAACGTCGGACTGTCGATAAGCTGGTCATCTTTGATAACAAAGCGCAAACGCGTCATACAGTGCGTGACTGCCGAGATGTTATCAACGCCGCCCAGTGCCGCTATCACCGAGCGTGCCAGCGCCGCATAATTTTTGGCCATCGGATTTTATCCTGTTATCAGTAGGGTAGATGTAGTTGTTATCAGTCGACGTGACGGAAAAATGCCGATGCTGAAACGGAATTAGGAAACCGGTTTCACAAAATCATGAATAGTTGTCACTAAATAAGCAAGAGAGTTAATTGTTCATTTTTTATATTTGTGAAACCGGTCACCTGAATATTTTTCCCGCCGATTGCGCAAGGACAATCGGCAAACGGTGCAGTACACTGCGTTGATTGCGTGTAAAGGGATGAAAATGATGACGACGATGCTGGAAGTGGCGAAGCGCGCCGGGGTTTCAAAAGCGACCGTTTCCCGCGTGCTTTCAGGTAATGGCTACGTCAGCCAGGAGACTAAAGATCGCGTGTTTCAGGCGGTAGAAGAGAGCGGTTACCGCCCAAACTTGCTGGCGCGCAATCTGTCGGCGAAGAGTACTCAGACGCTGGGGCTGGTCGTGACCAACACGCTTTACCACGGCATTTATTTTAGTGAATTACTCTTTCATGCCGCGCGAATGGCGGAAGAGAAAGGGCGACAGTTGCTATTGGCAGATGGTAAACACAGCGCCGAAGAAGAGCGCCAGGCGATTCAGTATCTGCTGGATTTGCGCTGCGACGCCATTATGATTTACCCGCGTTTTTTAAGCGTGGATGAGATTGATGACATCATTGACGCACACAGTCAGCCGATAATGGTGCTTAATCGCCGCCTGCGCAAAAACAGCAGCCATAGCGTCTGGTGCGATCATAAACAGACCAGCTTTAACGCCGTGGCAGAGTTGATAAACGCCGGACATCAGGAGATTGCTTTCCTTACCGGCTCGATGGATTCTCCCACCAGCATTGAACGTCTTGCCGGGTATAAAGACGCGCTGGCGCAGCATAGTATTGCGCTCAATGAAAAACTTATCGCTAACGGTAAATGGACGCCCGCCAGCGGGGCCGAAGGGGTAGAAACGTTGCTCGAACGTGGGGCTAAATTTAGCGCGTTAGTTGCCAGTAACGACGATATGGCGATAGGTGCGATGAAAGCGTTACACGAGCGCGGCGTAGCGGTGCCAGAGCAGGTGTCAGTTATCGGATTCGATGATATCGCTATTGCCCCCTATATCGTTCCGGCGCTCTCCAGCGTAAAAATTCCGGTGACTGAGATGATTCAGGAAATTATTGGACGGCTGATTTTTATGCTCGATGGCGGGGATTTCTCACCGCCGAAAACCTTCAGCGGAAAATTGATCTGCCGCGACTCACTCATTGCCCTTTCGCGATAAACATTGTCATCACATGTCATCGTCACTAGTGTCGATGACATCGTTTTTCCTGCATTGCAGAATTTAATTTCTTTAAATAACAGTAAATTAAAAACTGGCATGATTTGTGAATGTATCGGCGCATTAACTGTCATTGCTGGAGAATTTGATGAACCGTTTCATCATTGCTGACGCGAGTAAATGTATTGGTTGCCGTACCTGTGAAGTGGCGTGCGTGGTTTCTCATCAGGAGAATCAGGACTGTGCATCGCTGACCCCGGAAACTTTTTTACCGCGAATCCATGTCATTAAAGGTGTGAACATTTCTACGGCAACAGTCTGCCGTCAGTGTGAAGATGCACCGTGCGCTAACGTCTGCCCGAATGGTGCTATCAGCCGTGATAAAGGGTTTGTTCATGTGATGCAGGAACGTTGCATTGGTTGCAAAACCTGCGTTGTGGCTTGCCCGTATGGCGCGATGGAAGTGGTGGTACGTCCGGTGATTCGCAACAGCGGCGCGGGGCTGAATGTACGGGCTGACAAAGCCGAAGCCAATAAATGCGACCTCTGTAACCATCGTGAAGACGGCCCGGCGTGTATGGCGGCTTGCCCGACCCATGCGCTGATTTGTGTCGATCGTAATAAACTTGAACAACTGAGCGCAGAAAAACGTCGCCGTACGGCGCTGATGTTCTAAAAATCTTACAGAACTGTTCTGGTATCAAAGGAATTCCCGGAAATATTCGTAGAATACGAAGCGGGCAGTATCGCCGACCTGTGACTGCCGGATGCGACGCGCTCGTGTCCGGCTGGGCGGGTTACGCAATTCATGATGGCGGGAATAACTCAATGGCAAAAAACACATCTTGCGGTGTCCAACTGCGTATTCGTGGCAAAGTGCAGGGCGTCGGTTTTCGTCCGTTTGTCTGGCAGCTGGCACAGCAATTAAATCTTCACGGCGATGTCTGTAATGACGGCGATGGAGTGGAAGTCCGGCTGCTGGAAGACCCGGAAACGTTTCTTGTGCAGTTGCATCAGCACTGCCCGCCGCTGGCGCGTATTGATAGCGTCGAGCGTGAGCCGTTTATCTGGTCACAACTGCCCACCGAGTTCACTATCCGTCAGAGCACAGGCGGAGTCATGAATACGCAAATTGTTCCCGATGCCGCGACTTGTCCTGCCTGTCTTGCTGAAATGAATACCCCGGGCGAGCGGCGTTATCGTTATCCGTTTATCAACTGTACCCACTGCGGCCCACGTTTCACCATTATTCGCGCGATGCCTTACGACCGCCCGTTTACCGTGATGGCGGCGTTTCCGCTGTGTCCGGCCTGTGACAAAGAATATCGCGACCCGCTCGATCGTCGCTTCCACGCCCAGCCGGTGGCCTGCCCGGAGTGTGGCCCCCATCTTGAATGGGTAAGTCATGATGAACATGCGGAACAAGAGGCGGCATTACAGGCAGCTATCGCACAGTTAAAAATGGGCAACATTGTCGCCATCAAAGGGATTGGCGGATTTCATCTTGCCTGCGATGCACGTAACAGTAACGCGGTGGCGACACTTCGGGCGCGCAAACATCGCCCGGCGAAACCGCTGGCGGTCATGTTGCCAGTGGCTGACGGTTTACCAGACGCTACGCGCCAGTTGCTTACCACGCCCGCCGCGCCGATTGTGCTGGTGGATAAAAAATATGTACCTGAGCTTTGTGATGATATCGCCCCTGGCCTTAACGAAGTCGGGGTAATGTTGCCTGCGAACCCGCTCCAGCATTTGCTGTTACAGGAACTGCAATGCCCGCTGGTGATGACCTCCGGTAACCTGAGCGGTAAACCACCGGCTATCAGCAACGAACAGGCGCTGGCGGATTTGCAGGGCATTGCCGACGGATTCTTGATACATAACCGCGACATCGTGCAGCGGATGGATGATTCGGTGGTGCGTGAAAGCGGCGAAATGCTGCGCCGTTCGCGGGGGTATGTGCCGGATGCGCTGGCTTTGCCTCCGGGCTTTAAAAATGTTCCGCCTGTGCTGTGTCTCGGCGCGGATCTGAAAAATACCTTCTGCCTGGTGCGCGGTGAACAAGCAGTGTTGAGTCAGCATCTGGGCGATTTAAGTGACGATGGCATCCAGATGCAGTGGCGCGAAGCGTTACGCCTGATGCAAAACATCTACGATTTTACCCCGCAATACGTTGTGCATGACGCACATCCGGGCTATGTCTCCAGCCAGTGGGCGCGCGAAATGAATCTGCCGACGCAAACGGTGCTGCATCATCATGCTCATGCGGCGGCGTGTCTGGCAGAACATCACTGGCCACTGGATGGCGGTGATGTCATTGCGTTGACGCTCGACGGTATCGGTATGGGGGAGAACGGCGCTTTATGGGGCGGCGAGTGCCTGCGGGTGAACTATCGCGAATGCCAGCACCTGGGCGGCTTGCCTGCAGTGGCGCTTCCGGGGGGCGATTTGGCGGCGAAGCAGCCGTGGCGTAACCTGCTGGCGCAGTGCCTGCGCTTTGTGCCGGAGTGGCAGAATTACCCTGAAACGGCAAGTGTGCAACAGCAAAACTGGAGCGTGCTGGCGCGGGCCATTGAGCGTGGAATTAACGCGCCGCTGGCATCATCGTGTGGACGTTTGTTCGATGCTGTGGCGGCGGCACTGGGCGGTGCGCCAGCCACGTTAAGCTATGAAGGTGAAGCGGCTTGTGCTCTGGAGGCGCTAGCAGCTTCATGCGACGGAGTGACGCATCCGGTGACGATACCGCTGGTGGACAATCAACTGGATCTCGCCACTTTCTGGCAGCAGTGGCTGAACTGGCTGGCACCGGTTAATCAACGCGCGTGGGCGTTTCATGATGCGCTGGCGCAGGGTTTTGCCGCGTTGATGCGTGAGCAGGCCACGATGCGCGGTATCACTACGCTGGTATTTAGCGGTGGGGTTATTCATAACCGATTGCTGCGTACACGCCTGGCGCATTATCTCGCTGATTTCACATTACTCTTTCCGCAGAGTTTACCGGCGGGTGATGGCGGCTTGTCTCTGGGGCAGGGGGTTATTGCTGCGGCGCGCATCCTGCATGCTGCATAGTGGCGGATGTGGCGTAACTAAGCGTAAAAAGAGCGCGGACAGTCCCCTCGCCCTTTGGGCGAGGGAGAAAACCATGCCTACACCGGCAACGTTTTCAACAATCCAAACGCCTCTTTCATCCGATCCTCACTGACCACAAAGGCGCGAAGCTGGTCGGCATCATCAACACCGCGCGCCACCATTCCCTGGCGTTCGGTATTAATTTGCCAGCGTAAATCCTGACGCTGGGTTTCGCCTGCCAGATGCAGCGGTAATTCTGGCGTTTTGATTTTCACCAGCATCGCCGGGAGTTTCAGCGGCGTGTTATTGCCGAGAAGATTTTTTGCCAGCACCATCGCGCTAAGTTGAATCGGCTGGAGGAACGGCAATACCTGACCGTTAATTTCCGTGCAATCGCCCAGCGCATAAATATCGGCATTACTGGTTTGCAGATAACTATCGACGCAAACGCCGCGATTAATCGTCAGCCCGGCGCGTCGTGCCAGGGCGGTTTCCGGGCGCAGTCCGGTGGCGGCAATTACCGCATCCACTTCGATGCTGCGCTGGCGGTCCAGCGTTGCCAGAATGCCAGAATCCGTTTTTTCCAGCCCCTGCAACTGAGATTTTAACAGCAGATGAACGCCAATCTCCGTCAACCGATGCTGCAAGCGGCTGCTTACTTCCGGTGGCATTAACGATGCCAGAATACTGGCAGCGTTGTCGATTAGCGTGACCGCTTTGCCTGCACGACAAAAATCCATCGCCAGTTCGCTACCAATCAAGCCACCGCCAACAATCAATACGCGTCGGGCATCCCGCAGTTGCGTTTCACAGGCGCGATACTCTTGCTGACTATTTAATGTCAGCATTAACTCACGCCCAGGCACTGGCGGGACAAAGGCGCTGGCTCCGGTTGCCAGCACTAACTTGTCGTATTGCCACTGATTATTCTGACTTTTCACCACATGGGCTTCGGCATCGATATCCGTCACCCAGGTGTGCGGAAACAGGTGCAGATTAAACTGCTCGGCAAATTCACCCGCCGTCTGGCGGGTAAGGTCATCGGCACGTTGCCCCTGGCTGATAACATGGCTGAGATCCGGTTTGTTGTACTCATCCATGCTGTCGGCGGCAATCAGAGTTAATGGAATACTGGCGTCCTGTTTGCGAATATTTTTCACCAGTTGGCGGGCGGCGAAGCCCGAACCAATGATCACAATGCCGTTGCTCATTTTGCCTCCGATGCCAGTTCGTCAAAGACGTCTTTGCCGAGAGAGCATTCCGGGCACAGGAAGTTATCCGGGACTTCACTCCACGGCGTTCCTGGCGCAACGTCCTGCATTGGCTCGCCTTTTGCCGGATCGTAAATCCACTGGCAGACGCTGCACTGCATCCGTGGGCCGAGGTCAGCCGTCGTGTTGGCAGAGGTTTCTTCTTTAACCACCGTATTCACCGTGCTCTGCGGCAGCGGCGCGAGCGCCCACTGACGGGCGATTTCGCGACCGTGTTCACGGCATAACTCCAGAGCGTCCTGGTCCGGTCGCCATTTGGCTTTCAGGCTAAGCGACATTTCGAAACCTGCATCCTGCAGGCGTGTGGAAAGACGATCCACCGCACCGCCGCTCCAGCCGTGAGAGCCGAAAGCACTGGCGCGTTTGTTACGGAAGCGTAAACCAGTCATCTCCTCCACCAGCCCGGCGATTTTCGGCATCATCACATTATTCATCGTAGAAGTGCCGACCAGCACGCCTTTTGAGCGGAAGACATTGGTCAGGATTTCGTTTTTATCGCTTCGGGCGACGTTGAAAATTTTCACCGCCACGCGTGGGTCGGTTTCCGCAATACCCTGGGCGATAGCATCGGCCATCATGCGGGTATTATTCGACATGGTGTCGTAGAAAATGGTGATTCTGTCTTCCTGATAATCCGCCGCCCATTTCAGGTACAGCTCGACAATTTGCGTCGGGTTATCGCGCCATACCACGCCGTGAGAGGTCGCTATCATATCGACTGGTAAGTTAAAGCCCAGGATCTCGGTAATTTTCGGCGTTACCAGGCGGCTGAACGGCGTCAGGATATTGGCGTAGTAACGCTGGCACTGCTCGAAAAGCTCCGTCTGATCCACTTCATCGTTGAACAGATGCTCGTCGCAGTAGTGCTGACCGAAAGCATCGTTACTGAATAGCACCGCGTCGCCTGTCAGGTAAGTCATCATGCTGTCCGGCCAGTGCAGCATTGGCGTTTCGACAAAAATGAGCTGTTTGCCGTTGCCGATATCCAGTGTGTCGCCAGTTTTCACCACATTAAAATTCCACTCCGGATGATGGTGATGACCATTTATCGAGTCGATAGCGTTGGCAGTACAGTAAATCGGCGTATCGGGAATTTGCGCCATCAGTTCGGTCAGCGCCCCGGCGTGGTCCTCTTCAGCATGGTTAATCACGATGTAATCGATATCCGCCAGATCGATTTCATTACGCAGGTTCTGCACAAATTCGCGGCTGAATTTATGGTCAACGGTGTCGATCAGCACGTTTTTTTCTTCGCGGATGAGGTAGCTGTTGTAGCTGCTGCCGCGCAGCGTTTTATATTCCGTGCCGTGAAAATCACGCACTTCCCAGTCACGTTGACCAACCCAATGAATGTTATTTTTCACCACAATAGACATAGCAACCTCAATTTATTCAGCGTGTTCTAAAAAGATGTCTTGCTAATTGCAGATTGCGTGCCAGTTTTTTATCTGATTGTTTTTACTCTATAAATAAAATTATGCTCATTAATGAGTAGTCAAAATGACTATCAATCAAATGGTCGATATGACAATATCTATAGTCAAATTGACAGTGAGGCAAAGATGAGTTTTTCCGTTGATGTGCTGGCGAATATCGCCATCGAATTGCAGCGTGGGATTGGTCATCAGGATCGTTTTCAGCGCCTGATCACCACGCTGCGTCAGGTGCTGGAGTGTGATGCCTCTGCGTTGCTACGTTATGACTCGCGGCAGTTTATTCCGCTTGCCATCGACGGGCTGGCGAAGGATGTACTCGGTAGACGCTTTGCGCTGGAAGGGCATCCACGGCTGGAAGCGATTGCCCGCGCCGGGGACGTGGTGCGCTTTCCCGCAGACAGCGAATTGCCCGATCCCTATGACGGTTTGATTCCCGGGCAGGAGAGTCTGAAGGTTCACGCCTGCGTTGGTCTGCCATTGTTTGCCGGACAAAACCTGATCGGCGCATTGACGCTCGACGGGATGCAGCCCGATCAGTTCGATGTTTTCAGTGACGAAGAGTTACGGCTGATTGCCGCGCTGGCGGCGGGAGCGTTAAGCAATGCGTTGCTGATTGAACAACTGGAAAGTCAGAATATGCTGCCAGGCGATGCCGCGCCGTTTGAAGCGGTGAAACAGACGCAGATGATCGGTCTGTCGCCAGGTATGACGCAATTGAAAAAAGAGATTGAGATTGTGGCGGCGTCCGATCTCAACGTCCTGATCAGCGGTGAGACGGGAACCGGTAAGGAGCTGGTGGCGAAAGCGATTCATGAAGCCTCGCCACGGGCGGTGAATCCGCTGGTCTATCTCAACTGTGCCGCACTGCCGGAAAGTGTGGCGGAAAGTGAACTGTTCGGGCATGTGAAAGGAGCGTTTACTGGCGCTATCAGTAACCGCAGCGGGAAGTTTGAAATGGCGGATAACGGCACGCTGTTTCTCGATGAGATCGGCGAGTTGTCGTTGGCATTGCAGGCCAAGCTGCTGCGGGTGTTGCAGTATGGCGATATTCAGCGCGTTGGCGATGACCGCAGTTTGCGGGTCGATGTGCGCGTGCTGGCGGCGACTAACCGTGACTTACGCGAAGAGGTACTGGCAGGGCGATTTCGCGCTGACTTGTTCCACCGCCTGAGCGTGTTTCCACTTTCAGTGCCGCCGCTGCGTGAGCGGGGCGATGATGTCATTCTGCTGGCGGGGTATTTCTGCGAGCAGTGTCGTTTGCGGCTGGGGCTCTCCCGCGTGGTATTAAGTGCCGGAGCGCGAAATTTACTGCAACACTACAATTTTCCGGGGAACGTTCGTGAACTGGAACATGCTATTCATCGGGCGGTAGTGCTGGCGAGAGCAACCCGCAGCGGCGATGAAGTGATTCTTGAGGCGCAACATTTTGCTTTTCCTGAGGTGACGTTGCCGCCGCCAGAAGTGGCGGCGGTGCCCGTTGTTAAGCAAAACCTGCGTGAAGCGACAGAAGCGTTCCAGCGTGAAACCATTCGTCAGGCGCTGGCGCAAAATCATCACAACTGGGCCGCCTGTGCGCGGATGCTGGAAACCGACGTCGCCAACCTGCATCGGCTGGCGAAACGTCTGGGGCTGAAGGATTAAATAATCCCGGCCTGATAGAAATCCTGCAGGTTAATTGCGCCGGTGAGTTTGCCGTTTTCATCCACTACCGGTGCGGCAGTGATTTTGCGCTTCATCAGGATCTCTTTGGCGTCGATGGCGCGACTTTGTGCCTGTAATGTGGTGCCGCCTGTCGTCATCGCTTCATTAACTGGCGTGGTGAGTGCGCCGCCGCCAACCAGCCAGCGACGTAAATCGCCGTCGGTAAAGACGCCTTGTACCTGTTGTTGAGCGTCACATACCGCCACCAGCCCCAGACCAGTGCGGCTGAGTTCCAGCATCGCATCCATCACGCTGGCGGTTAACGCTACTTGTGGGATAGCGTCATCACGACGCATCAGATGATGCACTTTATTCAGCAAGCGAGCGCCCAGTGCTCCTGCAGGGTGGGAGCGGGCAAAATCTTCTTCATTAAATCCGCGCGCCTGCATGACCGCCATCGCCAGCGCGTCACCCATCATCAGGGTATTCACGGTGCTGGAGGTCGGCGCAAGGTGCATCGGACAGGCTTCGCGTTCTACGGAGATATCCAGCACCGCTTTTGCCGCCAGGCCCAGCGGTGACGTCGGTTTGCCGGTCATCGCCAGCAGCGCGATAGATTTATCTTCCAGACGCGGAATAATCAGATCCAGTTCCTTCGCGCCACCGGAGTAAGAGATAAACAGCATCACATCGCGGCTTTCAATCATCCCCAGATCGCCGTGCAGTGCTTCTGCCGGATGGACAAAAAAAGCCGGTGTGCCAGTGCTGGCAAGCGTTGCGGCGATTTTCTTACCAATGTGGCCCGATTTGCCAATTCCCGAAACCACCACTTTGCCTTCGCAGTGCAGGATGATATTGGCGGCGCGAACAAAATCATCGCCCAGACGTTCCGGTAAACGGCTTGCTTCCTGCAACTCCAGCATTAACGTCTGACGTCCCGCGTTCAGTAGTGCTTCACTCATTGCTCTCTCCGGTTATGATCACATCGATCCCTTTCTTTTCCAGCGCCTGACGAAACGCTGGATCGATACCTGCGTCGGTAATTAGCTTATCGACGCTTTCAAGACTGCAAACTACGTTGGGGCTTTTACGGCCAAACTTTGATGAGTCTGCCATCAAAATCACTTCGCGCGCGGCATTGCACATTGCCTTACTGACGGTATAAACCTCGTTGAACGTGGTTACGCCCGCATTGAGATCGATGCCGTCGGTGCCCATAAACAATTTATCGAAGGTGAAATGCTCGAAGGCATTCTCTGCCAGTTGCCCGTGAAATGAGGCCGATTTTTTACGAAATGTTCCGCCTGGCATCAGGATAGTTTGTTCGTTATCCAGTTCGGATAGCGCATTGACGATATGCAGACTGTTGGTCATCACTGTGATGTTATTAAAGCGCGAGAGCAGGGGAACCATCTGCAAAACGGTACTGCCAGCATCAAGAATGATCGAATCGCCATCATGGATAAAACTAACGGCAGCTTCTGCAATCAGCTCTTTCTTGTGGGTGTTGATGAGTGTTTTATGATCGATAGGCGGATCGGATTCCTCTTTATTCAACACCACTCCGCCATAAGTACGAATGACGGTTCCGGCATGTTCCAGAATGACCAGATCTTTGCGAATGGTTGTGCCTGTGGTGTCAAAGTATTGCGCCAATTCTTCAACCGAGCATTTACCCTGCTTTTGCAGATACTCCAGAATGGCGGCCTGACGCTGACGAGGTTTCATGGGCGTGATTACCTGATTTAGGTTTCAAAATGATAACTTCGCAAGCAAGTAACATTCACAACGAAATTATCCACGTTTCAGTTTAAGCGCCAATGATAGAGCATTCTGTGATAGTGGATCATGGGGAAAGATCACATCGGGCTGTAAATCACCCGCATACATACCGGTAATTGCGGGAATTTTTTGTGGTCGGGCGAAGACGGTCAGTCCTTTCATAAACAAGGTGTCGACGATGCGTTGCTGATCGTCCAGGGCGATGGCGACCACGACCCGCGGTTTAAAGCGCCCGCTGGAACGGCCCACGCCAACCCGCCCTTGCTGGCATAGTGTGTCGAAGGCACGGTTAAAACGAGAAATTTGCCAACCGCCTAAGGCCAGTTGCGCACACCAGGCGATAACGGCGACGGTGATGAGTGCGGATACCATAACTTTTCCTTAATGTAGTGGCGGAAGTCCTGTATGCCTGATGAGCGTAGCGCATCAGGCATTTTATTAGTCTCGCGGAGATCCTTAACGGATCTCCGCTGTTAATCAGAACATCACCTGACCGCCGGTGACATTGATCGACTGACCAGTGCAGTACGACGCCTTAGGACTGGCGTAGAACAGCAGCATATTCAGCACATCCTGATAATCGCAGCCGCGTTTGAGCGGTACTTTGTCGATGTAATACTGCTCGACTTGATCCGGTTTGATACCCAGCTTGGTCGCATATTGTGGCAATAGCGACTGAAACATCGGCGATTTCAGCAGATTACCGAGCATCAGTGAATGCACCGTAATGCCGTACTCCGCCAGATCCAGCGCCAGTGATTGAGTCAGCCCGACGCCACCAAATTTCGCGGCGCTATAACCAGAGTTGTGTTTGCTGCCCACTTTGCCGGATTTCGAGTTGATCTGAATAATGCGCCCCTGAATCCCGTCGCGGATCATCAAACGCGAAAATTCACGGGCACACAGGAAATAACCCACCAGATTCACTTGTAGCGAACGGTCAAAATCGCCGAGCTGGAAGTCGCTGATAAAGGCTGCTTTTGCAATTCCGGCGCTGTAGACCAGCAAATCCACGCGACCAAAGATTTCATCTACCCCACGAGAGAGCGCCAGAACGCTTTGCTCGCTGGTGGCGTCAGCACCAAAACCATACGCTGTTCCTTCACCATATTCGGCGTTAATTTCTTGTGCCACATTTGCGGCTTTGTCGCTCTGAATATCGACAACCGCGACGCGATACCCCTCGGCAGCCAGACCGTGGCACAGGAACGCGCCTAAGGTTTGCCCACCACCGATGACAACGGCAACCTGATTCATTTTTTACTCCTTAACAGATTCAAACATCAAAACCGATCCCGGCGCGATATCGTCGGGG
>ULTA01038443.1_pt1 | contig 12778 bp, 10 predicted proteins | sample 1957181 | NCBI WGS metagenome assembly ULTA01 (sample SAMEA4835722, study PRJEB28245) | human gut metagenome | biome: gut microbiome; material: fecal sample | place: Denmark | collected 2008
CTTCTGCCCTCATCCAGCATACCGTAGGCGATCTTCGTGGGACGGATGCCGGTAAGGTTTCCCCATGGGAGTTTCTGCCCGGTCACCTTGCTTAAGGTGCGGTACAGGAAACGTTTCAGACCGTTCTTATACCCATCTGCAATGGTTTCCATCTCTGCATCCCACAGAAAATCCTCTTCTCCCACACGGATCTTCGCTCCGGTCTCGGCCAGTTCGATTTCCAGACTGACCTGCGGTTCCAGCTCTGCCAGCTTCTCCGGTTTTGTCTCCGGGGTGATGACCGTGACCTGGTCCTCCGCATAAAAAGCCTTCACCAGAGAATGTACATCATATTCATAGTTAGGATGGGATAATTTCACTACTTTCATTGTAATCTCCATTCCGCAGACGATTCCTTTCGTCGGAGGAATCGCGAATCAAACAGGCACAGAGATAACTCTTTCTGTGCCCGAATATATTTCAGTATTGTAACTATTCAGAACCCTATTAGCAAAACGGATTATATTTCTTCTCATGTCCGATGGTGGTGCTGTCGCCGTGTCCCGGATAGACTACCGTCTCCTCCGGCAGAGTAAACAGCTTCTCCTTCACCGAACGCACCAGCGTACTCATGCTGCCGGTGGGGAAATCGGTTCTGCCCACGGATTCCTGGAACAGGGTATCCCCGCAGATTAAGAACCCTCCCTCCGGGAAATAATAGCTGACACCGCCTGCAGTATGTCCGGGCGTTGCCAGAACTTTGATCCGGATGCCATCCAGATCCAGTTCCTCGCCATCCTTCAGATACACATCCGCGGTGACCGTTACCGGGCGTCCCATATCTTTCGACAGGTTGCTCTTCGTATCCAGAAGAAACTTTTTCTCCGCCTCCCCGGCATATATTTTCACGGGGTTCTCTCCATGCTCCCCGGCATAGGCATCCGCTGCCTCCTTCAATTCCTCACAGCCACCGATATGGTCGAAATGTCCATGGGTCAGAAGGATCGCTGCTGTATGTAGTCCGTGCTGTCCAAGCGCCTCCTCAATTTTCTCTCCATGATCCGCGGGGTCGAATACCAGCACTTTATCACTGTTCTCTCTGTATACAAAGTAACAGTTGGTCTGATAGATTCCCAGCGTCATATGTCCGATACGGATATTGCTCATAATAATCTCACTTTCTGTTTCCCGACAGGTTCCGCCGTTTTCCGGACATCACCTTATCAGCCTGTGGTTCTCTCGATGTCAATGACGCTCTCGATGCCCCGGATCTTGTCAATGATACGGTTCAGTTCCTCTCTGCCGCTGATCTCGAAGGTCGTCTGCAGCGTTGCCAGTCCCTGTCTGTTGGTTCTGGTGTTCATGGACATAATATCAATATTTTTCTCCGTCAGCGCCTTGGAAATATCCGCTAACAATCCGTTACGGTTGTTGGCATAGATCTTGATCTCCGCCAGATATTTCTCCGCATGTGCCTCCTCCGGCTGCCATTCCGCATCGATCAGTCTCGCCCTCTCCATCTCCGGCAGATTGATGATGTTGATACAGTCGGTACGGTGAATAGAGATACCTCTTCCACGGGTCACATAACCCACGATCTCATCCCCCGGCACAGGAGAACAGCACTTGGAAAAACGCACCGACAGATCCGCGATGCCCTTTACTACGATACCGCTCTTGGACTTCATGAGGACAGGCTTGTTCACACCACTTTGCGCATTTGCTGCATTGTTCTCCGCAATGCTTGCCAGAACTTCCTCGTTGGTCATCTCTTTCTTATGGTCACGGTCGTACAACTCCTGCATCTTGTTGACGATCTGACCCTCTTTCAGAGCACCGTGTCCTATGGCCGCCAGTACAGAATCCCAGTCCCGGAATCCATACTTGCGCATAATGGCATCCATATACTCCTGCTTCTGCAGGCTGGCAAGATTGATGCCTCTGGCTTTGCAGTAGCCGGAAAGCAGATCCTTGCCCTTTAAAATATTGTCTTCCTTTAACTCATTCTTGAACCACTGGTTAATCTTGTTCTTGGCCTGGGTACTTTTTACCACATTCAGCCAGTCACGGCTGGGACCCTTGGAGTTCTGCGAAGTGATGATCTCGATCCGGTCTCCGTTGTTGATCTTATAATCAATGGTCACAAGCTTCCCGTTGACTCTCGCTCCCACCATCTTGTTACCAACAGCAGAATGAATGCTGTAAGCAAAGTCAATCGGGGTAGATCCTGCCGGAAGGTTCTTGACCTCACCGGTAGGAGTAAAGCAGTATACGCTGTCGGAGAACAGATCCAGATCGTTCTTCAGCAGGTTCATGAATTCCTTGTTATCCGACATGTCCCGCTGCCACTCCAGGATCTGTCGCAGCCATACCAGCTTCTCTTCTTCCTGTACCTCCGGCTTCTTGCCGTCGGAAGCCTCCTTGTATTTCCAATGGGCGGCAATACCGTATTCCGCCACGCGGTGCATCTCAAAGGTACGGATCTGGATCTCGAAAGGCTGTCCGTTGCTGCCGATCAGCGTCGTATGCAGGGACTGGTACATATTTGCTTTGGGCATGGCAATATAATCCTTGAAGCGCCCCGGAATGGGTTTATACATTTCATGGATCACACCCAGTGCCGCATAACAGTCCTTCACCGTCTCCACGATGATACGCACCGCGAAGAGATCATAGATCTGATCCAGCGTCTTGTGCTGGTTCTTCATCTTCTTATAAATACTGAAAAAATGCTTTACACGGCCATCGACTTTGGCTTCGATGCCGGCATTCTTAATATGTTCACTGACTTCATCCACAATACCCTGGATATATTTTTCACGGACGCTCTTACGGACAGCGATCTTATCCACCAGATCATAATAGATATCCGGCTCCAGATACTTCAGCGACAAGTCATCCAGTTCGATCTTCAGTTTGCTGATACCAAGTCTCTGGGCGATGGGGCAATAAATCTCCAGTGTCTCCTTGGCAATCCTCTGCTGGCTCTCCGGCGTCTTGTACTTCAACGTGCGCATATTGTGCAGACGATCCGCCAGTTTGATCATAATGACGCGGATATCCTTCGCCATGGCGAGGAACATCTTACGCAGATTCTCCGCCTGCATCTCCAGCTTGGCATCTGACTGTTCTCCGTTGTTGCCGGACAGCGGAATTTTCTCCAGTTTGGTCACTCCGTCTACCAGAAGTGCTACATCATCACCGAATTCTCTCCTAAGATCCTCCTCCGTCATCACGGTATCTTCCACCACATCGTGCAGGATACCTGCCACGATGGTCTCTTTATCCAGTTTCAGATCCGCCAGAATGATTGCCACATTCAATGGATGGATGATATAAGGTTCTCCGGACTTCCGGAACTGATTTTTGTGAGCCTCGCTGGCGACCTTATAGGCCTTCTCGATCATGGAAATATCATCACTGGGATGATATTTTTGCACACATTGAATAAGCTCCTGATATAATTCATCCGGATTCACGAATTCTTCTGATTTACTTATCTTGTCATCATCAAAAATGACTTCGTTCTTCTCTTCTGTCATAGACGAAACAGCTCCATATTATTTTTATCGATGTCTTATTTTCCCTCGTAGCAGATGGCTGACTCCAGACGATATTTGTTAATGCGCTCACGGCCTTTCAGTCCTGCCAGTTCGATCAGCACTACCACGCCGGCTACTTCACCACCCAGAGACTCGATCAGTTTGATCATAGCCTCGGTGGTACCTCCGGTAGCGATCAGGTCATCCACGATCAGAACTTTCTGACCGGGTTTGATACTGTCCTTGTGCATCTCGATGGTAGCGGAACCATATTCCAGATCATACGTGGCAGATACGGTCTCTCTGGGAAGCTTTCCCTTTTTACGGATCAATACAAAGGGCTTATGATTATTGTATGCGATCGGTGTTCCGAAGATAAATCCGCGGGACTCGGGACCTACTACCACATCATAATCCAGATCCTTGATCTTCTCCTGCATGGTATCGATCGCCAGGTGCAGTCCGTCCGCATCCTGCAGTACACTTGTGACATCACGGAAAATGATACCCTTCTCCGGGAAATCGGGAATGCTCTTTACATATTCTTCCAACTTTTTCATGATTCTACACACCTTTCTCTTAATTTAACGAATTATAGCTGCTTTTCTGCTACTTCAATCTGTTTTTTAATAAAATATTTGATGATCTCGCTTCTGGTAATAATTCCGATGAATACATTTCTATCATCGATCACCGGTACAAAGTTCTGCATCTGCGCCTGTCCCAGCAGTTCTTCCATATTCGTATCGATACATACCGGACGGATCTTGCCGTTCTGGATGATATCCCTTATCGACAGCTTCTCCAGACTTTTCATGGTAATGCTGTCCAGTTCACTGTTGTGGCTTAAGATATTCCACAGAAAATCTCCCTCACTGACTACACCCACATACCTGTCCTCGGCATCGATCACCGGTACCGCCGTGTAGCCGTAGCGTTTCATCTTCTCCAACCCCTGTCTGATGGTCATATCGTCCCGAAGAAAAGTAACCTCCTCCTTCGGGGACAAAAAAGATGCAATATTCACAATGTTCCTCCTGCCTGTTCTTTTGTGTCCGTTAATTTTGATCCTTAGGGTCGACCTCTTCGAAGGTACTGTCCAAGGCATCCTGCTCCTGTTTGAATCTCCGGAGCTTGCGTGCAAAATAAATCGTAGAAAAACAATCGCCGGCACCACTGAGGATCAGTACCACTCCCAGAACACGGAACAACAGAATCGCTGCTTTGAACGGATTGTAGATCAGTACCACTCCGAGAATGATGTTGATTGCCGCCACAATAAGAAGTCCCAGCCAGCTGCCGTAACCCAGTCTTTTCAGGTCAATGGCATCCTGCAGTTTGCTGCATCCGCTACACAGAACCAGTACTCCCAGAATAAAGGGAATCAAGGAGATGACGATCTCTACCTTGTACAGGACTACTGCTCCCAACACGATTCCGAGAATACCGAATACAAACTCATTGTGATAATAGTTCTCTCTGGCATCTCTGAGCAGATAGCAGATGATAGAAATGAGACCTGCCACGATCAGTACGATACCGATCAGATACCCCAGTGTCTTCTGCATGGTCTCCGGGATCACCAGTGCTACGATCCCTAAGAGAATATACAGCACACCGGTAAGAATTGCTTCCCATTTCAATTCTTTTAACATTTTCATATGTAACCCTTCCTTTCCTAAAACTCCTATAACGAAAAAGGGGCTCTCTGCAAACCTGCGGAAAACCCCCTTTGTGTTCAATTTACTTTCTGCCGCAGCACTTTTTATACTTTTTGCCGCTTCCGCAAGGACAGGGGTCGTTGGGATAAACCTTCTGCTCCTTCACAATAGTAGTGGAAGATTTCTGCTCTTTGTAGAGTTCCTTGCGGGTCTCTTCATCGAAAATAGCGTTCCACTCTTCCAGATTGTACAGCCAGTCAGCCTCTGCCGCTACCATGTTCTTGTACAGAAGAGCCTTGTCAAAGCCTAAGTTTACCTCTGTATCCTCTTCCAGATCATCGAGAGGGTTCTTCTCTACCAGGCTGTCGTTAATACCGTCCAGAAATCCGGTCATCGTCATCAGAGATACCTGATACTTGTCTGCCAGTTCCTTTACCGTACCCTTTACTACTTCATCGGGGTTCTTCAGAAGCTGTGCGTAGATCTCCTTCTCCTCCTGGAAATAAGCTGCCCAAAGCTGCTGCAGCTTGTCTTTGCCGGTTGCCTCATTATATGCTACTGATCTCCACTGTTCCATCAAATTCATAATTGTAATACCATCCTTACATGTGATTAATATGATTATAATAATATATAATAATACATCTCGTCCTTAAAAACAACAAAAAAATATCAATGACCTGTGTATAATCAGACAGATCCCGGGCAGACTACTACTATCATCGGACCCCCTCCTTTGATCCTACGAAAGATACGATAATACTTAATCCTCCCCTTTTGAAAAGAGGCACCCTTCGGTGCCTCTTTTTTACAATGGAACTTTTCCTTCTTTGATCAGTTCAATAAATGCATCCGCTGCCTTCGGATCAAACTGGGTTCCCTTATTTTTCTCAAGTTCACCCATAGCATATTCCACACTAAGTGCTTCCTTGTAAGCTCTCTTGGAGATCATGGCATCAAAGCTGTCACACACCGTCAGAATTCTTCCCAGGAGAGGAATCTCTTCTCCCTTCAGTCCTCTGGGATATCCCTTGCCGTCATATCTCTCGTGGTGTGACACAACCGCCGGGATCACATAGTTCATATTCGGAAGATAATGGATCATCTCGATGGACTTTTGCACATGGCTCTTCATGATCTCATATTCTTCATTCGTAAGCTTTCCCGCCTTTTTCAGGATACTCTCAGGAATCCCGATCTTACCGATATCATGTAATAATCCAGCCACCTTTACCGTCTGGATATCATCTCCCGGCAGTCCCAGCTTCTGTGCCAGCAGCACCGCATACTGTGATACATTGGTAGAATGCTGGAAGGTAAAGGAATCCTTCGCATCGATGGCTGCCACCAGTGCATACACCGTAGGTGCCACCTGTTCATATCCGGTCCCTTTATTCCTGCGCTCCTCGTCAATATTTCCTTCATATACCTGGATCCGGTTCTTGCCGTTTTGCTTTGCATAAAAAGCTGCACGCTTAGCTTTTTGAAAAAGATCCGGTGCATCCGACGCCAGTCCGGGATACCATGCCACGCCGACACTGAAGGTGATCGGCTGCATGACCTGTGGTTTGTCCAAGCCATTCTCCTGCACTGCATGGGTCAGCTTTTCCGCCAGTGCCACCAACGTCTTACTGCCAGTCTCCGGCACAGAGATCAGGAATTCATTGGAGCCGACGCGGAATACTTTGCCGTTCTCTGCATTTTCCTGCAATTTCTTCGCACACCATTTTAAGATCCGGTCTCCGGTCTGCTCTCCGTACAGATCGTTATACAATTTAAAATTGTCCATATCCATATACAGGAAGCCTCTCGCATCTCCGAGAGCGCCCTCCTTATGCAGGCATCTGTTGCAATAAGTGCGGTTGTACAGGCCTGTCAGTTCATCGTGAATAGATACCTGATATACTCTTTCATAGGCATCAATATTTTTCAGGCTTCCGGATGCAATATTCGCCAATTGTCTTATGCAGTCCACTTCCTGATAATTGAGCTTATTTGCCCGCATCCGCTCCATATAGATAAACCCGCAGATCTGATTATCATATCTTAAGGTTGCGATCACTGTCCGCTCCGGCATATTATCCTGTTTCACCAGATCACAGATTATGTCTACTTCTTCCTCACTTAACGGAATGTGTCCACTCTGTACCGCTTCGTGATACCCTTCTCCATTCGAATTCTTCTCGAAGATCCTGGCTTCACATCCGGGGATTGCATCGCCCAGAATATCATGCAGTGTAGCAAACAGCTCTCTGCGGCTCAGAATGGATGCCGCCCTGTCCTGAAATTGCCGGATTCCTTCCAACATATGCTTCTGCTTCTGATATAGAATATTCTCCAGCCGCTTCCTGGCAAAAAGGATCACAAGTACTGTCCATCCCGACTGCAGGGCAATGCATAGGATCAGCCTCTGCACTGCAGCCTGTCCAAGGCTCCCTGTCACGATTTCCAGATTATAGGATAAGATCACCACCGGAATCGCTGCTACGATCACTGCCAGGAAATACACCGCACCTACCGTTGCCCGATACGAAAAATCAAACAGATACTGCTTGTACATGATATATACCATGCATATTGCCATCCCCACACTGCCCAACATATCAAAAGGAAATACACTTCCAGGCAGCATGCAGAGCAGATTTCCACCCAGAATACATACCGTTCCAAGCAGCAGCGGAAACAGCTTTTTACGCAGCTCCACATTTGTTCCTATCTTACAATGTGCCAGATAAGTGGCATAGATCATTACTGCGATCTCCATGGCAATGAGAACACCGGTTCCGACCGTTGCATGATACACATAAACGAAGGTGCCATCCGCGCGGTTCACAAGCTCCGGTGCCGGCAGGATAGTACCACTCCTTGCATTTCCCAACACCAGTGCCAGCGTCAGCACACCATAAATGTAGATCAGGGCATCATGCTCCGTAATCTCCAAAAATCCAAACAGAAACACATACATGAACACCGGGATCATCAAAAGACCAAGCAGGGCGAAATTATGCCAGAAAGTAATTCCGGGAAATATCCCAAGTCTCATAAGGCTCACACTGCCCGTCCAGATCAGGCAGGCGGTCAGCACCAGCCGAAGACCGCGGATTGTCCGGTTCCTCATGGTATGGAAAAAACAGAACAACAGAAAAAGGGAGCAGCAAAAAGCTCCCAACGGAATACCAATATAGAGGTTTCTATTCCATATCGTATCCAGAAAACTCTCCATACTTAATTTTACTCCCTCATGCTTTATTCCCTTACACAGGAACGTTATCCCCATTCGTCCCATATCCTCTATACAGCTAAGAGTTTACCACATTTTTCTTTTAAAGACAACTGTACATCCAGTATTCTCTGATTCTCCGATCCCCGGAAGGCCAGCCGCAGATTCTTCCTCTCCTCGATAAATTCTCCATCCACGATCACATCCAAAAGCGGCAGAAGCTCTGTGATCACCGGATCTCCTTCTTCCATCCAACGAAGCAGATCCCTGTCAAAATGATATCCCGTATAGCACCAGATGGTCTTCTGCGGATATTGCTCTCTTACTTTCTTCACCAGAGAAAGTACGGCTCCTCTGTTCTCAGGCTCCATGGGTTCCCCTCCCAGTAAGCTCAAGCCCCGGATATAGTCCGGGGCCAGTGCCTGCAGAATCTCTTGCTCTGTTTCCTCTGTGTAAGCCTGTCCGTAATGGAAGTCCCAGGCTTCGCTGTTAAAGCATCCCTTACAATGATGGGTACAGCCGCTGACGAACAGCGACACTCTCACACCGGGACCGTTTGCCACATCTGTTTTCTTGATCGTTGCATAATTCATAGGACATTTCCTTCCCTTGTACTATCTGCACATTACAGATGAAGAACTCTTGCCTTGATCTCCTTGGTCTTGCCGGCATTCCAGAAGTTCTCTCCCAGATAGCCGCAGGTCCTTCTGGTGACATTCATCTTCGCATGATCCTTGTTATGACACTGGGGACATTCCCACTCCATGTTATCATTGATCATGATCTCACCATCATAGCCACATACCTGACAGTAATCGGATTTGGTATTGAACTCTCCGTACTGGATATTGTCATAGATGAAGCGGATCACTTCCTCGATGGCTTCCACATTATTGGTCAGGTTCGGGACTTCTACATAAGAGATAGCGCCTCCCAAAGATTTATTCTGGAATTCACTCTCGATCTTAAATTTTGTAAATGCGTCGATCTTCTCCCGTACATCCACATGATAAGAATTTGTATAGTATCCTTTATCGGTGACATTGGAAATATCACCGTATTTTTCACGGTCGATCCTTGCAAAACGGTAGCAAAGTGTCTCTGCGGGAGTTCCGTAGAGACTGAAAGCAATGCCGGTCTCCTCTTTCCATTTTGCGCAGCGATCCTTCATGTAATCCATGACGCGCAGGGCGAATTCCTTGCCGGGCTCCACAGTCTGGCTGCAGCCCTTCATCAGATAGGTCATCTCATACAATCCGATATATCCCAGAGACATGGTGGAATAACCGTTGTGCAGGTATTTGTCGATGGTCTCACCCTTCTTCAGACGGGCGATGGCGCCGTACTGCCAGTGGATGGGGCTCACATCGGATACCACGCCCTCCAGTGCCTTATGACGGCACATCAGTGCTTCATAGCACAGCTCCAGACGCTCATCCAACAGTTTCCAGAACTTCTCCTCATTTCCTTTTGCCAGGATACCGATCTGGGGCAGGTTGATGCTGACAACGCCCTGATTAAAACGGCCTTCCCACTTGTACTCTCCGTTTTCATCCTTCCATGGAGACAGGAAGGAACGGCAGCCCATGCAGGAAAATACATTGCCCTCGTAGTTCTCACGCATCTTCTTGGCAGAGATATAGTCGGGGTACATTCTCTTAGCGGAGCACTGTGCGGCCAGCTTGGTCACATAGTCGTATTTTCCGCCCTTTAAGCAGTTATTTTCGTCCAACACATAGACTAACTTCGGGAATGCGGGAGTCACATAGACACCCTTCTCATTCTTGGTTCCCTCAATGCGCTGGCGCAGGATCTCCATAATGATCTGTACGGTCTCTTCCACATATTCGTCGTTCTCGTCAATATGCAGGAACAATGTCACGAACGGAGACTGTCCGTTGGTGGTCATCAGTGTATTGATCTGGTACTGGATGGTCTGTACGCCGGATTTTAATTCATCGTGCAGACGCATCTGTACGATCTTATCCTTGGCTGCCTGATCCAGGGTATCTCCGAACTCGTCCTCCAGCTGTTTTGCAAATTTTTCCCTGCTCTTACGCAGATATTTTCCCAGATGCTTGATATTCACACTCTGACCGCCATACTGATTGCTGGCTACGGCTGCGATGATCTGGGTGGTCACGGTACATGCCACCTGGAAACTCTTGGGAGATTCGATCATTTTGCCGTTGATGGAAGTACCGTTGTCCAGCATATCCTTGATATTGATCAGACAGCAGTTGAAGATCGGCTGGATAAAATAATCCGCATCATGGAAATGCAGCACACCGTTGTCATGTGCCATGGCAATATGCTCCGGCAGAAGCAGACGTCTGGTAACATCACGGGACACTTCACCTGCAATATAGTCTCTCTGTGTGGATGCCAGTCGGGTATTTTTATTGGAATTCTCCTCTGCCAGCTCCTTATTCTCATTCCGGATCAGTTTTAAAATAGATTCATCCGTGGTGTTGGATTTGCGGAGCAGACTTCTCTGGTAACGGTATACGATATACTTCTTCGCCAGGGTATATTTGTTGTGCTCTACCAGATGTTCCTCGATCATATCCTGAATATGCTCCACGGTCTGGGTCTGTCTGCCCTCCTGCTGCACATCCTCCAGGATCTCTTCAATCAACCCCTCACTGGCACGATACCGCTCCTCCACTTCGTTGTTCGCCTTATGGATCGCTTTCCGGATCTTGTCCTCTTCATAAGGCACTACTCTGCCGTCTCTCTTCTGAATCTTCATTGCTGTTCCCTCACTTTATATCATTCCCATCGAGATGCGAATTCCTGCATAAGCCGAAAGAAAAGCCGCATCGGAAGCAAGTTCCCGATACGACTGTCTACGCAAATCATAGCATGTTACTAGATTTTGTGTTTCACGATTCATTTCGCATCTACATCTTGTATATTTATTATAGTGAGGAAATCCGGAAAAAGCAAGTACCTTTTTTAAAACATTCCTCTTCCACCATACCCTCCGAAGCACAGACCGCCACCACCGCAGCACAGATTGCAGAACACGTTCGCCAGACAGATTTTCAGGCACAGGTCATTCCCACTCGCATTGGGATAGCCATAAGCTGCCTGTCTGCTCTCATACCATTGTCCGCCGCTCTGAAGTCTCTGCAGAAGCATCTGGTATTCCATATTCTGAGGCTCCAGTGCCACTGCCTTACCTGCATGCTCCAGTGCTGCCACATTGTTACCAAGTCCCATATGGGCCATGGCGCTGTAATAATACCATCTGGCCGTCTTCTCATGCTCTCCCATGCCATCCAGGGTATTTCTGGCCTCTCTGTAATAACCGTTTCTGAGATAATTACCGGCTGCCCGCAGTCTCGTCTCTTCCTCATATCCGGAAGTCTGCTGCTGCCAGCCTGCCTGCTGCCAGAAGTCTCCAAAGCCCTGGCTGAATCCGCCATAACTCTGTCCTTCTGTCCGTTCCTTCATGATCTGCTGATACGCCGCCTGAATCTCCTTGAACTTTTCTTCCGCCTGAGCCTTGTTGGGATTATTGATATTGGCATCGGGATGATATTTTCTGCTCAGGATCTTATATGCTTTTTTGATTTCTTCCTCGGAAGCATCTCTGCTCACTCCCAGGACACTATACGGATCATAATTCATTTTCCGTTACCTCTTTTGCATTGTCTTTTTCCCGTTTTTTCCGCACGATCTCATAACGGCACCATACACCGGAATACAGAATATTCCGCAGAATGTCCACATTCTGTAATATGGGAAGCTGTTCGAATTCCTTACAGCACTCTGACATCATCATAGTCAGGATCTGTCTGCATTCCTCTTCGAAGCCGGGCTCCGCATAACGTTTCTTTAACGGATTGTAAGTTCCTTTTTTGATATCCTGCTCAACATCCTCGTAGGCATCCAGCAGGTAGATAAATTTTCCGAGGAAAAATCCCAGTCTCTCCAGATTATTCTTCCACTCATCCTCGCGGCAGGATACGATCTGCGCCATGACTTTTCCAAACAATCCCGCCATGGTATCGATGTCCGCATTTCCCTGCTTTTCCGCATCTGCAAAATCCTGCATTGCCAGTGCGATGCTTTTCACTTTTTCTCCATACAGCAAAGGCTTTTTATGGAGTTTTCTCTCCAGAAGATGACCGTACACCAATCCTCGCAGGCTGTTTTCGTCCTCCCAGTCATCCTCCGCCTTATAGCAGGCAAAAAGCACCGTCATATCCGCCACATAATCCGTGAACAGATTTCTTCTCGTGGCATGCTTTTCCAGAGGATGTGCCACGCATCTGCACTGATCCTCCTGCTCCTTTGGTTCATATAAGCCGGTGAGAAGCATCAGGATAAAGGTCATATCGTAATTCAGGGAAAGCTGCCCCAGCACA
>ULTA01033541.1_pt1 | contig 12770 bp, 7 predicted proteins | sample 1957181 | NCBI WGS metagenome assembly ULTA01 (sample SAMEA4835722, study PRJEB28245) | human gut metagenome | biome: gut microbiome; material: fecal sample | place: Denmark | collected 2008
AGGACGCGCTGAACGCGCTGGGTTATACGACGAACACGCTGGACGGCATCTTCGGCCATGCGACGGAGAACGCGCTCAAGGCGTGCCAGCGGCGGTTCGGCCTGACTGCCGACGGCGTATGCGGCTGCGCCAGCTGGAAAAAGATCGCCGAGGCGACGGTGGGGATCGGCAAAACGGCGACGGTTATTGATTCTTGATTTATCTGCTGGTATAATAAACTTGCCTCCCTCCGGGAGGAAGGTGGCCCCGCAGGGCCAGAGGGAGAGAACTTCGACTGTGCCCATAGCATTTCGGATAACCGCGAGGTTCTCTCCCCCACCGCCTGCAGGCGGAGCCCCCTCCCAGAGGGGGCCAAGGAGCTGCACTATCAAGGAGCTGCACTATATTATATAAGGAAGTGTTCCCACATGGATATGCTGGAGTTTTTGCGCACCCGCCGCACCTACCGCCGCTTTGAACAGCGCCCTGTTGCGCCGGAGATCCTGACCGAGGCCGTCGATGCGGCACGGATAGCCAGCTGCGGTGCCAACCGCCAGACCGTGCGGTACATCGTTGTGCAGAGTGCCGACGCCGTGGCCGCCGTGCAGCCGCTGGTACACTGGGCCGCCTACCTGCCGCCCGAGCAGGGCCAGCCGAAGCCCGACGAGCTGCCCACCGCGTTCATTGCGGTTTTGCAGGACGACAACCTGCCCGGCGCGTCCGATGTGGACGTCGGTCTGGCACTGGGCAGCCTGACCGCCGCAGCTTGGGCACACGGTGTGGGCAGCTGCATCATGGGCGCGATTGACCGTCCGGCCCTGACCAGGCTGCTGGCCCTGCCCGATGGCGTGCGCCTGTGCTACATGGTCGCACTGGGCTACCCGACGCACGCGAGCAAGCTGGTCGAAATGCAGGACGGCAGCGTCAAGTATTATCTCGATGAAAACCGCGGCTACTGCGTGCCGAAGCGCAGCATGGACGAGGTGCTGCTGAAAACGCTGTAAAAGTAAAAATCGCAGTCCCGATGATGAAATCGGGGCTGCGATTTTTTTATCCGTCAGAAGCGGCGTCTTTCAGCCTTATCCCAAAATAGCAAAGCTCTGTGCGCCCAGGGAAAGCATGTCGTTGACGATCTCCGCCTTGCCGATCGTGTACTGAATTTTCAGATCCTCGGCCAGCTCCAGCGGCAGCTCGATGGAGACACCCGCCGGGTTGACGGCGCAGATCAGATCGCCGCGCTGCCAGACGAACGGGCGGTAGTCGTCCTTCGCCTTGGGTGCGTACAGCACCTTGAACGGCGCGTCTGCGTTCAGGTCGGCGTGTGCATGACGGAAAGCCAGCAGCGACTTCACGCTGTTCAGCAGGCTGTCGGGGTCGTCCGCCTGAGCGGCCACAGTGGGCGCATCGGCGGCAGTGTCCACAGGCAGATAGATATTCTGCGCGTCGGCGGTGGAGAAGCCGTGGTTGGCCGTGTCGTCCCACTGCATCGGCGTGCGGGAGCCCGTGCGGAAGTAGCCGCCCTCCTTGGTGGGCAGCGGCAGATAGCGCATACCGATCTCGTCACCGTAGTAGACGAAGGGTGCACCGGGCAGCGTGAAAATTGTCGCGTAGGCCAGCCGCAGCTCGTCAGTCGTCAGGCCCGCGGAGGGGCGGATCGTGTCATGGTTGCAGGTGATGAAGCACCACAGACCGTCCTTGTGGGTGGCCTTGTAGGCCGGCAGGTACTCGTCCAGGAATTTGTCAATGCCGGTGCCGGAGTTCTTGCAGAAGTACGCCTTGCCGATGTTGTGCGGGTTCGAGTCCATCGCACCGTCATAGTTGCGCATGAGCCAGCTGTAGCCGTTGCCCTGCCAATTGAGATAAAAGTCCATGTCAAAGCCGTTTTTCAGCGACATGCGCGGGCCGTTCCACTCGGCGATGAGCGCGGCCTCGGGGTACTCGACGTCCAGCATATCCCGGATATTGCGCCAGATTTTGCAGGTGTACTTTTTGTTCTTAGTGTCATTCTTTACAAGGCTCGACGCCATATCGACGCGGAAACCGTCGCAGCCCATGTCCAGCCAGAACCGCATGACGTCCTTCATGGCCTCCACCGTCGCCACGCAGGCGGGATCGTCGGTGGGCTTCTGCCACTTCTCGTTGATCTTTCCATAGCCGTAGTTCAGCGCGGGCTGGCACTTGAAGAAGTTCAGGATATACGTGCCGTTGCGCTCGGTCTCGCCGCCGATGAACGGCATCCCGTCGCCGGAGGCAAAGCAGGAATCCGTCCAGATAAAGCGGTCCGAGTATTCGTTGTGCCCGGGCTTGCAGCTGGCCTTGAACCACGGGTGTTCCTCGCTCGTGTGGCCGGGCACCAGGTCGAACAGCACACGGATGCCCTTTTCATGCGCGGCCCTGAACAGTGCGGCGGCGTCCTCGTTCGTGCCGTAGCGCGGGGCGATCTTTTTGTAGTCGCGCACATCATAGCCCGCATCCTTGAACGGCGAATCAAAGCAGGGGTTGATCCACAGGGCATTGCAGCCCAGGTCCCTGATGTAGTCGAGTTTGGCAATAATGCCCTGCAAATCACCGATGCCGTCGCCGTTGGTATCATAGAAGCTCTGGGGGTAGATTTCATAGAACACTGCGTCTTTCAGCCACTGTTTCATGAGATGTCTCCTTTACTATAATAGACAGATAGAATATCCACGGCAGCCCGCAGGGCGCATTTCCTGTGCGCTCGGGAGGTTTTCCCCGCCGCGCACGGCCACGGGCGGATAGGGAATCCGCCCCTGCGGCGCTCCCTGTCAGTTTGCCGCTTCATGAGTATGGAAACGTTTCATTCGTTTCTACCCCTATACTATCCCCTTCTTCTCCCTTTGTCAACGCAGCAAAACAGACAAAATAAACCACAAATTTTCTACATTTTGCACCAAAAACCGACATATTGCTAAATTGTGAACATTTCGTTGACAAATTACGAACATCGCGGTAAAGTAGTAGGCACAAGCGATTGTAAAATTTAATAGGAAAGAGGGATTCATTCAAATGAATACGCTTGTAATCGTTCTGATTGCCGCGGTTGTCCTGGTATGTGCGTACGCCGGATATGGCCGCTGGCTCGCCAAGACCTGGGGTGTCGACCCCAACGCCAAGACTCCTGCTGTGCGGCTGGAGGATGGCAAAGACTACGTTCCCACCAACGGCTGGACGGTGTTCGCCCACCAGTTCTCCTCCATCGCAGGTGCAGGCCCTGTCACCGGTGCCATCCAGGCTGCCGCGTTCGGCTGGCTGCCTGTCCTGCTGTGGGTCCTGATCGGCGGCGTTTTCTTCGGCGCTGTCACCGACTTCGGTGCGCTGTACGCCTCCGTCAAGAATGACGGCAAGTCCATGGGCCTGCTGATCGAGAAGTACATCGGCAAGACGGGCCGCAAGCTGTTCCTGCTGTTCTGCTGGCTGTTCTGCGGCATCGTCATTGCTGCTTTTGCAGACATGGTTGCCGGCACCTTCAACGCCTTTGACGCCGACGGCGCACAGGTCGAGGCCGCCTTCACCAACGGCTCTGCGGGCATGGTCTCCATCATGTTCATGGTGTTCGCCGTCATCTTCGGCCTGATCCAGAAGAAGTTCAACTTCTCCGGTTGGAAAGAGGCCGTCGTCGGCATCGCCTTTATCGTGCTGTCCTTCGTGGTCGGCATGAACTGCCCCATCATCCTGGGCAAGGCTGCCTGGAGCTACATCACCTTCGTTTACATCTTCTTTGCGGCGGTTCTGCCCATGTGGCTGCTGAAACAGCCCCGTGACTACATGACCACCTTCATGTTCGGCGCTATGATCGCCGGTGCGATTGTCGGCCTGCTGGTCGCCCACCCCACCATGAACCTGCCCGTTTTCACCGGCTTCAACAATGAGAAGCTCGGCACCATGTTCCCCATCCTGTTCGTCACGGTTGCCTGCGGTGCGGTCTCCGGCTTCCACAGCCTGGTTTCCTCCGGTACTTCTTCCAAGACCGTTGAGAACGAGAAGGACATGTTGAAGGTCGGCTACGGTGCTATGGTGCTCGAGAGCCTGCTGGCTGTCCTGGCCCTCTGCGTTGCCGGTGCTGCCGCTGCTGCGGACGGCACCCCCGCCTCCGGTACCCCGTTCCAGATCTTCAGCCGCGGCGTCGCGGGCTTCTTTGAGATGTTCGGCGTGCCCGTTTCCATCGCTACCGTCTTTATGACGATGTGCGTTTCCGCTCTGGCCCTGACCAGTCTGGACGCCGTGGCCCGTATCGGCCGCATGAGCTTCCAGGAGCTGTTCAGCGTGGACGATATGGAGCACGCCGAGGGCTGGCGCAAGCTGTTCTGCAACGTCTACTTCTCCACCTTTGTCACGCTGGCGTTCGGCTTCCTGCTGACCCAGATCGGCTATGCCAATATCTGGCCTCTGTTCGGTTCCGCCAACCAGCTGCTCAGCGCTCTGGTCCTGGCTACCCTGTGCGTCTTCCTCAAGGTCACGGGCCGCAACAACAAGATGCTGTTCCCGCCGCTGGTCATCATGCTCTGCGTCACCTTCACCGCACTGGTGCAGCGCCTGATTGCCATGGTCAAGGCCATCTCTGCCGCTGCCGCCACTGCCATCCCCGCCGGTGAGACCACCTGGGGCGCTGTCTTTATCGCCAACGGTCTGCAGCTGATCCTTGCGATCCTGCTGATCGTCCTGGGCCTGAACATTGTGTTCCACAGTGTCAAGAGCTACAAGTCCAGCGAAAAGAACCGCGAAAAGGCTGCTGTTTAATCCAAACAGCACTTGACAAATATACCGTCTTGAGGTAATATTTATACGGCCGCAATGGCGCGGCATTACACTGCACCATTCGGCAGTCATAAGGCATTTGGCCCCGGTGATCCGCACAGTGGAACACCGGGGCTTTTTGCATGAATATGAGGGAAATTTATAAAGGAGAACACAAACCATGAAACTCAAGAACACGCTGGCCCTGAGCCTTGCCGCTGTGATGGCCGCCGGTCTGACCGCCTGCGGCTCCAGTGCCGACACCGCTTCCGCCGCTGCGGATTCCACCGCAGCCGAGAGCACCGAGGCCGCCGCTGACACCACCGCCGCCCCGGACGGCGACGGTGACCCCACCACTCTGACCGTTGCCATGGAGTGCGCCTACGCCCCCTACAACTGGACCCAGAACGATGATGCCAACGGCGCTGTGGAGATCCGCGGCTCCAGCGACTACGCCTACGGCTACGACGTCATGATGGCCAAGAAGATCGGCGAGGCGCTGGGCCAGAAGGTCCAGATCGTCAAGCTGGACTGGGACAGCCTGATCCCCGCCGTCATGAGCGGCGACGTGGACTGCGTCATTGCCGGTCAGTCCATCACGGCGGAGCGCGCCGCGCAGGTCGATTTCAGCGACCCGTACTACTATGCCTCCATCGTCACCCTGACGAAGAAGGACAGCGCTTATGCCAATGCTGCAAGCGTGGCTGACCTGGCCGGTGCCACTGCCACGAGCCAGCTGGGCACCATCTGGTATGACACCTGCCTGCCGCAGATCGAGAACGCCAACATCCTGCCCGCGCAGGAGACGGCCCCCGCCATGCTGGTAGCCCTGAACAGCGGTGCGTGCGACATCGTCGTCACCGACCACCCCACCGGCCAGGCTGCTCTGACCGCCTATCCCGACCTGGTCATGCTGGACTTCGGCGGCGGCGACGGTGACTTCCAGGTCAGCGACGAGGACATCAACATCGGCATCTCGATGAAGAAGGGCAACACCGCCCTGAAGGACGCCATCAATAAGGTGCTGGCCACCATGACCACCGACGACTACAACACCATGATGGACGAAGCCATCAGCGTACAGCCCCTGAGCGAGTAATTTTGCCCGCCTGCCCCTGCCGTTTTGCGCGGCAGGGGCCTTGGTGTTGGTGAAGCTGAGGAATCATAAAGGAGAATCTCATGCAAGACTTTTTCGCAAACTGTGCCACAGTGCTGCAAAAGTACGGCTTCTCGTACCTGCGCGGCGCGGGCACGACCCTGCTGCTGGCGCTGGTCGGCACGTTTTTCGGCTGCCTGATTGGCTTTGCGGTGGGCGCTTTGCAGACCATCCCCGTTGACAAGCAGCGTGACCCCGTGTGGAAGCGCGTGCTGCTGAAGATCCTGCACATCTTCCTGCGCTGCTATGTGGAGCTGTTCCGCGGCACACCCATGATCGTGCAGGCCGTGTTCATCTACTACGGCCTTTTGCAGGTGTTCGGCATCAAGATGGGCATGTGGCAGGCCGGCTTCTTCATCATGTCCATCAACACCGGCGCGTACATGGCCGAAACGGTCCGCGGCGGCATTGTCTCCATCGACCCGGGCCAGACCGAGGGCGCGAAGGCCATCGGCATGAACCACTGGCAGACGATGCTGCACGTCATCATGCCGCAGGCGCTGCGCAACATCATCCCGCAGATCGGCAACAACTTCATCATCAACATCAAGGACACGTCTGTTTTGAGCGTTATCTCGATCACCGACCTGTTCTTTGTACACAAGAGCGTTGTCGGTGCGCTGTACACCTACTTTGAGAGTGCGGCCATCGTCATGGTCATCTACCTGACGATGACGCTGTTCGCCAGCTACCTGCTGCGCCTGTGGGAAAAAGCGCTGGACGGCCCGCAGAACTACGACCTGAACACGACTGACTCGCTGGCCTACACCAGCGGCATGTACAATGCCCCGGACCCGCAGCACGAGTCCCAGAATCTGGATATGAAGGGAGGCGCAGCCCATGTCTGAGCCTGTTATCGAGGTGCGCCACCTCTCCAAGAGTTTCGGCACCCATGTTGTTTTGCGTGACGTGGACTTTACCGTCAACGCGGGCGACGTGACCTGCATCATCGGCGCGTCCGGCAGCGGCAAATCCACGCTGCTGCGCTGCATCAATCTGTTGGAGACGCCCACGAACGGCAAGGTGCTGTTCCACGGCAGTGACATCACGGCCACGGGGAGCGACCCCTGCGCCTACCGCGCCAAGGTGGGCATGGTGTTCCAGAGCTTCAACCTTTTCAATAACATGACCGTGCTGGACAACTGCACCGCGGGCCTGCGCTACGTGCTGCACCAGGACAAAGAGACCGCCAAAAAGACCGCACTCGAGAATCTGGAGAAGGTCGGCATGGCCCCCTACATCCACGCCAAGCCGCGCCAGCTTTCCGGCGGCCAGAAGCAGCGCGTTGCGATTGCCCGCGCTCTGGCGATGCAGCCCGAGGTGCTGCTTTTCGACGAGCCGACGTCCGCCCTTGACCCGCAGATGGTCGGTGAAGTGTTGGCCGTCATGCGCCAGCTGGCCAAAGAGGGCCTGACGATGATCGTCGTCACCCACGAGATGGCCTTTGCCCGCGACGTTTCGAGCCACGTCGTCTACATGGCCGACGGCGTCATCTGCGAGGAAGGCACCCCCGCCGACATTTTTGAGCACCCGCAGAATGCAAAGACTGTGGAGTTCCTGAGCCGGTTCCGGCAGGCGTAAATTGGTATAAATACGAAAGGTCGTGCTGACGATGGATCGTCGGCACGACCTTTTTTGTTTGTGATACCGGGATACGGCCCGGGAGGGAGGAATCCCGCCCCTACGGATGGCGGAAAGCTCGTGACGAAAGATGCAGGGGCGGTAACGGCAAGGCCGCGGGCGGCATATATGCCGCCCCTACAGAGCAATGATTTAAAGCAGAGTCCATCCCAAAATCAGCAGCCGTTTAACCCTGCGGGGGTTCGGGGGAACTCCCGCGTTTAAGGTGGAGGAAGGCCCACAGGCGTTAAGCGCGAACAGTAATACTGCGTTCGCGTAGCCTGTGGGCCTTCCGACTTCCTTTTTGGGGTTCTTAGGGGCGTGCAGCCCCTAAGTCGCGGGTCCGCTGCGTCGAAACAGCGGCAGTTTTCTTTGGTTCTTTCTTTTGCTGCCAAAAGAAAGAACAACTTCCCGGAAGGCAGCCGTTCCCGGTTCACCCCAGCGGCACGTCGATCTCATCCTCGATGGCAAAGCTGTAGATCGTCAGCTTTGTCACCGGTACGGCCAGCCGTTGGGCAAATGCGCGGCGGTAGAGCCTTAACTGCGCGGCGTACTCGTCGATGTAATATTGGGCGTCGCGGCTGCGGTCCGTCTTGTAGTCAAGGATCTCCGCGTGCTCGTCAAAGACCAGCACCAGATCGGCAATGCCCTGCACCAGCACCTCCGCCGCGGCGGCACTCCCCTGCCCTGCGGCGGGCGCGACCTCGGCGGCGGGCAGGGCCGTGATGAACGGTTCCTCCCGCAAAATCTGCTTTGCCAGCCGGATGCGCCGCCAGACCGCACTTGCAAAGAAGGGCCGCACGGCGTCCAAATCGAGCTTGTCCGCCAGCGCAGGGTCAAGCAGCTGCAAGTCGGTCTGCCGCCTGACCTCGGCGTCCAGATCGGGCGCGGGGCCGTCAAACGGCACGCTCTGCATAAAGGCGTGGATGGCTGTGCCGCGCTCGGCCCCTGTCATGCCGGTTTTCTGCAAGAACGCGGGGCGCTCCAGCGCTACGGGCCGCGCCGCGTGGGCCACGGCGCTGACGCTGACCTTGGCTGGCACCTTTTCCAGCGCCTCGCGCGGACTGCGCCAGGCAAAGCTGGCCTTCAGCATTTCCACCACTGCCGGGTCTGCCGCGGGGGCGGGCGGTGCGGGCGGCTGTTCGGTCTCCTCCGGCAGGGGCAGCACGCGGATGGCCAGCGGCGCGCGGTGCAGCCCGTAATGCGGCAGAAAGCTCGTGTACTCCCACAGTGCGCTGCTGCCCGGATGGAGCAGCGCCGCGGTCAAGATCCAGCCCGCCCAGCTCGTCATGCTGCGCATGGCCTCGGGGCCGGTGGCCTCGGCTGCAGCGCAGAGCGCCGGGAGCTTGAGGGAGGACGCCGTCTTTTTCAGCGGCACCGTGATAAGTAAAGCGTCCTGTGCGCGAGTCAGCGCCACATACAAAACGCGCATTTCCTCGCTCAATGTCTCGGTGCGGATGGCCTGTGCCAGCGCCGCGTAAGGCAGCGTTTTGAACCGCTTGGCCGCACGGGGCGCGCGCAGCATGACGCCGACGCCCAGCCGGCTATGGGTCAGCACCGGGCGGATGGCGTCGCTCTGATTGAATTTGTGGTCGGTGTCGGCCACGAACACCACGGGGAATTCCAGTCCCTTGGAGCGGTGCACCGTCATGATCGAGACGCACCCGGGCCGGGTCTGGCCGCCTGCGCTCTGGCTCAAACCGCCGTTGGCCGCAGCGGCGTCCATGGCACGGATGAGCGACGGCAGGCCCGCCCGGCCTGCACCGGCAGCCCAGGCCGTAAAGCTCAACAGATCCTCGCGGCAGCGCGGGCCGTCGGGCAGTGCGCCCACCGCGGCCAGATAGCCGGTGCGGGCCAGCAGCTCCTCGATCAGCTCGTCCACCGGCAGCGTGCGGGCCAGGCGGCGGTATTCGGTCAGGGCGTCGGTGAACAGCGCAAACCGCTGCGGCTCGCTGTAGAGCACCGCGCCGTACAAACTGCCTGTGGGCCGGGCGCGGCGCAGCGCCACAAGGTCGTCCGCCGTGTAGGGGAACATCGGGCTTAACAGCACCGCCGCCAGCGGGATGTCCTGCGCAGGGTTGTCGATGACGTGCAGCAGCGCCGCAAACGGGCGGATGTGCGGCTCGTCCAGCAGGTCGGTGGCGGAGTCCGCAAACACCGGGATGCCCGCGGTGCGCAGCGCACCCTCGTAGGCCGCAAAGCCCTTGCGCCCGCGCAGCAGAATGCAGAAGTCATCGTACCGGCAGGGCCGCGGGCCGTCTTTGCCGCGCACGGGGAAGCCCTGCCCGACCATCTCGGCAATGCGGCGGGCAATGACGGCGGCGTCGCCGTCCACGTCTGCACCGTCGATGACGTCGATCTCGCACATGCCCTGATAGGCCGCGTCCTTATCGCCGCCCACCACAAGCCGCTGGCCGTCGCCGTAATCGACGCCGCCCAGCCCCCGGGAGAAGAAGGTCTCAAACAGATAGTTGATGCCCGCAATGACGCCGGGCGCACTGCGGAAGTTCGCGTCCAGCGCCAGCGTGGACGGCAGCGGCGCGGGCTGCGGGTGGGGCTGCCAGCGCTGCTGCTTGTCCACAAAGATGCCGGGGTCGGCCAGTCGGAAGCGGTAGATGCTCTGCTTGATGTCGCCGACAAAGAACAGATTGTCGGCCTCGGGCCGTGCCAGCGCAAAATAAATCGCGTCTTGCAGTGCATTTGTGTCCTGATACTCGTCCACCAGCACGGCGGCGTACCGTGCGCTGACCGTGGCGCAGAGCGGTGTGCGCTCGTTGGTCTCGGTCAGCAGCAGGTCCAGCGTCAGGTGCTCATAATCTGCGTAGTCCAGCACCTTTTCGGCGCACTTGGCCGCAAAGCAGCTGTCGGCAAACGCCTGGGTCGCCCGCACCAGCGCGGCCACCAGCGGCGCAGCGCGGCGGCGGTCTGCGGCGAACTCCTCCGCCGTGCAGAGCAGCACGTCCTTTTGCAGGCTCGTCATCTGGTCCTTGGCACGGTCCCGCAGCTGGGACGCGGCGGACGCACACTGGTTGGCATCCTTGCCGCCCTTGACGCTGCCCGCGCGCCGCCAGCCGGTCAGGACGGCGTCCAGCGCAGCCAGGCTCTTGTCCCAGTCGCCTTCCTTTAGATAGTAGCAGAGGTTTTTCACCCGCGCGGCGTCGTCCTGCATGACGGCGGTGTAGGCCCGGTCTGCAGCCTCGTCGCGGGCCGCAATGGCTGCGCCGCTTTCCAGCAGCGTTTTGGCACCCTGTGCACGGGCCAGCGCAATGCCCAGCAGTTCTTTGCCCCAGAGCGTATCCTTCGGCGGGGCGTCCTGCTGCCACATTGCGGCAAAGGCCGCCAGCGATGCCGCCGGGTGGGGCAGCGCGCGGGTAAAGTGGTAGAGGTCGAGGATCGCGTCCCCCGCCGTATTGTCGGTGCGGCCCCGGTCATACAGGTCGGCAAAGGCGCGGAAGTCAGGGTCCTGATAGGCAGTCTCCAGCGTCGCAGCCAGCGTCTCCTGCTCAATACGGGCCAGATCGGCCTCGTCCGCCGTCTCAAAATCCGGCGGTACATCGAGCATCGCAAAGTGCTGCTGCACAAAATGCAGGCAGAACGCATCCACCGTGCCGATGGACGCACGCTGCAACAGCAGCTGCTGGCTGCGCAGATGCAGATCGCCGGGGTGGGCGCGGACCTCCTGCGCCAGGCGGGTCGTGATGTCGGCACGCAGCTTGGCCGCGGCGGCATTCGTGAAGGTCATAATGAGCAGCTGGTTCGCGTCCACCGGGTGGACCGGGTCGGTGATAAGCCCGACGACGCGCTCGACCAGTACGCGGGTCTTGCCGGAGCCGGCAGCCGCCGAGACCAGCAGACTGCCTCCCCGCGCGGAGATGGCCGCTGCCTGCGCCGGGGTAAATTGAATTTTGGGTTGTTCGGGCATGGGGGTGTCTCCTTTTTATGAAAAGGCTTCCACTGCGGGGGGAAGGCGTTCTCATTCCGCAAACGGGTCATCCTTGATGTTGATCGTTCTCTCGTGCTCACCGTCGCGGTGGGTGCAGGCGCAGCGGAACTCACAGTAGGTGCAGGGGGATCTGCCGCCGGTGCAGAGCGGCTCGGCGTCAATGCGGCCGCTGTACAGATTCTTCGCCATATCAATGAGAAGTCCGTCCAGATGGTCGCGGATGCGGCCCAACTTGGCCGTGTCGGCCAGCGTGCTTTTGGCGTTCAGCGGCTTGCCGGTCTTGGCGCTGAAGGACAGCGGCACAAACTCGCCGGTGCCCTTCGTGTCCATGGCGCGGTAGATGCTCTCCTCGTCCAGCAGCAGGCCGTTCATCGGGTAGGTCGGGGCAGGGTCGGCATCGTCGCCCAGCTCGCTGCGATCCACGCTCTTGGGCGCGGGGTCGGCCAGCAGGTATTCGACGCCCGCCGCCGTCGCACCCGGGAACTGCCGCTTGGCGTTGCGCTCCAGCGTGAAAAGATACAAAAGCATCTGGCAGTCGAGGCCGCAGTAGACCTCTTTCAGCTTAAACTCCTTGCCGCCGGTCTTGTAATCGACGACGCGCAGATAGGTGCGGCCCAGCTTTTCCAGCGGCATGGCATCGACGCGGTCCACCGTGCCGACGATGCGCACGATATGACCCGCGCCGTCGTCCAGCTCCACCGGGTCAACGCGGGGCGCGTCGGGGTCGTCGGCGTCGGGACGGTCATCAATGCGCAGCTCAAACGCGACGGGCTGAAAGCCCGACTGCCGCAAATCGCGCTGGATGAACCCCAGCAGCCCCACCAGGTTGCGGCGGATGCGCCCGACAAGGTACTCCATCCGCAGTGTCATGCCGGGCAGGTTGGCTGTGGTGTACTCGTCCACCAGATCGTTGACGAGCGTCTCCAATTCCTCCGGTGTCAGGTCCTTAAACGCCTCACCCTGGCGGCGCAGGGCGTTTTCCAGTACCCAGTGGGTCAGCGTGCCGCTGATGTTGGGGGCCAGCTCGGCCTTCTGCCGCGGCGCGGCCTTTAAAATGTACTGCAAAAAGTAGCCGAACGGGCAGTATTGGTATTTTTCGAACCGGGTCGGGCTGATGTGCAGCCCCGGGCCGAGCAGGGCTTCCAGCGCAGCGGTGTCCTCGACGCGCTGCTCCGCACCGGCGGTGTCGGTGGCGCGGCGGACGGCCTCATAGCCGGGGGCCAGATTCGGGCTTTCGTCCAGCACGGCGCGGACGGCGGCACCGGCAGCGCCCTGTCCGGGGTCCTGCGTCAGCGTGCCGAGCATATCCAGCGCGGC
>ULTA01008502.1_pt1 | contig 12747 bp, 8 predicted proteins | sample 1957181 | NCBI WGS metagenome assembly ULTA01 (sample SAMEA4835722, study PRJEB28245) | human gut metagenome | biome: gut microbiome; material: fecal sample | place: Denmark | collected 2008
GTTGAACGGCGATAAGATATTGACCGTTCGTTATCAACTGGGAAACAGGGATCGTCGGGCAATGGCTCCCGAACTGGGTACGCAGTCGAACAACTGGAGTAATCAGGAATCAGCCCGCCGGAAAGGTTTTAACGCCGATATTGTTGAGTTAAGTAATTTGCGTGATGAAGTACAAATCCGCACTATTTATAAGCCTGACAATACTTCTTCCATTGCCGATTTGAAACTGCATTGGGATGGAGACCGTGCGATGTTTACCCAGACAATGTCTGACAATCGTTGGAATGTGTTTGAAGTAAAACTGAATAACGGCGATTGTAAGAAATTGATTGATAATCCCGAACCTGATTTGGAATTTTATGACGGGACTTATCTGCCGGATGGACGTATCATAGCCAATTCGAACATCGGTTACCAGGGAGTACCCTGTGTCAATGGGAGCGACCCTGTAGGAAACATGGTACTTTATACGCCGCAGAGTAAAAATCTCCGCCGTCTGACATTTGATCAGGATGCAAACTGGAATCCGGTGATTATGAATAACGGACGTGTGATGTATACTCGTTGGGAATATACTGACCTGACTCACTATTACACCCGTATTGTGATGAACATGAATCCTGACGGGACGGAGCAAAAGGCACTGTATGGAAGTGGTTCAATGTTTCCCAACAGTACATTTGACGTGCAACCTTTACCCGGTTATGCTTCTGCCTTTGTCGGAATCATTTCGGGACATCACGGGGTGGCACGTTCGGGACGTCTTATTCTGTTCGACCCGGCAAAAGCGCGTAAAGGAGCCGCCGGTATGTTGCAGGAGATTCCTCATCGCAACCGTCCCATTGTTGAAGAAGTGAAAGATAGGTTGGTCGACGGGGTATGGCCTCAATTTATCAAGCCTTCTCCACTCAATGATACTTATTTTCTGGTTGCCGCAAAATTGGATAAGAATGATTTGTGGGGTATCTATCTGGTAGATAAGTTTGATAACGTGACTTGTCTGCATAAAATGGAAGGGGAAGGATATATCAGTCCGATAGCCGTGCGCAAAACGGTGACTCCGCCTGCTATACCCGACCGGGTGAAACTGGACGATAAGCAGGCAACGGTCTTTATACAGGATATTTATGAAGGTGAAGGATTGAAGGGGATTCCGCGTGGAACGGTGAAGTCGCTCCGTTTACACGCTTATGAGTATGCTTATGTCCAGACACAATCTGACCATAACTGGCATGGTATCCAGTCGGGTTGGGATATTAAACGTATGTTGGGTACCGTACCGGTGGAGGAAGACGGCTCGGTTATTTTTAAAATTCCTGCCAATACTCCGGTTTCTATCCAACCCTTGGATAAGGATGGAGTGGCTGTACAATGGATGCGTAGCTGGCTGACAGGGCAACCGGGAGAGATTGTCTCTTGTGTGGGATGTCATGAAGATCAGAACCAGATTGTAATCCCGAAACGTGTGATTGCTTCACAGAAAGCACCGCATGCTCTCACTCCCCCGGAAGGAGGAACCCGTTCATTTACTTTTGATCTGGAGGTACAACCTATTTTGGATCGTGCCTGTATCGCTTGCCACAATGGTGAGGGAAAAGCATTCGATCTGCGTGGGGGCAAGAAAGATGGCAAGGGATATGGAACATCCTATCTCAATCTTCATCCTTATGTGCATCGTCAGGGCGGTGAGGGAGATATGGTGGTACTTTATCCTTATGAATATCATCCTAATACCAGTGAGTTGGTCCGTCTTTTGAAAAAAGGACATTATAATGTGCAACTGACGGATGCGGAGTGGAGGAAAATTTATAACTGGATTGACTATAATGCTCCCGACAAAGGATATTTCAATGCTAATGTTCTGAAATCGTTCCCGTATCAGGGATACGACCAGATAGAACGCCGCAAGCAACTGACCGATAAATATGCGGGCGGTGCCGGAGTGGATTGGAAAAAAGAGATTGCCGATTATGCTGCCCAACTGAAAAACAAAGGTGAGATAAAACCGGTAATGCCCAAGAAGGTGAGTCCTGTGAAGGAGAAAGTCCTGAAGGTAAAAGGGTGGCCGTTTGCTCCGGACAGGGTAAAGGAAATGTTAGCCGATGAGAAAGAGACCGTTAAGGTGTTGGAAATAGCTCCGGGCATTCAAATGACATTTGTACGTATTCCTGCGGGTGAATTTGTTATGGGCAGTTACCATGGGGAGCCGGACACTTATCCCACTACCAAGGTGAAGATAGATAAAGCGTTCTGGATGGGCGAACTGGAAGTGACTAACCAACAGTATAATACTATATTCCCGCAGCATGACAGCCGTTATGTGGATCAACAGTGGAAAGATCATGTCGTACCGGGGTATCCGGCTAATAAACCGGAGCAGCCTGTTATCCGCGTAAGCTATAATGACGCAATGGAATATTGTAAGATATTGAGTCAAAAGACCGGACTGAACATTACGCTTCCTACCGAAGCGCAATGGGAATGGGCGTGTCGTGGAGGAAGCGACGAGGATTTCTGGTTTGGTAACTTGAATGCGGATTTCGGTAAGAAAGATAACTTGGCCGATGTGACAACCAACAAGTTTGCAGTGAGTGGAGTCGATCCGCAGCCGATGTCTCCCGAATCGCCCTGGTACAAGTATTATACGTTCCTTCCTAAAGCAGCCAATGTGGATGACGGAAGTTTGGTGCAGGTAGGAGGAAAGAAGTATGAGGCAAATCCGTTCGGATTATACTGTATGCATGGCAATGTTGCCGAATGGACGCGTTCGGATTATGTCCCTTATCCGTATAAAGAGAATCCGAAAAAGGTTTCCGAATATAAAGTGGTTCGTGGCGGTTCGTATATTGAACGGCCGAAATATTCCACAGCATACTCACGTAAGGGATTCTATCCTTATCAATGTGTGTTTAATGTCGGTTTCCGTGTCATTATCGAAGATTAATCGAATATACTAATGAAAGCTACTCTGAAAAGACTGATTTCCTCTTCAACAACGACTATTGTGTTGTTGCTTGTATATGGCGCAGGTTTGGCGATTGCTACTTTTATTGAGAAGTATCAGGGGAGTGAAGTAGCCCGATCGGTGGTGTACTGTTCTCCTTTGTTTTTCCTTCTTCAATTTTTGATAGTACTCAATTGGTTGGCTATCGTTATCAGGCAACGTTCGCTGAAAATGCGCAAATGGGGAATGTTAGTTACTCACGGGGCTTTCATTCTAATTCTGCTGGGAGCATTGGTATCTCATCTTTATGGTGAGGAAGGTATTCTTCATTTGCGTGAGGGAGAGACGAGCAATCGCTTCGCTGTCCGTCACGCCGGTGAAGTGACTTACCATACGCTGCCTTTTAGTGTGGAACTGATAAATTTTACATTAACCCGTTATCCCGGTTCGTCCAGCCCGTCTGCGTATGAAAGTGAGTTGCTGGTACATCTGGATGGAGAAGTCATTTCGGAACGGGTTTATATGAATAATGTGCTGGATGTGAAAGGTTATCGTTTCTTTCAGGCTTCTTATGATCAGGATGAACAGGGTACGGTGCTTTCTGTCAACCGTGATGTGGCTGGACGTACCATCACTTACACCGGATATGCTGTTCTGTTGCTCGGTCTGGTATTGTGTTTTGTAGACAGGCGTTCACGCTTTATGTTACTCAGCCGGCGGTTGAAGGCGTTGCGTTGTTCGTTCTTTCTTATGTTGTTGACGCTCTCTTCTTTGACGGTTCATGCCGGTGAGACCTCGGTACAAGCGAGGGAGGCAGTGCTGAAAGACGTCATTGATAGCGGGCATGCTGCCCGTTTTGGTGCATTGCCCCTTCAGTCGGGAAGAGGGCGTGTACTTCCTGTCAATACCTTCTCGTCTGAAGTATTGAGGAAACTGCATAAGTCTGATTCCTTTTATTCTTTAAATTCCGACCAGTTTCTTCTTAGTGTTTTGACAATGCCGGAACATTGGACGTATATTCCATTTATTGCTGTTCCCGGCAAGGAATTGAGTGACTTTTATCAGTTGCCGTCCGGACAATGCGCCTATATGGATGTATTTGATGCGGACGGGAATTATAAATTGCAGAAGAAGTTGGAAGAAGCATACGGTAAGATGCCTGCTGCGCGGACTCGTTTTGATAAAGACCTGATTAAGTTTGACGAGCAGATTAACATCTTTCATCAGTTGCTTAATTGGCAGCTGTTGAATCTCTTTCCGAAAGAAGACGACCCGCAACATACGTGGTATGCTCCGGGGGATGATTTGTCGGCTTTTTCGGGAAAAGACTCGATGTTTGTCTCCCGGGTGTTGGCTTGGTATGTGGAAGAAGTACAGACTTCCTTGCAGAGTGGCGACTGGACAAAGCCTGATGAAATAGTAGGTATGATTTCCACTTATCAACAGGCAAAGAATAAGATAGCCGGTGTCACTTCCGGGAAAATGGAGGCGGAGATAAAATATAACCGTTTGGATGTGTTCAGCCAGTGCAAGAAAGGATATCTGATTTTTGGCGGGTTATTGCTGGTGTTTGCTTTTGCTTCTTTATTCAAGCGTGCCCGTTGGATGCGTTGGGCAAGTCGGGCACTTGGTGTGGCTGTCCTGGCGGTTTTTCTTTTCCATACGTACGGAATGGGGATGCGCTGGTATATTGCAGGATATGCTCCGTGGAGCAATTCATATGAAACAATGGTCTACGTTGCCTGGGCTACGGTTTTTGCCGGTTGGCTGTTCGCGCGTCGTAGTCTGCTGACTTTCGCTTTGGCTACGTTGTTCGGTGGAGTCATCTTGTTTGTATCGGGACTGAACTGGATGGACCCGCAGATAAATCCGCTTGTTCCTGTTCTCAAGTCGCCGTGGCTGATGTTTCATGTAGCTGTTATTGTAGGTGCATACGGATTCTTCGGTATCAGTTGCCTGCTCGGACTGGTCAATCTGGTGATGATGAGTCTTAAGAAGGCAGTGCTGGCACAGCGGATAAAAGAATTGAGTATTATCAACGAAATGTCTCTTCTGATTGGACTGGCTTTGATGACGATAGGAACATTTCTTGGAGCTATCTGGGCTAATGAGTCGTGGGGACGTTACTGGGGGTGGGACCCGAAAGAGACGTGGGCGCTGGTTACGATGATCGTTTACGCCATTGTCACTCATCTTCATCTGGTGCCGTTCAGAAACAGCCTATGGCTGTTCAACATAGCTTCGGTAGTCGCTTTTTACAGTGTGTTGATGACGTTCTTCGGAGTGAATTATTTCCTAAGTGGTATGCATTCCTATGGACAAAACGACCATGTCGGAGGAATGTTTGTCTATCTTTTGCTGTCGGTACTTTTGGTCGCGCTGATTGGATTTATCTCTTTCGCGAGAAGGCAGAAACAGAATAGCTAATCGAATGTAATGATGTGTAGTATGAAGAATTTTATATTGTTAGTTGCTTTATTCCTTGTTGCACCGTTTGCTCAAGGCAGTTCCCCTCAGCATCTGTTGGTCGGTGGTTCCGGCTGGAATAAGATTGCCATAATCAATAAAGACACAAAAGAAATAGTCTGGGAATATCCCCTGGAAAAAGGCTGGGAATGTAACTCGGTGGCAGCCACGAAAGCGGGAGAAATTCTTTTTTCCTACTCCAAAGGAGCAAAAATGATAACCCGTGACGGGCGGGAACTCTGGAATATCGCCGCACCCGCAGGATGTGAGATGCAGACGGCATGTATATTGCCGGACGGTAATGCATTAGTAGCTTGGTGCGGTCATCCGTCTACCATTCTGGAGGTAAATATGAAAGGAGAGGTCCTTTCTAAAACCGAGTTTGAAACAGGGATCGAACGTCCTCATGCACAATTCCGTCAAATAAACAAGAATAAGAAAGGCAATTATCTTGTGCCTTTATTTGCCACTTCGGAAGTGCGTGAAATTGCCCCTAATGGTCAACTGCTGAATAGTGTAAAGCTCTCCGGTACTCCTTTTTCCTCTGCTTTTCTGGACAACGGAGACTGTCTGGTTGCTTGTGGAGACGCTCATTGTTTCGTGCAACTGAATCTTGAATCGAACCGGATTGTTCGCCGGGTGAATGCCAATGACATAGAAGGTGTACAACTCTTTTTTGTAGCCCAACTCTTTCCTTTGCAGAATGGGGGACTTTATATCTGTAACTGGCAAGGGCACGACCGCGAAGCCGGTAAAGGGAAACACCCCCAGTTGGTCGAGATTGATTCGGAAGGCAAAGTTGTGTGGCAACTGAATGATAAAGTTAAATTCGGCATGATTTCTACTATTTGTCCGATTCGAGAATAGTGTCGGACCGTTTATTTTGTACATTTACCGGGTGATATAAATCCTATTCTTCTAACGCAATGAAATGGCAACTCTGTAAATAGCTTCGCTTATATGGATGGTGAATAACGGAAAGAGCTGTTGTCCCCAACTGTCTGTGGCTTTACATAAGTCGCAGGATGTTTTGTCAGTCTATATCGGAAACTATATAAAAGAAGTTATAATACAATGAATACGAAAGTATATCCTCGCACCAATGATTTTCAGACTATCTATCTGAATACAGTCATAAAGAATCCTGCCATTATTGTAGGCGATTACACTATATATAATGATTTTATAAATGACCCGCTTGATTTTGAGAAGAACAACGTTCTATATCATTATCCTATTAACAAAGACCGGTTGATAATTGGTAAGTTCTGTTCTGTTGCTTGCGGAACCAAGTTCCTTTTTAACAGTGCGAACCATACCTTGCGTTCTTTATCCAATTATACATTCCCTCTTTTCTTTGGAGAATGGGGCTTAGATAAAGAAGATATCGCTTCGGCTTGGGACAACAAAGGTGATATAGTGATAGGTAATGATGTGTGGATCGGGTATGAAGCAGTTATCATGTCCGGAGTGCATGTTGGGGATGGAGCGGTCATAGCATCACGGGCAGTAGTTACGAAAGATGTGCCTCCTTATACGATAGTAGGAGGAACACCTGCCAGGGAGATACGGAAACGTTTCGATATCGATACAATCACTCAATTGCAGGAATTGCAATGGTGGAATTGGAGCATGGAAAAGATATCGAGATGCCTGCCTTGTATAATGGACGGGAAGATGGATGAATTATTGGAATTTCGACCATGACTTGATTGAAACATGATATGTTTTTCGTTTCTTCATACGTCCGATAAGCTGATTAGTAATGGTCGGCTCTGCCTCTCTGGTATCGGGTAAAACATTGATAAATAACCTAATTTGAATCAAACATTTTTCCATATTGGTTCGTTTAATAAAAAACGAACTTAATATGTGTCAGGTATGAAATCTTTTATTTTAATGGTGATAGCCATGGTGTGTGCGGTTTCTTTGGAAGCACAGAATAAGTCTTTTTATGACTTCACTGTGAGAACAATTGACGGTAAGGAATTTCCTCTTTCATCTTTGAAAGGGAAGAAAGTGTTGGTAGTGAATGTAGCTTCCAAATGCGGACTGACTCCACAATATGCCAAGTTGCAGGAATTGTATGAGAAGTATAAGGATAAGAACTTTGTTATTATCGGCTTCCCTGCTAATAATTTTATGGGGCAGGAACCGGGAAGTAATGAGGAAATTGCCAAGTTCTGTTCATTGAACTATGATGTCACTTTTCCGATGATGTCCAAGATTTCTGTTAAGGGCAAAGATATGGCACCGCTTTATCAATGGCTGACAGAAAAGAAACTGAATGGGAAAGAGGATGCCCCGGTCCAGTGGAACTTTCAAAAGTTTATGATTGACGAGAACGGAAACTGGATTGGGTTCGTTGCCCCCAAAGAGAGTCCGTTCTCCGAGAAAATCCTTACTTGGATAGAGAAGAAATAAGGGATACTTTCTTCAACTCTTCTTCAAAGTTGGGAGTGAAAATGCCTTTGCCTAAGTTCTCTTTTATTTCTTTGACCGTCCAAAACCGTCCTCCGTCCAGTTCGTCGCTGGGGTGGATCTCACCGTCGTAAACTGTTTTATGAACAAATACGAGCTCTTTTTCACGTTCGGACTCGAACACATAATGAGTCAGAAGCTCAGGAGTAAAGTCCGTGATGCCTAACTCCTCACGGACTTCCCGCTTCAGAGCTATTTCTACACTTTCTCCTAAATCAATATGTCCGCCTACGGCTGTATCCCATTTCCCGGGCTGGATGTCTTTCCACTCGGGACGTTTTTGTAGATACAACTCTCCTTTGGTATTGAAGATGTGCAGGTGGACAACCGGATGAAGCAATCTGCTGCCGCTATGACATTCTCCACGAGTGGCGGCTCCGGTGATATTTCCCTGTCCATCGACAACGGGAAACATTTCTTGGTTATTATCACTTGGCATAATAGTCGCTATTATTTTCTTATCAGCAAGATTATATCGTAACTTACAATAGATATTTTTACGGTATTAATAAGGAAGAATCTCCATAACTCAGGAATCTGAAATCGTGGCTCAGGGCATAATCGTAAATCGTGCGCCAGTTCCCTTTCACGAAAGCGGAAACCAATAGAAGCAAGGTACTTTGCGGCTGGTGGAAATTAGTAACCATTGCTTTCACTATTTTATACTGATAACCGGGAGCTATGATGATCTGCGTACTGGTATGAAGTGCTTCAAGCCCGTTTCTGTCGAGATACCCCAATATCTTTTGTAGGGCAACAACCGGAGGAATCTGGTCGTACTTTTCGTATGGCTGCCATTGTCTGACGTGCAGTTCCTGTTCCGTAGCGTCCGGATGATCGGCCAATGTGACCCCTATATGATACAAGCTTTCGAGCGTGCGCACGGAAGTGGTGCCTACGGCAATGGCGCAACCGTCATGGTCGATCAATTTCTTGATTGTATTCCGGTTGACGGATATATATTCCGTGTGCATCTCGTGTCCTTCAATTTCCTCGCTTTTCACCGGCTTAAAAGTTCCTGCCCCTACGTGCAATGTCAGTTCCTCAAGGTCTATGCCTTTTTCCTGCAATGCTTCCAGTACTCGCGGGGTGAAATGCAATCCGGCAGTAGGTGCGGCTACCGAACCTTTTATTTTGGAGTAAACAGTCTGATATGTTTCCTTGTCGCTTTCCTCCGTATTCCGGTTCAGATAGGGTGGGATAGGAAGCTCTCCGAACACTTCGAGGATATCGGCGAAAGTTACTTCGGGGTTATTCCATGCGAAGTCTACCCAATGGCTGGTACCTTTGCATTCTCCTCTCGTTGCTGTCAGAGTAATAGGAAAGCCTTTGACGGTCATTTCCCGTTTCAGTGTCCCGTCCTTCCATTTCTTCAGATTGCCGATCATGCAGAGCCATGCGGCGTGTTCCGTTTGCTGGAAGTTCAGTACATAATCATTGGGCTGAATCGGTTCGAGACAGAATACCTCAATCAGTGCACCTGTTTCTTTGCGGAAGTGAAGGCGCGCCTGGATGACTTTTGTATTGTTGAATATCATTAGGCTTCCTTTCGGCAGATATTCCGGTAAGGAAGTGAAAGTATCTTCGGTCACTTCACCGTGGCGATACACCAATAGTTTCGACTGGTCGCGAACGGGTAGCGGGAATTTGGCAATACGTTCATCCGGCAATGGATAGTTGTATTCGCTAATATGGATATGTTTCGGATTCTCTTTCATTGTTGCTTGGTATAATAAGTTCTATTTGTTGCTTGTCCCATATTTTTTAGCTTTCATCCTGGAATAAAAAGAAAGAGGTTAGATTTTACTCTAACCTCTTGAAGATCAATTCGTCGGGATGACAAGATTCGAACTTGCGACCACACGCCCCCCAGACGCGTACTCTACCGGGCTGAGCTACATCCCGAATTGCGGTTGCAAAAGTACTGATTAATTTTTAAATAGCAAATAATTTGCTTGATTTTTGTTTTATCAATTCACTTGAATAAGGTTTCTAACTGTTATAGAGCTAAAAGAATGAGGCTCGGTGAAGACAGGGATGACAAAGTATTGCGCAGCTTCTTCAGACTTGCCGTAAACCAATTGTTGGACATTAGGAGAAAAGTTCCTCTCCATTCATAGTAAACTTCCAATTATCAAGAAACAAAGTTGTTTTTCATTAATTGCAATCTATAAATGAAAGTTCCGTTTTTATAAATGAAACTTGCATTTATAAAAACGAAGGCTTCGTTTATAGTTTATTGCCGGTGCACAATCAGTTTAGTATCAATTAATGGCAAGTTTACTGTCAATCAGAAAGAAATTTGTTGTTAATAGATGAGTTGCTATATACCTGTTCTCATACGTGCGGCATTAGCTATTTCTTTGTTTTTGAATGCCATAAAAAACTTTTCTGTTTATAATAAATCTAAATACAGACTGGGGTAAAGAACTAAGGGAGGGGCGTTTTGTTTATAAAATAATGCAAATAATTAGTATGTAATTTCCTCTGTATAATACTTTATTTCCTTTTTTAACGAATGGTAAATTTGGATATTATACATTTGTGGAAAGTCTTTAAGAGAGAGGTGATAAATGCAAAACAACAAAAACAAAGAAACGTTAGAGATATATGTCTTAGGTGACGATTTCAAGTATTATGAGAATCTGAAGTATCTTCCTTTAACTTCTTATCCTTCTAATATTCAATCAGCTTTGATTGTATATAGTTTGAGAGGAACGGCTAAAATCAGTGTGCACGAAGACGTGCATTGGATACAACCTGATGAGTTAATCATATTGTTGCCCGGACAATTTGTTTCATTCAGTGAACCTAGTGAGGACTTTTTAACTGTCACAATGGTAATATCTTCCTCTATGTTCGGCGATGCCCTAAGTGGTGTACCGCGCTTTTCTCCGCATTTCTTTTTCTATATGCGGAGCCATTATTATTATCCTCAGAATGAACGTGATGTTCTGCGGATATATAACTATTTGGGAATGATAAAAGATAAGGTGATGTCTACTGACGCGTACAGGAGGGAATTGATTATTCATTTACTGAGGTATCTGTATCTCGAACTGTTCAATGCTTACGAGAAAGAATCGATGTTGGTGAATACCCGTAAGGATACCCGTAAAGAGGAATTGGCAAATAAATTCTTCAGCCTTATCATGAAGCACTTCAAAGAGAATAAGGATGTGGCTTTTTATGCGGACAAATTATGTATCACTTCCAAATACCTGACCATGGTAATCAAGGAAACGAGCGGAAAGTCTGCTAAAGACTGGATTGTTGAATATATTATACTGGAGATAAAGGCTCTGTTGAAAAACACGAGCCTGAATATTCAGGAAATTGCGATTAGGACGAACTTTGCTAATCAATCGTCGCTTGGACGTTTTTTTAGAAAACATACGGGGATGTCATTGTCCCAGTATCGAATGAGTCATTTGGATTGAGAAAGTGGGGATGATTGCGATGCAATTATCAATATATATGGGAGAATAAGGGAATCAAGAAAGGGGAGTGGTGTTGAAGCCATTCCCCTTATATTTTTATTTTTGTCCGGACTGGGTCAGATTCCCATGCATTCACGGTAGAAGTCCAGCATTTCGAAAATTGTATCTTTGTCGGCGATCTGATTGATACGGATGTCTCCGATATCTTTCAGCAGTGTGAAGTTGATGGTGCCGGAAGTGTTCTTCTTGTCATGTGTCATAAACGCGTATAGTTGCTCGTACTTCTTGCAGTCGAATGTGAATACGCCATAGTTGTCCTTGATAAATTGGATCGTCTGACGCATCTTCTCTTTGGGGAAACCTACTTTGAGATGGGATAGATACAGTTCGCAGACAATTCCCCAAGCTACTGCATATCCGTGGAGTATGGGACGGTTTTCTGCCAGTGCCATACTTTCGAATGCGTGTCCTACCGTATGTCCCAAGTTCAAGGCCTTGCGGATTCCATGTTCAAACGGGTCCTGCTCTACGATGTCTTCTTTCACTTGCACCGACCGGCCGACCAGTTGCTTGAGGGCGGTATAATCAATGTCCGAGGTATTGAAATTCAGTAATTCGGCCCAATGTGCAGTATTGCTGATTAGTCCGTGTTTCAACATTTCTGCATATCCGGAGAAGAAATTATGTGCATCCAGCGTCCGTAAGAATTCTGTTTCGATTAATACGCTGTTTGCCGGGGCAAATGAGCCGATTTCGTTTTTCAGTCCGTTGAAGTTGATTCCTGTCTTACCACCGACAGAGGCATCTACCATTGCCAGTAAAGTTGTCGGTATATTGATGTACGCAATACCGCGTTTGAAAGTGGCGGCGGCAAAACCTCCCAAATCGGTTACCATTCCTCCACCAAGGTTGATGAGCAATGAGTGGCGTGTAGCTCCCTGGGTACTTAGTGACATCCATACGGAAGCCAGTGTCTCTAGTGTCTTATGCACGTCTTCGGCTCCGATGCAGATTTCAATTGCATCTTTCAATGCGGGGAGTTCCTTCAAGGCAGGCAGGCAGAGACGTCGGGTATGCTCGTCTGTGAGGATGAATAATTTGTCATGCGGACACTGTTCTATGGCGCGGCTAAGGCTTGTTTCCAAGCTTTCGCAGAGAATAACTTCTTGTTTACTCATGATTCTTTTGCTTTTTTACTTTGCAAATGTATATAAAATATCTTTTTTTACTTACTTTTGTCTCGTTAAAACGTTCAAATCATGAAAGCATTATTACCCGTATTTTGTCGTCCTGTGGGATATTTGGTCTTGTTGATAGCTCTGTTCATTCTTCCTGTGCTGTATATACAAGGAATGGTGACCGATCATAATCTGTTATTTTATAAAGAATGTACGAAGTTGCTGATGATGTCAGGAT
>ULTA01028832.1_pt1 | contig 12675 bp, 17 predicted proteins | sample 1957181 | NCBI WGS metagenome assembly ULTA01 (sample SAMEA4835722, study PRJEB28245) | human gut metagenome | biome: gut microbiome; material: fecal sample | place: Denmark | collected 2008
GAATTGAGAAAAGAGGTTTAGCAGTAATTCAGCAACGATTTGACTCCGAGACGAAAAGTACATGGTGGAGCGAAGTTGACCCTTGGATTACTGACGCTTTATATTTGCACCCTGATTTTCGAGAATATTTTGAAATGAGGGCTGGGGCTTGTACGGACGGACTATACCCTACTGTAACGGTTCGCCAAATTATGTGGGCATTAAAAATGAAACCAATTCAGAAAGAACGATGGGAAACCGTATTCGATAGACGGGATATCTAAGCGCAAAAAACGCATCTCCCTTTATGAAAAACCATTGAATTTTGAAGGGAGACATGGATTATGAAAACACTAAAGAACAAGTTATATGCTGTAGTATTACTTATTTGCGGGTACTTACCGGTACTTATTGACAAAGATGCAACAGCGTTAGTATTCTTTGCGTTTATCGCAATACCGTTGTTCTTTGCAAAAGAAAACTGGATTTATTGAGGATTGAGCCGCTAACAACGGCTCTTTTCTTTTCGCCAAAATTACAGCTCCTGTTATGGAAAACAATGCTATTTGAAAGGAGTAAAAGGAGCATGGACGAAATGAAAATTGGTTCTAAATTCACTACGAGCATTATCTCGAAATTGGCGAGTTTGGCAATCCGAAAGAAATTTGGTTATGATGTAAAACTGAATTTGAATGAGGTAAAAGCCACAGTCGTTGACGGAAAGACGCATGTTCATCTGGATATAGATGCTGATCTTGAGAAAGATGAACTTACTAAAATCCTGAAAAGTATTGGTTTGTAAAATCTGAAAGGAGCTGCTAACAACGGCTCTTTTCTTTTGCCGCGCGAAATTTACAAGTCTTATTATGAGAGACGGGTTAGCTCAGTTGGTAGAGCGCCACACTTCCGTGGAGGTCGTCGGTTCGAATCCGATACAGTCTCTCTTGCTTTTTATTTTCGCATGAAAGGAGAAAAGACATGAGCATCGATCAGCTTGATTTAATCTTGTATGACATGTACCGCATGGACGCTTGGCTGCCGCCTTTGTTTGGTAAATGGACTGAAGATTATAAAAAAGCGAGTTACTCACAATGGGCTGTCGACGAACTCAGAGATTTTATCGCCGAACGGATTTACCCTCGAAAAGAAGGGTCTATTGATGAATTCTGTAAGCTCACGCACGAATTCATGATGAAGACAGCTAAGTATGCGAGGGTGAATCCAAACACAAGTCTTATGTTCCGATCTGCCAGTGAAATGGCAGCTAACATTTTAGACCTTCTAAGGGCTATGGAATAACAAAAACATGAAAGGAGAAAAGACATGAGCAAAAACCAAGCAATTCAAAAGTTGCTGCATAAGTCAGGGCTTTGCATCAGGAAATACTCGCCTGTTGCTTTGTCTTTTGTAGCATCAGCCGGCGTTGTGGTTACTGCAATCGCCGCAGCCAAAGCGACCCCACGAGCAGTAGCGTTAGTTTATGCAGACAGTCGCAAAAAGCATGATGGCGATCCATATGCGTACACCAAGAAAGAGGCATTCATCGCTGCATGGAAATGTTATATTCCGGCAGTAGCATTTGGAGCTTCTACTATCGCTTGCATTATGGGTGCCAATGCCCTAAACCGACGCCAACAGGCAGCACTAACAAGTGCGTATGCGCTCGTCCAAAGTTCTTATAAGGAGTATAAAGATAAGCTGAAAGAACTCTATGGCGAAGAAGCTCATAATGCCATCATAGATTCTATCGCCAAAGAAAAGTGCAAGGACATCAGCATATCTGCGAATGGAGGTTGGTACGATTCTTCCCTCGATTTTGGTGAAGGCATGGAACCAGAAGTCTCCCGCACTTTTTACGATAGCTTTTCGCAGAGATATTTTGAGTCAACCATCGAAAAGGTCATTCAGGCTGAGTACCATCTGAACCGCAATTTCATGTTCGCAGGGGTCATCCCACTTAACGACTTTTATGAGTTTCTTGGACTTGAAAAGACGGAACTCGGAGACGCTGTTGGATGGTCAAACTGTAATGGTGATATTTATTGGATCGACTTTAATCATCACCGACTCACTTTGGATGACGGCATGGAGATCTATGTCATCGACATGGTTTTTGAGCCGACAGCCGAGTGGATGGAAGATCTGTAAGTTCGCAAAAAATACATTTCACTTTATGAAAACGAAAAGGAGGTTTCGCTTTATGAATAATGCAAAATTAGTTAAAATCCTGGGTCTTGTCGCTACCGCAGTAGGTATGGGGGCTACGCTCCTCACTGACTGGGTGAACGAGAAGAAGATGGAAGAAAAAATTGATGAACGCATCAATGAGAAGCTTGCCGCACTTAACGATGAAGAAGACGAGGAGTCCTAACAAGGGCTCTTCTTCTTTATTCGAACGATATGTGTGATGCAAGCACGGCTGTTTCAATTATTCAACGATATGTTGATGAACATCTGTTCAGCCCATCCTTCACATGGCCAAAGTATGAATTCAGAAAAAGGTCATATCAGCAATGGGCTGCATATGAAATCTGTAATCGAATCATGGACAAGCCTTTCGATGATCCAATCACCGTCATCGAAAACTTCATATTCGAGATGGCTATGTATGCTTGTTACGGCGAGGATGAGCAGCGTAGCTTTATATTTCAGAATGCGGTCGAAACAGCTGAAGAATTAAGTCTACTATTTGTTTAACCGAAAGGAGAAAAGAAACATGAAAGTTTCATACCAAAACTACCGTCAACAGAAGCAGAGTTCTAAGGTTATGAGATCTTACATTGTACAGGCGGCAGCAAAAGGAGCAACAGAAGAGGAACTCGACATTCTATGCCAAGCGTATCTGCTCGAACAGAAATACGGACTGGCAGTTAATTCGACGACAGAGCGCAGACCACCTGTACGCCGTATCTATGATATTGCGGTTTTTGCCACTCGTGTTGATGCGGAGAAGGTTTATAGCCAAATGCTCGAACTTTCCACTCAATATGGGGCGGTCAGCGTAAATGACTATTATGAACTTTGCGGTTTAGAGGACAAAGACTCATACGAGTTAAGAAATTATGGATGGACTAAAGATGCAGTCTTGAACATGAGTGTAGTGCGAATTGGTCCTAATTATGTGATTGATGTGCCTCGCATTGTGCAATGTTTTCAGATGAAAGGAGAAAATCATGCCTAAACAAAGTTTAGCAAGCATTGCCAAGAGTGTACGGACGGCAATGAAAAAACATAGTCCTGAAATTCTCACCGGTATTGGAATTGCCGGCATGATTACCACCACTGTTATGGCGGTAAAAGCAACACCAAAAGCTCTGATTCTGCTTGAAGAGAAAAAAGATGAGCTGGATACGGACAGACTTGAGCCGAAGGATATCATCAAGACGGCTTGGCCTTGTTATATTCCGGCAGCCGTTATAGGCTCCATCTCTGTCTTCTGCCTGATTGGAGCAAGCTCGACTAATCTTCGTCGGAATGCTGCTCTGGCAACGGCGTATACCCTTTCAGAGTCTACTTTGAAGGAGTATCAGGAAAAAGTCGTTGAGACAATTGGTGAGAAAAAGGAACAGTCCATTCGAGACTCTGTGTCGAAAGACAAGATGGTTAAGAACCCTGTTCGAGAAGTGATTCTCACTGAAAGCGGCGGCAACACGATCTGCTATGATGTCTTGTCCGGACGATATTTCAAGTCTGACAGGGATAAGATTACCAGGGTCATGAACGAACTGAATCGTCAGATGCGTGATGAAATGTATGTCACGCTGAACGATTTCTACTATGAACTTGGTTTGGATGGGACCAAGATGGGCGATATGCTCGGATGGAATATCGATAAGGGATACATTGACCTTGCGTTCTCGTCCCAGCTGGATGCAAACGGTACTCCCTGCCTGGTAATTGACTACCAGGTTGCTCCGGTTTATGACTACCAGTAAGTTACCGCGCGAAATTTACAACTTATTTAATGGAAGAACATTCCACAATTTCACACATTTGAAAGGAGATTTCACAATGAACAACAATGAGATTATGAACAACGAGGTCGTTGAAGCTACCGAAGAGGTTATCGAGAACGCTGGCTTGAGCAAGGGCGTAAAGATTGCTGCGGGTATCGGCTTGAGCGTAGTTGTAGGCGTGGTCGTCTACAAGTATGTAGCAAAGCCGGTAATCGCAAACATCAAAGCCCAGATCGAGCAGAGGAAGATGGCTGCTGAGGAGAAGACGGTTATCTTGGAAGAATCCGATGTTGTCACTGAAGACAACTGAAAATGCGAATTTGAGAAGTTCGGATAAGGGAGAGTACCTGTAACAAGGTGCTTTCCCTTTTTCTTTATCTCTCGAAAGGAGGAAAAAATATGCAGCAGTACCAATATGACGGTCCGGTTATGCGATTTGATGATTGCGTTCAACATCGCTGGAAGGCAACTACTGTTGCTCCGACGGAAGCGAAAGCGAAGAGCAATCTCGCCTATCGATATAAAAAAGAAAACGGCTTGATGCCGAACACAAAAATTACTCTGCCCGGTAAGCTGATTCCGGCATAAGAAAGGAGATCACCCAGTGGAAGATTACAAATCCAATTCTGATAAGGCTCGTCAGGAGCAGCAGTCAGAAAAGAAAGTCGAGGCGGTTATTACCGGGGCTGCAAAAACTCGAAAAAAAGGCGAGGTGCAAAAATTTGCAGATGTCTTTATTGCCGAAGATGCAAACAATGTCAAATCTTATATTTTGATGGAGGTCATTGTGCCTGCTGTCAAGAAAGCGATTTCTGACATTGTCACTACCGGTATCGATATGATCCTGTACGGCGAGGCAGGTCGAAGCAAGAAAAACGGAACGGCGTCTAAGGTGTCTTATCGAAACTACTACGATCAAGGCGCAGACAGAGTGCGTGCAGGTTCTGTTGGCAACAGACGCAATACACCTGATTATGATGATATTCTCTTCGATACCCGTGGAGATGCAGAAGCGGTTCTCGATGCAATGAACGATATCATCATTCAGTATGGAACGGTGAGTGTATCCGATTTCTATGATCTCGCTCGTGTTCCCAATGATAACTTTACTATGAACCGCTATGGTTGGACAAATATTGGCGGTGCAACTGCGGTACGGGTTCGAGACGGTTATATTCTGAAACTGCCTCGTGCTATCCCGCTGAATTGAAAGGAGAAAAAATAATGCTTGAATGCAAAATTTGTGGCACTAAGTTTAACGCCATTATTGAAAGGCACTATCTTGCTCGTGATAACGGAAAAACTGGGCTGGCAGTTGCCTTTGGCTCTACTGCTGAAGAATGCCTGTATGATGCATTTGACTGCCCGATGTGTGGCTGTCAGGTAATCGCTAAGGAGCGTAAGCGTGACTATATTCCGTTTATTTCTACCGATGAGGAGGATGCAGATGATGACCAGATCTGAGACTCTCGATAAAGCAAAGGCTTGCGTATGTGGGCAGAGAGAGAACGAATACGGCTCTCCGGAAGATAACTTCACTGCTATTGCAGGCTTCTGGAGCGTCTATAAAGGCGTTGAATTTACCGCAAATGATGTTGCCATGATGATGGCACTTCTTAAGATTGCACGAATCCGGACAGGCACGGCTACGGACGACAGCTATGTCGATTTAGCGGGTTATGCTGCCTGTGGTGCAGAAATCAATTCCAACAAATAACGAAAAGGAGAATAACAAACCATGAAAAATAAAACTGAAATTATGAAGAGCGTGAACGGCGTGGCTTCCAAGGCCGTTATGAAGCTCAAGAAGCACAGCCCCGAGATTCTCGTTGTGGCTGGTATTGCCGGTACGGTCGTAAGTGCCGTTCTCGCTTGCAAGGCCACCACTAAGGTAGCAGAGATTCTTGATGAAACTAAGGGTACTCTCGATACCATCCATGATGGAATGGAGACCGGTGCAATCAATGGTCATGAGTATACGAACGAGGATGGCAAGAAGGACACGGTTGAGGTCTATGCTCAGACCGGAATGAAGCTCGCAAAGCTTTATGGTCCTGCCATTATTCTTGGCACTCTGTCCATCACCAGTATTCTGGCATCTAACAATATTATGCGTAAACGCAATGTGGCTCTTGGTGCTGCTTATGCTGCAATCGATAAGAGCTTCAAGGAGTATCGTGGTCGAGTTATCGAGCGTTTCGGCGAGCAGGTCGATACCGAACTCAAGTATGGTATTAAGGCAAAGAAGTTCGAGGAAATCGAAGTTGATCCCGAGACCGGAAAGGAGAAGAAGGTCAAGAAGACTGTGATGGTCGCCGACCCTAATCTCCAGAGCGATTATGCTGTATATTTCGACAGTAAGAGCCGCAACTACGAAACCAATCCCGATTACAACCGCATGTTCCTTAAGGCACAGCAGGCATTTGCAAATGACAAGCTTCAGACCCGTGGTCACCTCTTCCTGAATGAGGTTCTGGACGATCTTGATCTTCCTCGTACCCCTGCTGGTCAGATTGTCGGTTGGACAAAGGATGGTCCGGACGGCTATGTTAATTTCCGCATCGTTGAGGTAGAGCGTGAGACCGAGGATGGTCGTCATGAGCCGGCGCTTCTGCTCGATTTCAATGTTGAGGGCAACATCTGGGAAAAGATGTAATCAATCACCTTCAGACCTGGACTGGGGGTGATATTTTTAATGTAAAGGAGTTTTAACAATGCGCATCAAACCACGAGCGATAGCCACCGTTCTCTGCATGATATTCTTTGTTGGTTTTGCAGTATGCGGCGTGGTTCGCTCTACAGATAAAGAAACATTGGAGATTAAGCAATCTTATCCGGTTCTTGCGGAGGCAGAGCCGATGATTATGGCTGATCTTCTGATGGAATCTCCTAACTTAACGCCAGAGGTTGAGAAAGAGCCAGACTACCCTCTTACACAAGAGGAAATCGACCTCATAGCACTCGTAACCATGGGTGAAGCTGAAGGAGAAACAGAACTGGGAAAACGCTTGGTCATTGATACAATTCTTAACCGTATTGACCATACATCTTTCCCGGATACTGTGTACGATGTTGTTTATCAACCCAATCAGTTCAGCGTAATGTGGAGCAGCAGGATTGACCGTTGTTATGTCATGCCTGAGATTGTTGAGTTGGTAAAGGAAGAACTTTTGGAACGGACAAATTACGATTGTGTGTTCTTCATGGCCGGAGGATACAGCAAGTATGGTGAGCCTTTGTTTCAGGAGTGTTGTCACTACTTTTCGAGTTATGACTGAAAGGAGAACATAAAATGAAAGCTTTGTTTTCGTACATTCTTTCCACTATGGCAGGGCTTTGTCTCGTAGGAGGCATTGCTGTTCTCTCTGGTGGAAAGGAGTAAATGATGGATATTTTGGATGATTTCATCTCAACCGTCGACGCCATGCTGGACAGTCGGCGGAAAAGACACATTACTGGCGGGATTCTCCTGAGTGCAGCATTGCTGTTCGAAGGTCTCGCCATTACTGTTGTCACAATTCAAACTGACGAGGAGGAATACGAAGATGAGTAAAACCGGTTTTGCCATGTTTTTAGCTGGGGCTACAGTAGGCGCCGCAGCGACGTGGCTTTGTCTTAGACGGTATTACGAGCAGATCGCGCAGAAAGAGATTGATTCTGTAAAGGCAGCATTTGCCGAAAGAAAGCCCGTAATCGCTAATATTGCCAAGGACGAAAAGAGCAATGAAAAGCAGGAGGAGAATCAGCATAAGGCGGATATTGCCAAGCTGAAACCAGACCTGGTGAATTATGCTGCCAAGCTTCAGGAAGAGGGCTATACCAATTACACGGAGCACAGCAAGAAAAATACTGAAGGGAAAAAGGATGATCCTATGCCCAATGAACCTTATGTCACCTCTCCGGACAATTATGGTGAGAATGACAATTACACGCAGATCAGTCTGGTCTATTATGCTGGTGACGGAGTCCTTGCCGACGATGAAGATGAAGTCGTCGAGGATATTGAGGCCACTGTTGGCGAGGACTTTGCTGAACATTTCGGGGAGTATGAGGACGATTCGGTCTTTATTCGTAATGACCGTCTGAGATGCGATTATGAAATTCTAAGAGACAATCGCTCTTTCTCCGATGTGGCTGAAGGCTCCAACTACTAATAGGAGGATCGAATGACTGAATTTGAGCTGAACAATGAATATTTTGAGTGGATGTGTCAGCTCGTATGTAACGAACGATATAGCCGGAGGCTGTCTTATCAGAAGCTTCTTCGTCATCTGCATAATATTGATTTTCAATATATGCTGCCGATGGACGGAAATCGAGCAGAAGATGGGATAGACCTCCGGTATCGTTTTGGTTATGAAAAAGAATACGAGGGTCCTATGATTGCCAGTTATCTGGATAACCGCCCTTGCAGTGTATTGGAGATGCTTATTGCCTTAGCGTTTCGTTGTGAAGAACATATTATGACCGACCCAGATATCGGCAATCGCATGGGACAGTGGTTCTGGAACATGATTGTCAGTCTGGGTTTAGGGTCGATGAGTGATTCTCGATTTGATGCGGCGTATACGGACGACGTAATATCTCGATTTATGAACCGCAAATACAAGCGAAATGGCGAAGGCGGTTTGTTTACCGTCGAACGCTGCAAGTATGACATGAGAACTGTCGAAATCTGGTGGCAGATGAATTGGTATTTGGACAGCATCCTATAAGGGAGAATTACCATGATTCATACACAAGTGTACGGGTTTTTTCAGACATGCTTACCCGACCAGGCAAAGGAGGTAAAAGAATACTTCCCAAATGGTAAAAACAGCATTCGAATTCGCAAAACCAACGGACAGGAATTTATATTTTCGTTGAGAGAGCCGAAGGCTTGGAAGTTTGAAACGATCGATCAATTTCTTGCCGACATGAAAGGAGAAAAGAAACATGGATGAAATGATTCGTTATATTTTCGGCAGTCTTCGCTGCTCCGAAACTGCGATGCGTGTATTTGCTAAGACGCTCAGAAAGCAGAGGTCTTTCAATCGCAGCACCGTCATGGTTGCCACAATTATGACTGTGAACATGCTTATCCAGGACTTGGAGATTCGCAGTATGCGTGATGAGATCGGGAACCTTAAAAACGAAATCAAGGAGCTTAGAAAAACGGAAGGAGACTAAAGAACTTCGATGATCGACTTTTTAATGATTTCGACCCGTAGTACGAAGCGTGGTGTAATAGAAATCTATCCGAAGTTTATCATTAAGAAAAGCTCCGACCTGATGATTAGAGGCGGTGACTTCTATGCTATTTGGTTAGAAGACCGAGGTTTATGGTCTACGGACGAGCAAGATGCACTCCAGCTTATTGACCGGGAACTTGACAAGTATGCAGAGGAAAACCGCAAAAACTTTGATTCGAGTATTAAAGTTCTGCACATGTGGGATTCCGAATCTGGAATGATCGATTCATGGCATAAATACTGTCAAAAGCAGATGCGAGACTCTTTCCACATGCTTGATGAGAAACTTATATTTTCCAATACACCGACGAATAAAAAAGACTATGCAAGTAAGCGGCTCAACTATCCTCTTGAGGAAGGAACCACGGATGCATGGAATAAGTTGATGTCCACAATTTACTCTGAAGAAGAGCGAACGAAAATTGAATGGGCTATTGGTTCTATTGTCTGTGGAGAGTCGAAAAAATTGCAGAAATTTATGGTTCTATACGGTGCAGCAGGTACGGGTAAGTCTACGGTTCTGAACATTGTTCAGCAGCTCTTTGAAGGATATTACTCCGTCTTCGACGCGAAAGCACTGGGTTCGTCCAGTAATTCCTTTGCATTAGAGGCATTCAAGACGAATCCTCTTGTGGCAATTCAGCATGACGGTGACTTATCTCGCATCGAGGATAACACCCGACTGAATAGTTTGGTTTCTCACGAGCTGATGACAGTAAATGAAAAGTTCAAATCGACCTACGCAAACCGCTTCAAGTGCTTCCTGTTCATGGGCACCAATAAACCGGTCAAGATTACGGACGCAAAGTCAGGTCTTATCAGACGATTGATCGATGTGTCCCCTTCCGGAAACAAATTAAGTCCCAAGGAATACAAGGCGGTGACAAAGCAGATCGAATTTGAACTCGGTGCAATTGCTTATCATTGCCAGGAAGTCTATCTGGAGAATCCGGGCAGATACGATGATTATATTCCCGTGACGATGCTTGGTGCATCTAATGATTTCTATAACTTCATTATTGATTCTTACCATGTCTTCAAGAAAGAAGACGGGACAACTCTCAAAGCCTCATGGGAGATGTATAAAACCTATTGCGATGAGGCAAAAGTTACCTTCCCATTCTCTCAGAGGATATTTAAGGAGGAACTGAAAAACTATTTCCGGGATTACAAGGAGAGGTTCAATCTCGATGACGGAACTCGTGTGCGAAGTTATTACATTGGTTTTCGAACCGAGAAATTCGAGGATAAGACACTTACCGAGCAAGACGAGCCTGAGCATAAACTGATCGAGTTCTTAAAACAGAAATCGGTATTTGACAGAGAATGCGCAGATTGTCCTGCTCAGTATGCTTCGGCTAAAGAGACACCAACTTCCAAATGGGATGAAGTTTCTACTAAGTTGAGCGACCTGTCCACATTCAGATTGCATTATGTGAAAGTCCCGGAGAACCATATTGTTATCGACTTTGATATTCAGGATAAGGACGGCAATAAGTCGTATGAACTGAATCTCAAAGAAGCGAGTAAATGGCCGCCGACCTATGCTGAACTCAGCAAAAGCGGTCAGGGCATCCACCTTCATTATATTTATGCCGGTGATGTCAGCAAGCTCAGCCGAGTGTACGACGATCATATTGAAGTGAAAGTCTTCACCGGTAAAAGCTCGCTGCGCAGAAAGCTGACAAAGTGTAATGACTTGCCTATCGCAACGATCAATTCGGGTTTGCCACTGAAAGGAGAAAAACAAGTGATAAATTTTGAAGGGGTGAAGAGCGAGAAAGGGCTTAGAACGCAAATCAAGCGAAATCTCAACAAGGAGTACCATCCGGCAACAAAGCCCAGTATCGACTTCATTTACAAGATTCTTGAGGATGCTTATGCAAGCGGACTCAATTATGACGTGACTGATATGCGCAATGCTGTCTTGGCATTTGCAGCGAGCAGCACACATCAGGCGGATTACTGTATCAAGTTAGTCAACAAGATGCAGTTTAAGTCCGCAGACCAGTCAGCAGGAGCAAAAAACGATGACGCCAAGCTCGTGTTTTACGATGTTGAGGTGTTTCCGAACCTGTTTCTGGTGAACTGGAAAATTGAGGGTGAGGGTAAGCCGGTGGTTCGTATGATTAACCCCACCCCGACTGAGATCGAGGAACTGATGCGATTCCGTCTGGTTGGCTTCAACTGCCGTCGGTACGATAATCATATTCTCTATGCCCGGTTGATGGGGTATACAAACGAACAACTTTATAATCTCTCAACTAAGATCATCAACGGAAGCGCAAATTGCTTCTTTGGCGAAGCCTATAATGTGTCGTATACGGATGTGTATGACTTTTCCAGTAAGAAGCAGTCCCTGAAGAAATTCGAGATTGAACTGGGTATTCACCATCAGGAACTTGGTCTTCCCTGGGACAAGCCTGTACCGGAGGAGCTTTGGACAAAGGTCGCCGAGTATTGTGACAACGATGTCATTGCAACAGAAGCAACCTTTAATGCTCGTAAAGCAGACTTCACGGCTCGTCAGATTCTGGCGGATGTTGCGGGGATGTCAGTTAATGATACGACGAACTCTCTGACCACCAGAATTATATTTGGCAACAACCGCAAGCCTCAGGATCAGTTCAATTACCGTTTCATGGGTGACGAGAGTCAGATCTTCGATCCTAATGCGGATCTTCCGTTTACAATGGGGCTTGAAGATTATGATGAATTCACTCAGTTTGACAAAAACCATCGTCCTATTTTCCCTGGTTATACATTTGAGGGCGGTAAGTCCGTCTACAGAGGCGAAGAAGTTGGTGAGGGCGGCTATGTATATTCTGAACCCGGCATGTACAGCAACATTGCTCTGTTGGATATTGCCTCTATGCATCCGAGCAGCATTGTAGCAGAAGAACTCTTCGGACCGGAATACACGAAACGGTTCGATGAAATTCTCCAGGCTCGTATTGCTATCAAGCATAAGGATTTTGACAAAGCAAAGAAGATGCTGGGTGGTGCATTGGCTAAGTACCTGACTGACGAGAATGCTGCGGCTGACTTGGCACAGGCTCTGAAAATCGCGATTAACTCCGTGTACGGTCTGACCTCAGCCGGATTTGAAAACCCGTTCCGAGATAACCGTAACAAGGATAACATCGTTGCTAAACGAGGGGCCCTGTTCATGGTCAATCTCAAGCACGCTGTTCAGAGTCAGGGCTTTACTGTGGCACACATAAAAACCGACTCCATCAAGATTCCGGATGCAACGCCTGAGATTATCAAGTTTGTAACTGAATACGGCAAGCTGTATGGGTACAACTTTGAACACGAAGCAACCTACGACCGTATGTGTCTGGTAAACGATGCGGTTTATATTGCTCGTTATGCTACAGTCGAGAAGTGCTGTGACCTGTACGGGAAAAAGTACATCGACTCTGCAAAGGATATTTGCAAGGAGAACAAGAAGCATCCATATGCGTGGACGGCAACCGGTACACAGTTCCAGATTCCTTATGTTTTCA
>ULTA01002058.1_pt1 | contig 12378 bp, 9 predicted proteins | sample 1957181 | NCBI WGS metagenome assembly ULTA01 (sample SAMEA4835722, study PRJEB28245) | human gut metagenome | biome: gut microbiome; material: fecal sample | place: Denmark | collected 2008
GGCGCGGCGACAAGCCCCAACGCGGACGTTTACGCGGTGTCCGCGGCAAAGGTCAAGGCGGGCATTGACGCGGCGATAAAACTCGGCGCTGACGGCTACGTTTTCTGGGGCGGCAGAGAAGGCTACGACACTTTGCTCAATACGGATATGGCGCTCGAACTCGACAATCTCGGCCGCTTTATGCGTATGGCGCGCGATTACGCCCGTGCAAAAGGTTTCAAGGGCACTTTCTACCTCGAACCGAAGCCGAAGGAACCCACCAAGCATCAGTACGATTTCGATGCGGCGACCTGTATGAACTTCATCCGTACGTACGGGCTGGAAGGGGATTTCAAGCTCAACATCGAAGCCAACCACGCCACTCTTGCGGGACATACTTTCCAGCACGAACTGCGCGTTGCCAGCGTCAACGGCGGATTCGGCTCCATCGACGCAAACCAGGGCGACTATCTGCTCGGCTGGGACACGGACCAGTTCCCGACAAACATCTACGAAACTATGCTTTGTATGTACGAAGTCATCAAAGCGGGCGGCTTCACCACGGGCGGACTCAACTTCGATGCGAAAACCCGCCGTCAGTCCAACACCTTCGAGGACATCCTTCTCGCGTATATTGCGGGTATGGACGCGTTCGCGCTCGGTCTGCGCCTTGCGGTCAAGGTCATCGAGGACGGCAGAATAGACCGTTTCGTCGAGGAAAGATACGCCAGCTACAATTCCGGCATCGGAAAGAAGATTGTCGAAGGCAAGACGGATTTGCAGGAGCTCTACGACTATGCGATGGGGCTCGGCGAAATCAAGGTCGAAAGCGGCAGACAGGAATATCTCGAAGCGGTTCTCAACGAAATAATGTTCGGCTGAGAATTGTCCGACAACAACTAACATTAAGGCTGCGGTTTCGCGGACATAACGTCCGCGGGACCGTACGGAGCGCACTATGTATCTCGGAGTGGACCTCGGAACTTCATCCGTAAAACTCGTCCTCGCGGACGCGGGCGGCAAAATAATCGACAGCGCGTCTGCCGACTATCCGCTTTATCTTCCGGAAGAGGGCTGGTCGGAACAGAAGCCCGAAGAGTGGTATGCTGCGGTTCTAGACTGCGTCCGCAAGCTCGGCGAGCGGCAGGATATGAGCGCAGTCGAAGGCATTTCTTTCTGCGGGCAGATGCACGGGCTCGTCGTGCTCGACGCAGATGACAACGTCATCCGTCCCGCGATACTCTGGAACGACAACCGCACGACTGAGGAGTGCGCTTATCTCAACGAAGAAGTCGGCAGGGAAAAACTGCTCGAATGGACGGGCAACGTGGCGTTCACGGGCTTTACGGCGCCCAAACTGATGTGGCTGAAAAAGCACGAACCGGACAACTTCGCAAAGATAGCGAAAATAATGCTGCCGAAGGATTACATCGCCTACAAAATCAGCGGAGTTTTCGGGAGCGACGTATCCGACGACAGCGGTACGCTTTATTTCGACGTGAAAAACCGCAGGTGGAGCGCGCCTATGCTCGACATCATCGGCATCAGCGAAGCACAGCTTCCCGCGATTTTCGAATCCACCGACGTAATCGGCACCGTTTCGCCCGCATTTGCCGCCGAAAGCGGAATGAGCACCTCGGCGAAGGTTATAATCGGCGGCGGCGACCAGGCGGTCGGCGCTGTCGGCACGGGCACGGTGAAAGAGGGCAGTATGTTCGTCTCTCTCGGCACCAGCGGCGTCGTGTTCGCTCCCTGTGCGGAATTTGCCGCGAGCACCAACGGCGGTATGCACGTCTTCCGTCACGCAAACGGGAGGTTTCACTTTATGGGGTGTATGCTCACGTCGGCGGGTGCGATGAAATGGTGGGCGGAAGAAATCGTCGGCAGCACCGTAGGGAAGCTTCTCGACGAAGTCGACGAATGCAAAACCGACGACCTTCTCTTTCTGCCTTATCTGATGGGCGAGCGCAGCCCCATAAACGACCCCAACGCAAAAGGAGCGTTTTACGGACTGAATCTGTCGCATAAACGCTCGGATATGACAAAAAGTGTGCTCGAAGGTATTTGCTTCGGTCTGAAAGACTGCTACGAAAACATAAAGTCGATGGGAGCGTCGGCAGGGTACGCAAGGGTCATAGGCGGAGGGTCGCGCTCGGACAAGTGGATGCAGATTCTCTCCGACATTCTGGGGCTTGAACTCAGACGCATCAACACTTCGGACGGTGCGGGGTTGGGAGCCGTCATTCTCGCGATGGTGGGGTGCGGAGCGTATCCGTCGCTCACTGCCGCCTGCGACGAGCTAATCGGCGACACGGACGTGTTTATGCCCGTGAAGGACAGATACGCCGCATACGAGAAGAAATTCTGCGAATTCAAGAAACTGTACGCGCGCCTTAAATGACGTGCGGAGGAGGACGAATGGTTCTGCTCATCAAAAAATTCGTTCTTCTCGTAGCGGGCGTCGCCATAACACACTTCGGAGTGGCGCTCAGTATGATACCCGACATAGGGATAGGCGCGTACGACGCCTTCGGGCTGACGATATCGTATGTGTCGGGTGTGGATGTCAGCATAATATATGCCGCAATGTCGGGGGTGTTTCTGCTCGGTCAAATCCTTATCAAGCGCAGGAGCTTCCGACTCACGGAACTCTTTCAGCTGGTGTTCGTGTTCGGGAGCGGATTCTTCACCGCGATATTCACCCGATGGGTGTTCGACGGCGTGACTCTCGGCTCGTATGCCGCAAAGATATTCGTGCTTGCCGCGGCAATCGTGTGCAAGGCGGTGGGACTGATAACCATAATCGAGTCCTATCTCATAAGAGTGCCTATGGAAGGCTTCTGCGTCTGCATAGCGGACCGCACACCGTTTTCGATGGGCAAGGTCAGGATGGCGTTCGACGTGCTGTTCGTGGTGCTTATAGCGATAATCACCCCCATAGCCGACCTGCCGTGGACTATACGCGAGGGCACTGCAATCGCATTCGTGATACACGGTCCGATGCTCGACATCCTGCAAAAGCCGACGCGCCGTCTTTTCGGCAGAATCGGTATATATCCGCCGTATATAGCAAAGGACGCCGCACGCGTATATGTGCGCGAAAAAGCAAAATCAGACTATCAGCCAACAGCTTCATAATACCCTCCTTTTTTGAAGAATCTGTACGAAAGCCTGTTTCATCTCTTCCTGGATTCGGCAAAAGACGGATGTCATCCGGACGTCCGTCTTTTGCTTTCGTGTCGGCATAAGCCGATAGCGGCAAGCGCCGCCGATGTAAGAAGCTGGTCTGAAATGTTGCCGCAAAGCACGACGGCAAAAGGAAAGAGCGGCTTATGCCGCTCTTTTCGTCTTTTGTGCACATTCGTAAGATACAGTGCTCACGGTATGCTTTTGTGCGCCGCCCGCGCTGCGGTTGTCACGCAGTGCCGCAGGACTTTCTTTCGTGCTTCGGCGCAGGAGAGTCTGCGCCGCTTTTGCGGTCGGATATCGGGCGAAAGGCTCACCAGAGATCGTCGTTGCGGACTATCTCCGAACCCTTTGCCGCGCGGGCGATTGCCGCTATGCCTTTCTTTGCCGCTTCCTTGGACAGATAGCCGTCGTTGGTGGTGGCGACGATGTTGCCGTTGGCGGCGAGCAGACGCAGACGGATTTCACCCTGCTTGTCGGTATAAATCTGCCACTTGGGGAATTTGAGCTCTTCCCACTTCTGGAGGGTCTGGTCCTCGATGGGAGCGGTGGCGGCATTGTTGCGTACGCTGTTTATGCCCGTCTTGCAGGAGGCGATGGAAGTGTAAAGCCCCGCGCCGATTGCGACGACTCTGTAATTGGAAGAGTAGAGTTTGTAGACGAAATTGCCTTTGTCCGTCTTTTTGATGACGAACTTTCCGTGCGGAGTGCTTGCGTCGCCTTCCTCGATGACCTGCTCGCGCGTTTCGGGCTTTTTGGTTTCTTCTTTTGCGGGTTTCGCCGCGGCGGTCTTCGCCGCAGGAGCGGCTTTTGCGTCCGCTTTCTTTGCCGCAGTCTTTGCAGCGTCGCTCTTTGCCGCGGTTTCTTTCTTCGCGGCGGGTTTCGCTTCCGCTTTCGGAGCGGTTTCCTTCTTGGCAGCCGGTTTTGCGGCGGCTTTCTTGGTGTCTTTCTTGGCGTCTTCGGACGCTGCTTTGGTTTTAGCCACTTTATTTTCCTCCTTGGCAGTTTCTGTGCTCTTGTTTGCGCTTGCGGCAGCCTTTTTCTTTGCCGCGGCGGGTGCTTCTGCTTTTTCCGCATTTACGGTGTCGGCGGCAGCGGATTCTTCCGCCTTTTCAGGCTTCTTTTCCGCCTTTTTAGCGGGTTTGATTACCGCGTTGCCCCATACGTTACCGTCGTCTGCGGCGGACTGTATGATGAGATGAGAAACGGGCTTTGCCTTCTTTGAGGGAGTCTCTTTTTCTGCGGCTTCTTCACGCACGGGCTCTGCGGCGACGGGAACGCTTTCGGTCACGTCATCGTTTTCCGCAGGCGCGGCGGGAACTTCCTCCGCGACAGGCGCGGCTTCGGCGGGGGAGGAAATTTCTTCGCCGTTTGCCGCCGAGGGGACTTCCTCCGCGGCGGAATTGTCCGCGGGCGTTATGCCGTAAGGGTAGAGATAAACGGGGTCGGGAGCGGGAAGCTCGTCCGCGGCGTCCGCATTTTCTTGCGCGGCGCTTTCGCCGTCTTTCGCTTCGGGTTGTTCTTCTGCCGCGGCCGCGGGGAAAACCGGGAGCTGCTGCACGACGGGAGTTTCGTCGGGCGCTGCGGGAGAGGGGGCTTCCTCCTTCTCTTCGGGAGCGCTTTCCGCCGTCTGCGGTGCGGGCTCTTTCTTTTCCGCAATGCGCACTTTGCCGTCAACGACTTCAATCAATTCCCCGACGGGGGCGTTGTCGTCGTCATCTTCGAGCTCGCTGTCCAAAAATACGATATCCGCGTAATTATCCAAATAATCCGCCATAATTCATCCTCCGAAGACAAATCGAAATTATAGTATCATATTCTTCCGCAAATATCAACGGCACATTAAAAAACAATTTCAAAAAATTATCGTTAACGTCGCGCGCACGCCCCGCGACGGCGCGCCGTACGCGGCTATGAGGCGGTGTTTCATAATCTTTCCGTCGGTCGGCAAAGCCCTTTTCGTCATTCGCACGCCCGTTTGGATTGTGTTTTCCACCCGCTTGTGTTATCATTCTTTTATGCGTGATTTCGGACTGAACGAACAGCAGCTGCTTGCCGTACACGATACGGAAGGGGCAATTCTGGTCATTGCGGGAGCGGGCAGCGGCAAGACGCGTGTGCTCACCGCGCGCATCTGCGCGCTTGTGGACGCCGGTGTCGACCCTTACAATATCCTTGCCATAACTTTCACCAACAAGGCCGCCAACGAAATGAAGGAGCGCATAGAGCGCGAACTCGGAACATATGCGGGCGTGTGGACAAGCACTTTTCACTCTATGTGCGCCCGTATGTTGCGTATGGACGCCGACAAGCTCGGCTATGGCGACAATTTCACCATTTACACCGACCTCGAAAGCGAGCGGGTGGTCAAGCGCGTGTGCGAGAACGTGCACGGAGCGGACCCGAAGAAAAAGGGGATATATCTCAACCGTATCTCGCAGGCGAAGACGGCGGCGCTCGCGCCCGACGCTTATTACGAAGAGATAAAGGACTACGTCACGGACGCGAGAGAAGTCACTCTCGTCTATGCCGCGTACGAACGCGAACTCAAAGCGTGCAACGCAATGGATTTCGACGACCTGTTGTTGAGGACGGTAGAACTCTTCGAAAAGTGTCCCGACGTGCTCGAACGCTGGCAGAACAGGTTCCGCTACATCAACGTGGACGAATTTCAGGATACGAACAAGCTGCAATACAGACTCGTCCGTATGCTTGCCGAAAAGTGGGGCAATCTGTTTGTGGTCGGCGACGAGGACCAGAGCATATACAGCTGGCGCGGGGCGGAAATCAGAAACATACTCGATTTCCCGAAGGATTTCCCGGGTGCGAAGGTGTACAAGCTCGAACGCAATTACCGCAGCACCAAAGCCATCCTCGACGCCGCGAACAACGTCATAAAGAACAATTCCGCGCGCAACGCAAAGACTCTGTGGAGCTCGGTAGGTGGCGGCTCGGAAGTGGAATACTACGAGGCATACGGCGACCGCGACGAAGCGTCTTATGTCAGCCGTATGATAAATTCCCTCGTGGAAAGGGGAGAAAACTACCGCGATATGGCGGTGCTCGTGCGCGCCAACTCGCTCACGCGGCTTTTCGAAGAGGATTTCACCCTGCACGGCATTCCGTACAAGGTTTTCGGCGGCTTCCGTTTCTTCGAACGCAAGGAAATCAAGGACGCGCTGGGATATGTGCGCCTTGCGCTCAACCCGGACGACAACGACAGTTTCCTGCGCATTGTGAACTATCCGAAGCGCGGAATAGGGCAGTCGGCGGTGAACGAACTTTCGCAGGTTTCGGCGCAGTCGGGACTTTCCTTTTACGGCGTGCTGAAAAAGGGCGGACTGCTGTCGGCGGGCACGGAGAAAAAACTCTCCAAATTCACGGAAATCGCCTTTGATATCGAGCGCGCCGTGAACGGAATGCCGCCCGTCGACTTTATGAAATACGTCATTTCGCGCAGCGGGCTGGAAGCCGCGCTCAAATACAGCGACGACCCCGAAGAGCGCAACCGCTACGAAAACATAGAAGGGCTGGTCGGCGCGGTGAGCAATTTCATCGAGGACAATCCCGAAGCGACTGTGGCGGACTTTATGCAGTCCGTGTCGCTGGTGTCGGACTCCGACGGAATGGACGACGAAAATTACGTCACCGTCGCCACGATACACGCCGTCAAGGGATTGGAGTTCGACAACGTGTTCATAATCGGACTCGAAGAGGGCGTTTTCCCGTCGTCGGCGGCGATAAACAACGGCGACGTGGAGGAAGAAAGGCGGCTGATGTACGTCGCCATAACCCGCGCGAAACAGCGGCTATACGTCGTTTCGTCACGCTCGCGTTTCCGCTTCGGCGAAACGGTTTATAATCCGAAAAGCAGGTTTATCACCGAAATGCGCGGCGAAAAACCGTCGATACGGGTGGGCGGCGCTTTCTACGAAAAGAAAGCCGCACCCGCGCTCGACCGTCTTGCGAACCTTTCCCGAAAGGCGCCCGCGCGCACCGCTCCCGCCGCTCACACCGCGGCAAAAAGCGGGACTGCCGATTTCGACGCGTTCACAAAAGACGTCATCGTCGAACACGCGAAATTCGGCAGGGGAATAATCATTTCCACCGTCGGAGAAGGGGAGGATAAGACCGCCGCAATCGCGTTCAAGGGACTGGGCGTCAAACGCTTCGCTCTCGCAATCGCGGTGAACAGCCTCAAAATCGTCAAGGAGTGAGAATGAAACCTTACGACAGAATGAAAGAGCTGGTGGAAAAGCTCAACAAGTACGCCGCCCTCTATTACGAGCAGGACGAGCCCGAAATTTCGGACGCGGAATACGACGCGCTTTACGACGAACTCCGCGCGCTCGAAGAGAGCGAGGGTTATTCTCTCAAAAACTCTCCGACCCACAGAGTGGGCGGCGCTCCGCAGAAGAAGTTCGCACAGTCAAAGCATCTTCTCCGTCTTTACAGCCTGGACAAATGCAAGACGCGCGAAGAGCTTGCCGACTGGTACGACAGAGTGATAAAGGCGGCGGGAAAGGAACCCGAGCTTACGGCGGAATACAAGTTCGACGGGCTGACGCTCAACATACTTTACGAAAACGGAGCGCTCGTAAAAGCGGCGACGCGCGGCGACGGCACAGTCGGCGAAGAGGTCACGGCACAGGTGAAAACGATAAGCGGCGTGCCGCGCAACATTTCGTACAAGGGCAGGATAGAGATACAGGGCGAAGGCATTATGCGTCTCAGCGCACTGGAAGAATACAACCGCAGAAGCTCCGAACCGTTAAAGAACGCGCGCAACGGAGCGGCGGGAGCGATACGCAACCTCGACCCCGCCGTGACAGCGGACCGCAACCTGTCTTTTATGGCGTACAACATCGGTTTCAGCGACAAACATTTCGCCTCGCAGTCTGAGATGCACGCCTTCCTTGCGGAAGAGGGATTTGAAACGGAAAGCGACTTTACCGTGCTGAAAGGGGTGGATGAAGCCTTCGCTTTTGCGGAAAAGGTGGACGGGCTCAGGCATTCGCTGGACTTTCTCATCGACGGCGTGGTGTTCAAGGTGAACGACACGGCGCTCCGCGACGAGATAGGGTATACGGAAAAGTTCCCGAAGTGGGCAATCGCCTACAAATTCAAGGCGGACGAGATGACCACGGTGCTCCGCGACGTAGTATGGCAGGTGTCGAGAAGTGCGAAACTCAACCCGCTTGCCGTCCTGGACCCCGTCGACATCGGCGGCGTGACCGTGAAGAGGGCGACCCTCAACAATTACGGCGACATCCTCAAAAAGAAGGTGCGCATAGGTGACCGCGTTTTCATCCGCCGCAGCAACGACGTCATCCCCGAAATCACGGGAGTGGCGGAGGAAGTCGAAGGGGCGAAAGAGGTGGAAAAACCCACCGTGTGCCCCGCCTGCGGCGCGCCGGTCAGAGAGGAGGGTGCGTTCATCTACTGCACGGGAGAGCATTGCGCTCCGCAGATAGTCGCCGCCCTCGACCATTTCGCGTCCAAAGACGCTATGGACATAGACGGCTTTTCGGAAAAGACGGCGGAGCAGTTTTACAACGAACTGCACCTCACTTCCCCCGTTCAGCTTATGCAGCTGAAAAAAGAGGACATCGCGGGGCTTGACCGCTTCGGCGACAAAAAGGCGGAAAATCTCGTGTCCGCGGTTGCGGCGGCGAAGGATACCACGATGGACAGGCTGCTTTTCGCGCTCGGCATAGACGGCATAGGCAAAAAGACCGCAAAGGACCTCAGCGCGAAGTTCGGCACTTTCGAGGCGCTTGCACAGGCGGACAAGGACGCTCTGCTTGCCGTGGACGGAATAGGCGGAATACTTGCGGACAACATTCTTGCGTGGTTTGCGGACGAAGGGAACAAAAAACTGCTTTCCGACCTTTACGCTTCGGGGGTCAGCGTGCGCGAAGCGGAAAAGAAGAGCGGGGTTTTCGACGGTATGCGCATAGTGCTCACGGGGTCGCTGCCCACATACAAGAGAGGCGAGGCGACGGCGCTCATCGAAAACAACGGCGGCGAGGTCGCGTCCTCCGTGTCCAAAACGGTGGATATGGTGCTTGCGGGCGAAGATGCGGGAAGCAAGCTCGACAAGGCAAAGAAACTCGGCATAAAAATCATTGACGAAAACGAGTTTGTCGCAATGCTGAACGGAGCGGCAAAGGAGAACTGAAATGCCGGAAGAGAGGAGATACAAACATCCGTCCGATTCCTATACGGAACAGGTTCACATAGTCACGCAGTCGGACATAAACGGTTTCGACAGGCTGTTCGGCGGCGTGCTGATGTCCTGGATAGACGTGCTTGCCGCGGTTGTGGCGCGCAGACATTCCGAACGCAACGTGACCACGGTGTTCGTGGACACGCTTGAATTCCGCGCCCCCGCGCGCGTCAACGACACCGTTGTCATGACGGGCAAAATCACTTATGCGGGCAAGACCTCGATGGAAGTGTGCGTAAGGACGTACGTCGAAGAACTTTCCGGCGAGCGCAAGCTCATCAACGTGGCATACCTCATTCTGGTCGCGCTGGACGAAAAGGACAATCCCGTGGAAGTGCCCGGGCTGCGTCCCGTCACGGAGTCGGAGCTGGAAGAATGGAAGGCGGGCGCAAGGCGCAGGGAACTGAGGAAGCAGCGCCGCTCGGAGAAATACTGACGGACCGTGAAAACGGAATGCGGAGCGCGGAGAGAGTCCGCGCTTTTTATTTTGCAATTTTATTGTCAGGGCGGGATAAATTGTGATATACTTGATAAAATCGTTAATAAGGCGGGTGCGTGTATGCGCAGTATGACCGGTTACGGCAAGGGTACGGCGTCCTCGGACGGCAGGACGATGACCGTCGAGATAAAGACGGTGAACCACAAGTTTTTCGACTGGGGAATGAAAATGCCGAAAGGCTTTCTCTTTGCGGAAGACGACGCGAAAAAAGAGGTGGCGAAAGTCGTCGCAAGAGGGCACGCGGACGTCTTCCTGACTTACCGCGAGGAAGCGGGCAAGGCGGCGGAATACCGCGTCGACGCGGAGCTTGCGTCAAAGTACGTCGCGACGGCGTCGGGTCTGGCGTCGCTCACGGGAGTGCCTTGCGACGTGACCGCCACCGCGCTTATGAAAAACCCGGACATCGTGACGCTGGAAGCCGCGGAAGCGGACGACGAAGAGCTGAAAGCGCTGCTGCTCGCCGCTCTCGGCGAGGCACTCGACGGGCTTGTCGCTATGCGTGAACGCGAAGGAGCGGCGCTTGCCGCGGACATCTCGGCAAAGCTGGATTCGATGAGCGCGTCGCTTGCAAAAATAGAAGCCACCGCGCCCGAAGTGGTGACGGATTACAGGAACAAGCTCACGGCGCGCATCACGGAAGCGCTGGGCAGCGCGGTGCCCGATATGGCGCGCATCGCGACGGAAGTCGCCCTGTTTGCCGACAAGTGCGCCGTGGACGAAGAAATCAGCCGTCTGGGTGCGCACATCAAGGCTATGCGCGGCTATCTGAAAGCGGACGGACCCGTGGGCAGAAAGCTGGATTTCCTCGTGCAGGAGATGAACCGCGAAGCCAACACCATAGGCTCGAAAGCCAACGACCTCCGCATTACGGAAGAGGTGCTCGCACTCAAAAACGACATAGAAAAAATCCGCGAACAGGCGCAGAACGTGGAGTGAAAATGGAAAACAAAGGACTGCTCGTAGTTATATCGGGTTTCAGCGGAGTGGGCAAGGGCACCGTCATTCAGATGGTGCTGGACGAGCTTCCGACGCTCAGGTTTTCGATATCCTGCACGACCCGCGCTCCGCGTGCCGGCGAGGAAAACGGCGTGAACTACTATTTCCTCACGGAGGAAGAGTTCGAGCGCAAGATTGCCGAGGGCGCGTTCGTGGAATACACCCGCACGTTCACCAACTATTACGGCACGCTGAAAAGCGAAATCGACCGTCCCATACGGGCGGGAGTGGACATTTTGCTGGAACTCAACGTCGTCGGAGCGAAGAACATAAAGAAACTCTATCCCGAATGCGTGACGATATTCGTGCAGCCGCCTTCCCTCGAAGCGCTGAAAGCGCGGCTCATCGGCAGAGGCTCCGAAAGCCCCGAAAGTCTGGAACGCAGACTGCGCGAGATAGAAACGGAAAGCAAGGACATACCGTCTTACGACTATGTGGTCACCAATACGGTCGCACGGACCTGCGCGGACGAAATCGTCGCAATCATCAAGAGCGAACATCTGCGCACCGACCGCGTCGCCGCACAGAATATATTCCCCACGGAGGACTGAAAATATGATGATTGACCCCCCAATCGACAAACTCATCCAGAAAGCGGAATGCCGCTACGCACTTGCGTGCGCGGTGTCCAAACGCACCCGCGAGCTGCTCACCAGCGACAGCGCGTATCTCGAAAAGAGCGGTGAAAAGCCCGTGACCCTTGCCTGCAAAGAGATTTACGAAGGCAAGATAAAAATCGTGCGCGACTGATGCTTTACGGCAAAAACGTCATTTTGGGCGTGAGCGGCGGCATTGCCGCTTACAAAAGCTGCGAGATTGTTTCCCGCCTCAAAAAACTCGGCGCGGACGTCGACGTCATAATGACCGCCAACGCCGCGGAGTTTGTCGCGCCTCTCACATTCGAAACGCTCAGCGACAGCAAGGTCGTGACCGACACCTTCGAAAAGAGGGAGGAACACGACGTGCACCACGTTTCGCTTGCCAAAAAGGCGGACGTTTTCGTCGTTGCGCCCGCAACGGCAAACGTCATTGCCAAATTCGCGCAGGGGATTGCGGACGATATGCTCACCACGACGTGGCTCGCCTGCAAGGCGGTCAGAATTGTCGCGCCCGCAATGAACACCGCTATGTACACCGACCCCGCGACGCAGCAGAATCTGCGTCTGCTCGAAGAGCGCGGCGTGCGCGTAATCGACCCCGCGGAAGGCAGGCTTGCCTGCGGGGACGTGGGCAAGGGCAAAATGGCGGAACCTGCCGAAATCGTGTCGGTGATTGAGGACATACTGCGTCCCGTGCGCGATTTTGCGGACAAGACCGTGCTCGTGACATCGGGAGCAACGGAAGAGTATATCGACGGCGTGCGCGTCATAACCAATCATTCCAGCGGCAAAATGGGATGCGCCATAGCGGAAGCGGCGGCGGAACGCGGAGCAAAGGTCGTGCTTGTGCACGGCAATATGTCCGTCCCCGTGCCGAGCGGCGTTATGAA
>ULTA01024866.1_pt1 | contig 12373 bp, 9 predicted proteins | sample 1957181 | NCBI WGS metagenome assembly ULTA01 (sample SAMEA4835722, study PRJEB28245) | human gut metagenome | biome: gut microbiome; material: fecal sample | place: Denmark | collected 2008
GCAGCAGCCCCCACGTATAGGGGTGGCGCGGGTCGTAGAAGATCTCCTCCGCCGTGCCGGTCTCGACGATCTTGCCCGCGTACATCACGGCCACGCGGTCGGCGACGCGCGCGACGACGCCGAGGTCGTGCGTGACAAACACCGTCGCCGTGCCGAGTTTTCGCTGCACGTCGCGCAGCAGATCTAAGATCTGCGCTTGAATGGTCACATCCAGCGCGGTCGTCGGCTCGTCGGCAAATAAAATGCGCGGGTTCCCCGCGAGCGCAATGGCCAGCACCACGCGCTGGCGCATCCCACCGGAAAAGTTGTGGGGATAGAGTGCCATGCGCTCTTGCGCGCGGTCGATGCCGACAAGCTCAAGCAGTTCGATCACGCGCGCTCTTACGGCGCTCTTTTCGAGCTTTGGCCTGTGCGCAAGCACTGCTTCGGCGATTTGTGCGCCGATCGTCATCGTCGGATCAAGCGCGGTCATCGGGTCCTGGAACACCATGGAAAAGAGCGAACCGCGCAGCGCCGTCATCTTGCGCTCGCGATAAGCCGCAATGTCCGTGCCGTCTACGATGATCTTGCCGGACTTGATTTTTGCCGTCTGCGGCAGAAGGCGCAGGATGCTCTTGCACAGTACGCTCTTGCCGCAGCCAGATTCGCCGACGATGGCGAGCACCTCGCCCGCTCTCAGCGAAAAGCTCACATCGCGCACGGCCTGCACCTCGCCCGCGGGGGTGAAAAAGCTGACGGAAAGGTGCTCGACGTTCAATAAATCTGCCATGAAAAATGTCCTCTTTATGCAAGACAAAGGGGCTGAAGCCAGCCCCTCGTCAAAGATGTCAACGGCGTTTACTCGCCGATCGTCCAGTCCTGAATGTTCCAGAAAATGCTGACGCCGTGGTGGCCGAGCACCGTGTCCATGTTAATGCCGTGGACGGTGGACTTGGCGACGTAGTTCGCGTCGATGTAGCAGATAAAGGCGTAGGCCGGATCGTCCGCGAGCGCGTGCAGGAATTTGCTGTAATACTCTTTGCGGACGGCGTCGTCGCTGCTCTGGCGCGCGAGCGTCAGATATTCGTCCACCAGCGCGTTCGAGTAGCCCGAGTAGTTCGCGCCCTTATCCGTGCCGAAGACCTTGTAGGTGTGGTCGTCGGCGTCAAACGGGCTGCCCCAGCCGATGAGACATGCCATCTGGCCGCTCCAGTCCATCTGCGCGGGGATGTCCACCGTGCAGTGGATGCCGACCTCACGGAGCTGCTGCGCCGCGGCCTGCGCGATGTCGATGCGGTCCTGCTCGCCGGACATCACGCTGATGACAAAACCGATCTCCTCGCCGTTTCGCTCGTAGTAGCCGCTATCGCCCATCGTGCAGCCGACGGATTCGAGAATTTCTTTTGCTTTTGCGGGATCGTAGTCGTAGTGGTTCACGGTCTCGTCGTTGTAGACATTGCGCTGGAGCGGGCTGTGCGCCGCCATGCCCTGCCCGAGCAGCACCGAGTCGACGATGGCCTGACGGTCGATGGCGTAGCAGACGGCGGGGATGATGTCGCGGTTTTCCATCCAGTAGGGGTTGTTGAAGTTGAAGAGAATGCCGCGGTAGTCCGCGGTGGTCATGTCGTAGCAGGTGTAGCCGTCCTTGCCCGCGAAGTTCTGCGCGTTTTTCGGGTCGAGCAGCGCAAGGTCGATCTCACCGGACTCGAGCTGCATCGCCTGCGCGTTGTCGTCAGGCACGATCTTGAAGATGACGCGCTCGATGTTCGGCGCGCCCAAGAAATAGTCCTCGTTGCGCACGAGCACGATGGACTGGCCCGCGTCCCAGCTTTCGAGCTTGTAGGGCCCCGTGCCGACGGGGGCACGGAAGAAGGCGGATTCCTGCATATCCTCGCCCTCGAGCAGATGCTGCGGCAAAATCGCCATCGTCATGTACTCTAAAAACGCGGCGTTCGGCTCAGCGAGGCGGAACGAGACCGTCTGGTCGTCGAGCACGGTGATCTCCTGCACGTCCTCGTAATTCGGCGCGTTTTCCGAGCCGTTGTCGGGGTCCATGATGGCTTCGATCGTGAATTTGACGTCCTGCGCCGTGAACGGCCCGCCGTCGTGCCATTTGACGTCCTCGCGCAGATAGAAGGTGTAGGTGCAGTTTGCCTCGTCATAGTCCCAGCGCTCGGCGAGGGCGGGAACGATCTGATCATTGCCGTCGTGCGCGGTCAGTCCGTTGAAGAGCAGCAGATTGATCTCGCAGTGCTCGTCCATCGCGGGATCGATGCGTGTGTAGTCGGCAGAGCCGTAGACGAGCGTGGACGGCGCGTCGTCGGTCGAATCGCCGCCGCTCTGCCCGCAGGCGGCGAGGGAGAAGAGCATCGCGAGGGACAGCAGAAGAGTCAGCGCTTTTTTCATGGAAAAACTCCTTTTCGGGGAAAAATTAGGAAACGCCGCATCGCCGGATGCAGCGAAAAATATGACGGCTTGTAGTATAGGGGAAATTCCCGCCCGCCACAAGCCGGGTGGGGGATACGGCGGGCAAAGTTTTTCCAAAAAATCACAGCGTGCGGCGGAAATTCCCCGCTTTTTGTCCTTTTTGCGAATCGCGCTTGCACTTTCCACGCGGCAATGGCGTAAAAATGGCGTAGAGGAACCGGTGATACGCAGTTGCGAAAATCGCCTGCTGCAACATTACTAAGAATATTCAAGCTGCCCTGCGCACAAGCAGGGCAGCTTTTTTATCTGCGCACCGGCGCAGAGAGATACAAGGCGTTTCACTTCGCGCCGCAGCGTCCTGCGTGAAGTGTTTCCGCCACGGGAAGCGGTCGCAGAACGCCCAGTGCTTTTCATAAAACGTGGAAAATCGTCCGATGACATATGCTTGTCCTTTTATATCTGACGCATTATGTTAAGATGTGCAGTAGATGTTCCATTTTACCATCCCACTCTCTGCTGGAATCGGCGCACTCTTTCAGCTCAGTTTCGATTTCAGTATATAAATCGTTGCAACTTTCCTTTCTGACACACAGTTTAGCTTTTCCTCTTGCAAGAACAAGAAGCTGCCGATACAACAAAGAAAAAACGACTTGTACCGAATGCACAAGCCGAAGAAGGAGGCAGACCATGGAGGAAAAACGCTGGGAATCGTGCAATGCAGAGGCGCTGCTGGATGAGTCCTTTTCGCAGGACGATCTCCGGCAGTTAGCGCTGAGCACAGGGGAGCTGCTAGGCTGCCCGCTTCTGGTGCTGGATGACACCTTTCATGGCGCGACGCACTACCTGCCGCTCGGCTTTTCCGATGCGCTCTTTGAAACCGCCGTACGCTGCGGCGAGATCACCTACGAGGCCGGCGCAATCATCAGCAAAAATGCGATGCTCACAGCTGGTTGGGCGGACTATGTCCAGCTGGCTGATAGCCCCTATCGGCGGCGTTTTGCACCTCTCATCAGCGCGGGCGTGCGCCTCGGCTGCCTCATCTGCGTGGATACGGACGGACATTTGGAAAAGATCTCGCCGCAGACCTGGGAGCTGGTGGAGCACATCCTCTCCAAGCAGCTGTTCATGGAGGTGAGCCGTCAGGACAAGCCTTCCGAGACGGTGGAGGACATCCTCATGCACCTGCTGGACGGCGGGTTTTCCTCCGCCGCGCATTTTCAGCTTCAGGCCTCCGGCACCTACCTCGCGGACTTTCATCCGCGCGCCTTCGCCCTCATCGACCTTGAGACCTACCACAGCGCTTACATGGGAAAGCGGCATCTGAAAGAGGAGCTGGAAGCGCAGATTGCGGATTCCCACCCCTTTTTATATAAGGGCGATGTTTTTCTCTTCCTGCGCCGGGAGGGGGATGGCGACATCTTTTCCGAGCTTGCGGAGGAATTTCAGCTTAAAATTCTTATCTCTGCGCCGATCGACGACCTTTTCACCCTCCCGCAGCTCTACCGCACGGCGCGCGAGGCATTGGAGCTGATGAAAGATGAGCGCTTCCACGGTGAGGCCGTCTGCACAGCGCAGCAGCTGCGCACACCGCTGCTGCTGAAAAATCTGGAGGGCCGGGGCGACCTTCTTTCGCCGGAGCTGCGCCGCCTTGCCGCCCACGACCGCGAAAAGGACACCCAGTACTGCGAAACGCTTTACCATTACCTCACCTGCTGCCACTCACTGAAAAAGACCAGCGACGCGCTCTATACCCACCGCAACACCGTGCTTTACCGCATCCGCAGATTGCAGGAGGATTTCGCGATCCCGCTGGAGGAGCCGTCCCAGCACGCCGACCTGCTGCCGGGCGTGTCGCTCATTTTGCTTGAGATCAAGGGGCCGGACTTTTTTCTGCGTGCGCCGAAAAATGAAGCATAAAACCGGCGCGATCACGCGCCGGTCAGATAGAAAAGGATGATATCATGAAGGAAAACAGAAAGCTTTTGAGAGAAGTCCTCAAGGACATCCGCCACGATATGACGGACGAGGAAGTGCTGAACCTGCTGGCAGACAGCAAAATTTCCGAAAATCCCGCGGGTGAGAAGGAAAAATACACCCTCGGCCAGCGGGCGGCGGACGCCATTGCCAAATTTGCGGGCAGCTGGGCGTTCATCTTTGCCTTCACCGGCGTGCTGATTTTGTGGATGCTTGTCAACACGCTGCTGGCGGCAAAGGCGTTCGACCCGTACCCCTTCATCCTGCTCAATCTGGTGCTCTCTTGCGTGGCGGCCATTCAGGCGCCGCTCATCATGATGAGCCAGAACCGGCAGGAGGAAAAGGACCGCCGCCGTGCAGAGAACGATTATAAGGTCAACCTCAAAACGGAGATCATGATCGAGGACCTCTACGACAAGGTCAATGCCATCCTGGCCAGACAGACCGCACTGAAAAACAGCTGACGGAGAAGGGCGAAAGCGCAGAGCAAAAATGAGGGAGGACAGAGCCGTCCTCCCTCATTTTTTGCTGTTTTTGCGCAACGCGGAATCCTCCTCCGCAAACCTGCGCGCTTTTGTTGAGATGCCTCTCCGGCGCATCAAGCCCTTATACGTGCAAGACTCTATGTTGCTTTACAGCCGGAAGTGCTTCTTAAGTTCTTGGTTTTCCCCCAGCACCAGCAGCGTCATATCAGCGTCCAGCACAGTTTCCGGTGAGACGTTCACATCGGTCTTGCCGTTCCGCTTCACACCGAGGATGTTGACGCCGTATTTTCTGCGGATGTCCATCTCGCCGATGCTGCGGCCCTGCCAATCCTCCGGCACGGCAACCTCGATAATGGCGTGCTGCTCGTCCAGCTCAATGTAGCTGAAAATATGGTTGGAGGTATAGCGGATGGCCGCCCACTTCGCCAGCTGCTTTTCCGGGTAGGCGACCGCGTCCGCGCCGTTGCGCAGCAGAAATTTCGCCTGCACATCCCGCTCAGCGCGGGATACCACATATTTTGCTCCCAGCTCCTTGAGCAGCGACGTCGTCTCCAGCGAATTCTGAAAATTTCCGCTGATGGTGACATAGCAGACATCGTAATTGCTCACGCCCAGCGAGCGCAGAAAGTCCACACGGGTGCTGTCGCCGATCTGCGCGTTGGTGACAAAGGACATGCACTCGTTGACGCGCTCCTCGTCTTTGTCCACTGCCATCACCTGATGGCCCAGCTCGTTGAGCTGCATGGCAAGATGCCGCCCGAAGCGGCCCAGTCCGATCAATAATACCGTTTTCATCGTGTGCTCCTTTCAGCCTACGGTAATTTTCTCCTGCGGATAGCGGGCGTAAGTCAGATCATGCCCGGAGAATGCGGCGTAGATCAAGGTCAATCCGCCGACGCGCCCAAAAAACATCAGCAGGATGAGAATGCTCTGCGACAGGACTCCCAGCTGCGGCGTCAGCCCCAGCGTCAGGCCCACCGTACCGGCGGCGGACGCTGTTTCATAGAGACAGGCACCGAGGGGAAGCTCCTCCGCTGTGCTGATGACCGCCGCCCCCGCAAAGGTCAGCCCCAGATACAGCAGCAGAATGGCGGCGGCGTTGCGGACGGCGGATGTCTCCAATCTGCGGTGGAAGAGCTGCAGATCCTCTCGCCTGCGGAAGGCGGCAATGGCATTGGCAATGAGAACTGCCAGCGTCGTGACCTTCATGCCGCCCGCCGTGGAGCCGGGTGCTCCGCCGGTAAGCATCAGCAAAATGGTGACCGCCTGAGAGGCATCCGTCATCTCCGTCAGATCCACTGTGTTATAGCCGGCCGTCCGCGGCGTGACCGACTGAAAAAGGGAGGCCAATATCCGCTCTCCCACGGGGAGGTCCGCAAAGTCTGTCAGATAAAAGAGAAACGCCGGAATCGTGATCAAAAGCGCCGTCGCGCTCAGAATGACCTTGCTCTGCATCCGGTAACGCCGCAGGTGCAGACCGTGCGTACAGACATCGTCCCACGTTAGAAAGCCGATGCCGCCTACGATGATCAGCAGCATGATCACAATGTTGACCAGCGGGTCTGCGGCATAGGCCGTCAGCGAGGGGTAGAGGGAATCCGTCCGCCCCAGAATATCGAAGCCCGCATTGCAGAAGGCGGAAACGGAATGGAAAACGGACATCCATACGCCCTGCAGTCCATAGTCCCGGCAAAAGACTGGCAGCAGCGCCAGCGCGCCCAGCAGCTCGACCAGAAAGGTCCCCTTGAGGATAAATCTCGTCAGGCGCACGATGCCGCCCACCGCAGGGGCGGAGATGGCGTCCTGCATGGCGCTGCGCTCCTTGAGCGTGATGTTCCGTCCGGCGAGCATCAGGAAGGTCACCGCACCGGTGATCACCCCCAGCCCGCCGATCTGGATCAGCAACAATATGACTGTTTGACCGAAGGCGGACCAGTAACTGCCGGTATCCTGCACCACCAGCCCCGTCACGCAGACAGCGGAAGTGGAGGTAAACAGTGCCTCATGAAACGGCGTCCAGACCCGCTGTACTGTGGCGATAGGCAGCATCAGCACCAGCGCCCCCAGCAGGATCACGCCCGCAAAGCCGAGGATCATGATTTGAAAAGAAGTCAAATGCCGCTTTAAGCGAAACACAGTCTCCGTCACATCACACACCTCCTTGAAACAATGGTACTCTCAATTTTCCGTACAGTATAACACGGCTTTTGCAATGTGTCTGTATGTATTTTGTAAAATTTTCAGGTGCAGAGTTCTTATTTGCGGCCCAGAGGCGGGCTGCAAAGCTGCGGTTGACAGACTTTGGTGCATAGAATTCTCCGCGTGACCTGTAAATCTTTCCTGATTTTTTACAGGAACCCTTGCCTTTTTTCAATATTTGTTCTAAGATAAGCTCTCTATCTGTCATATTCAGCTGAAATTCTACGAAGCTTTTTAAAAAAGCCCCAACGGGAGAACTAATATGCTCAAAGAAAAAACATCCGATGTATCCATGACAAATACAAATCAAGGCTCTGGCACTGCTGCTGAAGCGGCAGTGCCCATGAGCCATGGTCTTTGGAATACGTGGCGCAAAAATCTCCTGCTGTTCTGCCTGACCGGCGTTTATGTGGAGCTGTGCCTGCATCTGTGCGTATTCGGCTCGATGGACCGGTACGCGGGATATCCTGTCCTGTTTGGCCTGCTGGGGGGCGCACTCTGCACGCTGGTAGTCTCAAGCCTGCCAAAGGTTCTGCGCCAGATCACAGGGGTTTTCCTGGTCGCGGCACAGGTGCTGCTGGCCGAGGTGCAGCTGGTCTATCACTGCATCTTCGGAGATTTCATGCCCGTCAGCCAGATCGGCATGGGCGGAAATGTGGTCGTCAATTTCAACTCGCAGCTTCTCTATGGGATCCGCCAAAATCTGCTGAAGATCCTGCTCCTCCTGCTGCCGCTGATTGCCGTGATCCTCTGCCTTGCCCTGCGAAGGGGGCAGGCTCTGAAGCTGCGGCTGCGCTGGAAACAGACGATGGCCTCCTTTGCCGTGCTCCTCGCACTGCTGCTGACGGTCACGGGACTCATGTACGCCGGACGGAATAAAGCCTTCTCCGTCTATTATACCTTTACCAATGTGGATACCTCCACTGACAGCAGCTACAAAAAGATCGGCATGCTGGCCACCACGGCGCAGGAGCTTCGATATATGCTCTTCGGCGGCAGCGGCAGCATTACGATCACGCCGTCGTCTTTGAATATAAGCGATGTTCCGCGGACATACAGCAGCAACTCCTATAACGTGATCGAAAGCATCGATTTTACGGCTCTTGCAGACAGTACCGACAGCGATATTCTCAAGGCCACAGACGAGTATCTATCAAATGCAACACCCACCCGCAAAAACAACTACACCGGACTTCTTAAGGACTATAACCTCATCACCATCTGCGCCGAGAGCTTCTGCCCGTGGTTTATCAGCGAGGAGCTGACGCCGACGCTCTACAAGCTGAGCCATACGGGTATTCTCTTTGAAAATTACTACGGCACGTTCCAGTCCGTCACCACCAACGGCGAATACACCATGTGCATGGGGCTTTATCCGGATATGTCCCGCACGAAGACGGATTCCAGCTTCAATGTGGCGGGCACAAACTATCTGCCGTTCTGCCTGGGCAATGCGCTCAAGGGCATGGGCTATCAAGCCTGGGGCTATCACGACTACATCGGGGATTTCTACAACCGGAACATCACCCACGCCAACATGGGCTACACGTTCAAGGCGGCGGATTCTGGTCTGGCCATGAAGATCGACTGGCCCTCCTCCGATCTGGAGATGATGGAGGCCTCCGTGGACGACTACATCAACAGCGGAGAACCCTTCCACGCCTATTACATGACCTTCAGCGGTCACTACCAGTACAACTGGGACAACGCCATGAGCGCCAAAAACCGCGACGCGGTGAAAGATCTGCCCTATTCCGAGCCGGTGAAGGCGTACATTGCCTGCAATCTGGAGCTGGAATACGCACTGGAGTACCTGATGCAGCGGCTGGAGGAAGCTGGCGTTGCCGACAAGACCTGCATCGTCCTGACCAACGACCACTACCCCTACGGCCTGACCGAAGACGAGTACAACGAGCTGGCCGAGCAGACGCTGGACACCACCTTTGAGAAGTACCGCAACAGCTTCATCTGCTATGTTCCCGGCCTTTCAGAGAACATCGTGGTGGATGAATACTGCTCCACGGCGGACATCTTGCCGACACTGCTGAATCTCTTCGGCGTGGACTACGATTCCCGCCTGCTGGCGGGCACCGATGTACTCTCCAGCGGCATCCATGTAGCGGTGCTGTCGGATAAGTCCTTTCTGACGAAGACCTTTCGCTATGACGCCGGTACGGAAACTGTGATCCCCGCCGACGAGAATACCACAGTCTCCGGCAAGCTGGCGGAAGCCTACCGACTCTATGTGGACAGCAGGTTCCAGCTCTCCGGCAACATCCTCAACAGCGATTACTACGCCCACGTCTTTGCCAGGGAGTCCAGCGGCGGAAGCCTTGCGGACACGGTGGTATTCACGGACATCAAGAGCATTTTCAATCAGGCCAGCGTCCTCTACATGTACCGCAAGGGCTATGTGGACCCTGAGACGCCGGACACCTTCGGCGGCAAGACTACGGCAAGGCTGGGCGAGTTTGTCGATGTGCTCTACGGCATCGCGGGCCGGCCGGAAACGGACAACACCGCCCTTCCGGCTGACTACGAAAACGAGGAATTCAACGCGGCCCATCCCTATTATAATGCCGTGTGCTGGGCCTATCAGACAAGGCTGCTCCGGCAAAATGATCCCAATGCCGAATACGATGACAAGGTGGACTATCAGACGGCGTGCGTACTGATCCGCCGCTACGCGATCATGGCAGGCGTCGATACCGGCGTGGATCAGACGCAGCTCAGGCAGCTTCTTCGGGATGCCCCCGATCTTGGCAGAGAGGCAGCCAAAGCGATGCTCTGGTGCGATGAAAAGGACATCACCACCCGGGACAGCAGCCTTGACGAGCTGCTGGCATCCGCTGGCACCCGCATCAGCCGCTACCAGATGACGTCGTTCCTGTTCTACCTCTGCACCTACGAGCTGGATATTGGCAGCTGAGCATGCGGCGCAGATCCTGCCGGAGAAGTGTTCCGCGACCGATTCGCAAAAAGAGTCGCCTTTCTCGGCTGTGTACCGGAAGATACCCATTCGATGCCGCACTACGCTTAATGTTGGAATAAGTAAACATACTCACAAGCATTACACTCAGTGTAGACCTAATGTAGATTCAGACCATTCTGTGTTTACGAAAGTTTACATTGAGTGTAATTTTTTCTGCCTTGAATGGGTGGTCAAACAGGGTCGGTTTTCTACATTTATTACGAAGGGATGAGACATCCACCCCCTATTCTCACACGAAAGAAGGAGTTTGATTTGAGCAAACGAAAACACGGACCTACGATTGTACCGGCCTTATCCGCCAAGGTGGATAACAAAGAAAAACGATTCATTCAGGTTGGAAACTCACTGCTCCTCTCCTAGCAGTTCCACGCACTCAGCACCGGCAGCCGGTTTCTCTATTTCTGCATGGCCATGGAGAGCGGCGGAAGGAAAAATTTCATTTTTCCACAAAAGGACGCAAAAATGGCTCACGGGATAAACCCGCGTAGCCGTCTGATCCGTTTCAGCAAGAACAGCAGCTTTCATTATTTCACCGTCGATGAGATGGGCCTGCGGCTGATGAAGCTGGCGCTGGATGAAATGGCGCTGTATCGTTTTCAGCGGTACTTGCAGCAAAACGGCATTTGCAAAGCATCTATGCTCCCGCTGTATCTGTTCAGTCTGGAGCTGCTTTCGGAGGCGTATGCCTTGAAAAAGGGGAAGCAAATGCGGGCAGAGCTGGATAGAGGCGCATTGTTTTCGTGCCAGGCAGATGTTGTAAAACGGATCTGCAACACAGGACCCAATCTGATCACGATCCCAGACAAATGGCTGCTGGACTTGGATACGGAAAGAGATGATAGCTCAGACGAACTCTTACTTTCCCCAAATGCTACGTTTCTAAGTCAACAGTCCGGAATGTAACACACAGGTGGTAACAGTATGGTCGAGGAATTGCAAGTGCCGATCCATCTCAAAATGACGCTGACGATTAAGGAGGCCGCAGCATACAGCAACATTGGGATCAACAAGATCGAGAGTATGCTGCGCAGTCCGAATTGCCCGTTTGTTCTCTATGTTGGGTCCAAAAAGCTGGTCAAACGCATGGAGTTCGAGCAATATATCAGCCATAAGTTGATGATTTGACGGTAAGTTCACTATTGAGAAAAGAAAGTCCTTGTGCTACAATTATAAAATGTATAGGGGCTTCTTCTCATAGTGGGAAAGGGGCTTCCGAATGGGTAAAAGTTTACGAGGCAAAGAATGCGGCAAGGGTATCTGCCAAAGAAGGGACGGATTATATAGCGCAAGATTTGTAAGCAGCGGAGGAAAGCGTCAGGTCAAGTGCTTTTCCTCACTTCCGGAAGCCCGGAACTGGCTGGAAGATGCAAAGTATGCAGACCGTCATGAGGATGTGTTTGCTCCGCCGGATATGACGGTAACAGAATGGTTTGAGTTCTGGATCAGCCACATCGTGGGAGACTTAGCGCCGAACACAAAGAGAAATTACCGGGAGCGGTATGAGTACAATGTAAAGCCCGTGATTGGTAAGATTGCGGCTCACAGATGTCAAGCCGATGCACTGCAAGATGGTTTTCAACCGAATGGAAGCATCGTATGCCGGTTCAACGATCCGCCAGACATATATTGCTATGGGAACGATGTTTCGGGCTGCTGTGATGAACGACATGATTCAAAAGCACCCGATGGATGGAGTGCGGTTTACAAAACCGACGCGTGCAGTGAATGACATCAAGTTCCTGACGGTGGAGGAACAGCAAAAATTCTTAGCAGCCGCTAAAAAGTCTCACAACTATTATCAATATGCGCTGATATTGGAGACGGGACTTCGGACTGGTGAATTAATTGGACTGACATGGGATTCGGTTGATTGGAAGAAACGCACTTTGACAGTCAATAAGACGTTGGAGTATCGACATGAGCAAGGCGAATGGCGGGCTGGACCGCCTAAAACGCAGCAGAGCTACCGAACGATCCCGCTCACAAACCGCGTATACGAGATTTTGGAAAAGGTTCACGCACGGGTTCCTGAGCGCAAGGAAACGGATATCCTGTCACTGACATTGGACTATTTGGATCGGCACACTGGGGAAAAGGCAAGCTTGTCCATGCGTGATCTTGTCTTTATCAACTGGCGAACAGGAGAGCCAGCGAAGAACAGTTCCTATGATACCCACTTATATAAGCTCTGCGATGAAGCAGGGATCAAACACTTTTGTATGCACGCCCTGCGACATACCTATGCTACAAGAGCAATCGAAAGCGGTATGCAGCCGAAGGTGCTGCAAAAACTGCTGGGTCATGCCAGCATCAAAAC
>ULTA01036188.1_pt1 | contig 12099 bp, 8 predicted proteins | sample 1957181 | NCBI WGS metagenome assembly ULTA01 (sample SAMEA4835722, study PRJEB28245) | human gut metagenome | biome: gut microbiome; material: fecal sample | place: Denmark | collected 2008
GGAGCAGGGCGGGAGGGCGCCGGTGCGGGGGCCGGCTGGGGTGCGCGTTTCTTTTTGGAAGATCCGCCGATCAGATCCAATACTTCCTTTTTGGGTTCTTTCTCTTCTTGTTTGTTAGGCATCTTGATTTAAGGTTGTTAGATGTTGAGCGCCGCGCTCAACGGTTATTGGGAGATAAGGTCCCGGGCCTTGTCCAGAATTTGGGCGGCTTCCTCTGCGGGAATGCCCATGCTTTCCGCGATGTCGGAAGCTTCAAATCCGGTGAGGGCCACCAGGTCCGTTCCGCCCATGGTCACCAGGCCCATGGCGGTTTCTTCCGGGATTTCCAATTGTTCGCTGAGGGTTTTGGCCGCAGCCTGGCATTGGCGCATGACTTCTTCGGCCGCAGCCTGGCTCTGGCGTTTTTCCGCTTCCTGGACGTCAAAGACGCGCACCTGGACATCCCAGCCCATCAGGCGGGAGGTGAGGCGGGCATTCTGGCCCCTGCGGCCGATGGCCTTGGAGAGGTCTTTGTCGTCCTGGACGATAACGAAGATTTTTCTGGCTTCCTCGTCCACGGTGATTTCCCGCGGTTCCACGGGGCTGAGAGCTTCCCGGACGAAGGTGACGGGGTCTTCCGTCCATTCCAGGATGTCCACTTTTTCATTGTTGAGCTCCCGGACGATGTTTTTGACGCGGGCGCCGCGCATGCCTACGCATGCCCCTACCGGATCTACTTTGTCGTCATGGCTGATGACGGCCACTTTGGTGCGGTAGCCGGCTTCGCGGGCGATGCCGTGGATTTCCACGGTCTGGTCGCCTATTTCCACCACTTCCGATTCAAAGAGGCGGCGCACCAGGTTCGGATGGCTGCGGGAAAGGATGACTTCCGGGCCGCGTGCTTCCGTGCGCACTTCCACCACGTAGAAGCGCATGCGGTCGCCGACGCTGTAGTCTTCATTCGGCACGCGTTCGCGGGAGGTCATGACGCCTTCGAATTTGCCGAGGTCCACAAAAATATCCCCCTTTTCAAAACGGCGGATGGTGCCCGTTACCAGATCTCCGGCGCGGTCCTTGAACTCGTCGTAGAGCATTTCCTTTTCCGCATCCAGCAGTTTCTGGAGCATGGTCTGGCGGGCGGTCTGCACCGCGATGCGGCCGAAGCCCTTGGGCGTGATGTTGGTGGGGAGCAGGTCGTGAAGCACGGCGTTTTTGTCCAGCTTGACGGCCAGGGAAAGGGGGATCTGGTTGAATTTGTCGGAATATTCTTCATCCGGCACCACTTCCAGGTCCGCAAAAATACGCACCTTGCCCTTGTCCACGTTGATTTCGGCCCTCAGGTAGTTGATGCTGCCGGAACCGGGAACCATTTTGCGGTAGGCGGAGAGAAAGGCGGACTCCAGAGCGAGGAGAATTTTTTCACGGGAGAGCCCTTTTTCCCTCTCGTAGTAGTCAATCAAAGCTTTAATATCGTTTGTCATGAGTGTGGAGGAGTGTGATGGATAGACAAAAAAGAGCGGGTCGACAGACCCACTCTCGAGTGCCTCTCGGGGTGTTTGCCTATCTAAGTAAGCACGAGGGGGAGGTTCTGGCAAGAAAAAACGCTTGTTCTATGCGGCATGCAAAAGACTGGGGATGATTCCGGAAGAAGAATTTTCCGGAGCCCTCCGGGAGGGGGCGGGACAACGGTGTTTGAGGGCTTGACGGACCCGTGAAAAACGGGAAGTATGCGCACATGAAACTCGTCTCATGGAACGTGAACGGATTGCGGGCGGTTCTGGGCAAGGGAATGGCGGACGCCGTGGATGCCCTGGAGCCGGACGTCCTCTGCCTTCAGGAGATCAAGGCGCGTCCGGAACAGGTGAAAGACCTGTGGATTTCCTCCTGGCCGCACCAGCTCTGGAATCCGGCGGAGAAGGCCGGCTATTCCGGCGTGCTGATCCTCAGCCGGGTGCGGCCTCTTTCCACGTCCGTCGGAATCGGCTGGCCGGAGCATGACCGGGAAGGGCGCGTCTGCACGATGGAATTCGAGGGGTTTTACCTGGTCAACTGCTATACGCCCAATTCACAGAATGAACTGGTGCGCCTTCCGTACCGGGAGCAGTGGGACGCCGCGTTCCGCGAGTATGTGGCGGGACTGGCGGAAACCAAGCCGGTCGTTTTCTGCGGAGACTTGAACGTGGCCCATGAGGAGATTGACATTGCACGTCCCAAAGAGAACCGTTTTTCCGCCGGGTTCAGCGACCAGGAGCGCGCCGGGTTCACGCTGCTGCTTGAGGCCGGTTTTACGGATACGTTCCGCGCCCTGCATCCGGAGGAGCCGGGCTGGTACAGCTGGTGGTCCTACCGCGCGGGCGCCCGCGCCCGGAATATCGGATGGCGCATTGACTATTTCTGCGTTTCCAATCCGCTGGCTTCCAGGGTGAAGGATGCCGCCATCCATCCGGATGTGACGGGGTCCGACCATTGCCCCGTCAGCTTGGAGATTGACTGCTGAGCGCGGTCTTTCAGATGATTTTCAACTGTAAAAGATTGATGATTATGGAACAGGAATTGCCGCTGCTGGTGGTTGCCACGCGCAACGCCCACAAGACCGGGGAAATCCGCGCCATGCTGGCCGGGAAATGGGAAGTGAAGGATCTTTCTGACTATCCCCAGGCTCCGCCCGTGGATGAAACGGGAGTCACGTTTACGGAGAACGCCACGCTCAAGGCGCTTTCCGCTTCCAAATGCATCCCCGGCGTCCTGCTGGCGGATGATTCCGGGCTGGAGGTGGATGTGCTGGACGGGCGCCCCGGAGTCTGGTCCTCCTCCTTCGGCGGGGAGGAAGGGAACCATGCGCGGAATAACCTCCGCATGATGGAGGAACTGCGGCGCGCCGGCGTGAAGCCGGGGGACAGGCCTTCCGCGCGGTTCCGCTGCGTCATGGTGCTTGCCGGGAACGGCCGCGTGCTGGCGGAGTTTTCCGGTTCCGTGGAAGGCTACATGTTGACGGAGCCGGCCGGAGAAGGAGGGTTCGGCTATGATCCGCTGTTTGTCCCGGAAGGGTATGACCGGAGTTTCGCCCAGCTTCCCATGGAAGTGAAAAATTCCATGTCGCACCGCGCCCGCGCTCTGGCGCAGGTGGTGGAGTGGATGAAGGAACGCCGGGCCTGAGGTTTTTCCCGGACGCCTGGCGGCGGGGAGGTCAGTCCAGCCTGAAGGCGCATATCTGGAAGGGAGCCGGTGTTCCGGTGTTCAGGAGCTGGTATTTGCCGGCGCGCCAGGAATGATGGGGCAGGCGGGACAGGAAGGCTTCCACGGCTTCCGCTTCTTCCTTTCCTCCTTCGTGGCCGGGATAGCACATGACGCTGAGAAGCCCGTTCGGGGCAATGAGGGCGGCGGCCTGTTCCAGCGCCGCCAAGGTGCATTCCGTCCTGGTGACCGTTTTTTTGTCCCCGCCCGGCAGATAGCCCAGGTTGAAAACGATGGCCTTCACGGGGCCTCCGACCAGTTCCGCCAGGCGGTCATGGCTGGCAAGATGGAGCCGGACGGAAGGGGTGAGCAGCCCTTCCTTCTCCAGACGCTCCCTGGTGGCGCGGATGGCTTCTTCCTGCACGTCAAAGGCGTGCACCTGGCCGGAAGGGCCAACCAGCCGGGCCAGGAAAACCGTATCGTGCCCGTTGCCCGCCGTAGCGTCCACGACTGCGTCCCCGGGGGAGACGACGCGGCTGATCCAGTCATGAGCGCAGGTCATGGGGCGGCTGAGCAGGGAACATTTCATGACCGGGTTGTACAGAAGCCTTGCCTGTATGACAATTCGTTTATGAAATTCCGGTGCGGGAAGAATGACAGGTTGTTTTTTGGCAGGGCGTGTGTTAGGAAGAGGCATAAAACCTTCTGCGTGTTCCCGCATGCGGGGATAAACCACAGACGTTGCCATGAAGATGACTGACAGACGCACTTTTTTGAAAAGGACTGCCGCCGCAGGGGTGCTGGCGGCCATATCGGACATGGATTCCCTGTTCGCCCAGGAGGCCGGAGCCCCGGCGGCTTCCGGCATCCCGGATCTGGTGGCCGTCCGCAACGGTACCCGTGCGGAGATGGTCAGGAAGGCCGTGGAGGCGCTGGGCGGCATGCAGGCTTTCGTCAAGCCGGGCCAGACCGTCGTCATCAAGCCGAACATCGGCTGGAACAAGGCTCCGGAATTCGGCGCCAACACTCATCCTGAAACCGTCGCCACTTTGGTGGAGCTGTGCAGGCAGGCCGGGGCGAAGGAAGTAAGGGTGTTTGACCACTGCTGCCACAACGGCGCTTATGAGGGCAGCGGCGTGAAAGAGGCCGTAGAGAAGGCTGGCGGTGTGATGGTGGACGGCGGCAATGAGAGCCAGTACGTGCGGACGGAAAACCCGAAAGCCCGGAAATTCACCTCCGCCAAGGTGCATAAGGCCGTGCTGGAAGCGGATGTTTATATCACCTGCCCGCCCCTCAAGCACCACAGCGGTTCCGAGATGACCGCCTGCATGAAGAATGTCATGGGTACCGTCTGGGACCGCGGGGCCATGCATAAGAACGACCTGCACCAGTGCATCGCGGACGCCGTGTATTTCCGCAAGCCGGACCTGTGCGTGCTGGACGCCTATATGCCCATGGTGCGCAATGGCCCCGTGGGGAAGGATACGAATGACCTGGTGGAGCGCAAAACCCTTCTGGCTTCCCGTGACATCGTGGCCATTGACGCTGCGGGCGCCGCCCTGCTGAACAAGGCCGGAAAAATTCGCCATGTGCAGCTTGGGGAGGAAATGGGGCTGGGCGTCGCCGACCTTTCCAGGCTTAATATCCGCCGTATCAGCATGGCCTGACGCGGTGGGGGGCCAACTTTCCGCCTCCGGCGGGTTTATGATAAATATGTCAGTCATCAAAGCCTTTCTCGTCAGTCCTCTGAAGTGGCTCCGCGTGACGGTGGCCGTCATTTTCTTTATTGGGATTGCATACGCTTTTCTGCACCACATTCCCGCGTGGAACGTGCCGAACATGACGGGGGGCGGAGAGGGGATGGAAGATTCCTTTTCCCTGGCGCGGTGGCAATTTGTGCCGTCCGTGCTGGGGACCCTGAGCGGGGCAGCCGTTTCCGCCGTGATTCTGGGGGTTTTGCTGCTGCTTACGCTGCTGTTCGGCCGCGTATACTGTTCCTTCATCTGCCCGCTGGGGATTCTCCAGGATATTGTCTTCAGAATCCGCCGCTGGCTGGCGCCGAAGCGTTTCCTGAAATTCTCCCGGCCTGTGCCGTGGGTGCGGTATGGGGTGCTGGCATTGCTGGCCGTCTGCTGCGTGACGGGGCTGGCCGGTCTGTCTCTGAATTGGCTGGACCCTTACAGCATTTTCGGGCGCATCATGTATGTGCTGGCATGGCCGGCCGCCATTTGGAGCAATAACCTGCTGGCGGCGGACAGTTCTTCTGCGGACCTGGTCCAGATGGATTATTTCCCCGCGGCTTTCCCGGTTCTGCTGGCTTCCGCCGGCATGCTCGGCTTGGTGGCCGTCATGAGTGCCTGGAAGGGACGCCTGTATTGCAATACGGTATGCCCCGTCGGCACGCTGCTTGGCCTGCTTTCCCGTATCTCCCTTTTCCGGCTGGGCTTTGATCCCGCCTCCTGCAAGAAATGCGGCAAATGCGTCAAATCCTGCAAGGCGCAATGCCTGAACCTGAAGGAATACAAAATAGACTCCTCACGCTGCGTGGCGTGCTACGATTGCGTGCGCTCCTGCAGTGAGGGGGGAATACGCTACCGCTGGTTTACCAGGGCCCGCCAACTGGTTCCGGCCCAAAAAAAGAAGGCTCCCCCGGCTCCCGCTCCCTCTTCTTCCGCCGCGGTTCCCTCCATTGCCGGGAGTTCCCGCCGCCAGTTCCTGGAGGCTACTGCGGCCGGGCTGGCCACGGCCGCCCTTTCCGGATGCCGGGGAGATGCCGCCCGGAAGCTGGACCCCACCCAGTGCGTTCTTCCTCCCGGAGCCGGTTCCCTGGAACGTTTTCTGGATATCTGCACCGGCTGCCAGATGTGCGTTGCCAACTGCCCCACCCATGTGCTTCAGCCCTCATACCTGCAGCTTGGCCTGAAGGGATTCATGAAACCCCGGATGGATTTTGCCACCAAATACTGCCTTTATGATTGCCACCGCTGTGCGGAAGTCTGCCCCACAGGGGCCATACGCAGGATGCCTGTTACCGCGGAAAGGGATACTGAGGGAATAACAAAAGATACTACGCGCATTGCCGTGGCCCGGTTTTACGTCTGCCGCTGCCTGGTTGCCCGGGAGGACATGGATTGCGGAGCCTGTACGGAGCATTGCCCCACCAAGGCCCTTTACACGGTGCCCTATATCGGGCGTGACGGCCAGGAGCACCGCTTGCCCAGGCTGGATCCTTCCCTGTGCATCGGCTGCGGCGCGTGCGAACACGCCTGTCCCGTTACCGCGGAACGGCCTGAGGAACGCGAACGCCGGAACTCCTGCGATCTGTGCGAGGAAAAATGCGAGTTCGGAAGGCGGCGGGAAATGCCCCCCCGGGCGCTGGTGGTCCGTGCCGTGAATCCCCAGCAGAAAGCTGTTAAAAAGTTTGAGGACAAAGCTGTGGATCCGGTGGGGGATGCGGATTTTCCGTTTTGAAAACGGCTGGCGGTTTGGAAGATGATGAAATAAACGCTCCCGGAGGCTTCAAACCTCCCTTTTGGGAGGGCGGTGTCTGTCCATCCGGTTTTTCGGGGGAATTCCGTGCAGCCCGGTTTGCGCACGGATACGGCCGCGGGGGATGCCGAGATGAGCGGGGGCAGGAGGAGCCTGACCACGGGAGCGTTCCCGCGGCTGGCAGGGAAGGTTTCCGGAGAGCATGTTCTCCGTTGCTGGCGGGATAGAGTGCAAATGCCCGATTTTCCTTGATGATGCGGAAGTTGATACGTTAAAGTAAAAGAACCATGTTGCAGGCGGACGGCATTACGTATGAGATAGAAACACCGGATGGTCCTTTGAAATTATTGGACAATGTCAGTTTTAATGTTCCTCGCGGTCATTTTATGGCGGTCGTTGGTCCTTCCGGCTGCGGAAAGACGACCTTATTGAAGGCGATTGCGGGCATGATTGCGGAAACGGGCGGGCGTTTTTTCTGGAATGGCCATGATTTGGCTGAAGAAGACTTTGAACCTTCGGAAATCGGGTTCGTTCCCCAGTTCAGCATTGCCTATGACCAGCTGAGCGTGGATGAGAATGTGGAGAGCGCCGCCAGGCTCCGTTGCCGGTTCAATTCCGTGGACGATTTGGACGACAGCATTGACAATGCCCTGGAGGTAACGGGAATGGAGGGGATTACGGACCGGGATGTGAAAATTCTTTCCGGCGGCCAGAAAAGGCGCCTGGCGCTGGCCATGGAACTGGTATCCAATCCCCGGCTGCTGATTTGCGATGAGGTGACGTCCGGACTGGATCCCAGGTCGGAACACGATATCGTGTTCCTCCTGCATGAAATCTCCCGTTCGGAAGGCCGCATCGTCATTTCCGTCACGCACAGCCTTTCCCATCTGGACAGGTATGATTCCATCCTGGTCATGCACCAGGGCTGCGTGGCTTACCACGGTTCTCCGAAAACCATGCTGCATTACTTCGGCGTTTCCTCGCTGGAGGAGATTTACCCGAAGCTCCAGGATCGCGAAGGCCCTTCCTGGAGCCGGTCCTGGAGCAAGCACCGGGATTCCTATTATTCCCGTCTGAAACAGGAAAGGGAAAAGAAAATTCTTTCCGGGGAACTGCCGGATCCGGATGCCGTCCGTCCTGCGGAGGCGGAGAAGGAGGGGGCCTCCGGAGAATCCGGAACGGAACGGGAAAAGGCCGTGGAGGAAAACATTCCGGAAGTTCCCGGATTCTTCACCCAGTTCTTTTGCCTGCTGGGGCGGCGCTGGCGCATCTTTTTCCGCGACCGTTCCCAGTTGGTTCTTCAATTGGTCATGGTGCTGCTGTTTCCCGTGCTGGTAGCCATGTTTACGGACAAGGGCTCCGGGCAAATCGTGGGGCTTTCCGCCACGCAGGATGTCCAGACTGTCCAGAAGGATATGGAAGCCCAGCAGCTGAACATGAAAACGGGGTCCGCCGTCTCCGGCATCATCATGTTTGAGGTGATTCTGCTGGGGCTGATGGGGTCCAACAATGCCGCCCGCGAGGTGGCCGGTGAACGCGCCGTCATGGAAAAGGAAAAGTATGCGGGCATGAGGCCTTCCGCCTACCTGGCGAGCAAGCTGTCCTATCTGAGCGTTCTGGTGCTGGTGCAATCCGTCTGGATGTTTGCCTTTGTGGATTTTTTCTGGGACCGTGGCGGCGGCCTGACGCATCTGCTGTTCCTGATTTTGGCGAACGCCGCCATGACTTTTGTATGCCTGGGCATTTCCGCCCTGGCCCGGAGTGCGGACCAGGCTTCCCTGCTGAGCATTTATCTGGTGGGTTTCCAGCTTCCTCTCTCCGGAGCGGTGCTGGCGCTTCCGGAATATGCGGAGAGTTTCATACGCCCCTTCATTTCCGCGTATTGGGCGTGGTCCGGCAGCATCTCCGCCCTGAAGGACGACGTATATTACGCCGTCAAGAATGTGCTGGATACGGACCTGACTCCCTCCCTGGTTTGCTATATTGTTCTGGGCGTGCATGTTGCGTGCGGCATTGCGGCCGCCTACGCGGGAATCCGCCGTTCGCGCTGGGAGCATTAATTTAATGCGTGCGCTTGCGGGAAGTACGTTATATACTTTTTCCATCAGAAATTATGGCGAGACGGCGTGCAGCAAAAAAGAAAAGTTCCTCATCATCCGCACTGGTTTTGACGGTCGGGGCGGCGGTTTTTGTGCTGGCCGTTATTGTGGGGATTGTCATGTTCCGAGCCGGGGAGAAGCCGCAGGCCGGGTCGGATATACCTCTGGACATTCTGGCGGCGAACGCCTCCCAGCTTTCCAATAACAACTATGTACTGGACGGAACGGTGATTGACCGTTTTCCGCGCGGCGAGTCCGAACTTATTGCCTTCTTGTACAAAGACGCCTCCGGGCGTGAGTACATTATTCCCGTCTGTGTTTCCGCTGAGGCTAGGAACGGACTGAACATCAACCGGGACCAGCAATACAGGATAGAGTTCCGGGTGAAAGACGTCAATCCGAAGGTGCGCGGCGTGTGCGTAGCTACATCCATTCAGCCTAAATAAACAATCTCCCTCGTCCTATGAAATGCTGTTTTTTGATGACCCTGGCCTGCGCGGTTCCCGCCTTGGGGCAGATGATGTACAACCCTCCTGCAGCCGGCGGTGCGCCTGCCGCGTCCCCTGCCTCCCCTCCCGCCGTTCAGCCGAATGCCTACCAGCCTTCCAGGCAGGGGGATGCCAAGTCCCTGTACGGCAATGAGCTTCCTTTCCTGAACCCTCAGGACGGCACGGTGACCATCAACGGAACGACGTTGAATATGGGCAGTTTCCGGGAGATTGAAGCGCGTTTCAACAAGTACCTGAGCCAGCCGGAGGAAAGTACGGAAGATGCGAAGGAATATCAGAAAATTTTTGAAAAGCTCCACGAAACGCTCTCCATGCGCAAGGAAAAACTGGTGGCGGATAATGTGGTGCGGCAGGTAGTGGACCTGTTGACCGCCGCTTCCAGCAACCCGCTGGACGGAGGCGTTTCCGACGCTCTCTGCCAGGCCATTTACACCGCGTGGCAGGCCAGGAGCAATGGAAAAAACAAGGGGAAGATGCTTGAGGCGGTGGAAAGGGAAATCCGCAGCAACGCCCAGAAGATGAGCCTGATGGAAAGCGGCGTGACGACGATTTCCGGTGCGCCCTCCGGCCAGAAGGGCGGGAAAAAGGGAACATCCACCAATCATCCGGCCAAAAATAACCCCCGTTACAAATATCTGGAAAAGCGTGTAGTGGAGATGGAAGCCCGCAAGCTGAAGCTGGAAAGTGAACAGGTTCTGACGGTGACGGAAGCGAAGATTGTTTTTCAGTCTACGCTGGTTCAATTGTTTGCCCAGCGGCGTTTTGACCATGTTTCCATAGGCTGCGGCGTTTACAGCCGCCTGTTCAATGACGGGGATACCAAGCTGCGGCTGGATAAGAATTCCGATGCCGCCAAGATGTTCAGCGGTACGCTGGGCGCTCCTCCCACCGTCGCTATCCTGGACAACCTTTCCCGGGAGCTGGCCCGTGACTCCGACCGGCACATGAAGGCCGTGAACAATCTGGTGGATTCCCATCATTACGTGGATGCGCTGGAACGGCTGAACGAAGCTCTCCTGATCGGGGAATTCATGCCCGCCGTGAATACGTTTCCGTATGAGAAGAAGCAAAAACTGTATGCCTTCAAACGGGACGTGGAAAAGTTGTTCGAGTTGATGAACGGCAAAGATTACGAAGAAGCCCTTTCCCTGGTGGAGAACCTTAAGAAGACTTCCAGGGATTTCAGTACGGGCCGTGCGGAGTCCGCTATCAGCGCCGCCGTATTCGCCAGTGACGCCTATATTTCCCAGGGGCAGGAAGCCCTGGCCAGGGGGGACCGCGCCAAATTGGAGGAATGCCTGAAAAGCGCCATTGAAATCTGGCCGAAGAATCCCCGTCTTCTTCCGCTGCGGAACGCCATGATGGCCGCAGGTCAGCAATCCCACGCTCTGGAGGATTTCAAGCGTTTCCACAAGAATAAGAATTATCGCCGCATTTTTGACAACCAGCATGAATTTGCCGTTCTGGTGAAGGATGATCCGGAGCTCCAGAAGCAGTTTGTGGAAGATCTGGGCAAAATGGCCGTTATTGAGCGTGCCCTGGGCGCAGCGCGCCAGCGTGAAGCCATGCAGGACGTATACGGCGCCTGGGAGGAGCTTCAACAGCTGCGTTCCAGGGACCAGGAACTGTTCATCAATGACCAGGAGCTGAATGCCCGGTATCTGGACCTGACGACAAAGGCAAGCACACTGGTGAATCTGCTGAATGATGCGGAAAAATGCAGGAATGCGGGAGAAGTGGGGTCTGCCCTGGGCAAATACATGGAAGCCAAAAGGCTGTATCTGTATTCCCGGTTTGCCAAGGAGGGAATTGAGTCCCTGCTGGAAGAAGTTCTTCCGTTGAACTAGGCGGGTGGATTCCGCCGGACGGCGCGCCTGCGGAGACGGAGTAATTGCTTTTCTTCCGGAACGGTGCCGTTATGCTACGGCTCATGAAGGCAGTATACCTGTGTTTGTGCATGCTGGCGGCGTTCTGTTTTCCGGCTGCGGCGCTCCCTGCGGATTGCAGCCAGGTGATTGTAGGTTCCGCGGACGGGTGGAATAGTTCCCATGTGCAGTTGAGCCTTTTGGAGAAGGGGCCGCGGGGCTGGGTGATGGTGAAGGGACCGTTTCCGGCGCGTCTGGGAAAATCCGGTCTGGTCTGGGGCAGGGGCGTCAGCCTCCCTCCCGCCGGAGGGCCGGTGAAGAAGGAGGGGGACTTGCGCTCTCCCGCGGGAATTTTTGAACTGGGGGGCGTATATGGAACTGTTCCCGCGCCGCAGAAAAAGCGTTCCATGCCGTACCGCCGCATTACGCCGCGGGACATGTGGGTGGATGACCCTGCCTCTCCCCTGTATAACCAGCACTTTGTGCTGAAGCGTGATCCCGTCACGCCTTGGGAGTTCAAGCAGCAGATGAAGCTGAATGATTACGCCCACAGTCTGAAACTGTTTATCCGGCATAATGCCGCAGACGGACGGCAGAAACCCGTGCCGGGTGCGGGTTCCTCCATTTTTTTCCATATCTGGCGCCGGGACGGAGGAGCCCCTACGGCCGGATGCACCGCAATGAGCGAGGAAAATTTGAGGGCCATGATTGCATGGCTGGATCCTTCCAGACATCCCCTTTATATCCTGCTCCCCGCCAGGGAATATTTGCGCCTGCGCAGAGCCTGGGGGCTGCCGTGATATTTTCAGAATCCGCCTTTGCAGGCACGCCTGTTCCGCCGCCCCGGGACGGACAGGGGAGTGGTTTAAACCCTACGGATGGAAGGGCTGTTGGATGGTGCGGCTCCCGTGCCGTGCTGCACGTTCGTTGCTGCCTGGAGTTCCCTTTCCCGTAAATGCAGGAAGCCGGCCTTTGAAGAAAGGC
>ULTA01017177.1_pt1 | contig 12096 bp, 10 predicted proteins | sample 1957181 | NCBI WGS metagenome assembly ULTA01 (sample SAMEA4835722, study PRJEB28245) | human gut metagenome | biome: gut microbiome; material: fecal sample | place: Denmark | collected 2008
GCATACCTTGAGTTTTCCATACAAAAGTGGTTTGCGCAATTTAGCAAAAGAAATGCACCTTGGCGCCTCGTCTACCCACCGCTTGTGTCACCTGATTTTGTGATGCGGATGTCCGCAGCAGCAGTCGAGCTCAAACTCCCGACAGCAGTCGCAGGAATCGGTGTAGGACTCCAACTCCTGCAGAATGCCGCAACTCTTTCCTTCGTGATCTCCAGTACAGTGGCACTCAAGCGCCTGCAGCTTTTGCTTGAGTTCCGTCAGCTCCTGAATGCGGTTGTCGATGTCTCGAATATGCGCGCCGATCGTCTCGTGCACCACCCCGAAATCGCACGGCTGAGCGTTTTCCAAATTGGCCAGCTTGGCGATCTCCTCAAGACTCATGTCAAGCAACCGGCAGTGACGGATGAAGTGAAGTCTTGCAAGGTGCCTTCGCGTGTAATTGCGGTAATTGTTCTCTAGCCGCAACGGAGCCGGAAGCAGCCCCTGCGCCTCATAAAAGCGGATGGTCTCCACAGCCACGCCGGAGCGTTGTGCCAGTTCGCCGATTCTCATGCGTTTCCCCGTATGCGAAAAATTCTTGACACTGTAGCGACTACAGGGTTTTTAATGTTACTCGTTAAAGAAACTTTTTTGTTCGCCCCATGACGACCTCTTCCTGCATCAAGCTCTACATTCCGGAGATGTGTTGCGGTGCCGAAACCGCTTTGATCGAAAAAGCCTTCAAAGGCAGTGACCTTGTCAAGGACATTCGATTCGACACGCTCGCTCGTACCGCCCTCTTTACGCCGGCCAATGAGAACGTCACCGCCGCGATGCTCATCACCATCATCGACTCTGTGGGTATGCAGGCAAACGAAATCCGCGAAACGATCCTCTCGGAAATGGCAATTCGCATCGAGCGCATGCAAACGGACGCCGATGTCACACAGGTTCTTGAGCTTGTCGGGCTTGACTGCGCCGTCGACAAGATCAATCGCGTCGTGAAATTTCATACGGACGCCGAGCACTGCTTTGCCATTCTCGAAAAACTGCAGAAAGCGGGTTTTGACGCGGTGGTCGTCGCCTCCGGCAAAACGGATGCAGCCCAAACCGAGGGCGAATCGATTCCCTGGCTGCGCTTGGGTATCGCGCTCGTCTTTGCGGCCGTTGCGGAAGCGATCGAACTTACGCACGCGCTTCCTGAGTGGGCGATCATGGCCTGTGCCGCCGTTGCCATCGTGCTTGCAGGCTTTCAGACGATTCTCAAGGGGTTCGGCTTTCTCCTTCGCCTGATCTTCAACATGGATACGCTGATGAGCGTGGCCGTGATAGGCGCCGTTTGTCTGGGTGCCTGGCCCGAAGCTGCCATGGTGATGGTGCTCTATGAAATCGGAGAAGCTATCGAAGATATGAGCATGACGCGTGCACGAAACGCCATCCGTAAGCTCATGGACGTGGCACCGGCTGAAGTCACCGTCAAGGTGGGAGAAAGTTGGCAACGCATGAAAGCCGAAGCGGTTCCTGCAGGCTCGCTCTATCGCATTGAGCCGGGCGAGCGAGCCGCTTTGGACGGCATGGTGGAGGACGGTACGGGATCGATGGACGAATCCATGATCACGGGAGAGTCGATGCCTGCCGCAAAAACGGTCGGTTCTCGTGTCTTTGCGGGCGCCCTGGCGCTTGAGAGCGCACTTACCGTGCGCGCCACGGCCGCGGCCGCCGATTCGATGAGTGCACGCATCATCCGCGCCGTGGAGGAGGCCGAACAGAAGAAAGCCCCCCTGCAGCGCTTCGTGGACAAATTCGCCTCACGCTACACCCCGGCGGTGTTTGCTCTTGCCATTCTCACGGCCGTTCTCGGTCCGATTTTTTCGAGTGAACCCTGGACAGTCTGGATCTACCGTGCTCTGGTACTGCTTGTTATTTCCTGTCCCTGCGCCCTGGTGATCTCCACCCCCGTGACCATCGTCTCAGCCGTTTCTGCGGCCGCTCTGAGGCGTGTTGATTAAGGGCGGTGTGTATCTCGAAGCCGGCCGCACTCTCAAAAACGTCTGCCTCGACAAAACGGGCACCGTCACCAAAGGCAAACCCTCCTTGAGCAACATAACGCTCACAAGCACTGTGGATAAAAACCGGGCGATGCTGCTTGCCGCAAGTCTCGCCGCCATGAGCTCGCATCCGGTCAGCCGCGCCATTGCGGAGCATTTCGCCGAAGAAAACCGCTCGACGCTGCCCGTAAAAAACTTCAAGGCGCTGCCGGGCAGCGGCACGCAAGGAGTCATCGACGGATCGCTCTTTTTCCTCACCAATCTCACCTGGCTAAACAGTCGCGGGAGTGTGACGCCCGATGTGACCGCAGCCTTTGATGCGGCTCTCGCCAAGGGGCAAACGGCCGTGGCATTGAGCGATATGTTCGGTGTCGTTGCGGTGTTTGCCGTTGCAGATACCTTAAAGAGCAACTCGGCTCAGGCAATCGCGCTCATGAAAAAGGTGGGACTCACGCCGTGGCTGCTTACCGGTGACAACGCTCGGGCGGCCGAAGCCATCGCTCAAAAAGTGGGCATCGACAACGTCAAGGCGGATCTTCTGCCGGAGCACAAGCTCGAAGTCATTGAAGAACTGGAGTCTAAGGCGCCGACAGCCATGGTGGGCGACGGCATCAACGACGCACCGGCGCTGTCGCGCGCACGCATTGGTTTTGCCATGGGCATCAAGGGAGCTGATACGGCCATTGAAGCGGCCGACGTCGCCATCATGGACGACAACATCGCCAAGATCGCCTGGTTTAAGAAACTATCGGAGTTGACACACTCCACGCTTATTCAAAACATCGTTTTTGCGCTCGGTGTCAAGTTCTGCTTCATGATTGCGGCGCTTGCGGGATACGCCACGATGTGGATGGCGGTCTTTGCCGATACGGGAGTATGTCTGATCGTGGTGGCCTGGGGATTGCGCCTGATGCGATCGGCAGGCAAGGTCGACCGCATGCTCAGTGCTTAGAAGACTATTCTCGCCTCAGAACGAAGTTGGGAATAATTGTCCTGAGCTTCTCGATCGTGGCGGCCGACGGCCATGTTTCGGGCACTGGATCCAGCGCGTTTTCCATGCCCGGCGCCTTGCGGTAGATCTGAAGCGCATATGTGTCGGCGCCACGCTCCTTAAGCCATCGGGCGATCGTGATCAGATCGTCTTCTCCTAGAAAACCCGGGTGCGCCGTCGTGCGGGCTTCATACTTCACGCCTGCGCGGCGGATGATCTCGAAGCTTTCCAAAAACGCCTTGTGAGCGCCGTTGATGCCGGCAACGGCGTCAAATGCCTGCGGATCTTCGGGATTGCCTTTGACGTCAAGACCGACCCAATCGACGAGACTGATGCAATCCTTGAGGTGGCGCGGATAGGCGCCAGAGGTGTGCAGTCCCACCGCGTAGCCCTCGTCCTTTACCAGACGCACGGCCGCGGGCAGCGCCGGGTCCATACAAGGCTCACCTCCCGAGAACACGATGCCGTCGAGCAATCCCTTGCGCTTTTTCAAAAGCGTCTCGACGGAGGCCCAGGTGGGATCACCCTCTTCGCTGCGGCGCGAGCGCATCCAGCGGTTATGACAGTACGAGCAACGCCACGGACAGCCGCGCAAAAAAACAACTGCCGAGAGTTTGCCGGGAAAATCAATGCTGGTAAAAGGCGTTACCGCCGCGATGCGAAGCGCCGCGGCGGGAGTAAGAACGTCGAAATTGAGCACTTGTCCGATCAGCGAAAATGGGCAATGAATGGAATCTTCGCAGTGCGATTACTTCGAAGCGCTGCAGCCGCACTTCGATTCCACAAAGTATTTGCGTTCTTCGAATTCGCCCTTCTTGCCGATGTTGAAGGATTGAACCGGACGATGGTAGCCCATCACGCGGGTCCACACTTCGCAGGGCTGACGTTCGCTGTCCTTGAGCTTGATGGTGTCGTTAGTCTTTTCGGTCATTGCATTTCCTCCTATGGCGCTGCGCGGCTTGTGCTTTGCAGCGGTCAGTCAAATTTTTTCGTTAGGCAGCCTTTTGAAGTTCGCGAGCCTTCTTGGCGGCCAAAAGTTCGGCATCGCACTTCGGGCAGAAGTCGTGACGTCCCGACAGGTATCCGTGTTTGGGACAAATCGAGAACGTCGGCGTAACCGTGATATACGGCAAACGGAAGCGCGTGAGCGTACGACGCACCAGATCGCGGCAGGCTTCGGCCGAGCTGATCGCTTCGTTCATGTAGAGATGAAGCACGGTGCCGCCGGTGTACTTGCGCTGCAAGTCTTCCTGCATTTCAAGAGCTTCGAACGGATCGTCGGTGTAACCCACAGGCAACTGAGAAGAGTTCGTGTAGTACGGATGCTGCGGCGTTCCGGCCTGCAGAATGTCCGGGAAACGCTTCTTGTCTTCCTTTGCGAAGCGATACGTCGTGCCTTCGGCAGGCGTCGCTTCCAGGTTGTACATGTGGCCCGTTTCGGTCTGGAATTCAACCATACGCGCGCGGACGTGATCGAGCAAACGCACGGCCAGGTCGTGCCCCTTCTCTGTGGTGATGTCTTCGGCGTCGTCCGTGAAGTTGCGGATCATTTCATTTAAGCCGTTGACGCCGATCGTTGAGAAATGGTTGCGCAACGTACCCAGATAGCGCTTGGTGTACGGGAAGAGTCCCTGATCGATATGCTTTTGAATCGTCTTGCGCTTGATTTCCAGAGAATCGCGGGCAAGCTCAAGCAGGTGGTCAAGTCGCGCAAAGAGCGCCTCTTCACTACCCTTGAAGAGATAGCCCAGACGCGCGCAGTTAATCGTCACCACCCCGAGGCTGCCTGTTTGCTCCGCCGAGCCGAAAAGCCCGTTGCCTCGCTTGAGAAGCTCGCGCAGATCGAGCTGCAGGCGGCAGCACATCGAGCGAATCATGTTGGGCTTCAATTCGGAATTGATGAAGTTCTGGAAATACGGCAGCCCGTAGCGCGCCGTCATGTCAAAAAGCGGCAACACGTTGGGGCTGTCCCAGTCAAAGTCCGGCGTGATGTTGTAGGTCGGAATCGGGAACGTGAAGACGCGCCCCTTGGCGTCGCCCTTGGTCATGACCTCGATGTAAGCTCGATTGATCATGTCCATTTCCTTTTGCAGCTCGCCGTAGGTAAAGGGCATCTCTTCGCCGCCGATAAGCGGATGCACGTTTTTGAGATCTTCCGGGCAGGTCCAGTCAAACGTGAGATTCGTAAAAGGCGTTTGCGTGCCCCAGCGGCTCGGGACGTTCAGATTGTAGATGAGCTCCTGAATGCCCTGCAGCACTTCCTCGTAGGGCGTGTTGTCCTTGCGGATGAAGGGCGCCATATAGGTGTCAAACGACGAGAAAGCCTGAGCGCCCGCCCATTCGTTTTGCATCGTGCCGAGGAAGTTGACGATCTGGCCGGTGGCCGACGAGAAGTGCTTGGGCGCTCCCGCTTCGACCTTGCCCGGAACGCCGTTGAAGCCCTCCTGCAAAAGCGTGCGCAGACTCCAGCCCGCGCAGTAACCCGAAAGCATGTCCAGATCGTGAATGTGAAAGTCGGCCTGACGGTGGCACTGACCGATTTCGGGCGTGTAGATGTAGTTGAGCCAATAGTTGGCGATCACCTTGCCCGAAACATTGAGAATCAGGCCGCCCAGACTGTAGCCCTGATTGGCGTTGGCGTTAACGCGCCAGTCGGACTGATTGAGGTATTCGTTAATCGAACTTTCGACGTCAACCCAGCTCTTCTTGGCGTCGCGGCTGCGCGCACGTTGCTCGCGGTAAACGATGTATGCGCGAAGGGTTTCAAAGTAACCGGCTTCATAAAGCGCATGTTCAACGGCGTCCTGCACCTGCTCGATATGAGGCGTTGCCACGCTCAGCTGGCGCAGTCGCGGCATCACGAGCGTTTCGGTAATTTCTTCGGCGCGTTCGCGGCCGAACTGATTGGTGGCCTTGCCGGCGCATTCGATGGCGTAAGCGATCTTTTGAGCGTCAAAGTCCTTTACCGAACCGTCGCGTTTGATGATGTGCTTGATCTCTACTGCCATTTCCTTTGCACCTTTGTTGTTGTTTGTCTCCGACGCCGTCGGCCGGCGCCCTCCTGCGTGAAAGCCGCCCAAAGACACCAAAAACGCCTCCGCAGGCGTCTTTTTCATGGGTTGATAAGCTGCTCAGCACGCTCGAGTCTAGTCAATTGCAACCGCTGAGGCAATAGATAAAAAACGCAAGTTCTCGGTTATTTACTCCAAAGCTGACACTATATCTTGTGGTCATCCTTTTAAAACCCTTGTAAATCGGGACCCAAGGGATTTTAAATTTTTCTTCAATGTAGAGTTTGTTCGCAAAGATAGAAACAATTTGTCGCCGACGAGCCACGCAAGGTCATTTTGGGCACCCGGTAGGCCACTTTCTGCGCATTTTGTCCAATTTCAGTCTCAAATTGCACACACAAAGACATTATGGCCCAATGTGAGGGAGAACCCCTATTATCAATTGCCTAGTACTAGGTTAAATTACGTACCGCAATAAGGCATCTGCGCCTCAATTGCCTCCCTGTGCGGCAAACTCCCGAGGGGCCGTTTTCGAAGCCCTCCCCTCTTCGAAAGCGAGCATTGTAGTTTGCTGCATTTCTATGACCTGACCCATTGTTGGTTGGGTCTTTTTTTGTCTGCGCAATGTGAAGAGGCGCCCGAAAGCGCCTACCTCACTCTTTGATTCGTTCCTCTCGATTTAGCCGATCAGTACGTCGTACTGTTCCTGCGTATAAGCGGGTTCGGCTTCCAGGTGCACCGGCTTTTGCACGAAGCTCTGCAAAAGTTCCAGCGCGCAAGCCTCGTCTTCCAGGAAGAAATCGATCACCGGCTGCGAGGCCAAAATCTTGAAGGAATCGGCCTTTTCGTACTGTCGGTAGAGACGAACAATTTCACGCATGATTTCGTAGCAGATAGTGCGAGCTGTCTTGATCTCCCCTCTTCCGCCGCACAACGGACAGGGTTCGCACAGCGTGTGCGAAAGCGACTCTCTCGTGCGCTTTCTCGTCATCTCCACTAGACCGAGTTCGGTGAATTCCGAAATCGTGAGTTTGGTGCGGTCGGTCGAAGCCGCACGACGCAATTCTTCGAGAACGGCAGCCCTGTGAGCCGGGTTCTGCATGTCGATGAAATCAATGATGATGATGCCGCCGAGGTTGCGCAAACGCAACTGGCGGGCAATCGTCTTCGCTGCTTCGAGATTGGTCTTAAAGACCGTCTCGGAAAAATCGCGCTTGCCGACAAATCCGCCCGTGTTAACGTCAACCGTCGTCATGGCTTCGGTGCAGTCGACCACGATGTAGCCTCCGCTTTTAAGCGGCACGCGGCGATCAAGCGCGCGCTGCAGTTCGGCCTCAACCTGCTGGGTTTCAAAAAGCGGTTCTTCGCCGGTATAAAGCTCCAGAAGCGGCAAAGCGCTCTGGGCATAGACCCGCGCAAATTCCTTGAGCTCTTCGAAGACTTCTTTGCTGTCGACAAGAATCTTTCGGGTTTCGGCCTGCACCATGTCGCGCAAAACGCGCTTGGACAACGAAAGGTCTTCGTACAGGAGGCTTGGCGCAGGAGACACGCTCGCCTTCTTGCTTGTTTCCTGCCACAAGCACCCCAGATAACGCATGTCTTCGAGGAATTCCTCGTCGGTGGCCGATTCTTCGGCGCAGGTGCGTACGATGTAACCTCCTTTTTCATCGGTCTTTTTCAGGCGCGTCACCTGCTCGCGCAATACTTCGCGGCGCGTTTCGTCCTCGATCTTCTGACTCACGCCGATGTGATCATCCTGCGGAAGGTAGACAAGCTTGCGGCCTGCCAAAGAAATGGTGGTCGTCAGTCGCGCGCCCTTAGTACCGATGGGATCCTTGGCCACCTGTACCAGCAGACGCTGACCTTCTCCGATCAGCTTTTCGATCGGGCGGTACTCGCCGTTTTCCTGCCGCGCTCCTTCGATGTCAAGCACATGCAGAAAAGCCGTGCGTTCCAACCCGATATCCACAAAGGCCGACTGCATACCCGGGAGCACCCGCAGCACCTTGCCGACATAGACGTTGCCGACAAGGCCGCGGCTGGCGGCTCGCTCAATGTGGAGATCCTCCAAGATGCCGTCGACAAGGATCGCCACACGCGTCTCGCGCGGCGAGCAATTGATCAAAATATCCTGAATTTCCTGCATGGTTCGCTCGAGGCGGCCGCCGCACCGTATGGGCGACAGCCGCACGCTAAATCACAAGTTTCGATGGTCTTGCGATTTTAGCCGAGCACGTTGAGACCTTCCTTAGTATGGAACGCGTTGGGTTCTTCACTTGCAGTCTCTTCGGCCTTGGGATGCAGTTGCTCTTCACGCTGTTTGCGGCACTGTCTGCAAGTTGTGCTGCAGCCGCCCGCACAATGCCATTCGGGCTGCAACGTGACATGCTCAAGCCCGAAGTCCTTGAGAAGCATCGCCTGTGCTTCGGAAAGCACCTGTTCCCAATCAATGCCCTTTTCAACGCACAGATGCGCCATGACCGCACCGTGTCCGGGAGCAAGCGTCCAGACGTGCAGATCGTGCACGCGACTCACACCCGGAATGCGGCTCAACGCATCGCCCACGTCGTAGTAGTTGACGCCTTCAGGCACGCCGTCAAGCAACACGGCCGAAGAATCCTTGAGCACTTCGTAGGTGGAGTGCAGCACAAGCGCACCGACGAGGAAAGAAAGAATCGGATCGGCAATCGCGAATTTTTCGCCAAAGAAGTAGATGAGAGCACCGGCTAAGATCGCCGCCACGGACCCGAGCAAGTCGCCCATCACGTGCAGAAGCGCCGCACGGGTGTTGACGTTTTTCTTGTCACGGGAAAGCGACCAGGCCACGGCAATGTTGATGCACAAGCCGATGAGGGCAACGATCATCACCGAGCCGCCGTCGACCTGCGCAGGATTGTCAAGACGCTGCACTGCCTCGTAGAAAATCCAGCCCACCACGCCGAGCATCACCAGGCCGTTTAGAAACGCCGCCAGAACCTCGATGCGGCCGTGTCCGAAACTATGGTTGGCATCCACGCCCTTACGGGAAATAAAGTTGGCAACCAGCGCAAAGAAAAGGCTTGCGGAATCGGTGGCCATGTGACCGGCGTCACCGATCAAAGCCAGAGAATTGGATACCCAACCGAAAAATAGTTCCACCGCCGAAAAGCCCAGCGTAAGCGCCACCGCAAGGCCCAAGACAGAAAGTTTGACCTCTTCTCCGCGATGATCGTAACTGCAGTCGCCGAGAGCATGATCTGCGTAATCGTTTTTGCCACTCATTTGCATTGTTCTTTTTCAGAGAATCGGCCACCCGCTCTTGCCTGTCGGCAGCCATCCGTATTCTTGCGAACTTTATTCCCTTTTTTGACCGACAAACAGCCACCGAGAGAAATTATGAGTTTGGAGACGTCTCGGACACTCGCCGTTTGTTTCAAAAAAACGAAAAAGCCCGCCGGCGCACAAGACAAGACTTGTACGCCCGTGCGGGCCTTGCGATGCGCCGGCCCCATATGGCCGGCTCTTCAAGCAGTCGGAAAAGGAATTAATCCTTCTTGCTGCCGGTAAGCATCGGAACCACGGTGCCTTCGCCGCCGGTAAGCAGACCGCTCTTGGCATAGGTCTGCAGCTTGGCGCGAGTGTCCGTGATGTCGAGGTTGCGCATCGTGAGCTGACCGATACGATCCACGGCCGTGAACATCGAATCGCCCTTTTCCATCGTCAGGCGTTCGGGTTCGTAAGTGAGGTTCGGCGAAACCGTATCCATGATCGTGTAGTCGTTGCCGCGGCGCAGTTCGAGAACCACTTCGCCGGTAATGGCGCGAGCCACCCAACGCATGGCGCTTTCGCGCAGCATGATGGCCTGGCTGTCAAACCAACGGCCCTGATAGAGCAGACGACCGAGCTTACGGCCATTGATGTGGTACTGCTCGATCGTGTCTTCGTTGTGGATGCCGGAGATCAAACGTTCGTAAGCGATATGCAGCAGAGCCATACCCGGAGCTTCGTAGATGCCGCGGCTCTTTGCTTCGATGATGCGGTTTTCGATCTGATCGCTCATGCCCAAGCCGTGACGGCCGCCGATGCGGTTGGCTTCCATCATCAGTTCAACAGGATCAGCATATTCCTTGCCGTTGAGAGCAACCGGCTGTCCTTCTTCAAAGCGCACGGTCACGAGTTCGGCCGGAATCTGCACGTTTTCGTCCCAGAAAGCAACGCCCATGATCGGTTCGACGATCTTCATGGAGGTGCTGAGCTTTTCCAGATCCTTGGCTTCGTGCGTGGCACCGAGCATGTTGGAGTCGGTGGAATAGGCCTTTTCAGCCTTCATGCGATATTCGAAGCCTTCGGCGTTCAAGAAGGCGGACATTTCAGCTCGGCCGCCGAGTTCGGAAATGAACTGGGTGTCAAGCCAGGGCTTGTAGATCTTGAGGTTGGGGTTAACCAACAGACCGTAGCGATAGAAACGTTCGATGTCGTTGCCCTTGTAGGTCGAGCCGTCGCCCCAGATGTCAACACCGTCTTCGCGCATGGCGGCAACAAGCATCGTACCGGTCACGGCGCGGCCGAGCGGCGTCGTGTTGAAGTAGGTCTGGCCGGCCGTCGTGATGTGGAATGCGCCGGACTGAATGGCGGCAATGCCTTCGGCCACAAGCTGAGGACGGCAGTCGATCAGACGGGCGGATTCTGCACCGTACTCCATGGCGCGACGAGGAATGGCTTCATAGTCGTCCTCATCGGGCTGACCGAGATTGGCCGTGTAAGCGTACGGGAATGCACCCTTGTTCTTCATCCAGCGCAGTGCGGCGCTGGTATCAAGGCCGCCCGAGAATGCGATGCCGACTTTCTTGCCGACGGGAACGCTTTGCAGAATCGTCTGAGACATTGTTCACTCTTTAAAACAAAAATTTCCGCCGGACACAAACAACGCCCCCGGCGCACGGAATTCTTTGCAAGCGGCCGCCTCCCCTTTTTTCATGGAGACATGCCTGCTTCAACCGTTAATTATGGATTACCTAGGGCTGGTTTGTCATTGGCCGAGCCGTCAAAAAAAGCTAAATTTTGAAGAAAATCTTCAGGACTCGTCTCCGGCGCGTTTAACGCGGATTCTTCCGGCGCTGATTTCGCCCAAAGCGCTCATGAGTTTTTCGGCCTGAGTCTGCGCCGTTTCGACCAAAAGCGACACATCGGCTGCGAAATTTCGCTCGAGAATCGTACCCTGACAGCGCCCGATCACCGAGACGGCATGTTCGTAAAACCGATGTTCCATTTCCACGAAAATCCGGGCCGTTTCGATGCGTTCGGTCACAGGCAAGGTCTCTAGTCCCTTTTTCACCATGCCTTGATAGGCATGAACCAACCCGCCCGTTCCCAAAAGCGTGCCGCCGAAGTATCGCGTCACCACGGCGGCTATCTCTCCCACGCCGCAGTGCAGCAACACGGTGAGCATCGGTCGCCCGGCCGTTCCCTTGGGTTCGCCGTCGTCGCTGCAGCCCGCAAACGCCGTGCTACCCGCAGGTCCCGCCTGAAACGCCCAGCAGTTGTGCGTGGCATCCGGATGTTCAACTCGGATGCGCTCGATGAAAGCCTTGGCCTGATCGGGCCCCTGTACGCGTGCCATCGAAACAATGAAGCGGCTGCGGCGGATCACCTCTTCTTCACGGTGAATCTCTCCGGGCGCAAGATCGGGAACGTTGTAGCTGGACATTGAAAGAAAAAACGTCTGTTGTCATCGGTCCCGAATCTTACCTGAGCCTAGAGGCCCATTGAAATCAAATGAGCTTCAGGCTCTGCAGCCAAGCTTTGAGATCGGCTTCACAGCCCGAGGCCTCGCTCTGGATGCGATGGAAGCCTTCGAGAACCTTCGCTTTCGGGCAGTACTTACGGATGTCTTCCCAGGCGCCTTCGGGCGAAGAGCTGCCCGAGACCACAAACGGCACAACCGTCTTGCCTTCGAGCGGATGATCCATCAGGAACGTACGCATCGGAATCGAAACGCCGCCCCACCAGTAAGGTGTGCCAAGGAAGATCGTGTCATACGGCGTCAGATCCGGGATCTTCGTCGAAATCTCGCGGCGAGTGCCTTCGC
>ULTA01026004.1_pt1 | contig 12020 bp, 10 predicted proteins | sample 1957181 | NCBI WGS metagenome assembly ULTA01 (sample SAMEA4835722, study PRJEB28245) | human gut metagenome | biome: gut microbiome; material: fecal sample | place: Denmark | collected 2008
TTCCGAAAGTTGCCGTCGAGCAGCTTGAAGGTGCGAAACAGCTCCTGACTGACGCGGGATATGTCGTTTTGAAGTCAACGAGTAGTCGGGATCAGCGAGATCCAAGACTTGCGTCGGAGCCAAAAGCGATGACGCCGGAGATGGCTCGTCAGAAAATCCTTCGTGGTGCTGGTGACAGCCATTTGCCAACTGACCAGGAGTTAGGCCGGATCAGAGCGGGTGGAAAAGTCAGTACTTGGTCGAAGGAAACCTTCCCTCTTCAGAGGGGAGTTGTTTAGTGTCGCCCTTCGCAAGGCTAGTCCAGTCGCCTCCTTGTTTTTCAATGCTGATTCATTCGACATCATTTCGCGAAAAACGAAAATAGCAAGTTGAGTGAAATGGTTAACTTGCATCGAAAATGCCCATGGACTGTTAGAAGGCCTGCCCATAGAATCGATTGCAGATCAATAGGATCGGCGATCTTGGAAGCTTCATGCAAGGCTTGTTCCGTGCGGTTGCTTGTCTGAGTGTCGAGCATTTCAACCAACCGGGCAAACACAAATGGACAGGAAACATTTACCGGCAGTCGCAGCAATCCTCTGCGCCACCATGACATGCACCGCCCAAGCGGCGGCAGACGTTAAAATCTACGGCAATGTAGCAACAGGCCTTTATTTCAGTCACCAAGAAGGCGGGAAGGATAGTCTGGCGGTTGCCGCTTTCAAACAAACTCCCATGGATACCTACTTTGGTCTCCAAACAAAGGAAACATTTGGAAACGGATGGTATGCGGGGGCCCAACTTGAAACGGGCTACCACGTTGATACCGGCAAGCTAACCGCAGAAGACGGAATTGCCGACCGCGTTGCCCGTGTATTCATCGGCAATGAAATTCTTGAAGTGTCAGCAGGTCGATTGCCTAACTTTACCTGCGCAACTGCCCCCTATTCTTTCTATGGGCGCATGCGTGCCAATCAGACCCGTTCCGGTATGCTGGGACCGGCTCCTGCTTTCATAAGCTACAACACTGGCAGCCTGGATAACACGATTGCGATGTCATCCAATAATTCTTCCGGTTTCGTTTACCAGGCCATGTACTCCAACGGCAACGAGGAAGAAGAAACTGCATACGATTGGGCTGACAACCGTCATGTCGGCCAAGTCGCTCTCGGCTGGGTTGGAGAACGTCTACGCCTCGGTACAGTGCTTTCCTATGAACGTTTCAGTCATGTGGTCGAAGGCAAAGACCGCAAAGACGATGCGATGGGTATTCACCTGATTGCCAGTTACGACATGTCTCCGCTCACGATTTCCGGCATTGTCTACCTGGCAACCAATGAACGCCGTATCGGCAACAAAACCGGGCTGGACGGGCTGCTGGACCTCGGTCCAAATCACAAGTTCGATGACAGATCCGAAGGCCTCGATATGCAAACCGTCTATCTGAGTGCCGGCTATACAATGGGGCCGCATTACTTCGCCGGCTCTATCGGGTGGCTAAACGCAGAACTTAACGGTTCGGCAGAAGGATATCCTCAAGACGATGGGGCTGCTTTTCTCGGGGCGTTGGTCTACTACTACAGTCTGAGTAAACGCACCCAGCTTTATGCCTTCACATCGTTTATGGACGGCAAACAACTTTTGGATGCCGGCACAGATTTCAATCAGACAACAGGTGGCTTTGGCCTGATGCATAAATTCTGAGGCCGACACTTACCGACACCATTGTTAGAAATTTTTGAGCCTTGGAGAATCCTGCATTTTTCTGACGGAAAGGTGCAGGATTTTTTTGTTTTCGCTAAACCAAAGCAGACTTCTCGATATACAGCTATTTCGCCTCAAATAATCGATAACTCTGCATATCTTGATTTTCGATGCCCTGTTCTCAGACTCAATCATGACTTAATGGTTTTGCAAAGGATATAAAAACTCCCGGACTACCTTAATGATCCGGCAGACCGGGAGTTTGAAACACGAACAGGAGCGGCTGTGAACCGCTCCCGTTTTAATCGCTGTTAAACGACTATCTGATTACTTTCCGAAGGCCTGCTTGAGGTCAACAATGTGGCCCTGATAGTGCGGAGCAGAGGCCTTGTTGTTATAGACGTCAATTTCAACCTTCACGTCCTTGGTCTTGTAATCAACTTCCTGCAAGCGACCGATCGTACCCTTGGTCTGATCGAACAAGCCGACGGAGCCGTAGAAGCCGAACATCGTGTCCTTGTCAGCCTGATAGGCGGCGTTGGACGTGATCGGAGCAAAGCTCTCGTAACCGCGTTCCTTACCATATTCCCAAGTCTGCTGAACCGTCATCTTCTTCGGGTCAATCTTGTATTCGACCAAGCGAGAGTAGTTCATTTCGGGCAAAGCGGGCTGCTCGTAGTGGCGAACCTGGCCGTTATCAAAGACAACGATCGAGCCCTTCTTGGAAGCGCGCGGCCAAGCGGCGTGCTGCGTGTACGTGAAGTCAAAGCCGCCTTCGCAGTCGCCCGTGGGCGAGCACTTGATGGCCTTGCCGTTGGCGTCAACCGGCTTGAGCAGCTTCTTTTCCAGACCGTTCTTCCAACCCACGGACGGAGCAAGAATCCACTTCACCTGCTTGTCGCGGCCGATCTTCATCACGCCCTGGTGGCGAGCGGAAATGATGATCGAATCGTCCGTCGGATCGTATGCAACCGAGTTGACGTGCGCCCAGTTGCGGCCCGTACCGACGCCTGCAGCGTCACCGAACGGTGCGAGCGGTTCGGAACCCACGCTCTGACCCTGAGCATCCAGGTCAACGTTCATGCAGACGGCGCCGAGGTCGAGATTCTTGATCAAAGCGTCGCGCGTCGGATCCAAAATGGTGTTCAGATCCCATTCGTCAATCACGTTGCCGGAACGGTCGACTTCGATGATGAAGTCGCGCACGGTCTGAACGACCTGACCGTCAGGACGATGGTAACGGTACTTGGCAGCACGCAGTAACACATGTCCGTTGGGCATTTCCCAGGAAGCATGACTCAGATCAATGTAGCCCGGCGGCAGTTCGTGCTTGGCCACGACGCGGCCAGCCAGATTGAGTTCGATCCAGCGCTGGCCCTGAACGAACGTGTAGGTGCCGGTCTTGGTCGGGAAGAAGCCCATCGCGTAGCCGCGATCGGCAATGTTGTAGTTGATGCCGTCGTAGATGGCTTCGGGTTCGAGCCACCAACGGAATTCGCCCTGCGTGTCAACCACGTAATTCAGAGGAATCGTTTCGAAAGCGAGAGAACCGCCGGAGGGATTAGCCGCACTCTTACTCATCTTGGGCGTCTTGGGCATGATCCAGTTGACTTCGGAGCCCTTGGGAGGACGCGTGCCGGAGTTAACGAGATACAGACGGTTCTTGAACTTGGGATCAAGCTTGGTGACCTTGGGCTGCGGCAGAGCCGTGATGTTGCGGTTGTCCATGTAGGGCATCGTGAGCGCCGGCGTCAGGATGCTGTACGTGTCGGTAATCTTCTTGCCATCAAGCTTGTAGCTCACGACAACCGTGTTGCGATAGTCGGGATAGAGGCCAAACACGGGAATACCGTCGTTGGAAAGCAACGTCGAGCGACCGACGTCGTAGGTGATGTCGATGCCTCCGTTGGGCTTGCCCTTAACAGTCACTTTGATATCCGTCGGCTGCTTGGTGTTGCGATTGATAACAGCCGTCAAAGGCGAGTAGCCGTAGGGGTTGACGATCACATTGCCCAAATGCGTTCCTTTCGGAGTGGGAGCGGGCGCCATGGATTCGGCACTGGCAGCCATTGAGAAGGCAACGGCAGCGGCGGCAATCGTCAAGTGAAGAATCTTCATTTGTCTTTCTCCTCGTGGTCTAGTCGACGCACCGGCTCATTGTTTTTATTGAACCGGTTCCTTGCAAATCAGTCTATAGAGACTTGAATTTCAAGGAAATCGGCTCATACCCAGATTGGATCGCCACGGGTCGCAACGCGCGGTTGCAGGATTTGCAAAGACGCTTAAGATGGAAACTGTTCCTCCTCAAGAACGGCTAAAACAAGGCGGAGTTTTATGCACAATCAAAGCCACCACAATTACCCTGACAACACTGTTCTTCTGGTTCTCTCTTCGCTTTTTAAAACGATGAGTCTCACACTTACCGGAAACGAACTCGGTACTTCCACGGCCACCATCAGCCGTGCCCTGTCAACGGCACGCGAGTTTTTTGCCGACGAACTTTTTGTCAGAAGCGGACCGCGCATGGTACCCACGGCCCGCATGCGTGAGTTATTGCCCGACATTAACGATGTGTTGCGACGGCTCGAGAAGCTTTCGGCGCCGACCGTGTTCGATCCGGCTGATTTATCTCGAACCTTTCGAATTGCGGCAGCGGATAACGGCGTACTCGCCTTTCTTTTCCCTGCTTTCAAACGAATCTTGAAGCAAGCTCCACAAGTCAAGCTTGACGTCATCGGCCTCAACGGCGACCTTTTTGAGGATCTTCGCAACGGACGCCTTGATCTGGCCATGTTCCCGTTTGACCCGATTCCGCCCGAATGCCGCAGCGTTGTACTTGTTGACGAACCCGATGTGTTACTCGTTAAAAAAGGACATCCTTTGGTCGCCATCTACAAGGAAAAGGGAGAATTGTCGCTATCTGATATCCAGGCCTATCCAAAAGTCAAAATCAGCAATGTCACGCACAATTTCTCGGCAGCTGTCGTGCGTTACCATGCCAGCCTCATGGCACATGAAAGCGACGGAGCGAGCATCTCGATGCCCTACTTTTTGGCAGCGCCCTGGATGGTTTTGGAAACCGAAGCCACCGTGAAAATTCTCGAAAAAAACGGCAGGTTGCTTGCTCGCTCCCTGCCGTTGGAGGTTTTACCGCTTCCGCCTAGCATTGCCGGCCATTATGAACGCCGCGTAATCTGGCACGAAAACGCTTCGGGCGATCCGGCTTTGCGATGGTTCATCGCCATGCTTCGAGCTTCGTGCCAAGAGCAGGCGCAGCAGTCAACATAACAACCGTCGGAAATTAAGCTTTTTTCACAAAATCACGCATCACCCAGCCGAAGATCATGGCGGCAAGGAAGATGGCCGCAACGATGCAAGCGAGCAGGCAGCAGGAAGCCATGTCCATGAACTTCCACTGCGGAATCAGGTACCAGCCGTCGGAAGACTGATAGAGCTCGATGAACCAGCGCTGCAGATCGCTCAATACGGCGCCGTCAGGAACGACGGGAGCGTCGTAGCCGCAGTCGCCTGTGGGCTGGAACCAGGCCGGAGCCCACTTTTCAAGCGGCAGACCAAACGGAAAGTGCGGTTCCGTCGAGCAACCCTGCATGCCGAACATGGCCATCGGATCGTCGGAATGCACGGCATCGTGAATGCCGATGAGCTTCCACGAGCACATGATTGTGTAAACGAGACCGTAGAGCGAAATCACGTAACCCACAACCTTGGCCCAGAGCGCCTTCGGGTTGATCATTGCGATGATGCAACCCAAGGCCATTACCAGATTGCCGTAGCGAATGTAGACACACTGCTCGCACGGCAGCATGTGCATCCAATCCTGAAACACGTAGTGAGCCAGCAGCACCATGGCGATCATGGCAAAGGCGATGATGCCCCAAGGCCAGCGCGAATCCTGCCAGTCGGCAAGCGTATTGACAGGATCTGTCTTCAGACCACTAAAAAATTTTTTCATCGCAAAAATCCCCCGCCTGCCGCGCTGAAAATTTGGCTTCGGGCTTCAGTGCCGGCTCGGTGTAGAAATCGAAAAAAAATACCGGGAGAGACAACCGCGCTTGCAGCCTGCCGCCGTCCCTCCCGCTAGGAGAGAAACAAGAAACTTGTCGGAGTTACTTCATTTCCTTGAGTTCTTTGACCAGATTGACCATACCGTCGAAGTTGCGGATGCTCTTGGTCATGATCAGATACTTGCCGTTGACGACATAAGCCGGGATACCCTGGATCTTGGCCACGTCGTAGGAGGTCTTCCATTCGGCGCACAGAGCCTTGACTGCTTCGTCGTTCTTGGCCTTGTTGAATTCGTCAAGGCTAATGCCCGTTGCGTCCGTCAGGGTCTTCAGGAACGCGGCTTCACCGGACGTCCAGCGTTCGCCCTTCTTGTGATAAGCCTGATAGATGGCGTCCTTGGCCTTCTTAAAGAGCGAATCCTTGGATTCGATCGACACGCCGGCGGCCTTGTCCTTCAGCATGCACATGGCGAGGAATTCGCTCGCAACACGGCCGTACTTGCCCTTGGTTTCCAGATGAACCGGATTGAAAGCAAGGCCCAGTTCCTTTTCGATACGCGGCAGAACCTTCGGATCCACGCCGACGTCGTACTTGAAGCAGAACGGGCAGTCGTAACTGAAGATCTTGGTGAGCTTGCCTTCGGCGTTGACCATGGGCTTGTCGAGTTTCACATAGTCGGTACCTTCGGTAGCGGCCATCGCGGTGGCGGCGATAACCGAAAGGCCGAGAGCAAACAAAGTCTTTTTGAACATTTTGAATTTCTCCTCGCTAACTTCAGCCGATGCCCAGTCAGAAAATCGTGCAGGCAATCGCGCTCAATTCTTAACACTCAGTTTAGAAACAAGATGCCTGCAGAACAATCGAGATTTGCCAAAGGGCACCTGCGTGTTCGTGCAATGTCTAGTTGCAGAAATTAAAAAATCCTTCCCGACCGGGCAAAAACAGCTGCAAAACGCCGCCGTTTTTGCCGGTCTCATGCCGTTACGGAGTTACTTGGAGAAAGCCTTGGCCACCGAAACCGGAAGCGCCTGGTAACCCATCGAACCCACGATCACGATCTCAACGGACGGTTCCTTTTCGCCCCACTTGAACTCGTTGATAACAGGCGAAGCGATGCCGGCCTTTTCACCGGGTTTCAGTTCGGACGGACGGCGTCCCATGCCGGCCGTAGCCGAGTAGACCATGATGGAGTTCTTGTCGGCCTCGTAGCGGGTAAGCGACGTCACCGGGCTGTACCACGCAAAGCCGCGTTCCTTGCCGTATTCCCAAACCTGTTCGGCCGTCATCTTCTTCTGGTCGATCTTGTAGACCACGGCGCGGCTGTACTTCATTTCAGGCAGGGCGGGCTGTTCCATACCGCGGGCGTCGCCGTTGTCGAACACCGTAATGTAGATGACGTTCTTGTCAGACTTTTCATCAATACGGAAGGCCGTATGCTGCGTCCACGAGAAGTCAAAGTCACCTTCTACCTGGCTACCTTCGATCTTGAGCTTCTTGCCGTTGGCGTCAACCGGAGCAAGGAGCTTGTCGGCCCAGGGCTTCTTCCAGCCTTCAGGCGAAGCGAGAATCCACTTCACCTTCTTGTCTCGACCGATCTTGATGATGGCCGACTGGTGACGGGACGACAAAATGATCGAGTCATCGGTCGGGTCGTAGTCAACAGAGTTAACGTGCGCCCAGTTGCGGCCCGGACCCGTGCCAACGATATCGCCGAAATGATCACTTGCGTCAAGCTTGGCCAATTCCTCGGCAGACAGCGTCTTACCGGCCTGACTTGCGTCAATGTTCAGGCACACCGCACCCTGATCGAGTACCTTCATCACGTTGTCGCGGTACGGATCGAGAATTTCCCACAGACGCCATTCATCGACCACCTGACCGTTGCCGTCAACTTCGACAATCACGTCGCGCACGGTGCGAACACGCTTGTTGTCGGCGCGACGCAAATCGGCGCTCGCCGCACGGATAAAGGTGTGGCCGTTCTGCGCGTTATCAAGTGAATGCGAGAAGTCGATGTAGCCCACCGGCAGACGACGGTTGTAAATTTCGCGGCCCATCAGGTCGTACTTGACGTAACGCTGACCGTAACCCCAGGTGATGTTGCCGTCTTCATCCTGCTGGAAGCCCATCATCACGCCCGAGCGATACATCTGCTCGACGTCGTAGATCGGTTCAACGTGCATGTACCAGCGCACTTCACCCTTAGTGTCAATGATGGCGTTCATCGGATAGAAGTTCCATTCCATCGCGCCGCCCATCGGGTTGTTCCAAACCATGCGAGTGGCCTTGGCGTACTGCTGCATCAAATTGTTGACAAGGTACAGACGGTCGGAGAACTTCGGATCCATCTTGACGACCTTGGTTTCGAACATATTGTGCGAAAGCGTCGGGTTGCCGCTCACTTCGTGATATACGGGGGCGGTGTAGATCGAATAGGTTTCCGAAATCTTTTCGGTCTTGCCGTGGAACTTGCGCGTGTAGCTCACCTCAACCTTGTTGTTGTAGTCGGCATAAAGGCCGAAAACAGGAATGCCGGCGTGGGTGAGAAGCTGCTTGCGACCCACCTTGTATTTGATTTCTTGACCGTCTTTCTTGGGCACGATGCGCACCGTAGCTTCGGTGAGTTCGTAACCGCCGTTTTTGATGATGGCGGTAAGCGGAGCAATCTTGTACGGATTGACGACGATTTCGCCGAGCTTGCCTTGTGCGGCAAACGTCACGCGCGGGCCCGACGAGCCGCCGGCTGCGGCAGCCGTCCCCGAGAAAGTGCCCGCAACAAGTGCGGCAATGGTGCCCATGAACAAAGAACGACGACCGATGGTGACAGCCATGATTATCTCTCCCAACAAACAGTTCAAAAAACAAAAGCCCAAATGAGCTTTCGCCTCTTTGTTCATCGTAAGCAAGGATCGTTTTTGCCGAAATGGCGATTTTCCTTTCCTTTTTCGACAAAAATGACATAAGCTTTTGTCGATAATCGAAAAGTCAAACCAAAGAGAACGTCCCAATCATTCTCCGACGGTTCCTACGTATGCTTTCCTTGCGATTCAACCACTTGCTGGTCGTTCTCAAAATTTACGACACAGGGTCGCTTTCCGAAACGGCCCGGCAGCTGAATCTGACAATTTCGGCCGCGAGCCGCTCGCTTCGTAAGTGTCAGGAGGAGTTCGGCGACGAGCTTTTCGTGCGCAACTACCAAGGCATGGCCCCCACCGAAAAGTGTCGTGCGGTTGTACCCATCATCCGCAAGTTGCTGGCAAACTTCAACGATCTGACCGATACCAAAACATTTGCGCCGGCTGACATCACCCGCACGCTTTCGATTGCCGCCGCCGACAATGCCGTCGTGATGATCCTGCGTCCCGTACTGCGGGCGCTTTTGCGTGAAGCACCGCAAATGAACTTCCGCTTGTTGCCTTTGTCGGAGAATGTCTTTCGCGAGCTCGCCGAAGGCAGTGTTGATCTGGCACTTTTCCCGACCTCACTGGGCGAAACGCTTCCCGAACATTTCCACGGTCTCAAACTTTTCGACATTCATCGCGTCTGTTTGCTCCGCAAGGAGCACCCGCTTGCAAGAAGTTATGCCCAAGGCAAAAAACTCACGCGAAAAGCATTTCTTAAATACCCGAAAATTGCCGTCGAACTGCGTCAGAATGCTCGGGGCCCCGTGTTTGACATTGATACGTCATCCACACACGACCAACGAAAAATCATTGAGGTGCCGTATTTCCTGGGTGCCCCCTATTTTCTCGAGGACACCAACGCTACGCTTGTGTTGCCGCACACCACCGCAGAGTTTTTCGCCCGAATGCTGCCCACGCTCACCGTGATCCCAATTCCTGGCGAAAAGCGCGTCTATTCCACCCGTCTCATCTGGCACGAGCGCAATCACGCCTCTTCGGAAATGCAGTGGATCCGCAGTGTCTTTGTCTCGACTCTGCGCAAAAACGCATCCGAAGAAAACCAAACTGCCCGCTCGGAGGACCTCTGAGCCATGACGGCGCTTTGGATTCTTTTTTCGTCGTTCTGCAGCGCATGCATTCTCGCAAGCATTCAATGCCTACGGGAAACACTTGCGTTCATTGATGTGGCCTTCGTACAGTTCTTGTTCGTATTGGCCGTCACCGTCGTCGTGATGCTCGTTCGCCAGGTTCCGTTCTCAACCCACGTCTGGCACCTGCACCTATTGCGATCCATAATCGGCGTAGGGGTCGTCATAACACAGATCATCACCGCCATGAACATGCCGGTGGCGGCCGCCCAGACGCTGCAGTACACCTCTCCGCTTTTTGTGGCTGGCTTCTCTGCGATCGCCTCTTTTCGCAATGGCGAACACATCGACTGGCGCATCTTGGCGTCCATTACGGCGGCTTTCATCGGCATCCTCGTGATGTTTCATCCTTCGGAGCGCTCTTTTCCGGCCGTCTACGTCCCGATCGGATTATTGTGCGGGTTGTTTACGGCCGCCGCCATTCTGATACTCAAGAAACTGGGAAGCGTCAATGAACCGGTCCCCCGCACCGTTTTTTACTTTCATCTGCACGGTGCCGTCGTATTGGGAGTCTTGGAGTTGTTCTGCGGACAACTTACCGTCTCCCAATTGCAGCAAACGCCTCTGGCTTTGATGCTGATCTTTCTCACATGCGCACAATTTGCCCGGGCGTTGGGCTGGGGCAAAGGCAACACATTCCTCGGTGCCGTTTTCACGTTTTCCGGTGTGGTTTTTGCCGCCTTTATTGACAGCGCCTTTTTCGGCGTCACACCAAGTCTGCGTTCCCTTTTCGGCATGCTCATCATTGTTGCTGCTGCAGCCGCCTGCCTTGGTCTGATTGCCAAAGCTGAAAAAAACGGTAAGTTCGTCCCTACACTTCGATCACAGCCTTCGGATTGAAGTTAAGTTCCTTTCCGGGGCGAACGGTGCCAAGCTGATTGGAAACAATGCGTGTTCTACCGTACTGAACATTTCCCGAAACATGAGAGTGTCCGTGAATCCAAAATGCCGGCTGATACGCGTCAATCAAATCACAGCAATCGGCGATGAAAGCCTCCCGAACGGGCGAATTGACGTAGCGCTCGGGCGTAGCCTGCGGCACAGGGACATAGTGCGTGACCACCACCGTTTTGTTCGGATTGCACATCTGAAGCGTCCGATCCAAAAACGCTCTGCTTTCTGAATGCAAACGATTGACAATTTCCGTTGAAATTGTTTTGCCATCAAAATATATCTGACGATAGTCAACGACTTCTTCTTCGATTTCCGTCTTTTGCAGAGTGATTGCGGACCAAAGCGTTGTCAGTACCAACGAAACTTCTTCGACGTGAACGCATACGTTGTTGGAGTAGGTCACGTTCGGCCGCACAGGAACCTGAAGCGACGCAAGGCCAAGCAGATTCGATCGATCGGCGTGGTAGTCGTGGTTGCCGGGCACAATCCACGTGTGCTGAAAGCTCCGAGCGCACCAATCCCAGAATGCATCAGCTTTGTGCCAGTCGCTCAACAAGGAAATATCGCCGGCAAGAAGCAGGTACTCAGCCGCAAGCTCAAGCGCGCCCGCCAGCACGAAGTCCCGATTGGCCGGTATCTCCAAATGCAAATCGGAAGCGTATTGCAACCGCATGACAAAGCTCCGTTGTTCCGTTCGAAACAACATACCCGAGAAGCAGTAGTGCCGCAACTTTGTCGCCTCCTGTTGCTTTTGCTTGCAGCATCCGGTCGCTGTTTCGGGCAATCCCTAACGAAGGAGCAGGCGCCGTACAGGTATGCTCGAAAAAGCCCCGAGCTCAAGTTCTTCTCAAACCGCCCATAGCGACTTGCAAAAGGACAGCACCATGATCGAATCCCGCCGCCTCTTTTTAGCCGCTCTTATAACTGCCGCTCTCGGCCTCGGCACCGCACCGCTTTCCGCTCTTGCGGGTGACGATGATGACGATGATGACGATCGTCGCTTCGGTTCTCGTCGCCACCGTCGAGACGATGACGACGATGATGATGACGACTGGGACGATCGCGACGATGATGATGACGACTGGGACGATCGCGACGATGACGATGACGATGACGATGACGACGACAGACGGCGTCGCCCCGGCTCAAGAAGGCGTCGACGTGACGATGATGACGATTAACTCAAATTTTCTTTCTCAGTTGTGAAATCGTTTGCATCGTCAAGCATCCGGTGCGTCTGCTTGCTCTTGCCTTGTGTAAATCTGCCCGCAGATGGCAAAAACCCGCTGCACACCGGAACATGCAGCGGGTTTTCTGTCCCCAAGGAGAGAGGAGAGAAATTTGTATCGGCAGCCTGCTTCAGACT
>ULTA01002887.1_pt1 | contig 11992 bp, 9 predicted proteins | sample 1957181 | NCBI WGS metagenome assembly ULTA01 (sample SAMEA4835722, study PRJEB28245) | human gut metagenome | biome: gut microbiome; material: fecal sample | place: Denmark | collected 2008
GCCAGAGCGACAACTATGCCGTGATAGACGGCAAGGTGTACACCAACAAGAAGGTGGTTGAGGAGGAAGCCCTGAAGGCTCTCGAAATGGTATCCTCTGACGAGGAAGACAATTTTGGCGCGCTCGAACTGATGCGCCAATGACACTCTCTTACTGCTGAACGCCTCATGCAGGCGCATGAAAGACGATAATATAAACAACAATGTAAAAAACATTAACCCGAGACATGAAACAGCAATATTATAACCCGCAACTGCCGGCAACGCATGCTGACGCCATAGATGTTGTATGCGCGATAATGATAACGGCCATGACACGCCTTGCCGCGGCATGCAGGCTGCCGGTTAACACATACTTCGGCAACAGCGAGGCCACACGACGCAACGCCAAAGGCACAAGCCGCGCACGGAGCGGCACTATGTGGCACGGGCTATGCCGCATCTTGCTCATAGCCGCACTGGCCCTTACGGCCGCAACGCCAGCCATGGCGCAGGAGGGGCTTAACGTCAACAAGGTGTTTCAGCGGTTCGGACATGCCAAGGGCTGCAAGATGGTGGAGATGCACAACGCCAAGCTGAAGGGATATGAGCTGAAGGTGTACAAGAGCCTTACCTACAAGAACATCGGAGCAAGCATAGAGCCTTATCTGAAGGCCGACAGAAAGAACGCCAAGAAGATACGCGAGGTGGTTGAGAACGGCCAGATAGTGAGCGGATACTACATAATGCCGCCAAAGAGCAAGGGCATCAACCGCTACATACTGTTCAGCAAGGTGAAGCCCAACCGGGGAACGGTGATATACATTGAGGGCGAACTGTCGCCCGACGACATAATGAAACTGTGTTACGCATAATCAAAGAAACAAACAATAAATATGACAAATATGAAAAAGACACTACTTCTGGCGGCGCTGCTGCCCCTGACGGGCATGGCCGCCGAAACCGGCGACACTACATTCGTGGTGAACAACAAGAAGATTGTTGTAAACGATTCAGCAGGAAGCACAAAAATATCTGTCTACGGCAGCGACGGCAAGAAGTTTAACCGCACATACGAGACTAACTTTGTTGACGGACAGGAGATTGAGCGCGTATATGTAACGTCGCCCTTCATTCCGCAAAGCCTCAACCGCAAGAAGAGCAAGCCCAGAAGCCACTATCCGCTGTTCTTCATGGGCTTCAGCCAGCTTGCCGGAAGCGTGATGGGCACGGGAGGCAACGCCGGCATGCACACACGCGACTCAAAGTCGTGGGAATATGGCTTCACGCTGACCAGTCTGGCCTTCAGAATAACCAATCCGCTGGCGCTTACATCGGCGTTTCAGATAGGTCAGGTGCATCATCACTTTCAGGACAACTACGTGCTGTCTACAACCGACGGCATAACCTCCATGAGGCAGATAGAGGGCGAGACGCTCAAGAAGAGCTACATAAGCTACACCTTCATCCGCATTCCGGTAATGTTAGAGTGGCAGAAGCGCACCGGCGGCGCTGATATGTTCGCGGCAATAGGTCCGTCTGTCGAACTGCGCTGGAACGACCACTCGCGCTACTTCATCGGAAAGAACAAGACCACCGAGACGGGCGACATAAACATGAATCCCGTGGGCCTCAACCTCGACATACGCGCCGGCTACGGATGTCTGATGATCTATGCACGCACGGCTCTCACGCCGCTGCTCAAGACAAGCGTTGCACCCAAATGCTATCCCGTGTCGTTCGGACTGGGCATACGTATATAACACAAACAATAACCCTAAAACACATTAATGATGAAACTGCTATTCTTATTTACGGCACTCATACTTTCTGCCACAGCATACGCCGAGGAGGCCAACGACACTACGTTCAACGTGAAAGACAAGAAAATAGTTGTAGACGTGCAGGACAAGAAAACTATTGTAAAGGTGTACGACAAAAACGGCTATGAATTCACAAAGACGCGCGAAATGGAATATGTAGACGGACAGGAAGTGGAGCAAATATATGTCGGCTCACCTTTAGTTCCTACAGAAGTAATGCAGAACCTGAAATTCCGCCCTTACCTGCCGACAATATGGTATGGATACAATTTTATGGGCAATAAAAAATGCTCAGACAATGGTGACGGCATCTACAGCCGCAGAAGCAAATCGTTCGAAATAGGTATAACGCCGTGGTCGTTTGCCCTGCCATTCAATAAGAGCAACACGTTTGGACTAATAGGAGGCGTTCAACTCGCATGGGTACACATGTGCTTCGATAAGAACTACGCAGCAAGCATGCAGGGCGACATGCTTAACTTCACAAAACTTGATCAAAAAGCGTCAGGCAATAATATGAACTACGGAATACTGCGTATACCGGTCATGCTATCATACCAGCTCGATTATTCATCTTATTGCATCAACGTCGGATTCTCTGGCGAAATGCGCACAAATGGTTCATACCGTTTCTCACCTGCTGCAGGCAGCAGTGCACCTAGTGTACCTGATGGTCTGAAGCTCAACCGTTTCGGCTTAAACTTCGATTTCTCTATGTGTATTGCAGGAATATATTTTGGAACGTCAATAGGTCTTACACCTGTATATAAAACCACAACGGGTGCAAAAGCATTCTACACATCCACACATATTGGTATCAATCTTGCAGAATTTATCAACTTATGCAAGGGATGCAAAAAGAAGAAATGACAAACATCAGATATGACGTAACAATATAAAACATTAAAGAGTTTTCCGAAATACCACAAATCTAATTAAGCAGGCTTATAACAGGACAATGCTTCATGTTCCGGCAGACATTAAAAAATCTGCCGGAATTTTATTTTGTCGCTATATATTCATACTGACTATCGGCACTTAACATCAATCATTAAGCATACGGCAACGCAAAAACAAATAACATACAATGGCGCATAAAGTCAACAGACAATAGCGATAACACGGGCTATAGCCAACTAAAAACAGGTGTTGGCCTGCATGAAGTCAACCCAAAGCAGGAATATAAAGCGTAATTATTTTTCTTTAAAAACTCATCACTCGTCACATCAGCGTATAACCTTCTGATTTACAAAGCATTAGAGTGTGACGAGTTGAGATTCCAACTCGTCACGCAAGCCCTGCTGTCTCCGGCCGTGACGAGTTACGAAATAAACTCGTCACACCATAACATTCTGACAGACAGCACATTAAACCATGATGTGACGAGTGACGAGTTTTTAACAAAAACTTTTTTGCTTATGCTCTCTGCCGCCATGTTACATGGCGCAAAAAGTAGCCTTTCATACTGCGAAACATGCCTTTTCATAATGCAAAAGGCCACCTTTGAGTATGTGAAAAGCTACCTTTTGCAATGCCGTTGATGGCGTTTTGCGTAAAGCGGAATCTGTATTTACGGAAATTATGCAATAAAAAAATCCCCTCAACTCCTCACAACCGAAGAGCCAAGGGGATATTATCTCAAACTATGTTTATCAATATAACAGAATCAGCCCGGCAAAGCCGCTGTAGCATATCATGCGTATCGGATTTATCTTGAAATGCCACGTGCCCACCATAGTTGCCACAAAGAGGAAGCAGCTAATCCAGAACTGCCAGGGATTGACAGACGGGGCACTGAAGTTCTCGGGAGTCATAAGCAGCAGAGTGGCAGCGCCGAGCAGTCCGACAACGGCAGGACGAAGGCCTGAGAAAACGCTCTGAACTGTGGGCGTGTTCATATATTTCATGAACAGGCGCGATATCAGAATCATTAGTATTAGCGACGGCAGCACCAGCGCAAAGGTGGCTGTTACGCTGCCGAGGATAGACATCCAGTAGCCGTAGCCGGCATTGTGAACGGCAGTATAGCCGCAGTAGGTGGCAGAGTTGATGCCGATAGGGCCCGGCGTCATCTGACTTATGGCCACGATGTCGGTAAACTCGCCCGTGGTGAGCCATCCGTGATTGTGCACCACCTCGCCCTGAATGAGCGAGAGCATGCCGTAGCCGCCGCCGAAGCCGAACAGACCTATCTGAAAGAACGTTATGAACAAATACAAGTAAATCATAAGAATATGCTCTTTATTTGGTTCGTCATTTTTTTAGATTAATGTCACTCCGTAGGCTTTATATACTTGCCGTAGACATAGCCGCCGATGCCGGCAATGAGGATAACAAGTATGGGCGAGACGCCGAGCAGCCATATAGCCAGCGCACCGGCAATGGGTATCCAGCAGTTAGTAAGAGTGATCTTGGCACTCTGTCCCAGCTTGAACGTAGGCACGGCTATGAGAGCCACAACAGCCGGACGTATGCCGCGGAAGATGGCCGCAACAACCTTGTTGTCCTCAAACTGATGGAAGAACATGGCTATGGCCAGAATGATAAGAAACGAGGGCAAGGCTGTGCCCAGACTGGTACACACGGCGCCCTTCACCTTCTTCATCTTGTAGCCTATAAACACGCTCACGTTGATGGCGAGCACGCCCGGACAGCTCTGGGCTATGGCTATGATGTCGAGAAAGTCTTCCTTGCTCACCCACTTCTTCTTGTCGACCACCTCCGACTCTATTATCGGAATCATGGCATAGCCGCCTCCCAGGGTGAACAGGCCTATCTTGAAAAAAGTCTTGAAGCTCTCTAAATAAAAGTTGCTCATCCTTGTTTTAGTTGTTTAAAAACGAAAAGTAAAAAGACACGCGCTCCGCCTTGTCCGGCCTTTGCCGCACCGCCTTACAGTAAAGGCGCCACGGGCTGTGCTGACGGCCGTCATGACAGGGCTCTTGTCTTTTTACTTTTCAGCTTGCTTGTTTATTATTTGTTCTCTTCAATCCACTTGCGCGCATTGACAAAGGCCTCAATCCACGGCGTAACGTCGTCGTTGCGGCGGTCGGCCGGATACCATGCGTTCTGCCACGGGAAGATGGCGCGCTCAAGGTGAGGCATCATTGCCAGATGGCGTCCGTCGGCTGAGCAGATACCTGCAACGGCATAGTCAGAGCCGTTGGGGTTGCCCGGATATTCGGCGTAGTTGTATTTTGCAACAACGTTATATTTGTCTTCGCCTTCGGGCAGATAGAACTTGCCTTCTCCGTGAGCCACCCATATGCCCAGCTTGTTGCCGCTCAGCGAGCCGAACATTACGCTGTTGTTCTGCTGGATGTCAAGGCTGAGGAAGCTGCTCTCAAACTTGTGTGAGTTGTTGTGCAGCATCTTGGCCTTCTTCTCGTGCTCAGGATTGATGAGGTTGAGCTCAACCATCAGCTGGCAGCCGTTGCAGATGCCGAGCGACAGGGTGTCCTTGCGGGCATAGAACTTGTCGAGAGCCTCCTTAGCCTTCGGGTTGAAGAGGAACGCTCCTGCCCATCCCTTGGCAGAGCCCAACACGTCAGAGTTAGAGAAACCGCCGCAGAACACAATCATGTTGATGTCCTCGAGAGTCTCGCGGCCGCTGATAAGGTCGGTCATCATCACGTCCTTAACGTCGAAGCCTGCAAGATAGAGCGAGTAAGCCATCTCGCGCTCGCCGTTGGTTCCCTTCTCACGTATGATGGCAGCCTTGATGCCTGTGCGCTCACGGCGGTCGGCTGAAATGCCATACTGCTCGAGCTTGCCTGTGAACGAGTCGTTGAACTTCATCTCCAGCGGCTGTTTCTTATAGTTATCATGGCGTGCGTCGGCACATCCGTTCATGCTCTGGTCGCGGTCGAGCAGATATGAAGTCTTGTACCATACGTCGCGCAGAGCGTCGATGTCAAATTCGTGGTTGAACGCACCCTTGGTAACCTTCAGCGTGCGTGTGCCTACAGCCGGCTTGCCTATCATGGCGTAGCTTATGCTGTTGTTGTCCATTATGGTCTTGAACTCTTCAGCATCCTTGTCGGCAATCTGAACGATAACGCCGGGGTTCTCTGCCATAAGAATCTTAACCATGTCGTCGCCGCCAATCTCCTTCAGGTCGATATCCATGCCGCCCTTTGTGTTGGCGAAGCACATTTCGAGAAGAGTGGTTATCATACCGCCGGCGCTGATGTCGTGACCTGCCATTACGAGGTCTTTCTTGATAAGCTCCTGAACGGTGTTGAACGCATCGCGGAAGTATTCGGGATTCTTCACGGTAGGAACGTCGTCGCCTACCTTGCCGAGGCTCTGTGCAAAGGCACTTCCGCCCAGGCGCTGCTCATCGAACGAGAAGTCGATGTGATAGATGCTTGAGTTTGCATCGTTGACAACAACGGGAGAAACCACCTTGCGTATGTCGGCAACCTCACCGCCGCTGCTGACGATAACTGTTCCCGGGCTGATAATCTTTGTTCCGTCGGGATACTGCTGACTCATTGAGAGAGAGTCTTTACCTGTAGGAACGTTCACCTTGATGTCGCAGCAGAAGTCTGACAGAGCCTTAACGGCGCTGTAAAGACGTGCATCCTCGCCTTCCTGTGAGCGGCAGGGCCACATCCAGTTGGCAGAGAGGCTTACGCTGTCGAGACCGTCCTCGAGCGGAGCCCATACTATGTTGGTGAGCGACTCGGCCACTGACAGCACGCTGCCTGCCTCGGGCGAAGCCAGACCTGCCTGAGGAGCGTGTCCGAGGGCTGTGGCTATACCCTTGCGTCCGCGATAGTCGAGAGCAACGACGCCGCAGTCAGACAGAGGCAACTGTATTTCGCCCTGGCACTGCTGGCGCGCAATCTTACCTGTAACGCTGCGGTCAACCTTATTTGTGAGCCAGTCTTTGCAGGCAACGGCCTCAAGCTGCAGCACGCGGCTGAGATATTCGTCGAGCTTGTCCTGGCTGTAAGTTACGTCTTCATAGTGGCGCTCTACAGTCTTGTCCACCATATATGTCTTTGGTGAATGACCGAACATCTGAGCAACGTCGAGGTCGAAAGGCTTAACGCCGTCGCCCTGAACGAACGAGAAGTGAGCGTCGCCTGTGGTCTCGCCTACCACATACAGCGGAGCACGCTCGCGCTCAGCAATCTTGCGCACATGTTCAATATGTTTTTCGTCAATGAGCAGACCCATGCGCTCCTGACTTTCGTTTGCTATAATATCCTTGCTCGACAGTGTCTTGTCGCCGATAGGCAGCTTGGTCATGTCTATCTGACCTCCGCACTCCTCAACGAGCTCCGACAGACAGTTGACGTGTCCTGCCGAACCGTGGTCGTGGATGCTGACAACCGGGTTTACATCTTCCTCGCACAAGGCACGTACAAGGTTGTAAGCACGCTTCTGCATCTCAGGGTTGGCACGCTGAACGGCGTTAAGCTCAATGCCGTTGCTGTAGCGGCCTGTGTCAACAGAAGAAACGCTTCCGCCGCCGAGACCGATGCGATAGTTGTCGCCACCTACAACGACAACCTTGTTGCCCTTCTGCGGCTCCTTCTTCAGGCAGTCGCGCTTTGTGCCGTAGCCTACGCCGCCGGCAAGCATGATAACCTTGTCGTAAGCATATTTCTCGTCGCCTTCCTTATGCTCGAACGTAAGCACAGAACCTGTGATGAGCGGCTGACCGAACTTGTTGCCGAAGTCTGACGCACCGTTAGAAGCCTTGATAAGAATCTGCTCAGGTGTCTGATACAGCCATTTGCGCACGGGCAGGATGTCCTCCCAGTCGCGTCCGCCGTTGATGCGCGGATAAGAAGTCATGTAAACGGCTGTTCCGGCGATAGGCCATGAACCTACGCCACCGCCCATACGGTCGCGGATCTCACCGCCTGTACCTGTAGCGGCACCGTTAAACGGCTCAACGGTTGTGGGGAAGTTGTGTGTCTCGGCCTTCAGAGAGATAACGCTCTCGATGTCCTTAACACGGAAATAGTCAGACGTCGACTGATCTTCCGGGGCAAACTGCTCGATGACAGGGCCCTGAGAGAAAGCCACGTTATCCTTGTATGCACTCAGAATCTTGTGAGGATTCTCCTTTGTCGTCTTCTTGATCATGTTGAAGAGCGACGACTCCATCTCCTTGCCGTCGATGATGAACACACCGCCGAAAATCTTGTGGCGGCAGTGCTCAGAGTTGATCTGTGCGAAACCGAAAATCTCTGAGTCGGTCAGCGGGCGGCCGAGCTCTTTCTCAATCTTGTGCAGATACTCAATTTCTTCAGGCGACAGCGCCAGACCTTCCTGCTCGTTGTATTCCTCAAGGTTGTCAACGTGCTTGATAGGCTCCGGCTTGTGGTCAACAGTGAAGATGCTCTGGTCGAGTCCGTCGTACATGCGCTGCAGCATTGGGTCGTGGTCGGCATCCTTGCTGCTTACGGGGAAGTATTCCTCTATACGCGAAATGCCGTTCAGATTCATGTTTTGTGTAATCTCAACGGCATTTGTGCTCCAGGGGGTAATCATCTCGCGGCGCGGGCCTACGAAATATCCGCTGAGGCAGTTGTCTTCTACGAGTGTGGCGTCGCCATAAAGCCAGCACAGTTCCTTTATTTCCTCGTTATTGAGCTGATGGTCAGCTTCGGTAGCAATAACGCTTTGTGATGGAGTTCTGAAAAAAAGAATCATATTTACGGTATATAATTGTTTGTTCTTGAAAGATATTCAGCTGCTCTCCTTGGTCGTCCGGCATAAAATATTTCGAGATGCAGCTTTTCTTGTGCAAAGACAATGCAAATCGAGAGCAGAATCGCCAAGCTTGCTTGAGCGGTATGCCGAGATGCAGCTTTTCTTGTGCAAAGATAATGCAAATCGGGGGCAAGACAAAATAAATTCATTGATTTTTAATGGTTTTGGCTGTTTAATCATAACGCCGGCATGCCTTTCATACTATTGTTGCCGGCAACTGCTTTGCACGCATCGGCTGGGCACCGGCTAAATGTAAGCTTCTTTCAGACGCAAAGCAACGCCCGGCGATAAGTTATAAAGTGTTAACAATTTGTTGAAATTGCAATGCGAACGGTTTAAATTCATATATTTGCAGACAAATATGAACGACCGTTCGGTTTTGTTTGCCGCATATGGTCAACACGGTAAAAACACTTTAGAGAAAGACAAAGAATATTTATTGTTTAATTAAAAAAATTGAGTTATTATGAAAAACTTACAGAGAGTGCTTATGCTGGCCCTCGCAGCCATAATGATTACGGCGTGCAGCAAGTCGGGGCTGAAAGATCTGACAGGGGTGAAAATGGACACGGAGAGTGCTGTTGAGAAAGCCAAGTCGATAGCAGCCGACAACATCAAGTCCGACCAGTGGAAGATAATCAGCGTGTCGTGGACCGAAGGCATGGGGCGCGACGAACTTTCTAACAACGTTTCTATTTTTACCTATGAGATGGTTGACAAAGACGGACGCGTGTGGAACCAGTCATTCATGTCTGACCTGGGCTGGAAGGCAACAGAGCTTACTGACGCAGGATGGGAGAAATGGCACAAAAATCTCAACGCCAAAGACGTGCCTGCCATAGACATGGCCAACCTTAACCCTGCCGAGGTGATGAAGGACATTGAGGCTGCAAAGGCACTGATACCGGCCGAATTTGAGTTTAAGTCGATGGACAGCTACACGATGAACACATACGACGACCCGAAAGTTTCAATAAAACTCAACGTCATCGAGAAAGGTAAGGAGACCGTAAGCAATGCGGGACAGACCTCAACAGTGTTCTATGAACTCGACTTCAGAAAGAACGCCAAAGGAAAGATGGAGCTTGTAAAACCATAACAACACATACAGCCTTGCGGAAACTTGACAAAGAAGATGCCGCAAGGCTGTATTTTTCCGGCAGACCGCAATATAGAAAATTATACCTCACAAAAACAAAGCCCATAAATTGTTCCGGCACAATAAAGACATCTGCTGCAGGCACAGCTTCTGATTACTGATTTGCCTTTTGCAAATCTATCTGCAAACCAATTTATTGCCGCATCTTGTCCGGTTGCACATAGTCCGGATAAACACGAAATATTATCGGTATGGTGTATCTTACGTCAATGCATTTGCCGTTCCGCTTACCGGGATTCCAGCGCGGCATGCCTTTCACCACGTCAACGGCTACGCTGTCGAAAGCATCGTTAAGTTTCTTAACGACCTTAACATCGGCTATGCTGCCGTCTTTCATAACTGTAAACGAAACTACGCAACGGCCTGCCGACAGGGAGTCGACCTTCAGGTTGCGCTCAGCCATAATAGAGTCTACCGACGACTTGACATAATCTGCCATGGCCTTGACTCCTCCCTTAAACTGGGGCATCACTTCGTTTATCGCGCCAAACAATTGCCGGTCGTCTATATCGGCAGACAAGCGCGGCTCTGCCTTTCCGCTGTTGTGCATAACCTTGATTGTGTCAACATTTTCCGCAGCCGGATTACGGCTTGACACTTCCGCCGGCTGACAACCTGAGTGGCATGAGCCGCAGCCTTGCCCTGCTCCGCCGCTGCTCTGTGCCGACGCCGTAAGCAGTCCGGCTGAAAGTCCTGCGAGCACTACTGCCCTGCCTGCGGCACGGCGCATGTCGAGCTGACGCCATAGAGCAGCCGCCTCGGCCTCGCATCGCGGACAAGTGCCGCTGCAGTCGCCTTCATAACGGCATTCAGCTGCAACATATTCTATACCGTTCGCCTCGGCTATACGGCGGCGTATGTCTTTCAGTATTCCGCAAATTTCCTTTCCCCGTGTCATGGTATTTCATAATTAAATTTGTCAAAATGTTCAAAGCCCATATCCCTTAACCTGGCTTCTGAACTTGTGCGGTCGGCATCGGTGTTATATCCGGGTATGAGCGGAAGCCGTATCACGCACCGCCCTGCCCTGCCGCCACCGGCTATAAGCGAGAGATTATCTATTACCTGCGCATTGTCGTGCCCCGTGTAGCGGCGGTAGATGTCGGCATCAAGGTCTTTCACGTCGATAAACCATGTGTCTACAACATCGGCTATGGCCTCAACATTGGCGGCTGCCACATTGAGCGAAGTCTCAACATTGATTTTCCACTGCGGTCCGCAAAGTTCTCTGAACCTTACGATAAAATCAGGATACAGCAGCGGTTCGCCTCCGCCGAAAGTTATTCCGCCGCCTGTGGCGAGGAAATAAAGCTCGTCTGCCCTGACTTCTTCATACAGCGTTTCGGGCGAATGCCACAGGCACTGCATATCTTCTACGCGGCACTGCGGATTGAGACAATAGCGACAACCGAGCCGGCAGCCATGAAAGGCGGCAAGCGTGGTAACGCCGTTGCCGTCGGTCGCCATTCTGTGGCGCGACACACCGATAAACGGAACAAGTTGCTCTTCGCTCATAACTTCACTTCTTTGTCTTAGGCAAACGCCAGCATGCATTTCTTACCATAAATTCATCCTGCCGTATATGTGCCCTAACGTATGACACACACCAAGGATGACCATTATGCAAATATAATGATTTTGAAACAAACACGGCCACAAATCTGTCATAAATAATATTTACGCCTGCGCATCAGCATACGGCTGCAAGCAACAAGAAACTGCACCCAAAGCAAAGGAGCTAAAGGCACGGCAAAAGAAAAACTATTTACATTATCCGTGTACAGAGTTTTCTGTGAAATAGAAAATTGTGGTATAATTTATGTTAAGAAAGAATGAATAGACCGCAGAATAATTAACTTTGGTTTACACTTACCACATCTCAATCATCTAAAATCATCGTTTTCGTGGCACAAAACAGCACTTTTCCGCCTTAAAACCCACCACTTTCAAGAGACAAACCTATGGTTAACCGACCGTAAGTGGCCGAGTTATGTTTTTTAACAATTGCACATTCATTCACAAAAGCACGTATTTCACAACATATCAGTAACTTAACAAAAACATTCATTTTTGAGCATTTTTCGCATGAAAAGCCGGAAATGAGATGAGGACGGCAAGTCTGAGAGCGTCAAAACAAAAAAGTTTTCTGTCGCAACCGTGCCGTCATGATAAAATTTCCGAACATTAATCAGTCGGATTAATGGGATGCGGCAGCAAGCAAGACACAATAGCTTTGTTGCTACATACCGAATTGCAGAGAAACAGCAAGACTAATGTTTTGCCGGATATGCTATCCG
>ULTA01016111.1_pt1 | contig 11988 bp, 8 predicted proteins | sample 1957181 | NCBI WGS metagenome assembly ULTA01 (sample SAMEA4835722, study PRJEB28245) | human gut metagenome | biome: gut microbiome; material: fecal sample | place: Denmark | collected 2008
CATAGAAGAATCTTATTTACAGACTTTTTCTCACAGTCTCCAAGCTTTTGGAAAGATTTCATTATTTCCATTCCCCAGCGAATGCCAACAGAATCTATCTCTTTTTGAATATTGTCTTCTGTAAGCTCATCTGCCGAAAGATGCTTATTGTGTTGATTTATCCAGCCGTTCCATTCTTTGCTATTGATTAGGCATACTTTTCTTTCTTCAAAAGTTAAGGTATTAGGTATTTTCTTGTTTAAACGGTATTTTGCCAATTCCCCAATATGCATTACCCTTTGGTGTGGATCTTTTTTTTCTCTTTCAACAGCTTCTTGTAATTGAGCTTGAAAAGCAGGCTCACGCAATTCTGGTTGATTGATCCAATAATCGTTTAATGCCTGTTCCTCTTTCCTCTGCATTTCTTCAATGCGCTGATAGTCAGCATTTTGGTAACTAACAACATATGGGCTTTCGGTAATAGTCGGGCTATTTCCATGCCACAATTGATTTGCAACAGGAGGTTTTACTGTAAAAATTGCTGACCCCATGCTGTAATCAAGTTTAGATATGTCTTGATACTTAGTAACCCATGAATCATTACGGTAGTAAAGATTCAGCAAATAGAGAGCTGCTAAAGCGTGGATAAAAGCTTTGACATTCCCTTTATGTAAGGATGAGTATCTATCATGCTTAACCGCTTGATAAGCTTTTTCCCAATAAGTCCCCTGCCTTTTATGGGCTTCTTTTAACGGCTTTAGAATACGGTTTTCATCTTTAACAAAATTAAAAAACGGAACAACAACCATTACGGTTTTGTTGTGTGTTTGCCATTTGATGTCAATCAGTTTCAGACAATCCTCATCGAACAAGATACTACTATCTCCTCTTGCCTTCGTGCCACCATTATCAAAATACAATTCTTTCGATATGGCTTCAATCTGAACATAACAACGCACCAGTAAATCTGCAATATGAGGCGAAAAAGTTTCAAGCTGTGTGTTACAAGACTGGGCAACTATACCGCCTTTGCCGTTTACCAACACTTCATCAGTGAAAAAAATATATTTTGATACTTCAATTGCCTCTTTTTCGAGATTTAAATATGTTTGCCAAAAAATATCTGATTTTTTCATTGTTCAGTTCTCCCTTTGAGTCTAAAACAAATTCTGATTTGCATGTCTCTATTATACCATAATGATACCAGCATGAAAAATAAAAATAGGGGCTGTAAAATAAGTCCCTTTTTTATGTCAGTGGTCTGGTGCTTTCTCCCTGGATGATAACAGGAAGCGTTGTATAGCTTTGGATGAGAAGTTCCGGGTTCTGAAGCTTACGGATCATCATGGAGCCTGCCTGCACACCGGTATCATAGACATTGATATCTACAATGGTAAGCTGTGGGTCGATGATGCTGGAATATGGGTAGACGTCAAAGGTAAGTATGGCAATATCATCAGGGATGGAAAGCTGCCGGTCTTTGACGGCCTGGATGACACCTAATGCGAGGGTGTTATTTTCACATACAATAGCGCGAGGCGGTACAGGCTGTGTCAGCATATCAGAAGTAACAGAATAAGCGTGCTGGCAGCTGGAATCGGTATTTCCGATACGGGCAGCCGGAATGTGAAAGCCTCTGTCTAACATGCCTGCTATAAATCCTTTTTGACGCTGGGCAGAAATATAATCGGTTTTGCGTTCTCCGATAAAGGCGACATCTGTATAACCACAGGCTATCATGTGGGCAGCGGCATATTCACCGGCAAGGGCGTGGTTGGTATCTACCCAGCATAAGCGGCTTTCAAAACTCGGATGCCCAATGATAATGTGTGGAAAGCCTGCATCCAGAATAAGATTTGCAATTTCTTTATTAATGGCAGAACCGTGGATGATAAGACCATCGGAGGAACCGCTTGTGATAACTTCACTGACTTTTTCTCTGGGATAGTGTTCTTCAGAAGTGTTGACAAGCGTCAGGGAATAGTTGTTTTCGGACAAGGTATGGTGTACGCCGCACATAATGTCAAACATATGCGGATTCCGATAAGCAGTATCTTTCTCCAGATTGGTAAGATAGACAATATTGGAAGTAGCACCTTTTGCAAAGCTTACAGCCCGGGAGTTAGGGGTATAGTGAAGCTTTTCAATTGCTGCATGAACCTTTTCCACAGTGGCTGGGGATATGGTGGTCCAGTGATTTAAAACTTTAGAAACAGTGGATTTGGAAACACCGGCTTCATTGGCAACATCATTGATGGTAACAGACATAAAATACCTCCTGAAAAAATGTATAAATTTAAAAATATAGTATAGCGGTTTCCTAACAAAGTCAATCATTTTTGACAAATAAACATTGTAAATAAGGGAAAAAAGTGATAAATATAGACTTAGCAAGAGGAACCAATTGCATGAAAAAAATAAGATAAAGAAAACGGTTTCCTAAAGAAACCGGAAAACGGAGGTATTTTTATGAAGAAAAGGGTGTTGAGTCTGTTGCTCTGTACAGCAATGACAATCGGCACATTATCCGGTTGTGGAAAAGAAGCAGGAAATGACGAAGGAAAGGCTACAGAAGCACTTGGAAATGATGCAGAGGATGAAATGACAGAGGTAAAAATCTGGCATGATGGGGATGAGAATATCATGCAGACCATTGCGGATTGTGCGAATGAGAAACTGGCAGAGGATAATATCAAGGTTACCTTTGAAAAGAAGAGCGGTCTGACCGACCAGCTTCAGTTATATGGAAATGATGAATCCAACGGACCGGATATGTATCTTTATGCACATGATTCATTGGGAACATTTGCAGAAATGGGGATTTTAGCTCCGATTACGGATGTTATCAGTGAGGATGTAATGGCGGATTTATTACCGATGACCGTAGAAGCAGGTAATTATAAGGATACCCAGTACCTGATGCCGGTTTATTATGAGACATTGCTCTTTATGTATAATAAGGCAAAATGGGAAGGTGATGTGCCGGAAACAACAGATGAACTGTATGATTATATGGTAGCGCATACCGATGTGGATGCGGGAACTTATGCGCTGGTAAATCAGCATTCTACCGCATACAATGTGGCACCGGTGATCAATGGTTTTGGTGGATATATTATTGATAAAGATGCAAATCCTGGATTAAATACACAGGAAACCAAGGATGCTATCGCATACAATAAGAAATTTGCAGCATTGGAAGCAGATGGAGATTACAACACAGTAACTGCATTATTCAATGAAGGCCAGGCAGCAGCAATCATTGGTGGACCATGGCTGGTATCCGGAATCAAGGCAGCGGGCATTGATCTTGGTATTAAATCCTTAGCGGATTTTAAACTTCCGAATGGAAACGGACTGGCACCATATTCAGGTGTACAGAGCATTGGTGTCTTAAAATATGCAGCAGAAAATAAGAAAGAAGCAATTGCAAAAGTATTAGAGACAATTGCAAGTCCGAAAGTAGGTATTGCACTGGCGAATAAATCAAACTGTGCACCGGCAAACAGCAAAGCATATGATGACGCAGATGTTGCTGCAAATGAGATGATTATGGCAATGAAAGCAACTGCAGAAACTGCACAGCCTATGCCAAACATTCCGCAGATGAGCGTTATGTGGGGTCCGGCAGAAGCATTTTTGGCGGCAGTCAACAAATCCGGGGAGGATATTGATACTGCAGCAGAAACTTATCAGCAGGAGGCATTGGATGCTATTGCAGATATGCAGTAAGAAGGAGTTTATTTAGAAGCAATAAAGAGGAAAATTAGGAAGAGAAGTGTGTATATGAAGAATAAACGGAAATTAACGCCATGGCTTTACAGTATGCCGGCACTGATATTGATTGGAATGGTTATCGTATTCCCAATTATTTATACGGGCTATATATCACTGACCAATATGAATCTTTTTCACTGGTCAAATTATGAATTTATCGGACTATCCAACTATAGCAGGGCATTATTAAAGGCAGACTCCGGTTTCCTTGGAGCACTGTTTACAACATTACTTTGGACCACATTAAATATGGTGATACAGGTAGTTGTGGCATATTTTATTGCATTGGGATTTCAAAGAGAAGATTTAAAGGGAAAACGTGTATACAAGACTCTTTTGATGTTCCCGTGGGCAATGCCTGCATATGTGTCCATTCTTTTGTGGAGGGTAGGCATTTATAACACAGAGTTTGGTCTTCTGAATAAGATTCTGGTGGCACTTGGCTTTGGAAAGGTAAATTTCCTTTCCACCAATGTGCCGGCATTTCTCTCCTGCATGACTCTAAACCTGTGGATGGCATTGCCGTTTATGATTATGATGATAGACGGTGCACTGTCCAGCATTGACCGCAGCTATTATGAAAGCGCAGAACTGGATGGAGCAGGTTTCTGGTCAAAGAACATCCATATTACCGTTCCGGCAATGAAAGGAATTATTGCACCGGCGGTTATTATGACGACATTTACCACATTTAAGCAGTTTGATATCGTATATCTTCTTACGATGCAGAAGGGAGCATATTCAGGGGCAACCTTACAGACCATAATTACTTATGCACAGCAGAATGCGTTCGTTTCAAATAACTATGGGCTGTCCTCTGCGGTATCCATTATTATCTTTTTCCTCATCATGGTATTTTCGCTGTTTACCAATCGAGGGGTAAAGGAGGAAAATTATGACTAAGAAAAAGAGAAAACAGATTTTACAGCTTAGCAGATTACATATTTTTTATATTATACTGTGTCTGCTGGCACTGGTACCGATTTTATATGCGTTGAATCTTTCCTTTGAAAGGGGGAGTGGAGCATTGTCCTCCGGATTATCTTTGTTTCCAAAGGAATTTACACTGGATAATTATAAAAATATACTGACGCAGAAGCCGTTTTTGCGGTGGTTTTATAACTCTGCCGTATTAAGCTTTTTTACAATGGTCATTGCTATCGGATTTGCCATGGTGTCATCTTATGCATTTTCAAGATACCGTTTTAAGGGAAGAAATGGCATTTTAAAATTACTGCTTCTCTTAAATGCATTCCCGCAGATTCTGTCCATGTTTGCATTATTCCGTCTTTTAAAACAGATGAATATGCTGGATACGAAACTGGGACTGGTGATTATTTATGCGGGAAGCATGTGCATTTTCTCTATCTGGAATATGAAGGGGTATTTTGATACCATTCCGATAGAAATCGAAGAAGCATCGAAAATTGACGGTGCATCGGATTTCCAGCTGCTGTGGAAGGTAGTAATGCCGCTGGCTCGTCCGGCAATCATTGTAACTTCTGTGATGGTACTTATTTTTGTATGGAATGAATATCTGTTTTCCACAACATTTCTACTGAATGAAAACAGTTATACGCTGGCAGGTGGATTATATCAGTTACAGTCCAACGATTACACCAGAAGCTGGGGAATGTTCTCCGCAGCCGCTATCCTGGTATCTGTTCCGGTGCTGATTATTTTCTTCTGTATACAAAAGTATATGGTATCCGGTCTTACTGCAGGTGGTGTGAAAGGATAGAAATAAAATGGAAAAAGAAGCAATTTTGCATATTCCACTGTCACAATTTGCTTTTGCAGAAAAAGAAGACCGGCTGGTAATAAGAATCCGTTGTAAAAAGGGCGATTTAAAACGGTGCGTGCTGCTTTGGGGAGACCGGGTGGCAATGGAAGAGCCACTTCCGGTGAAACAAAGTGAAATGGAACATGTGGCATCCGATATGCTTTATGATTATTATGAAGTTAAGATTACGTCTCCGTATACCAGGGTATGCTATTATTTCCGGTTAGAGGACGATACAGAAAGCCTTTATTATTATGGAAGAGGGTTTGCAGAGAAACTGTCCTGTGGCAGGGCAGAATATTTCCAGTTTCCATATATTAGAAGAGAGGATATTTTAGATATCCCGGAGTGGGCAGAAGACATTGTTATGTATCATATTTTCCCGGACAGTTTTGCAAATGACAGACGGGAACTGACGGAAAAAGCAACAAGGCATATGCTTTTGCCGGATGGAAAAAGCGACAGCAATGGAAAAATTTTACCGGATCGGATTTGCAAGAATCATCTGGGTGGTACACTGAAAGGAATTTGTGAAAACCTTGACTATATCGAAAAGCTTGGAATTAACTGCATTTATCTGAATCCGATTTTTGAAGCAGCGTCTTATCATAAATATGATACCATTGACTATTTTGAAATCGACCCCTGTCTTGGAAATAAAGCGGATTTAAAAGAACTGGTGCAGCAGTGCCACAAGAGAGGAATCCGGGTTATTTTAGATGGAGTATTTAATCATTGTGGAGCAGATTTTTTTGCATTCCGGGATGTGCGGCAGAAGGGAAAAGCATCAAGATATTATAACTGGTTTTATCGCCTGCCGGAAACGATACAGTACGCTGATCCGCCAGATTATGAGGCGTTTGCCTATGTAAAGGAAATGCCAAAGCTTAATACCGGAAATCCTGAAGTGGTGGAGTACCTTTGCAATGTTGGAACTTACTGGATTCGGGAAGCAGATATTGACGGCTGGCGCTTGGATGTGGCAAATGAAATCAATCATGAATTTTGGAGAGCCTTCCGTCATGCGGTGAGAGCGGTAAAAGAGGATATATTTCTAATAGGCGAAATCTGGGAAGAAGCAGGCATCTGGCTTCAGGGAGACCAGTTTGATTCTACGATGAATTATACTTTTTCTTATCTGTGCCGGGATTTTTTTGGAAAGGGAGAACTTTCGGTCAGTGAATTTGATGCCCAGATGCAGCGGATGATTTACCGCTACCCATGGCAGGTGAGCCTGGCACAGATGAATTTTCTGGATTCCCATGATATTCCGAGATTTTTAAGCTATTGCAATGGAAATAGAAAGAGAATGGAGCTGGCATTTTTCTATCTCTTTATGGGAGTGGGCGTGCCATCTGTATTCTACGGGGATGAAGTGTATATCGAGGGAATGAAAGAACTGGAGTATCGGGCAGCCATGGACTGGCAGGCAGTAATGGAGCAGCAGGCAGAAAACAACAGATTACAGGGAAATCTGGCAGAGAAGTTCAGCTGCTGGATTGCACTCCGAAAAGAGCATGTGGCATTACGCAAGGGCAATTACCGGACAATTTACTGCAATGATATGATGGGAGTATATGTATTTTTACGTAGTTTTGGGGACGACAAAGTCCTGGTATTTTTAAATACCGGCACCGGCAGTGTGACACTGACATCAGTGGAGGTTCCGCAGCTGCAGGAAAAAAGGATAATTCTTTCTTCTTGTGAAGGAAAGCTTTTGGTTGTTTTGTAAAACAAAAGATATATTGTGATTATGGATATAATTTTGTGGGCGATAAGCTCGCGAGGAAGCATTGGACGATGAGAGAGATGATGAAGAAAACTGGAATGCAACTCATAGCTTTAGTGGAAGGATATGGGGGACATCAGGTATTTTATGTATACTATGCACATTATATTTGATAAAATCTGTGAGTAAAGAAGCTTGCATAAAAGCTAAGTAAGTTATTAATAAAATTGTGTAATTTATTTCTCATGGAAATTCATCTCCTTTCTGTTTACGATGCCATTATAGAATACGAAAAGAATTATTACTTGCCAAAATAACAGAATATATAGTCAAAAGTTGCTTAATACAGTGACAGGTTAAAATATCCTGCAATACTGTCATTGGTCAGTTTATTTATACAATTTAATATTGGAATATTTTACAACTATGACACAAGTATGCAACATAATAAACGAATGCTTTTGATAGAGTAATGATACACAATATCAGTTACAAAGAAGCAGGAGGGTAGAAAGTGGACATGACACAAAATAAATGTTGCAGACATGGGGCAAATTTACGTCGAAGGAGACGCAGGCGCAGAAAAATACTGCGTTCTATCATATTTTCCTGTAGTATCATAGCTGTGGCTGTATTTGTGGCTGTTGGAAGCAGTATGATAAAATCCGGTGATGGCAAGACAAATAGATATGATGTTGAAGCCGGAAACAATACATATGATAATGCTGTTATAGAAAATAGCAAAATCTCTGGAAAGAATAAGATACAAAATAATCAGTCGATGCTTGATGATATAATGAACAGTACCCAATATCCAAAACAGCTAAAGGACCTTGCTTTGAAGAATGAAGAGGCACTTGAGTTTGTGTATGATTATCCGGCGGAACATGTGAAGGAACACACAATTGACTTGACAGAAGAAGCGTCTATGGATAGTGTTCCTTTATTTGTGCAGTGGGATAAACGCTGGGGCTACGAAAAATATAGCGGCAATTTCTTTGCAGCAAGCGGATGCGGTCCCACTACACTTTCGATGGTAGTGGTTTATCTGACGCACAATAGGGAGGCATCACCTATTGCAGTAGCAAAGTATTCAAAGGAAGCCGGTTACAGTGTGGATGGATCGGGAAGTTCATGGACGCTTATAAGTGAAGGCTGCATGCACTACGGCGTAAAAGCAAAGGCAGTGGCGCTGGATGAGAGCAGAATGAAGGCAGAGCTTGATGCAGGACATCCTATTGTGATAAATGTAGGACCGGGAGATTTTACCGATACAGGACATTTTATGGTTATAACAGGCTATGATGATGAAGGATTTTCAATAAATGATCCAAACAGCATTGAAAAAAGTGGCAAAAGATGGTTATTCAAAAATATATCATCTCAGATTAGAGCTGTCTGGAGTATGTATGTGTGAGAATATATTTGTATAAGTGCCGGTAAAACATCCTATTATTGAGTTAAATAATAGGGTGTTTTTACAACTATGACACATCTTTATGCTATAATAATTCTATCGTAATCATAGAAGAGGAGCAGCTTATGACCAGTATTCTCATAGTGGAAGATGACAACGACATAAATAATTTAATATGCAACACCCTGAAGGCAGAGGGATATCAATGCGAAAGAGCGTTTGATGGCAAGGAAGGGGCGGACAAAATTGAGCAGAACAGATATGATCTGCTGCTGCTTGATATTATGCTTCCTGAGATAAATGGTTATGAATTGCTTGACTATGTCAGGAGAATTGGGGATACTCCGGTCATAATAATATCTGCTATGGGACAGGTGGATGAAAGGATACGCGGGCTTCGTATGGGCGCGGATGATTACATATGCAAACCATTTCAGATAGGGGAGCTGCTTGCGAGAGTGGAAACCGTATTAAGGCGCACTCAGCGCATGGCAGAGCGTCTGGAAATAGATGATGTAGCTATAGATCCTAAATCACGTACAGTGACAAAGGCAGGTGAGCAGGTAGAGCTCACAGCAAAGGAATTCGACCTGTTGTATGAGCTTATGAAGAATAAGAATGTTGCACTCAGCAGGCGCAGGCTTTATGAACTTGTATGGCAGGAGGAGTATACCGGGGAGACAAGGACACTGGACTCACATGTACAAAGACTAAGGAAAAAGCTTGACTGGAATCAAAAGATTGTCACAGTTTTCAGAATTGGCTATCGTCTGGAGGTTCGCGGATGAAATTTTTCTATAAAATGTTTCTTGGAATGACAGTGATACTGGCTGTTGCCCTTGGAATGATAGAATATGTGACTCTATCATATTCACTGGAGCATGCAGTGAAAAGGGAGCAGGACAGTGCACTTTCACAGCATCAGATGATAAAATACTCGATTGAAACGGTCATACTTAATATGAAGAGTGAGGATGTGGATAAGGAGCTTACAGATATGATGTCGCAGTCGGCAAAATCCATTGTTGGAGATGAAGGAGGAATGTATCTTGCTGATGATGATGGAAAAAGGATATATGCCAATTCATGTAATTATGAGCAAAAGGATATAAAGGTAAAGGATGGTACGCTTACATACAGTATAGTGTCAAAAGAGAATACTAAAGATACCGGTGAAAAGCAAAGCGGCAGATATATCCATGTCAAAAGCAGCTTTAAACTGAATGATAACAGGTATATTCTGATAACGGAAAGTGATATTACACCGGTTTTCGATGAGTCAAAGGAGCTTAGGTATAGATGCAGCATGTACTACATTGTTATATTTGCTGTTGGTATGATGGTCATATTGATACTTTCTTGGATGATTACAAAGCCTCTTGCCGGATTAACAGCCACAACCAAAAAATTTGCAGATGGTGATTACACAGCAAGAAGTGATGTAAAGACAAAGGATGAAATAGGTGAGCTTGCGAGGGCTTTCAACGAGCTTGCGAAAAAACTTGAAAGCAAAGTTTATGAACTTCAGATGGCGGCAAAGAAGCAGGAGGATTTTACTGCAAACTTCGCACATGAGCTCAAAACCCCAATGACATCAATTATAGGATATGCCGATACCCTGTATCAGAAAAAAATGTCCGAGGATGAGGTGCACAGTGCTGCCGGAGTCATACTGAATGAGGGCATGAGGCTTGAAGCATTATCATTTAAGCTGCTGGAGCTTATTACTCTTGATAAAAATGATTTCAGGCTTGAAGAGACAAGAGTATCTGAGATTATAGCAGACTGTGTGGAAACCGCACATGAAGCGGCAAAAAAGCATAATACAGAGATTGTGTACAGTGCGGATGAGGCATGGGTATGGCTGGAATATGATCTGTTTAAGACCATGTTTCTTAATCTGATAGACAATGCAGTGAAATCAGGAGGCAGCAAGGTAGAGGTATCAGGCAGACTTATTTCGCACAGTATTTATCGTATTGCAGTTTCGGACAATGGAAGAGGAATACCGCCTGAAGATATAGAGCGCATTACAGAGGCTTTTTATATGGTTGACAAGTCACGATCAAGAAGTGAGCATGGAGCAGGGCTTGGGCTTGCACTTGTATCAAGGATTGCTAAGCTGCATGATACAAAAATCCATTATGAGAGTGAGTCAGGTAAAGGAACCAAGGTGTATTTTGACATGAAAGCGGAGGCATTGGATGAGAAGTAAGCATTTATCAGTGCGCAAATGTATTGATAAAAAACCGGATAAAATCAAGGGAATAGTGTGTATATGCATTATTCTGGCAGTTGTATGTGCGGGAAATATGATACCGAATTATCTGATTTCACTTAAAGCAGCAAAAATTGCCAAAACGAGTACTAAGATAAGCAACGCAGATATAAGCCCCTACAGCCACTCTATTTCAGCTGAAGAGAGGCTTACAAAGATGATGTCTATGATGCAGGACAATGTAAATGAGCTGTGGAATGAGAAATATAATGAGATAAGGGAACCGTTGGATACTGAGATTCCGGTGGGACAGGCTTATACGGCTATTCAGACTTTTCTGAAGGGTGCCTGTGAGCTGCAGAAGCAGTCAGGTATTATGCAGATGCTCGGTGAAGACGATATAGTTATGCTCCAAAGCCTTGAAAGTAACTATTCAAAGGATACAGACAGCGAAACAGAACAGACATATGAAGCAGCTCCTTGGCAATATGGTGCAGCAGTTGCTTTGGATGATAGCTTTGACAACACAATATCGGATTATTTTGTAACATCGGATATAAGCAAGGAATTATCGGCGTGGATATTTATAATATCATTTGAAGATACGAGAATGCTGGCTGCTGTTGATGCGGTGCTTGGAGTACCGTTTTATATTACATATTATTGTGCAGATGTGGATAGCCCTAAGGCACAGGCTGCAGTGATGAGAGATTTATATGCAAAGACATATGGCAGTGATTATTCTATGGGTGATCCAAAAGAGTCTGAATCAAAAATAGATTCTTCCTTTGAGACAAATATAATAGAGAATTTTTATTATGGGAATGATTATACGCAAGGGGATGATGAATATACCGGTTTTGAACCTTATGTATACTCTTGTTCATCGGACAAGCTGCAGATGGAATATCAGGTTATTACAAGAATCCAAAGATTTGAAAAAAAGGGAAAGCAAGTGTCATCATATAATTCGCGTGTTAATATATGTCTGTACTAACCGGACTAAAAAGCTCTCTGTGCAATGCACGGGAGCTTTTTATATGTAGACCTCTATTAATTTGTGCAGTCTGCATCAATTACAGACT
>ULTA01018909.1_pt1 | contig 11961 bp, 9 predicted proteins | sample 1957181 | NCBI WGS metagenome assembly ULTA01 (sample SAMEA4835722, study PRJEB28245) | human gut metagenome | biome: gut microbiome; material: fecal sample | place: Denmark | collected 2008
ATCGTCGGTGATGCGAAATATATGTACATTCAGGACATCGCCGACGCCATCCCGTGCAGCTATGAAAAATGCTGCAAGCATCTGGAAAACTGCATCGACGAGGGACTGTTCGGCCCGGGCGCCTATCTGGATATGCACCGCAAATGCCTTGTCGTCAAGGAGCGCCCGCCCGAGCCGACGCCCGCCCCGGCCTCCGCGCCGAAGCCGCAGAAGGCTGACCCGATGCCCGAGGCCGACCAGTACCAGAAAATCCTCGACGAGCTGCGCCGCGTCAATGACGCCATCCCCGACGAGGAGATGACCGACAAGATCAGCCGTCTGGAGGCCGTGTCCGCCAAGATCTTTGAGCAGGCCCGCACCGACCCAGACAAGCTGCCCCAGATGCGCAAATTTATGGATTATTACCTGCCTACGTCGTTAAAGCTGCTCAATACCTACGCCGAGCTTGACAAGCAGGGCATCGAGGGCGAGAATATCTCGGAGTCCAAGCACCGCATTGAGCAGACGATGGACACGCTGGTCAAGGCGTTTGAAAACCAGCTGGACCGCCTGTTTGCCAGCGACGCCCTCGACGTCAGCACCGACATCGACGTTATGCAGAACATGCTGCGCGCCGACGGCCTGACCGACGATGCACCGTTTAAATTGTAAAAAGGCTTCCCCGTCGGGGGAAGCTGTCACCGAAGGTGACTGATGAGGGCAGACCGTTTGCGGTCTCCCGTTTGCGGGCAAGTCCCGCAAGCTCGCCCCTCATCCGTCTGCGGTCAGGGCCGCAGACACCTTCCCCCAAGGGGGAAGGCACCCCGCCCTGGAACTTTATCCACCGCAAAGGAGCCAACACCCCATGCAAAAATCCACAGGTCAGCTGCACAACAGCTGGCACAATTTTTCCAAGTACCGCCCGCTCATCCGCGAGCTGGTCACCCGCGACCTCAAGGTCAAATACCGCCGCAGTGTGCTGGGCTATATGTGGAGCATTTTAAACCCGCTGCTCATGATGCTGCTGCAAACGCTCGTTTTCTCCTACATGTTCCGGTTCGACATCCCGAACTTCCCGCTGTATCTCATCTGCGGCAACACCCTGTTCAACTTCTTCAACGAGAGCACGAACATGGGCATGGGCAGTGTGCTGGGCAATGCGTCGCTTATCAAAAAAGTATACGTGCCCAAGTTCATTTTTCCCATCAGCCGCGTGGTGTCCAGCTTTGTGAACCTGCTGTTCAGCCTGGCGGCCATCCTGCTGGTCATGCTTATCACCCGCTCGCCGTTCTACTGGACGATTCTGCTCGTCTGGGCACCGCTTTTGCTGCTGCTGGCGTTCTGCTGCGGCATGGCCGTGCTGCTTTCGGCGCTGGCGGTCTACTTCCGCGACCTGCAATACCTGTACGGTATCCTGACGATGGCCTGGATGTACGCTACACCGCTATTTTATCCCATCTCGGCGCTGCCGCCCTTCATGGTGCCCGTCATCAAGCTGAACCCGCTGTACCATTACATCAACTGTATGCGGTGCCTTGTCATGTACGGCACGGTGCCCGGCCCCAACACATGGATCGCCTGCATCGGCAGTGCCGTGGTCATGATGGGCGTCGGCCTCGCTGCGTTCCGCAAGCTGCAGCGCAACTTCATTCTGTATCTGTAAGGAGCTTTCCATGTCCATCATTCAGGTGGAGGATGTCTCGATGCGTTTCAACCTCGCGCAGGAGAAAACCGAGACCCTCAAGGAATACACCGTCAAGCTGCTGAAGCATCAGCTGTTTTTCAACGAATTTTACGCACTGCGGGACATTTCGTTCAAAATTGAGCCCGGCGAGTCGGTGGCGCTGATTGGCCGCAACGGCAGCGGCAAGAGCACGATGCTGAAGCTGATTGCCGGCGTTATGTACCCCACGACGGGCAGCGTGACCGTCAACGGCGAGATCGCGCCCCTGATCGAGCTGGGCGCAGGCTTTGACCTGGACCTGACCGCGCGGGAGAACGTCTTTCTGAACGGTGCGGTGCTCGGCCATGACCGCGCCTATATGCAGGAGCACTTCCAGAACATCATCGACTTTGCCGAACTGTGGGATTTTGTCGATGTGCCGGTAAAAAACTATTCCAGCGGCATGATCGCGCGGCTGGGCTTCTCGATTGCGACAGAGGTCCGGGCCGACATTCTGGCCTGTGACGAGATTTTGTCCGTCGGTGACTTTATGTTCCAGCAAAAGTGCCACCAGCGGATGGAGCAGATGCTCTCCGGCGGCACAACGCTGCTGTTCGTCAGCCACGACATCAATCAGGTCAAGCAGCTGTGCAAGCGCGCCATCTGGATCGACCACGGCCACCTGCGCGGCGACGGCCCCGCGGAGGAGGTCTGCAACGCCTACGTAGCCGCGATGGAGCGGGGCGAGTAAAGGCTTCCCCCGAGGGGGAAGGCTCAGACTGTCGAAAAAGGTGTGCTCACCCCTTGGCCCCCTCTGCGAGGGGGCTCCGCCCTCAGGCGGTGGGGGAGAGAACTGTAAGGCTGCCCGAAATATTTCTGGCTATGGCAAGGTTCTCTCCCTCCGCCCCTTCGGGGCACCGCTCCCCCTCTGGCGCAAGCGCCACCTCCCCCGTATCGGGGGAGTCTGTCTCGCAGAGGGAGGTTTTTCGACACGCTGACCTTCCCCCAGGGGGGAAGGCATCCCAGCCCAAGTAAGCAACACAAAGGAGACCCCATGCTGACCAAAAAACAAAACCTTACACGGGAAATCCTGACCGTTATCCTGCTGCTGGCGGCGGTGGCGGCCACGGAATACTGGTTCTTCCAGCTGTGGCGGCTGGACTGGCATGTGCCGATGTTCTACGGCGGCGACGGCATCTACTGGGTCGGTCAGGTGCAGCGCAGCTACGGCGAGCTGTCCGGCTCCCTCGGCTGGCCGTTCTATGAGGTCGCGGGCAGATACGACCCGAACTATGATCTGATCTACGACATCTTTGTCTGGTTCCTCGGCCTGTTCACCAAGGACACCGGCACGGTGTTCAACCTGTATGTCCTCGTCATCCCGTTTGCCAACGCGCTGGCGGGGTACGCGGTGTTCCGCATGGTCGGGCTGCGCCGCTGGCTGAGCTTTGCGTTCGGTCTGACGTTTGGCCTGACGCCCTACGTCCAGCAGCGCATGGCCGGGCACATGATGCTGGCCGCCTGCGAGTTTGTGCCGTTCTCGGTGCTGCTCTGTCTCTGGTGCGCCGAGGATGAACAGTTCAACCGCCCGGGCAGGGGCTTCTTCAAAAACAAGCGCAACTGGCTGGCGCTGGCCATGGCGTGGGGGATCGCCAACAACGGCGCGGCCTACTACCCGTATTTCACCTGCTTCTTCCTCTGCGTCACGGCGCTCTGCCTGATTTTGCGGGACCGCAGGTGGCGCGCGGGCACGTCCTGCGTTGTCACGATTGCCGAGATCGTCGCCTGGATGATCCCCGACTTCTTCCCGATGGTGCTGGGCATCCTGAACGGACAGGGCAGCACGCTGACCAACGGCGTCTACCGCAGCCCCGTCGGCGCGGACATCTACAGCCTGCGCATCAGCAGCCTGCTGCTGTCGCCCAACGGCTTCGGCCTGCAGAAGCTCGCCAACTGGATGGGCCGCTACTTCCACGTTCTGGCCACCGACGAAGGCCCGATGTACAACGAGAACGCCTACGGCTACCTCGGCATTGTGGGCATTTTCGGCTTCCTCGCGCTGCTGCTCATGCTGCTGCGCAGCCGGGACTGGAAGGCGGGCCGCACCGAACGCCCCGAGCTGGGGGACCGCCTCTGGCTGCTGAGCCGCCTCAACGTCATGGCGCTGCTGCTGGCGACGATTGCCGGCTTCGGCGGCATCATCGGCATTTTTGTGCGGTTCATCCGCGGGTACAACCGCATCAGCCCGTACATTGCGTTCTTCGCGCTGCTGGCTGTCGGCCTGGCTCTTGAAAAACAGCTGACCCGGCGCACCGGGCGCAGCCGCAAGGCGCTGGCGGCTGTGGCAATCCTGCTGCTGGGCTGCGGCTACTGGGAGCAGCAGGGCTTCTTCCGCCCTGAGTACGAGAAGATTCAGGACAAGTGGTATCAGGACGAGGCTTTTATGAACGAGGTCGAGGCTGCGGCAGGGGACGGCGCGATGCTTTTCACGCTGCCGTACATGAAGAACTTTGAGAACGGCTCGCTGAACAACATGTGGGATTACACGCTGCTGCGCGGCCCGCTGCACAGCAAGACGCTGAAATTCACCTACGGCGCGGGCTACGGCACGAAGAATGACCTCTGGTACCGCGAGACGAGCGAGCTGGAGCCGGACGCCATGGTGGCCGAGCTGCGCACACAGGGTATGACCGGCATCTATCTGGATCTGGATGGCTACCCCGAGGACGAGCAGCAATCGGCGCTGGCCGCCCTGACCGAGGCCGCCGGCTGCGGCCCGGAGGATGTCATCCACAGCGGAAGCGGGCTGCTCTGCTACATCCCGCTGGGGCAGGAGTAACGCATGAAACTGCAAAAAATAACGCAAAAACGATGGTTCTGGCCGCTGGTCTGCGCGGTGTCCGTCGTGTTCGGCTGGTGGTATTTAAGCATTGTGACCTGCGCACCGCTGGGCGGCGACGATGAGCTTATCAACCTGCAGAACTACTATTATATTACGCACACCTCGTTTGGCCAGAGCGTGCTGGACTACCTTGGCGATTTGTGGGAGCAGTTCAGCCTGCAGAACGGGCGGTTCCGGCCCTTCTCGTCGCCGCCGGTGCGCGGCCTGACGAGCTGGTTCCTGGGGGATCTGGTCGGCTACCGGCTCTACATTCTGGCGTGGACCTACGCGGACATTGTGCTGACGGCGTGGCTCGTCGGCAAGGCGTCCCGCAACAAAAAGCTGGGCATTGCCTGCCTCTGCCTGCTGCCGATGATGTTCAGCGTCTGGCAGGACTCCACGGGCAACAGCCTCTACTCCTACGGCGCACTGGTGCAAAGCACGCTGCTGCCCGCGCTCGTCGCCGGGCTGGCCGTGCTGCGCTGGCAGGACACCGGCCACAAGCGGTGGGCCGTGCTGGCGGGCTACTGTATGTTCCAGTGCTGCGCCACGTTTGAGATCGGCTTTACCTATATCGTCCCGATTTTTGGTCTGGCGTGGCTCTACACCGACAAGGCCCGCGACGCGCTGCGGTTAAGCATCCCGGTGCTGCTGGGCGAGTGCGTGACGCTGGCCTTCAATATGGGCGCACGGCTCATGAACACGCTGCGGGCCGCGGGCATTCTCGAGGGCAGCGTCTCCCAGATCGAGGGCATCTCCCCGAACTTTGACCTGCCCGCCATCCTGCGCACCTGGGCCATGCAGATGTCGGCGGGCTTCCCGCTGAACGCGATGCTGTTCGGCAAGATGCGCCCCGGGAAAATATATCCCGTGGACGTGCTGTGCGGCGTCATGGTGGCCGGTGCGGCAGTGGCCGCGCTGGCGGCGCTGGATAAGCTGCCGAACAAAAAGCAAAATCTGCTGCTGTTTTTAAGCGGCCTTGCCATGCTGTCCGCCCCGGCACTGCTGATCGGGCTTTCGCCCAAGTACCAGCAGCCCGGTCAGGTGGACTGGCGGCACGGCTACATTCCCCAGACTGTGGAGAGCTTCGGCGTCGGTTTAATGGCGCTGGCCGTGCTGGTGATGCTGCTGCGCCGGGCCCGCGGCAAAAGCTGGTGGCCCGGGGGCCGCGCGGTGCTCTACGGTCTGCTGGCCGTCTGCATGGCCGGGTCGGTGGTCTGGCAGCGCGCCGCGACCCGCTCGGCCTACGACCAGGGCGGGCGCGCCTACACGGTCTTTGGCGACGGCGTCGCCGCGGGCCTGGCCGCCGACTGCGGCGACACGCCGGTGGTGACCGATTACATGATCTGGGGTGGCCATGAGGTCGCGGAGAACGCCTTCTTCCTGCGCTACGGCGATCTGGACGCCGATGCCCACGCCCTGCAGGTCTGGCGCACCGAGGACCACGCCGACGACGAGGCGGTGTACCGCGTCGGGTTCACGCTGGGGCAGGACAGGCACTACGACATTGCCTGGTGCGGCCTTGGCCACGGGGCAGACCCGGATGTGCTGACGGATGTCGAGGTCTGGCTGCCTGCGGGCACCTTCCTCTATGATGTGCTCTATTACACAACCGCCGACGGCGAGGAAGTGCGCAGAGAGGTCTACCCCGACAAGAACGGCTCCATGATCACGCTGGACGGCGAAATTCTCGCGGACAGCATCCGGCTGGCCGCCCATTAGGGGGCACCCCGCCCTACGCATAACGCAAATCGGGGCCTGTAGGGCGGCCTGCCCACAGGCCGCCGTGCCCGCGCTTGCGGAAGTGCAAAGCCTGTTGGACCGCCACCCCGTAGGGGCCGGGCATGCCCGGCCCGCTGCCCTCCCGCAAAAGCCCGTCCATCTTCCCGCCGCGGGCCGCAGCTATGCGGCCCCTGCGTACTCTATCAATTCAAGGAGGTGCCGCCCTTGGCACAAAATAAATCCCGCCGCCTGCTGTGGGCGGTCTGCCTTGCAGCGCTGGCGGCATTTGCTGCGGCCATGGTCTGGCTGCACTACCAGCAGCTTTGCTCCCCCGGCGGCGGCAGCGACCCCTATACCTCCGACCTTGGTATGCACCTGGCCTTCGCGCAGCGCGGCATGGTCTACTCCACCGTGTCGCTGCTCATCGGCCCGGCGTATGCACTGGCCGGGCGCATCGGCATTGCCGTGCTGCTGGCGGCGTTCCATCTGGCCGCCGTCGCCGTGTTCGCCTGCGGCCTGCGCACTGCCCTGCCCGATGCCCCGCGCCCGGCGCGGTTGCTGCTCAGTCTGGCGGTCAATCTTGCCACGGCGGTCTGGATGCCCCGCGGCGGCTACTGGTACCAGGGCACTGTCGGCGGCACGATTTATCACAACACAACGTATATTATGCTCGCGCCCTTTGCACTGCTGGCGATGCTGGCCTTTTACCGTGTCTGGCCGACGATGCGCGATGACCTGGATCTGCGTGCCTACGCGGTCTACACGGTGCTGCTGACCGTGGCGACCAGCTTCAAAGCCAGCCTGATCTTTGCATTCGCCCCAGCGCTGCTCGTGCTGCTTATTGCCGATTTTGTGCGCACCCACGCCAAAAATCTGAAAAATGAGATCATCATGGGGTGCAGCGTTTTCCCCGGTGTAGCGCTCTGCTTTATCCAGGCCAACGTCCTGTTTGCCGAGGAAGGCTCCGGCATACGCCTGATTTTCACCGTCCCGTTTGACCACCACCGTATGCTGTGGGGGCCGTTCAACGAGGCCGGTGTGCTGGGGCTGGCGCGGTCCTTCGTTTTTGTGGCGGCAGTGGGGCTGCTGCTGGGCCGCGCGGCGTGGCAGCGCTTCCGCTACCGGTTCAGCCTTTTCACCTTCGCCGTCTCGCTGGCCGAGGCGCTGCTGCTGGTCGAAAGCGGTGAGCGGCTCTATCACGCCAACCTCTGGTGGGGGCCGTTCATCTGCTTCTGGGTGTTCTGGCTCGAGTCCGTCAGCGTCTTTTTGCAGCAGACGCGCACCGGGGCCGTGCCCCGCTGGCGGCTGGCCGTCTGCGCCGCTGCGCTGACGTGGCACATCGCCAGCGGCGTCTGCTTCTTAGTCATGCTTTTGCAGGGTGTAAGCTATAACGTGCCAATCCTGACGTATAATTTGTGGTAAAAAAGTAAGCCGCAGGTGCAAAAACGCATCTGCGGCTTTTGTATGTTGTCAGCTTCAACCCGTAGGGGCGCATTCTATATGCGCCCGTGGCTGTGTGCGGCAATGAGTAACGCCCGCGGGCGGATATGGAATCCGCCCCTACGATGGAGGGGGGCGATGCTCGTCATCGACCCGGCCAGGCAACGGCAGCGGCAGGCTGCCTGCGGGCGAGCACTGCTCGCCCCTACGATTTGCGCTTTCCCTCATGCCCGCCCGGCAGAGGCAGACTGCACACCAGCGCAATGCCCAGCGCCAGGGCCAGCGCGACCTTGAAGGTCTCGCCGCCTTTGCTGGCGAAAAGCTCCTGCTCGCCCTGCAAAAAGTAGTAGGCCGTGTAGTAGATGCCCGCGCCCGGCACAAGCGGAAAGATGCCCGGCAGCAGAAAAATCGTCACCGGGGCCTTGTGGCGGATGGCAAAGAACCGCGCGCAGCCGGTCAGCGGCAGCGTGGCGACCAGCGTCGCAATCGCCGGGCTTAACGCGAACAGCTCCACGCAGAAGATGTAGACCATCCAGCCCACCGCGCCGGTCAAGCCGCAGGCCAGGTAGTGCCGCCGCGGCATCTGGAATGTGATGCCAAAGCTGATCGTTGCAATGACGGCCACCACAAAATGGGCAAAATAATGTGTCCAGACCGGCATCACGCCACCCCCAATCCACGGGCCATGATCCAGCCCAGCACCACGCCGCCCGCAATGCTGCCCGCAATCAGCAGGGCATCCAGCAGGCGGATGGAACCGGACAGGTAGTCGCCGTTCAGAATATCCCGCACGCCCATCGTCAGGGCAACGCCGGGGGTCAGCACCATCAGCGCGCCGATGATCGCCGCGTTGGCGTTGACGGCGGGCACGACGGCCTGCACCGCAATGGCCCAGATCGTGCCGCAAAACGCCGCCACAATGTCGGTGAATATCCGGTTGATGCCGTGCCTCGCAAACTGCTGGCAGACGAGCGCCTCCAGCAGGCCCGCCACCGCGGCCACCGGCATGTCTGCCAGCGTGCCGCCGAACAGGTACGCGAACCCCGCTGACCCGACAACGCAGGCCAGAATTTCCAGCTGCGGTGTGCTGCGCGGCAGCGTGCGGGCCGTGTTCAGCCGTGCTTCGGCCTCGACGACGCCCAGCCTGCCGGCGGCCAGCTCACGGGAAAGCTCGTTCACGGCTTCGACGCGGCCCAGATGGACCGACACGGTGGGCACGTGCCGCACCAGCGAGACGGCATCCCGCCCCGGCAGGTGCGCCGACGCAAAGATGCCGTTGGTCAGAACATAGACATGGAAGTCCCGCACGCCGAGGCTGGCGGCCATGATCTCCATGGTCTGCTGCGCGCGGAACACCTCGCCGCCGTTTTCCAGCAGTGTCTGGCCCGCGTCCATGACCAGCTCCAGCGCACGGTCAAACAGTGCATCAGCCACGGATATTCTCCCGCACAGCGTTGAATTCCGGGTAATGGGCGTACAGATGCTGCGCGATGGCCTCCATGAGCAGGTAGTCATGCTCGGAGTCGATGTCGATGATGCCGGTGTCCATCATAACGCTGACGCCGAACTTGGAGTGCCACAAAATCGGGTCGGGGTTGTCCACAAGGAACGCGCGGCGGATGACGTAAATCGACGCATTGACGTCGTATACCTCGGGTGCCTGCTGGCGGCCCGTGAACTGGCTCTCGATGACCATCTCGGCGTGGTCGCCCACGATCTTGAACATATTGAACCACGGATTGCGGCGGGCCTCGCAGACGCTGAAAATGATTTGCAGGTCTTCGCGCTCCTGCGCTTTGGCAAAGGCGTTCTCAATGTCCTGCTCGGTGCGCAGGGGGCTGGTGATGTCCAGATCGATCATAGCATCGTACTGTTTGCTTGCGAGCGCCTCCATGCGGGCAAAGCTGTCCTTGTAGACCTCGACCTTCGGCACGCGGTCCCCGCCCAGCTCGGCCCCGCGGGGCAGGTAGATGACCTCCGGGTACTCGGCGGCCACCAGCCTGGCCAGGTCCTCGCTGTCGGTGTTCAGCGCAACGTCGATTTCCAGCTCCGGGTGCTTTTTAATGAACAGCTCCGCGGCGCTCAGCGAATAGTAGACCAGCGGTTTGCCGCAGAAATTTTTCAGGTTCTTGTTTTTAAAGCCCTTGCTGCCGGCACGGCCGCAAATTGTAATGAGCAGTCTTTTCATTGTACGTTCTCCCCCAAGGTAAGTTTCAGCACATTCAGTGCCAGCGCGGGCGGGTTGCAGCTCTCGCCGCTGCCCGTCAGCGCGTAGTCCACAAAATATTCCATCTCCCGCTCATAGCGGCGGTTGACGTCCTCCTCATAGTGCTGCACGGTGCCGTCCGGCAGGGTCAGCGTGCCCGCGCCAAAGTCGGCCAGATAGCTGCCGTCATGGCAGAAAAGCTCGATGCTGCGCCGGTATCCGCGGCCAAAGTAATCGAGATGCACCTCTGCCAGCAATGTGGGGTATCTGGCGATATACACCGACAAATCGTCGGAGTCGATTTCGAGGTCGGAGTAGGTGCCCTTGAAATTGTACAGCTGCTCCGGCACGCCGAACAGCTCGACGAGGTAGTCCCATTCGTGGATGAGGTCAATCGTCACGCCGCCGCCCATCGCCTTGTGGGCGCTGTAGACCGTGCGGTAGTCCACGCCGGGCCGCCAGTCGGGCAGATAGCTTGAGCAGATGACCCGCGCGCAGTAGGGGTGCAGACCGGGTAGCCGGTCCTTGAGCGCCAGCATGACGCCGCACCACCGCATGGGCGCGGCCACATAGGCCTTTTGCCCCGCGGGCAGGCAGTCGGCCAAATCCAGTCCGGTCTGCTCGGCGGAAAAAATCGGCTTTTCGATGAAAAGTGCCCCGCCGCGGCCCCTGACCCGGGTCAGGGCGTCGGCGTGCAGGCTTGTGGGGTTCGTGATGAACACCATGTCATAGTGTGCGGGCGCGTCGGCCAAATCGGTGTACTGGGCGTGCAGCAGCGCGGCCACGCCGTCCCGCAGCGGGCGGGACAGGTCGCTGCGCAGCGCGTCGGCCTGTAAAGTCCAGCCCCGGTCCGCACAGAGGTTGGTCAGATTTTTTAAATGGCGCGTCCCGATGGAGCCCAGCCCCACGAACAGCGCGGTGATGGTACGCATAGGAGATCCCCTTTTTATAACAAGTTTACGGCAGGTTTGTGGGGGAGGCATTTATGCCTCCCGCGGGGCTTGCGGCAACCGCAAGGTGCCCGGGCGGATATGGAATCCGCCCCTACGCTGTAGGGGTCGATGCCTGCATCGACTCGGAACCCCGGAGGCTGCCGCACGTAGCTTTTCTTGGCCCCCTCTGTGAGGGGGCTCCGCCCGCAGGCGGTGGGGGAGAGAACTCTGCGGCTATCCGAAATTTTACGGGCTATGGCAAGGTTCTCTCCCTCCGGCCCTGCGGGCCACCTCCCCTGCAAGCGGAGGTGGCTTTAGTGACTTTCAATAAAGTCCATCAGCTCAATTGCCTTCAGGTCCTTTTCAAAGCTCCACTTCGGCTGCTCGTCGCCCTTCAGCACGCCAAAAAAGTTCGTCAGTTCGTCCACATAGGCGTTTTCTACAACGTTGTCGCTGTAGCGGCTGTCATGCTCAAAGCTGGCGTAGGTGTTGACAAACCGCTTGTCGCCGTCCTTGAACTCGTACAGCGCTTTGGGGTTGCCCTCCCAGAACAGGTGGATGCCGTCGCCGAAGCACTCAAAGCTGCGCACGGCCTTGCGGCTGACGACATCGGCGGCCAGCACGCCCTGCACGCCGCCCTTGTGGCGCAGCAGCAGCGTCACGCAGTCGGGGTAGGGGAGCCCTAAGTCGCTGATCGTGTCCTTCTGCACGGTCACGCTTTCCACGTCGCCGAAGGCATCCAGCAGCCACGGCAGGTCGATGCCGAAGATCTCGCGCACACCGCCGGTGCGGGCGTTGCCGACGAAGAAGTTTTTATAATTCTCCCACGGGTGCCAGTCGGGCAGATACTGCCCGATGTGGTAGATGTAGTGTACGGGCTTGCCAAATTCCGCGACCTGCTGTTTAATATACTGTGTCTCGCGGCGGTACAGCATCGTGGAGGACAAAAACAGCGGCAGTTTTTTGGCCGCAGCCTTGACCATATTCTCCCGGTAGCCGTCACTGACCAGATTCAGCTCGGTAAAGACGGGCAGATCGTGGTCCAGCAGCTCACTGATGACCGCCGCGTGGGCCAGCGGCGCGGTGCAGACCAGCGCGGCGTCGGGGTGCTCGGCGGCGACGGCCTCGCCGATGGTGG
>ULTA01038850.1_pt1 | contig 11838 bp, 12 predicted proteins | sample 1957181 | NCBI WGS metagenome assembly ULTA01 (sample SAMEA4835722, study PRJEB28245) | human gut metagenome | biome: gut microbiome; material: fecal sample | place: Denmark | collected 2008
TGGTGCACGTCACGGGACGCGGCAAAGCGGAAAACGGCCGCGCGCGTTCGGCGCGATATATCCCGCTCGAATATTCGGACGATATGGGGACGCTCTATGCTGCAAGCGACGCGGTGCTCTCCCGCGCGGGCGCGACAGCCGTGGCGGAGCTTGCCGCTCTCGGCAAACGCGCGGTTCTCGTCCCTCTCCCGAAGGGCATTTCCCGCGGAGACCAGATTCCGAATGCGGAACTCGCCGCAAAGCACGGGGCGCGCATAGTCACGCAGGACGGCGACCTCGCCGCAAAACTTCTGCCCGTGCTGCTGCACGCCTTCGCGCTTCCGCCTATGACGCGCATTTCATCCGACGCGAACGGAAAAATTGCGTCCGTAATTGATGTTACAATGCGTCGAGGTGTGAAATGCAACGACAAAAAACGATAGCCAAATGGCTTGTTATCATTCTGCTCTGCACCCTTGCGGTGGGAGCGTACATACTCTATGACGCGCTGTACGTCGGCGACCTCGGCGGAGCCGCCGCGGACGACGTAACCCCTCCCGGCGAAAACGACGACCCGACGCCATCCGACCCCGTCGAGCCCGACCCGCCCTATTACACGGAGCTTCCGCGCGAAACACAGAACTTTGCGGGTATGAGCGTCGGACACGTCGGCGGAGAGGGGACGGATACCGTGCTCGACACCGTATTCACCGCGGACTGCGTCTATGTGTTTTTCCGCTCCGCTTCCGTAGAATACGACTGCCGCGGCGCGGGACTGTATGCCGCGGTCTTCACCCGAAACTCGCTTGCGGCGGTCACGCGTATCGGAGAGGCGACGGACAGTTTCGGCGGCGCGAAACAGACCGCTGACGGAGTGGCGGCTGCGGTGTCCGACGAAGAAAGCGGAAGACTTGTCGTTTTCGCCGCCGACGGCAGCGTCAAGGGCGAGACGGCACTTCCCTCTTTCGACACGGCATATCTTCTGCTTTCGGGCTCCGTGCTCTTCGTCTTTTCCTCGGACGGCACGGCGCTGCAATGCACGTCCGTCGCCCGCGGGCTGACGTCAACCGTCATCCCCTTCCGCCTTTCGGGCGGATACACCGTGCGGGAAGGTATGGTGACGGCGGACGGAATCGTGCTCGTCGCGGAAAAAGGCGAAGACCTCTCCGTCATAGAATTTTCGCAGAACGACGGCTTTAACACACGTCTTACATACAATGAAACGTCGTTTATGCAAATTGTTCCTCTCGCGGGCGAAGAAGGCGCGGCGTTTGCCCTGCTCGGAAAAACCGCGGCGGGACTGCGGCTTGCCGTGTTCGACGCGGAATGCCGCGCGGAAGCGGAAACCGTGGCCGACGGCGCGGAGGGCGGCGTACTCTTCGGCGACGGGGTGTCGCTCACTCTCGTGCGCACGGGCGTGACGGAAACCTATTGCCGCCATCTCGACCTCATCTCGACCTCTCCGACCTCCGACGTGATAGGCGACGTCGCCGCCGTAAGGTCGTCGGGCAACGTGCGCTTCTACGCGTCGGTCGACGGCGACGGCGGTATGTCCGTGTTCGTTTCCGCAGACGGCGGCACGTTTTCCTCCCTGATGGAATGCGGCTTTGCGGGCGGAAAGCTCTCGTCGGCGGTCACGGACGGCAAACTCCTGCTCTCCTTCTCGACCTCTTCCACGGAAGGCATATTCTTTGAAAACTTCGGGGAGGCGGACGCATATTTTGTCGCGCTTCCGCTGTGACGCGCGTGTTGACATCGCAAAGCGTTTAATATAAAATGTAAGTATGAAATATGCGGCGAAAGAAAACGGAATGACCGAAAAACGCGAAAACAAACCTATGCTTTTCGCGGGTTTTGCGCTGAACGCCGCGGCTTTTGTGGCGGCGCTCGTCCCCCTGCTCCTTTTTCTCATACCGGGAGGGGTTTCGGGCGGCTCCGCTCCGCTCGTCAGTTCGGGCATATACATCAACGCCGTGGCGGTGGCTGCAAGTTTCGTCGGCGTGGTCCTGACCGCGGCGGCAAAGCCGAAGTCCGGCGCACTCGCGCGGTTCAGCCTCTTTTTCGGAGCGACGGCTTTTGTCATCGCGCTTGCCGCATTCGTGCTCTGTCTGCTCTTCGGAGCCGTGATACCTCTGCAAAATATTGCCTGACGCGAAAATCCTTGAACCTGAAAACGCGGCGCCCGCCGCGTTTTTGTTTTCCTTGCGGAATTTCCGTCTTCCGCTTTACGCTTGATTCCGCCTTTCCGTTGCGGCGCTTATTTCACTCCGCCGCAAAGTCATTCGGGCAATCTGCACCGCCATTCTGCTTTGCTCCGTATTGCCGTTGTTACTGCAAGCTGCCCGCCCTTTGCCGCAGTCTTTCCCGCAAAGGCGGGCAGGCTTGAATGCGTACTTAAATATGCTCTCGGTCCTCCGTTTCGGACTTGTCCTCTTCTTCCTCTCCGTCCTGCGTGCCGACGGGTTTTGGTAGCCTGACGTATGGCGGCGTTTGACGTATGCCCAAGGCGTTTCGCCGAGCGAACTCCACCACGAAATGGCATATCAGCCCCGTCACCAGCCCCGCAATTCCTCCCGCGAGCACCATATAAGGCAGATAGGCGGCGACGGATTCACCCACGACTCCCACCGCAACGGCAATCTGCATCGCGTTGTGTATCATACCTCCCGCCACCGACAGTCCCGTGACGGAAAAGGCACGCGTGCGGGAGAGCAGCACCATAACCGCATAAGCGGCGCACGCAGACGGGAGCGACCATATCAGCATTGAAACGTTGCCCGCAAACAGCGCCGCGAAAACGCATTTCAACACGAGCACGACACATCCCTCCCCCACTCCGACAAGCAGGAAGCAGGCGAGCAGAACCACGTTGCCGAGTCCGAGTTTCGCATAAGGCAGCGCGGGCACGACGGGCGGAATAAGGTTCTCGACGAGGGAAACTATGAGCGCGAGCGCGAGGAAAAGCCCCGACAGCGCGATTTTCCGTGACACGTTTTTTTTCACGTTACCGCATCCACCTCCCCGCCGCCGACTTCTATGACCACTCGGTTGGGCAGACACACAATCATACCGCCCTCCGAGGACACGGGAGAAGAATGCACGCAAAGCTGTTCGGAGCAGTCCGAACTCTCCACATACGCCTTGCCGTCCGATATGCGTATCACCATTTTGCCGTCGAGTATTCCGTACTCTCCGTCTTCCGCGAGCGAGAACGTATAGCGGAGTTCCCCCTCCACGTAAACACGGATTTCCTCTCCGCCGCCGCGGAAGGCAAACCAAACGGAAAGCGCCGCCGCGACAAGCACGACGGCAAGCAAAAGCGCGTCCCATTTTTTGAAAACGGTACGCAGGACGCCTTGTCCGCGCCGTGTTTGAGCCTTGTCGCCGCGATTTCTCATTTCAACTCACAAACTGCAAAACGCCGTGTTTATCTGTCGTTTTGTTTCAATCAAATCCGTTTTCGGCACTATACCGCGGTGAACGCGCGCCCGACGGCTTCCGTCGACAGGTCGGGAGTGACGAACACCGCCGCGATTTCGGGGAAGGATGCCGAAAGCTCCGCTATCCACTCCTTTCCGCGCTCCGCTCCCGCGACCATTACCGCCGTGGCAAGCGCGTCGCCCAGCGCTCCGTCGGAGCATATCACCGTGACGGACGCAAGCCCGCTGTCCGCGGGCGCACCCGTGAAGGGGTCGATGATGTGGTGATAGCGCACGCCCTCGACTTCGTAATATCTCTCATAGTCGCCGCTGGTGCTTATGCACTCTCCGCTGCGGAGGGTAACCGTGCCGACATAGGACACGGAATAGGGGCGCGGCGCGCCTATGCCTATCGTGAAATCCCTTCCGACGCCGCCTATGTTGCCGCCCAGATTGACAAGCGTTTCGCCCGTCGCGACAGTCAGCGCGGTTTCCACGGCGTAGCCTTTCGCTATGCCGCCGAGGTCGAGCTTTGCACCGTCTTTGAGTTTTATGACGATGAGCGCGTCCTCGTCGAGAGCGAACGCTTCGTCAAACCCGACAAGTTCCTTCGCCGCGGCGATTTCTTCCTCGGAAGGCAGCCGTTCGGGAGGGGTGCCCGCCACGAATTCGCCGGGCGCGAATCCCCACAGTTCCACAAGCGGATACACGGACGGGTCGTACGCCCCGTCGGTGAGCAGGTATATCTCCCGCGCCTTGACGAGCAGCGTCATCGTGAGCGCGTCCACCGTCACGCTCTCCCCCGCCGCAGCCGCATTTATCCTGTAAACGTCGCTGCCCTCCACGGACGCGGAAAGCAGCATCTCCGCCTCTCTCATATCCTCCGCGGTCGCCGCTGCATAGCCGCGCTCCGTGCTTTCGATGTAAAGAGTGGTGCCGAACACATCGAAATACTCCCCCGCCGCCGCGTTGTCGCACGCAGTCAGCGAAAGGAGTATCAGTATTGCCGTCAGGGCGACGGCCGCCTTTTTTCCCGTGCGCATTCGTGTTAAGGAGTCATCTGGACTCCGCGGTGAAAATTATGCCGTAAGTGCCGGGGCCGCAGTGCGCGCCGATGACGGGGCCTACGGGCTGTGTGATTATCTCCGCGTCGCCCGCAAAAGGCTGTATGCGCGACTTGACTTCCTCGACATAATCGTCGCAGTCCGCGCCGACGATGACGACGGGCGCGCCGTCCGTCGGACGGAACTTTTTCCCGAATTCGGACACGATGAAGCTCATCGCCTTTTTGAAGCCGCTCTGCTTGGTGAGCACGTCTATCTCGCCCTCTTTGTTGACGTAGAGGACGGGTTTGAGTTGAAGCACGTTGCCTATTTTCGCCTTGGCGGGAGAAAGCCTGCCGCCGCGCGCGAGATATTTGAGGTCGTCCACGACGAACAGCACCGCCACGTTCTGGACGAGCGTTTCCAGATAGTCGCAGGTCGCGTCGATGTCACCGCCGTTCTCGTTGAAGAATTTCGCCGCCATATAGACCATAAGCCCCGCGCCCATTGAGATGTTGAGGGTGTCGAACAGGCGGTATTTCACGTCGGGATATTTGGCTTTCAGTTCCGCTATCGCGACGTCGAGATAACTGAACGTGTTGGACATTTTGGAGGAAAACGCGACGTAAAGGATGTCTTCCCCCGCCTTGAAGTAAGGCTCGAAGATGTCTATGTACGTCTGGGGATTGAGCCCCGCGGTGCTCACGGCGGCACCCTTTCTCATACGGTCGAAAAAGTCTTTCAAATCGGTGTTTTCGCCGAGGTCGTAAAGTTTCTCCTCTCCGTCGATTGTGTAGGGCATCGGGATGACTTTCACGCCGAGTTCCTTTGCCGTGGTATACCAAAGTTCGCAATCAGTGTCGCAGAAAAAGACCGACATTTCACTCTCCGTTATCGGCGGGCAAACCGCCTTTTTTAGGCACGCGGGCGAAAATCCTCTCCGCGCCGCCTTTATTCTAATATATATGCGGCGTTATGTCAACGAAGGGCGGGTCCAACGCCCGCACGGTCATTTGCATTTAAGGAAAAAATCGTCGTCGATGTGCCACGTCCCGTCCGTGCTTTTCACGCCTATGCCGTGCGCGAATGCGAGTTCCAGCAGCGCGGCGCAGTCTATCAGCATAAGGTTGCCGCGCTTTGCGGCAAACGACCTGGTGTCGCGGTGGAAATGGGAATTGGTGATGAGTATGCCCTTTGTCGCGCCCCACGCCGTCATTACGCCCAGAAATTCGCGCACGACTTTGACGGAAACGTACGCCCTCTCGTTGAGCTTGGTCTTGGACTGGAAAAACACAAGTTCCTTGAACCCCGCGGGGTCTTCGATGTAAAGTTTGCCGTCTATGCCGTTGTCGTCCGGTCCAGCCGTCAGCTCGTTGCGTTTGACCAGTCCGCCGTAGACGGCAAGCAGCAGTTTCATGCTGAACTCTTCGAAAAACTCCCCTCCCGCTTCGCTTATCGCCTGCGTGAGCGCACGGCGGAGAGCGGCGAGATATTTGTCCTTCGTCAGCCTGCCCGCCTTGTAATCCTGAAACTTTTTGTCCGCGCCTTCGAGGATGTGTCCGAGCGGCGTATCGGGATATTTCGGAGCGCGGCTGGCGCGTTCTGCGGCGCGCTTTCTCTGCGCCCGTCTGCGCTGGGTGCGTGTGAGCGTTTTCTTTTCTTCCTCCTCAGGAACGGGCGGCGCGAGCCTGCCGTCCTCCGTCGTGCGCAGCGTCCCCGCGGCAAGCATTTCGTTGAGCACGACGCCCGTCAGGCTTTTGAGCCGCGTATTCAGCGACTCGCAGCTGCGGTCTTTCAGCTCTTCCGCCGTATAACCGTATCTCGTCAGCGACCGCTCTATGAGCAGCTTCCGCTCCGTGCCGTCCCTGTCGATGACGCCGTTTACCGCGCTCTCTATCTCTTGTTTTGTCGGAAAATCTCTTTTTGTCATAAAACACCTTTTTTATATCATATCACACTTTCCCCGAAAAACCGAACCGTTCCCGCCCGTTTTCTTCCGCGCAAGATGCGAAAAATAATAGGGATAAGGTTTTAATTGTCGTTTAATTAAATTAAAATAGGATAAGCATATAAAACGTACGGAGAAGACTATGGACAATTTCGACAACTTCTTCAACAAAGCGGGCGACGGCGGCTCCGAACGCACCCCCGTCTACCATACGCCCGACAGTACGGGCGGCGGACCCAACAAAAAAATGACGACGGTCACGATTCTGTTCGTGGTCATCGCGGTGATTATGTGCATCGCGATAGTCGCGAACGTCATCGTGCTGGCAAGTATGAAAAGCCAGGTTTCGCAGGACTACGCCGACACTCTGACAAACGCCGTACGCGACCAATATCTCGCCGCGATAGAGGAATATCTTGACGGCAAGGAAATAACTGACGACGTGCTCGAACAGATAAAAGAGGACGTCATCAAAGCGCTCAACACTTCCGCGGCGGCGGTCGCGGGCACCGAAACCATCTTCTCCACCGCGCAGATAGTGGCAGTCGGACAAAGCACCACATCCTACGGCACGGGCTTCCTCATCACGGCAACGGACGCGGACGGCAACAGCCAAAGATACGTCGTCACCAACGCCCACGTCGTGCTGGAAGTGCGCAGTTCGACTTCTTCCGGCGGCGGCATATGGTGGGGAGGCGGCTCTTCGACCACCTACTCTTTCGCAAACCGCTCGAACATCACCTGCTCGTTTATGGACGGAGCGTCAGGCTCTTACAGCCTGGAAGTGGTGGCGGTCGGCTCTTATTACGAAACGGAAAACGGACAGGTCGTGGACAGCGATTACAAGACCGAACCCGACCTTGCGATACTCCGCTTCACGGGCGACCAACCCGACGAAACGACTTATCCCTCTCTCAACATCGCGTCAGACGAGGCGAATTACGGCGATAACGTCGCAATCGTGGGCTATCCGGAAGGCGCCGGGCTCTCCGTCACTTCGGGGACGATTTCGAAGACCGCACACCAGCTTTCGAGCTGGGGATACGGCAGCTTCTATATGACCGACGCCGCCATCAACTCCGGCAATTCCGGCGGACCTATGGTCAACAACAAGGGAGAAGTCGTGGGCGTCGTGGAGTCCAAACTTTCCTCGACGGACGGGTCGACCAGCATTGAAAATATGGGATATGCCGTCACATCGATGACCCTCATAGAATTCCTTTCCTCGCACGGGCTCACCCCCGTTACGGTCTAAGGCTCTGCTCCCGTCCGAAACGGACGAAAACATACATCCCGTCATCCGACGGGGACAATTTGCAAAATGACGGAACGCGTGTTCCGTCATTTTGCAAATCAAGCGCCTTGCCGTGCGTCAGCGCCGCCTTATCGGACGATGCCGCAGAATTTACGGCAAAAATCCGTCCGCGCGGTCAGTCAAGCACGTCTTCCAGCTTGTGAAGCAGGGCCTTTTTGGTCTTTTTGACAAGATTCTGATTGCTTGCGGTGTATATCGCCGTTGCCGTGACGACGCCGAGCACCGCGCCTATCAACAATGAATTTTTCATAACAACCTCCTCGCACCTAGTATGCGCGGAGCAGAAAATTATATGTAAAAAGCGGCGTTTGCCGCCGCTTTAAGCTGCGAAATCACAACGCGCGCAATCGTCGCACGGCGTCACGCAACACCGTATACGCGCGCTCAGCGTCCTCCGCCGTGTTCGCACGTCCGAAAGAAAAGCGCACCGCGCCCTTTGCCTCCTCCGCCGTCAGCCCCAAAGCCAGCAGAGTGCGGCTCGGTTCGGATGAACCTGCCGAACACGCGCTGCCGTTGGACACGGCTATGCCCGCCAAATCCAGCGAAAACAACAGTTCCTCCCCCGTAATCCCGTCAAAGCGGAAATTGACTATCCCGGGAAGCGTGCGTTCGGCGTCCGTTGTACCGTTAAGGCGCGCGCCGTCTATGCCATTCAATACGCGCGCGGCAAAACCGTCTTTCAGCGCACGCACTCGCGCGCTCTCCTCCGTCATATGGGAGACAGCCGCTTTCAGAGCCGCCGCGGTGCCGACCGCTCCCGCCACGTCGGATGTGCCTCCCCTCTTTCTTCTCTCCTGTTCGCCGCCGGAATGCAACGCTTCCAACCGCACCCAGTTTCTGACATACAGCGCGCCGAAGCCTTTCGGACCTCCGAACTTGTGCGCGGACAGCGAAAGCATATCCGCCCCGAGCACATTCACGTCGACGGGGACCGCCCCCACCGCCTGCACGGCGTCCGTATGGAACAGCGCCCCGTAAGCGTGCGCGGTTTCGGCGAGCAGTCTCACGGGCTGCAAGGTGCCGAGTTCGTTGTTGGCGGTCATTACGCTGACCAACACGACGTCTTCCGCCATAGCGCCGTCAAGCGAAGACGGCGACACCGCCCCGTCCTTTCCGACGGGCAGATATTCGGCAGAGAAACCGAACCGCCGAAGCTGTTCGCAGCTCTCGTAAACGGCGGGGTGTTCAACGGCGGACGCGATGATGCGCCCCTTGCCGCGCGCGAACGCCGCGCCCTTCACCGCCCAGTTGTCCGACTCCGTGCCCCCCGACGTGAAATAAACTTCGTCCGCGGACGCACCTATGCATTCCGCAATGCAAGCGCGTGCGGAAGCCAGCGCCGCCGCGGCGTCGCGTCCGTAGGAGTGACGGGAATCGGCATTGCCGAACACGTCCGAAAGATAAGTCCGCATCGCTTCCCTCGCCTCGTCGCAGAGAGGCGTGGTGGCGGCGTTGTCGAGATATATGCGCTTCATATTCTGCGTTTGCATTCCGAAAAACATCCGACTTGCCGTGCAAAAATCCGAAAGAGAAAACGCGGAGCATTGCGCTCCGCTTCTTTCATTTTCTCGTCTGTCCGTCGCCCTCTATGACATACTTGACCGAAGTCAGCTCTTTGAGAGCGATGGGACCCCTGACGTGCAGTTTCTGCGTCGAGATGCCCATCTCCGCTCCGAGCCCGAATTCGAACCCGTCTGTAAAGCGCGTCGACGCGTTGAGATATACCGCCGCGGAGTCCACCCGCCTTGCGAAATAATCCAGCTTTTCACGGTCGCGCGAAAGTATCGCGTCGGAATGGTTGGTGCTGTGCGCGTTGATGAACGCGACCGCCTCTTCCACGCCGTCAACCAACATAACCGTGAGTTTATATGCCGAAAACTCCGTATAAAAGTCCTCATCGGTCGCAAGCGCGACATCGGGCAGCATATCTTTCACTTCCTGCGTGCCGAGCACTTCCACGCCGTTTTCTTTGAGAGCGGCATAGAGGCGGGGCAAAAATTCCGCCGCAATCCCGCGGTCGACAAGCACGTGTTCCAACGCGTTGCAGGTGGAAGGACGCTGAACTTTCGCGTTTATGATGACGGGTATCGCCTTGTCAAGGTCCGCCGTCTTTTCGACATAAGTGTGGCAGTTGCCGCCCGCGGACGCGATGACCGGCATAGTCGCATTGTCGAGCACGAACTTTTTCAGCCCCTCGCCGCCGCGCGGAATTATGACGTCGATGTATCCGTCCATACCGAGCATCGCTTTGCTCGCTTCGCGGGACGGGTCGTCGATGAAGCCGACGGCTCCCGCGTCGCATCCGACGGCGGAGATTGCTCCGCGCATAATTTCGTAAAGCACACGGTTAGAGTTCAGCGCGTCTTTTCCGCCGCGCAGCACCACCGCATTGCCGGATTTCAGACACAGCGCCGCCGCGTCGACGGTGACGTTCGGGCGCGCTTCGTAGATTATGCCGATGACGCCGAGAGGCATACGCACGCGTTTGAGGTCAAGCCCGTTGGGGAGAGTCCTCTCCTCGACGATTTCTCCCACCGGGTCGGGGAGCGCGGCGACCTGTTTCAGTCCCTCAATCATCGTCGCTATGCGCTTTTCGTTCAGGGTGAGCCTGTCGATGAAAGGCGCGGGTCTGCCGTTCTTTTCCGCTTCGCGCACGTCGAGAGCGTTGGCCTCTGCCAGACGAACAAGATTGCCTTTTTCCGTCAGCGCGTCCGCTATCGCGTCAAGCATACCGTTTTTCTGCTCCGACGTATAGCCCGACAGCGCATAAGACGCCTCTTTGGCGCGGCTGCAAATCTCCTTTACGTCAATCATCAGTCCTCTTCCTCGTCCTGTATGGTTATGACGGCATTGTGATATACGTTCTGCACGTCGTCGAGTTCTTCGAGTTTGTCAATCATTTTGAGCAGGGTTTCCTGCTGCTGGGGGTCGGGATTCGCTTCGTTTTCGGGAATCATATCTATCTCTGCGGAAAGAATCTTGACCCCGTTCTTTTCCAGCTCGTCGCGCACCGCGCCGAAATCGGCGGGAGCGGTGAGCACTTCGTACACTTCGTCGTCGGAGTTGATGTCTTCCGCGCCCGCTTCGAGCGCATACATCATCAGGTCGTCCTCCGAAATGTCGGATTTGGCGACGGCGATGACGCCTTTGCGCTTGAACATAAAGGACACGCAGCCCGTCGCGCCGAGCGAACCGCCGTACTTGTCGAAGAGGTGCCTGACGTCGCCCGCGGTGCGGTTCTTGTTGTCGGTGAGCGCCTGCACGATGAATGCCGTGCCGCCCACGCCGTAACCTTCGTAGGTCATCTCTTCGTAGTTTATGCTGCCCAGCTCGCCGCTCGCTTTCTTGATGCTGCGGGAGATGTTGTCGTTGGGCATATTGTTGGCTTTCGCCTTGGCGATGGCGTCGCGCAGTTTGCTGTTGGAGTTGGGGTCCGCACCGCCCTGCTTGACCGCGACGGCAATCTCACGTCCGATTTTGGTGAAGACGTTCGCGCGCGCCGCGTCGCTCTTTCCCTTTTTCTGTTGAATGTTATGCCATTTGCTGTGTCCGCTCATATAGCCTCCGTTAATGCCCGTTTCCGAGCGAAAATGTCAGATACATCGCGACGGCGCAAGCCACCGCCACGTTCAAAGATTCCATACCGCCCGCCATCGGGAGCGACCTGATTTCCCGCGCCGCGCCGCGAAGTGCCGCGCGCACGCCGTGCGCCTCGCTGCCCGCAACGTAAAGGCAGGGAGTGGGAAGCGGCGAGCCCGTAAGGCTGCGCCCGCCCATATCGAGGACCGCGGAAGCCGTGCCCGCCGCGAGTGCCTTTGCCTGCTCTTCCGTGACGTCGTACGTCCTCACGCGGAAGATGCCGCCCATACTCGCGCGCACGGTCTTGGGCGCGTATGCGTCGGCGCAGTCCAGAAGATAGACGTCGCCGAAGCCCGTAGCCGCCGCGGTGCGCAGTATTGTCCCGAGGTTTCCCGGGTCGGACACTCCGTCCAGCAGCAGCGCGTCGCCCTGCGGGGCGGCGAACTCCCTGTGCGGCAGCTCCGCCGCCGCGGCAAGCCCGTAAGGGGTGACCGTGTCCGAAACGCTCTTCATCACCTCGTCCGCAACGACGTAAACTTTGACCCCGCTGCCGCC
>ULTA01000737.1_pt1 | contig 11806 bp, 12 predicted proteins | sample 1957181 | NCBI WGS metagenome assembly ULTA01 (sample SAMEA4835722, study PRJEB28245) | human gut metagenome | biome: gut microbiome; material: fecal sample | place: Denmark | collected 2008
AGTCCCTCTGCCTTTACTCCAAAAGAGCGTTCCATAGCAGACATCAAAAAGGCACGATTTTCAGCAGTTACTTCCCATGCCTTTAGTTCCGGAGAAGAACGGCGAATACCGGTATCAGCAACATCAAAAACATATCGCAGATAGGGCTTATTGCCACTTGTTACAAACAATGCAATACCGGTAGAGCCACGCTTTACATATCTGCGATATTTCTCATCATTCCATTCGTCATAAGGCTTACAGAAGGTAGCATTTGGACGCTGAGCGTAAATCATGACCTGTTCGGGATAAGTGAACTCATAATTACGAGCCATTGTGGTCAGAAATGCTGTCCAATTTTCTTTGCTGGCTGTAATTTTGCTAATGGTTTCTCTTGCCATCCCAGAATAAAATCGTTCTTTCGCGTTCATCTTTTACCTCCAATCGTTAAAAATCCGGATAAAGGTTCAGCCTGTCAAAAGTAGCTTCATCCATATCAGATAATTTACTCAGCACCGTATCCACAAGAGTACAAAGCTCTACTTCATCCTCACCAAGCTGTTCCTTTACCTGCCTAAGTGCTTCACAAAGCCCCGGCAGTGTACCAGGGCTATAAAGCATCATCAAATTGCGTTCATCCTGCGTGAAATTTCTCATTCCATATCCCTTTCCAAATGATTTTTGGACGGTTTGTGAGGAGTATCCGATACGGGCATCTCTTTCAGCTGTTCCAATACAGAAGGACGTTCCTCGGTACCGGCTTTCCCATTATTGATAATCCCGTCAATCATTCCATAATCGTCCTCCAAAGCCATCTCTGCATATTTCAAGTAGTTTTCCGGTTCCATAAAGTGATCAAGCTTTTGAAACCCAACTGAATCTACATAATGAAAGGATACCTCACCAGCAATCTTCAACGCTACGATGTCGCTGACGGACATACTGTGTCCACGAAAATCTTCTGGGTGGTCAATATTGAATTTCACATACAAATCTTCCAGCTGCTGATTTACATCCTCAGATACAGAAATAGAGCCATGATAGACCACCTTGTAACGGTCAATCTCAGGCTCCATTTCTTTTTTCTGAAGGTAACTGTAATTTGCAAACATAATCTGGGCATTATCCTCTACATCATCACGAAGCTGAAGCACCGCATAAGCATCCGTTGTACTTTCCAGAAATGCCACCATTCCAGCATCGGGAGTAGGAGTTCCGTCTACTTCATTCCATTTTTCAATCTTCACAGCCAACCTCCTTATCGTTCTGCTTCTTTGTGTTTGTGGGACAGAAGAGGTGAACTTACTTTTCCCGTAGCTTCTGCAAGTTTATCCATGACCGATTCCTTTCCCTCAAAACGCTCTACAGTCTGTCTGCCAACTTCAAAAGCCTGTTCCATAACATCTTCATAAACCATAGCTCGAAGCTCTCTGTGTGCCAGATGAAAAGATTCCAGAATGTCCTGTCTGACCTCAATCATACTCATATCCGGATTATCTACCTGATCACCATCAATTTCATTGTAGTGCTCATCAAACAGCGTATAGTCATAGCCATCTCCACAGGTCTGAACCGCAAGAATCCTATCTCTGCCGACTTTCCAGGCAGCTTCTTCTCCCATGATCTCAGGTTCTGCCATATATCTTGCACCGTTACGCTCCATAATCTCTGCAAACTGGCAGATGTGGAATACGTTATTGCCAATCTGCGTATGATACTCATCAATAAATTTGCAAGGCTTTACGACAGTCTCGTTGGGATAGTCAATTTGAATACAGCTGCCATCAGGAATACGGAACAGATCCTTATAATGGCTGTCAATAAATCGGATATCCTTACCATCCGGATTATACTCATTCATCATTTGCGTTTACCTCCATTTTCAAATTCCATACTAAAATTCGTTTTCCCATCATCCGATACTTCCATATACACAATCACATCGAAAGATTTCCCTGTCTTTTTGGACTTGCAGCCTTTCAGCTTTACTTTCCCAGCAGTCAGAAGTTTCTGTGCCGTAGAAGCATTCATATTCTTACCAATGCTTTCAAAATACCGGTTATTCTTCCAAAGAGCGAATTTACAATTTCGATTGGAGCAGAAAAAAGCTTTTGCCTTGTCCTCAACAGCACTTCCACAAATAGGGCATGTGCCAATCGAGTTTTTCTCTTTTGCCATCAGAACTTCCGAGTCACGGATAACCTCATAATTCTGAACCAGACCGGCAATCATATTTTTAATTTCCTCCATAAAGTCCTCGCCGGAGTATTCTCCCTGCTCGATGAGCAACAGTTTTTCCTCCCAATCGGCTGTCATAGAGGGGGACTGAACCTGTTCCGGCATAACGGTTACAAGTGCGGTGCCTTTATGAGTCGGAATCAAATGCTTCGTTTTTTTATCGCCTTTACGCTCCAGGAAACCTTTCTGAACCAGCTTTTCAATAATACCGGCACGAGTGGCAGGAGTGCCCAGACCTTTTCGTTCGGCTTCTTCCGGCATTTCATCTGCACCGGCAGTTTCCATTGCAGAAAGCAACGTGTCCTCTGTGAAATGTTTGGGAGGAGAAGTTTTTCCTTCTTTGATTTCTGTGCCAATTACATTCAGCTTGTCTCCAACAGAAACGGAGGGGAGGACCTGTTCTTTTTCGTCCAATTTTGTCGAACTATTCTTCCTTACAAGGGTTTTCCAGCCTTCCTGCAAAACAGTTTTTCCCTTAGCAGAAAACATCGTGCCGTCGCAATCCAGTTCAATAACGCTCTCAGCATATCGGTACGGATCTCCCACAGCCACACACAAACGATTGGCAATCAGCTGCAAAATTGCAAGTTCACCTTTCGGAAGCTCCTCAAGATTGCATTTCTGCAATTCTCTTGTGGGAATAATGGCGTGGTGGTCCGTGACTTTTTTATTATTCACAACCTGCTCCTCATGAATCGGAACACGATCCACACCTTCAACAGGGAATGTGTTGAAAATCATGCTCACAAGGTCAGGAATGCCGTGTGCCATATCACCTGTCAGGAATCTGCTGTCCGTGCGTGGATATGTGACCAGTTTCTTTTCGTACAGATTCTGCGTGTAATCCAACGTCTGCTGAGCCGTGTATCCCAGAATACGGTTTGCATCTCTTTGCAAGCTGGTCAAGTCATAAAGAGCAGGCGGCTTTTCGCTTTTTTCCTTACATTCCGCCTTTGTGACTGTTACCACAGTGCAATTTCTGCTTACCGTCTCAGCTTCAGACTTCTTCTTATAACGGTCACTTGATGCAGTAAACCCGTCCAGTCCAATCTGAACTGTATAAAATGACTCCGGCTTAAATGCAGAAATAGCTGCTTCACGCATCACTACCATAGCAAGCGTAGGCGTCATGACACGACCAACATTCAACGTCTGCCCATAAAGGGTCGAAAAAAGTCGAGTAGCATTGATACCAACAATCCAGTCAGCTCGCTCTCGACACAGGGCTGCTTCATACAAAGCATCATATTCAGTTCCAGACCTGAGGTTTTCAAACCCTTCTTTGATTGCAACATCTTCCATAGAGGAAATCCACAGTCTCTCAAAAGGCTTTTTACAACCGGCTTTATGATAGACCAGACGGAAAATTAGTTCTCCTTCACGACCGGCATCTGTTGCACAGACAAGACTATCAATATCATTTCTTGCCATCAGCTTCTTCAGAATACCAAACTGCTTCTTCGTACTGGAAGATACATTGTACTTCCAAGCGGTAGGGAAGATAGGCAGGTCATTATATGACCATTTACCATACTTTTCATCATAGGATTCTGGCTCTGCCAGCTCAACCAGATGACCGACACACCAGCTGACTACATATCCGCCACCTTCCAGATAACCATCCTCCCGTTTGTTTGCTCCAAGAACCTTGGCAATACTCTGAGCAACAGAAGGTTTTTCAGCCAATACCAATTTCATTTGCATCTGCTCCTTTCAAAAAAAATAAGCAGCCATACACCATAGTGCATGACTGCTATGTAACTGCTCGTATTCAATTCGTAAAACTGGAATTTATCGTCTTTTTAATCTCCTTACAATCCAATGATATGCAATCAACGTACTGGTTGGAATAATTGCAAGATAACTGATAATATTAAATAGCGTAAAATTATATGTATTAGACACCTCACCAAATTCCAGCAAATACCGACACCCCATTCCGATAGCAGTGAATAAAAATGTAACTATGTAAACCTTTCGTCCTCTGTCCGGTCCAAAGTTTCCAGCAAGAGCCAAGGCAATCACACCATAGCTTGCCACCAACAAATACAATCCCTGGAAATCCAATGGAAATGGTTCACTACGAATTGGGAACACGAAGCAACCAGCAAAAATGATATATCCGAACGTTAGTGCTTTCGATATCTGTGGGTGAGACTTAAAAAAATGCTGAAGCTTACCACTTTTTGCTCCCCAATAAACAATTGCTGCTAAGATTACAATCACTACAAGAAAAATCGCTACGAACACCATATCCACCTCCTGTTTTTATCAATAACTTCAAATTGCTTAAAACAAAGTTTGTATTTTAACCTTTTCCCATATTGACAAAAATGCTCTATTTTCTATCAACGCATTTTCTATTAATTCATCAACACTATCAAAACTTTGTTCATTCTGATTATTCCATAAAGAAACATATTTTTGTGATTTATCGCAGGAAATAAAATACTCTTTTCCTTCAATCTCAAATTCTAATTCTCGTCCATGACAAATTAAATAGATTAAAGCGGCGAGAGATTTCTTATCTGTTAATTCTTCCGCAATTATATCATGTAAACACATAATTAACTTCTTCTCCAACTTCTCTTACTTAGCTAAATTATACCATGAGGATTTTCAAAAATCCATTTCTAATATGTAACGGCAATCCGAAGATTGCCTCGTAGGTTATTCATCGTCGTGACCTTGAAATTCCTCCTTCATCTGCTTATATGCTTCAAATGCTTTCTGCTCATCGGATACATAATCCATATAAGTGTGAAAGTTCTCAAAATCACTGTCGATAAATACACGAATTAGGCAGCGAGCCATCTCTGAAAGTTCTTTGATAAAAGCATCTTGCTTTTCAACATCTATATCATATTCGAAAAGCTGCTCTACATGATGACTATGACATGCTTCCTTCATTTCGATGGCAATATTACCATCACCAAAAATCTGAAAAGCCATATCCTGTCCATAAGAATGAAAACGCACATATCGGTTATAATTCTGATGAACAATCCTGACTTCAAACTTCTTCCGGTGTGCTCTGGTTTCAAGAGGAATAGATTTCAAAATAGTATTGTACACGTTACTGATGAAATCATACTTTCTCTCTGTCTCCATTTTCTTAATTTCTGCTTTTGTCATAGACCAATCCTCCTCAAAAATGAATTAAGCAGGCATACACCGCAGTGAATGTCTGCTATGTAAGTGTTCTGGAAAGGATTTTTGCAACCTGACACCGTTTTCTATTCTAAATTTTTCTATCGGTAGAACCCGCTTTCGAAAATGAAAAAATTTTTATTTTTTGAAAGTGATAGCTATGTAAAGGCAATCCGAAGATTGCCCCAGGCATCATGCCTGTTCTGGATTATACCGGCTCATTGTCCTCATCCTCAGTATCATCTACATCATCGTCTACATCCTCAACATATCCATAATCCTCGTCATCATCTACATAATCAGCATCGGGATCAGGCTTAGCAGCTTCTTTCTCCTTTTTCTTCTCCTGGATTTTCTTGAAAGCGAAGAATCCACCACCCGCCATCAACGCCAGAAGGGCAATTACTGCCGGGAGCATATTGGCTTTTGGCTTTTCAGGTTCTTCCGGCTCCTGAACTTCAGGAACAGGCTCTTTTTCAGGCTCTGGTGTCGGCTCCTTCTCAGGCTTTGTGAATTTTTCAGCTTCCTTTTCATCCATCAGCTTCAAAAGGTCTGCTTCATCTACCTGATTCAAGAAGTGCACTGTTTCCTTGCCCTTATCATCACGGTCGATGATGATATAAAAATAGTTGCCGTTTTTAGTGACAGCCGTGATAAACTGCTTACCTGTATCCGGGTGTTTGCCTTCATCATCTACCAGAGTCATATTGCCATCGGGAGTAAGTGGCTCCATCGGCTCCTCAGGCTCCTTTTCCGGGGCTTTTTCTTCAACTACTGGTTCTTCCTTTGCTGCATTTTCATCGACATAAGCAAATGCGGTGGTGGAAAAAACACCAAAGCACATTACACCCGCCAAAATTGCAACACTCAATCTCTTAAACTTCATCTTGCACATCCTCCTCATTTATAGAATTGATTACTTCTGGCTTTGGAACCATATCCGCAGCAAACATACGAAGCAGTTCAGAGAGCTGGTCCGGATTCAAGTTCGCAGCATGTACCATCTCATGAATTTCTGAGTTTTCTTCCTCACGGTATCTGCGTTCCAAATCCTTTACCTTAGCGTCCCATTCCGCTTTTTTCTTTCGAGCTTTTGCAAGCTCAGCACCAAGTCTGTCTAACTTTGCACCCATTTGCATCCTCCTATCTGACTCTGCCAAAGCAGTAAAAATGTTGTTGCCAATAATTCGATTCAATAGAAGCGTAGGAAATTGGATTTCCGCAATGAATCATCATTCCGTTGCCCACATAAATTCCAACATGAGATGCGCCGGCAGTATCATACGTTCCCTGGAAGAAAATCAGATCTCCAGGTTCTGCTGAACTTCGGGGAATAATATCACAGCATCCCATCAGCCCGTTTGCTGTTTGTCTGCCTACACTCCAGCCATTTCCGCAGTTATTCAATACCCAGGAAACAAAGCCGGAACAATCAAAGGAAGTGGAAGGGCTACTGCCACCCCATACATAAGGATATCCCAGATATTTTTCCGCCTCACGCACCATATTGGCAAATCGTGTATCGGTCAAAGCCTCGCCCGGAATATCATAGTCGGTATATTCACCGCCTGGTGTAGCATAAATGTCATCACCAAAGATATCAGGACGATTTCCTCTCGTTTCGAGAAGAACGGTATAGCGTTCCATCTCATCTTCCGACAAGCCGGAACCTACAATAACACTGTTCAAGCCCTTATTTCTGAGCTTCACATGCAGAATATAATACTCATATTCTTCTTCCTCCGTTGTGGTTTCTCCAGTATCCGGATCAGTAGAGGATACCGTTCGTGTACGGATTTCTACTTCTTCTGTGAGTGTCAGCTCATACTGTTGGTCAAAAAGCCATTGAAGCGTACCCTGCACTTCAGAACGAGTGTAATCTTCAAACTTTACCGTCAGATAAGCTGCAAGCTCATAGGGATTGTGGTTGATTTCATCAAGATCATATCGGTACTCATCGTAGCCGCTGTGTGTTTGCTCAATCTGATTGATTTCATTGCGTAAAGCAGCCTCCAATGCCTTGTAGTCATTGTCAACACCGATAATTTCCTCATCTTCTGCCGTAAAAGAAGTCCCAAGAACTGTCTGCATACCTCCCTGGAACATTGCCCCGCAAGAAGTAAACATACTGGAAGCGACAATAAAAAGAAGACCGCCTACCAATACAAGCAAGAGTGCTTTGGAGTGTGTTGTACAGAATTCTGTCAGCTTTTCTGTGAGGGACTTTGCACCTTTTGCAGCTTTTCCGGTTCCTTTTGCTGTAGAAGCAGCTCCACTCGCCGTATTTTTTCCAGCTTTTGCGGCAATATATTCTTTCTTGATTGCCTGTTTCTGCTTCCACTTGGAGAGAAAATTGGAATTTGCATCTGGGTGATCCTTCTTAAACTTCTCATGCAGTGCGTCTACATTTGCCTTATCTGATTTCTTTACCAGCTTTTCTGCCTTATCGTAGGCTTTCAGCTTGTGACTGTATACAGCATGGTCAACGTTATAGGCAGTGGTTTCCACTGCCTTAGCCGTTTCTTGAGCAGACTGTATTCCTACATTATCATCCTCATAGGGAGATACTGCCTGATGTGCTTTTGCTGTTACTGCCGCCACCGAAGCCCTGCTTGCCATGTGCTTTGCAACAGAAGGTTTTTCAATCTCTGTAATCTCTGCCTTTTCAAAACGCAGTTTGGCTTTTCTGCTGCTTCCAGCAGACATTTCTTTCCGAAGTTTTGCGGAAGACTTCTTAGAAGCCAATTTATCTACCGCTTTTTCGGCTTTATCAGCGGCTTTTTCCGCACGATCTGCTGCTTTTTGCACCTTGACATCAGAAAGGTCATCTTCGGTAAATCGAAGGCGAGTTGGTTTTTTCACCATCGTTTATCCCTCCTTTACTGTCACCACCTCATTCAATTTTGTGGTCATAATACGGTAAAGCTCTGTATCGGTCGGGAACCTGTCGATAAACGGCAGAATCACATTCCCATAGAACAGAAGTCCTTCGCCTTCACCGGAGTTGGTTACGTAGGAAAGCTGGTGGGGGGAGATGTTCAAACGCTTTGCCAGAATGCCTCTGTCCTCACTTGCCTGATTAAGCATATAGATGAAATCAGAGTTTTCAAGAATATTGGCAATCTCAGGAGAACGAAGCAGATCCTTAACATTCTGCGTGATACCAGTCGGCAAACCGCCCCATTTACGGAATCTTTTCCAGATTTCTACGGAATAAGTTGCCGTCTGTTCATCCTTCAGAAGCAGGTGGAACTCATCAATATAGTATCTGGTAGATTTGCCGGCACTTCGGTTGGCTGTCACACGTCCCCACACCTGGTCCTGAACTACCAGCATACCGATTTTCTTCAGCTGGTTTCCAAGCTCCTTAATGTCAAAGCAAACCAGGCGATTCTGAATGTCCACATTGGTTCTGTTGTTAAACAGCTTCAAAGAACCCTTCACATAGATTTCCAAAGCCGTTGCCACATGATGTGCTTCCTTTTCATCCTGCTTGAGCAGTGCGTTATACAAATCCTCCAGAATCGGCATATTCTCCGGTACAGGATTATCAAAATATTTCTGATAAATCTGATGCACACAGCGGTCGATAACCGTCTTTTCTATCGGCTGCAAACCATCTTTACTTCCCATAATCAGTTCGCAGAGAGAAAGGATAAAATCAGCTTTCAGCGCCACTGGATTATCATCCTCTGAATAATTAAGGTTAATATCCATCGGATTGATATAGTTGGAGCTGGAGGAACTGATTTTTACCACCTGACCATGAAACTTATGAACCAAAGCGGAATACTCGGCTTCCGGATCACAGATAATAATGTCATCATCCGTAACCAGAAACGCATTCGTGATTTCTCTTTTGGCGGAAAAAGATTTACCAGAGCCAGGTGTGCCAAGAATCAGACCGTTCGGGTTTTTCAGCTTCTTTCTGTCTACCATAATCAGATTATTAGACAGAGCATTCAAACCATAATACAGCGTTTCCGGTCCATTCTGGAACAGCTCCTGCGTGGTGAATGGTACAAAAATAGCCGTAGAGCTGGTAGTCAGGCTACGGCGGATTTCAATCAGATTTTGTGCAAGAGGCAGGCTGCTCATCAGTCCCTGCTCCTGCTGAAAATCAAGCCTGCGAAGATTACAGTTGTGCTTCTGAGCAATGCTCTGTGCCTGGAATACGTTATTTTCCAGTTCCTGTTCTGTACGACCAGTATTCATCACAAGGAAGGTCAGCATAAACATACGCTCATTCTGGCTCTGAAGTTCCTTCAGGAGTGCTTTTGCATCTCTGCCGTAAGTGGCAAGATCAGAAGGAATAATGTCGATGTCATAACCAGAGCGAACTGCTTTTTTCTGTTCCTCAATCTTAGAACGGTCAAGCTCTGTAATGGTATGCTTAATCGTCCTGATTGCCGCAGTCTGGTCTACCGACTGAATGTGCATAGTCACAATCTGGCTGGACTCCATATCCAGAAAATCAGCAAGCATACGGTCACTCAGGTCAGAAGCAGTAATTTGCAGATAGGACATGGAACCGAAAATATTACCCATCTGGAAGGTGCGGTTGGTCTTGAAAGCAAATGCTGTCGGAGCGATAAAGTCTTTCACGGACAAGCCAGATTCCACAAGGTATTTCCAATCAAAGAAGAACTTATCGTTGTCTCCCATATGAAACATGGCGTGCATCAGCCGAAGGCGCTCCTTACCATTCATTGAGGTAGCAATCACACCCAAACGACGGAAGTTATTGAGCAGATCGTTTTCAATGTGCTGCAATCTGGGCTTTGCCTGCTTCATAGAATCTGCTTCAATACCAAATGTGAGATATTTCGTCTTTGTCAGACCGTTGTTGCCCTGAGACAGCTGCTTTTTCAGCATCTGGCTGTACTCTGCACGTACTGCATTAAACGCATCTTTGCGGAAGGGAATACGAATACTTTTCTCAAAACTCTCTGCATCGGTACTCATGTTCATGAAAGACAGCTCAAAATGGATTGAACTGTCGAAGAAGTTCAGGAAACTGCACCACTCATCAAAGATAGCTGTCTTATCCTCCTGCTGTGCCAGCTGATAGTTGATATCCTGGAACTGAATGGTCTTGGTGTAAAAGCTGTCTGTAATACGGCAAATACCGTCCGGGAACATCCTCTGGAAAGGAATGGACTGCTGTGCCGTCTGGGGAATACCATTGTCTTTCTTTGCTCTTTCCAAAACAGCCTTAATCTCTCTCTGCTGTTTGCGGTTCAGATTTGCAGGCATCTTGACCTCTCTTGTCTGCGTTTTCTTCTTGAAAAACAATTTTTTCAACCTCCTTTTCAAGTTGATACTGACGCATCAACACATCGTAATAGTTGTCTGTCCTAAAAGGACGAATCTTGGGACGAATGAATTTTGCCTGAATAAAATGTCCTGCAATCACCTCAAGTGGCTGACCGTCCTTTTCGTACATTGCCAAAAAAAACAGAGGCAACATAGCAATAATCATTACCAGCGTTGCAAGACTGACATTTCCCATACTCTTGATCCAAAAGAATAACGGCACTCCAATCAGTGCCGCCGATCCAAAGCATACCAGCTGTCTTTTGGTGAGATTAAAAAATGCCTTCGTTTTTACCCTCGTCAGGTCACGAGGAACGGGAATATATGCTGCCACAAGAACCCTCCTTCCTTAGTGGGCTGAGAATATACTCTTAGCAAGTGTTCCTGTCTTAAACAGGGTAAAACACAGAAGAACGGTATATCCCATGACTCCCCAAATGGAACCGATGATATCATCTGTGAAGGCAATGGAGCGAACCAAAACCGCATAAATACCGACACAGATCATAATAAGAAAGCCCTGAAATCCAAGTGCAAACAGGGAACGAAGATAATTCTGTCCCACATTGCTTTGCTCTCGATTACCAAATGTCGAGAATGGAATCGGAGCAAGACTGACCATCAAATAAATCTCAATCATACGTCCGTAGACAATGACAAAGATAATGATTGCCAGAGCAGATATCGTCACTTGCACGATAAAGGATTGCAGGAATACACCCAGCAAAGGACCAATATCCATCGCCATCAGCGTATCTTCCATGTTTTCAAGAGCAGAAGCATCGATTGCCGTACTTCCGGATATAATTCCGGCACTTGCTGTGATGACATTCTGCGTAACATCAAACACTGCCATCGTAATATTGAACGTGTTAGTGATTAGCATGACCGCAACGAAGGTCTTGAACACCCATTTGAAAAATGTCCATGTCTCAAAATTCGCCAGATTGTTGTGGTCAATAATCATTTGAATTAGCTCATAGCAGGCAATGAAGGTCAGTATTAAGCCTGCTATTGGGATAATCACTGACTCGGAGATGTTGCGTACCATGGCAAAGACGTCCGGCGAGAAATTCGCCGGTGTCATGCCAACGGAGGTTGCTATCTCGCCAACCTGGTTGTT